>Ga0179591_1337722_pt1 | contig 12048 bp, 19 predicted proteins | sample CZOMad2_1_08_16f_FD_182891 | JGI IMG/M metagenome (GOLD analysis project Ga0179591, IMG submission 182891) | Vadose zone soil fungal communities from Angelo Coast Range Reserve, California, USA - CZOMad2_1_08_16fungal (PacBio error correction) | ecosystem: Environmental > Terrestrial > Soil >...
TGAAGGGGGAAAGTGTGTCGTTTTTTCTTTGGAAATAATTTCAGAAGCGAAGTGGACGTAACTGCCCCGGTACTGGCAACACATGAGAAAAACTCACGCAGGTGAGGCAAAAAACAGGGGGGAGCCGCGGAAAAATCGGATCCCTAAGCTTCAAGGAACCAGCCCAAACTACTATCAAATCTTAAAGATGCAAGGGAGACGGAAGGACGGCTAGTCAAAATTTTAGGGGGATGCGACGTTATGCAGGCTTGCAACAATCTGTATGATCGACCCATGCGGGAGGATCGGCCTGCGGGAAAACCGATGGTGTTAAAAAACTGTTGCGAAATGGGAATTGGCTTGACAAATCAGGTAAAAAAGAGCGACTTTCTGGAAAAGAGTAAGGAAAAAGTGAACTTAAAACTCCCTCCGGACTCCCTGTACCGGGGATGACCCAAGAGAAAGTGTTAAAGAAAACTGCTGTAGGAAGGGCGGAAAGGGGGAGAAACAGAACCCTGTCAAACCCGGAGCTTTGTGTGCCCAACGAAAGACCCAGGGGAGACGCGGGAAGCCCAAAGTAAAGGGGGGGGGAGGGGGATGCATTGGTGTCAGACTTAAGGGTTGGGGGTGGGGGGTGAAGGGTCGGGGGGAGCCATGGGGCAACCATCCTCTTCCGTCTGGGGGGAAAACCAGGGGAAAGGCACCTAAAAAGAGAACCACTTCGCATTTCGAAAGGGAAGGGAAGAGGGGAAAACAGGAAAAAAAAAAAAGTTAAAACCACATTCTACTCAAAGTGGATGCACGCCCAATCCGCAAGGATGGGGGGGGTATTCAACAATAAACAAGGGGGGGGGCGATTGGTGGGGGGGGGCATGTTTGGGACGGAAAAAAAACGAGGAGAAAAAGAAAATCTACCCACTCAATGGTCATCAAAACCTCGGAATGTAACTAAGAGAAGGGATACGGGGCGGTCAGTAACCTTTCACGTAGTCGGTCTCGTTATTAAAGCCCCGACTGTCCCGGCTCAATTACGTGGTGGGCCCTAAGGGAAAGAGAGTGAACAAAGGGGGATAGTCTACCAACAAGATAAACTCTGTCAAAAATTAAAAAGAATACCTGAGACCAAAGTCAGTAACTAGGTACAGTTAGGTCAGTTGCTAGTGGAAAAAACTTGCCTGTCGGGAGGTGGAGCCGGCCCAAACGCACAGGATGCCGGGGGCGTCGTACGGGCCAACAACGTCCAAAGTACTCCCTTCTCTGGGAAAGCCAAAGCAAAATCTTGTCTATCAAACCCTTGTGGGGAGATTGTTTGGTGGGAAACTACCTGAAAAGAAAGACGCCAAGGTAGAAAAAAAAGAGAAACTGTACAAACACAAGCCTCGAACAAGTTGGGAAGCTGTAACAATTGAAGTGAAGGCTATGTCCCGGGAGCGAAAAGAAAAAGGAAAGAGTCAGAAAAAGTAGTGGGGGGGGAAAAAGAGTTTAAGAGGGAGGGGAAAAGGAAGAATATAATCCGAAAGGCCCCTTTCGATTTGTAAAAGCCTCTTTCTTTGACACGGGGGAGGACAGAGAGGACAGTTAGGAAAGAAACAGGAGAAGGGAGGGACAAAGAAAAAGAGGGGCCTAGCCTAGAAATTGGAGTACCCCACATCCGATCAAGGGAAAAAATAAATGGTTACTCCTTGTATTGAACAAGGGTATTTAACCAACTAACCCACGTGGTCAGGGAACATGCATCCGGGAAAGGGGCAAAAAAAGGGTAAGAATGCGGGGAGAAAAAAAAGAAGTAGGACCGGAAAAGGGGAAACGATTAGGGGTAACATAACGGAGGGAGCTAAAAAGATGAGCGGAAGTGTACTATCAAGAAGAACCAGGCTAAAGGGGTTTGAGAAAGAGGGGGCGGGGAATGTTGGTTTAGCTCTAGAAAAAACACAACGTATTATAAAATGAGAGAGTCAAAAAAAAAAAGCGCAAAATTTAGAAACTGTTCAGAATCATCCAGGGGGGGGGGGGAATGGGGGAGAGGGAAAAGACGGAAGAAGGAAGAAAAAAGACCATTTGAAAAGTGGGGGTAGCTCAGGCTTGTTACCAATCAGGCAGGGGAGCCATTTCCATGATTTATGGTTGGAGAAACAGGCCGGGGGAGGGAACGAGCCTGGGTAGGGGGATTGGAAGGGAGGAGTAAAAAGGAAAGAAGAAGGGGCTGCCAACAAATTCTTACACTGTATTTAAATGACAAATTGTAAATAAATGGGTTGGATCGGATGCAGAAAGGGGCTGGGGGTAAATACCTAGGAAAGGATGTGCAAGAAAGGGGGAATGAGCTAGGGGGGCCTGTCAAAAGCAACTTGGGAACAAAAAAGACTTTAATGGGTTCCTATATTCATTAGTGATGGGGGGGACGTGAACAGGGGGAAAAAGGAGAGATGTCACATGAGACTGGCCTTGAGATTGAGAAAAAGAACATAGAGCCAGGAGAAAAAGGGGATACGAGGGGAAAAGGATTTGGGTCAAAAAATTTATCGGGACAACGTCTGCTAGGGGTTGAGAATTGGGGGGCGGGAGTGGCAGGAAAGTTACGGTAAATATAAAAACGGGGGGAGGAAGGGGGAGCGCCATCATGAGAACGGAAGAAAACAATAAATCCGGGGCGAGTTATGCGCTTGGGGGAAGAATCAAGACGGGAGCAAGGGGGGGAGGGTTCTTACCCATCAGAAACAAGCAAGATAAACGTACAAAAAGTCTGGACGTGTTATAGTAGATCTTGGAAAAAGGGTGTTGAAGTTGGGCTGGGAAGAGGGGGGGCCAGAGGTTAGAAAAGGGCTGTAACTTCGGCGAACTAGTAAACCAAAAGTAAAGTGTAAAGCAATCCGGTGGGGAAAAATACGACGAATGAATTCCAGAAGAAAAAGGAAAAAAGGCGAGGGAAGGGAGACAGATATTTGGTTTGAGGAGGGGTCGGGGAGGTGATGGGCTACGTCCTGGGTGGGAAAGGGTATAAAAAACTCCCAATCAAACAGATGTTTGCTTGTTGAGGGGGATCCAAAGAACTTCAGTCAAAGGCAGTCTTTTTCGTCCTGGGAACCCTGTTCCTATGAGACTTTTGTGGGGGGGGATTAAAGGGGGTGGGGGGGGAAGGGGTTTCAAGAGAAGGAAAGAGAAAGAACTAGTTTCCTTTCGGGTAAACGTGGTCCCATCCGATAGGGGCACCCTTATCCAGCTTGCCCCACCCCCACCCTTCATCTCATTCCACCCAACGGCATAACCCATCAATGTCAGTTTGGTTCCGTTTCCCAGCTGACAGGTTATCGGAGGGCCAACAAATGAGAGGGGTTGTCATTTTTACAGCCTTAATCAAAAGAAGGAAAGCAGTATGTGGGTAAAAGGGTATTGGAATAACGTGTTCAAGTGGGGTATTCTATTCCTCGAAGGCGTTTAAAAAGAAGGTTTCCGCAAGTAAGGGAGGGAATGGAGAAGGTCAATGCATTACTTGACAAATAGGAAAAAGCATTTGTGGAACCGCCATAGTCATGCTCAAAAAACGCAAGGGGGGAGAGAAGGACATAGGGGAAGGACCTCATAACTTAAGCAGGTCCGAAAAAATTTACGTGGGTCATCAACAGGCGACACCCTTGGCATGAAAGGAGGGGGGGATCTGGGTGGGCTTGGGGGGTTTAATCATGGTCGAACTTTTTGCAAAATTGTGGGTAGAAAATGATGGGATCGGGGGGGGGGGGGATCAGGAAAGGACGGGGGGAGGAATCTCACCAGGGGATGAGTATCAAACGACGACTGTCACCAGAACCCCTACCGATTGAAACAAATGAATCATCGAGACACAACACACCGAAAGGGGGAGAGGGACCAATAGGAATATTCATTGGGGGAAAAGGGAGGGCATTGGTTGATGTTTTCGTATATGTTTGGTTGGGTTCTAAATAAGGGTATCCCATAAAGTTACTGAAAAAAACTCGATCCGAAATCAGTGGGATCCCGGCGAAGAGGAAAAAAAGGGAACGCGGGCAAGGGATAAATTAACCTAACCGGCCCACGTCTCAATAGAGATGAAGGAGATCGCACTGCTAAAAACAAAAAGGGTCGAAAGGGGGCATGAAAGGAGGGAGAGGACAAGAAAAGCATTGTAAGATCCCCAAAATGGGGAGAAGGGCTAAGAAGGGGGGTAAAATCCCGTAAGTTGCTACTAGGGACCAAAGTAAGGTGGGGGAGGGAAAATAAGGAAGAATTACTGGCCGAAAAATTGAGTGTGCACACATCGGTCATTAGAGCTGAGGAAAAGGCACTGAAGAAGGGGTGAAAAAAAAAAACAAGGGATTAGGAAAAATGCCCGTTGCATTCCGGCGGTCTTCAGCGGGGGAAATACGCCAAACAGCAAAAAGGGGAAAAAAAGGTGTGCACTCCTCTCCACTGGTAAGTGGACTCGTGTTCCCAAAAAAGGAAAGGGGGGGAGGGGGAGGAATTGAAGGGTCCATGGGGTGTGTGGGGAAGAGGGAGAATTTACCAATCGAGTGAGGGGAACAGGGAAGCGGCACATAAAAGAAAAGTAGAAAAGGAATAGACCTTCAACAAAGTGAAAACACACCTGAGGAAAGAAAAAAGGGGGGGAAAGGCATCCCCCCTCTCCGATTCTCTAGTTGTATCACACCCCCACAACAAAAAACGATGATGTTTTCACTTTTGGGGGGATCCTAAACAAGGATGAGAAGCACATAGAAATCCATGGGGAGAAACAAGAATGAGGACTAAATCGAGATTAATGAGGTCTGAAAAAAAAATTCATAGACGGGAATGGGTCGCCGAAGTGAACGTCTAAAAAAAGGAAGGGTTGGAAAACTCCAGGGAAAAAGAGGGAATAAAGGTTGAATACGAAAGGACCAATTCCCGAACAAAAAAATTCAAATAATATAACCAAGACAAGTGAGGTGAGGTAAAGGGGGAGAAGGGGGTGGCTTGAAGGGGAGGGAGGGAAAAGGTAAAAAAGCACCATTGCAGACTCAGGACAGGCAAATAGCAAAACTGGAAAACAGGAGAATCTTGACCGATAGCCTATGAGTAAGACAAAAAGAAACGGGAAGTGGGAAAGTACCGGTTACGTCAAAGAATCGGGACTCCCGCCCGAGCATACGGTAAAATATAAACACTCTAAAGAAACAGGGATCTGTGGGATGTGGTCGTCTTTATCTATGGGACCGAGATCACATACCAAGAGAAGAGCAGTTGTGGGGTCAGAGGGTTCAAAGACCGGGAGGGGAGGCTCCTGAAGATCGGAAAAACCCCGATGGGAGGGGAGGGGGACCACGGGTTTCTCTGACAGCCCGCCTCTAGGCACTTGTACGCGAAGTGTATTTCCAACCCACCCATCGTTCGGCTTAATCAAAATGCTTTATTACACAAAATCCGATAAAAAAGGGGGAAAAAGAAAGGGGGGAAGGGCAGGGTTGGGGCAAAAGAGGTAATTTCCCGAAAGCTAAGTTCATTAACAGATGGAAAAGAAAAAAAAAGAAGCCTTCAGTAAAAATAAAGAAGGGAACAAGCAAAAGGAAGTTGTAACAGCCAATGAGAAAGCTACAAAAAAAACTTGAGAGGCTGACAGAGGGAACGATTCCAAAACTGACAATGTTGTCTCAGCTGGAACGGAGGTTGGGGGTATTTGCCTCTCCCCACAAACGGGAAGGAAAAAGGAGGGAAACGGAAAAAAAAAGGAAAAAGCGTTAGAAAAAAAGGGGAAAGGAGCCTGGGGGGAAGAGGGGGGATTCAGCCCTACGCCGTCCTTCCGAGCCATTTTTAGGGGGGGTAGAGAACAAGTCGCAAACTCAAAAGTGGGGGGCTCCAGTGGCAAATTGGAATGGGTTGATGAAAGGCAGGAAGGTTGGTTGCGGGGAAAGTGTGGAAAGGGGGAGAAAGGGGAGAGGTGAGGGGAAAAAGTTACAAAAGAAGGTGTCTGCCAAAGACAAATGACGCGGTCAACATGAGAGGTGGGGTAGAAATATTTTTGATCTAGGGAAACGCTGGTGGCTGTTGTAATAATGCGAAGGTTTAGGTGGAAAGAAAGGGCAGCTGGAGGGAAGGAAGAAAGCAACAATGGACCCAAGGCCATCGTGAACTGGGGAACGATTAGTCAACAGGTAGGGGCACTTGGGACAGGGGGGGGGGAAATAAGAATATGATCTGATCGCCGGGTGTAAAGGTTAAAAAAAACAAACACACAACACCCCCTATCTCCGGGAAACATAGCGAAAGGGAAGGTACCATGGTATACAGCTTCCATGGGAAGGGTTCGTTGAAAGAGGAGCGGGGGCTTCTATTTCGGATTTGGAAGTTAAAAGGGTAAGGGAAAAAAGAGAAAAACAGGGAAAGGATGGGAGCGCTCCATCATGATATTTCAAATATGAACTAACGCGGAGTGTGCTCTGCCATTACGACGAAATCATGGTTGCGGGTTGGGGGAAGGGAAAAAACCGCCAGCAAAAAGGAAACTGAAAGAAAAAGGAAGGAAGGGAAGGGATTTGGGGGGGGGGGATAATCGGTGAAAAGTTTTGCAATGCGGTATTTGGCCGGGTCGTAATTTCCACTTTCTGTCAACTTGCGGGAAGTAGGGATCCCCAAAGAAAAGAAAGGGTCGCCAGTGGGCTTTAAGAGAAGATAAGGAAATGGTCCTTCCGAGCAGTAAAAAGAGAGCGGGAAGAAAGGAAGGTCTTGGGGGGGGGGGAAAGGAAATGGAGTGGGGGATTCTGTTGATTGTTTAATAAAGTTTGGTTTAGGGAAAAAAAAAGAAAGGCGGGTGCTTGGGATAAGTAAAAAGACTTAGGACTTCTAAGGTTGGTAACGGTAACCCTCCCAAACGGGCCATGAAATCGTAAGTGGGGGGAAGGGTGTGGGGAAGTTTTTGTCAGGCAGGGACATAGCAGGATAGTAGGGATTCCACCGGGTTGTCAACCAAATTACGGGAGGAGGAAAATTCAGAAAAGGGAAAAAAAAAAACAACAAGGGGGGAGATAGACACATTGGCCTAACATAGGTCAAGGTTTTTTCAGGACCAGCGGGGAAGTCCGGTGAGGAGGCAAATAAAAAACTTTTAATTTGTGTGGCGGGGGAGGAAAGTCCCATACGAGAGAGGGATCAAAAATAATTGGTTAAAAGCATCGGATGGATTCCTTTGAACGAGGGGAAAGGATGGAAAAAACTATTTGCGAAAGCTTGATTGGCAGTTGAGTTGCAAGCAAGGAAGTGCAGCAAAAAGACCAGGGGAAAGTACAACAGGCAATATCATCCTACCAGCAGTGCGAATCATTAAAAATGTGCCGGGAGACGACGTAAAGGGGAAAGTGCAAAACACAATTGGGAGGGGGAAACACCAATTGGACTATCGAGGAATCAATAGGGAAGGGGGGGCTGGGGGAGGGGGCATCATGGCCCCCGCGAAATGAGGACGGCAATGTGATCAACTGATTAGGGGATGGGGGAATACGGAAAAGGAGGAATGAAAAAAAAAAAGGATGCTAAAAAAACGCTATATAACCAACCTAAAAAGCGCCAGTAAACAAAATGACTCGAGAAAAAACCACCCAGGGGGAAAGAATGAGATGACCTGGGGGGGGGGGGAAAGAAGGGAGTCAAAAAGGTTGGGAGGGGGGGTTAAGGGTATTTGGATAATCCGAAAAAAGGTAAAAGCTTCCGAAATGACAGCCTACTTGAAAAGAAAACCAAACGGGTCTACCGAAACATTTGATACAAGGGGGGGGGGAGACAGAGAAAAACGGAAACGGAAAGAGGGCTGGAACAGTAACCAGCCAAAAGGATATCATATGAGTCAATAGTCGCCTCGGCTAACGCAAATGTGGGGAGGGACATTTGCAGAGGCTTCTTAAGGAATCATGTTAGGGAAGAGAGGAACCTGCGGTAGGAGAGGGCAATGTTAACCAGACGTATCTTCACAAGTGAGGCTGGGCAAAGGCAAGTTGCGCACAAATTTTGTTCAAAAAGAGTACATTAAGGTAACTGTCTTAAAGTAAAAGGGAAGAAAAAAAAGGGAATCGATTTAAAAAAAAAAAAAAAAAAAAGGAAGAAAGTTTTAAAAATAACTGTCAGTAGGAATCGCCAACATCAAAAAAATTGACGGTGTGTCAAAGGATAAAATGTACGGGAAAGGCAAAAGTGAAAAAAAAAGGAGGGAACTGGGTTATCCTGGGGGCTGTCAGGGGGTGGGGGTGGAAGCTGGGGGAAGGGTTTACGCAAATAAGGAGGTCCAAAGAAAACTCATAAATCCAAGGAAATGTGAGGGAAAAAGAAGATTAAAACTCACAAACCTTAATCCCCCACATTCTAAATAAGGGAAAAAAGGGGGGGGGTATCAAGCCAATACGACAGGCTGAAAGTATGGGAATTCATCAAAAAAACGCAGGGGCTGGAAGTTTTGGGATAAGAACCAAGGGAGAAAAGAACCAGAAAAGAAAAAAAGAATGGGGGAGAAAAAAAAGAAGGGGGGAAGGGGAAAAAAAGCATAAAGAGGAATGTTAGGGAATTTTCATGGGATCGCGATTACAAAAAAGCCCGACGGGGGAATGACTCAACACGGAAAGGGTAAAGCGGAAAGACCTAAAAAAGAAAGGGGAAGGAAGACCCGGAAACACACAAAAATCCAAACGCTGGCAATTAAAAAAGGAAGACCTATTAAACCCAAGAAAAGAAACGGTAGGTTAAGGGGGGAGGGGAAAAGGAGGAGTGGAGGGAATCAAAATGACCATTGAAAGCGATAAGCAAATAGATTACAGACCAGGGAAGGTGAAAAGAATCCTGGAAAAGGAAAACTAGGTTAGGCTCGGAGTAGCAAAGTTGTTGAAGAGTGGGGGAAAAGGGACCGTTACAAACAATACAAATTAATACACCCAGCGAACTGCCGATAAAGCTCCCATCCAACCTGGGAAGCCTTTCATCCAGTGATCGTATCAAGATTTGAAAGGACGGAAAAAGGCAGAAAACATCCTCAGAGGGGGAGGGAATATGGTAAATAGGGATAAGACTCATGAGTGCCCAAGCCCCGGTGTCTCAAGGGGGGGGAAAACTTTTGAGGGATGACAGCTAAAGGAAAAGAGTCAAAGGGGGAAGGAAAAATAATTCTAATGGAGGTAAAACATCACCATCGGTCAAACCCAAGGAAAGGTAAGGAAAAAAATCGCGAGCAGGGGGGAAGAATGGTAACGCAATTTGGGGGTAGGGGAAAGAAAAAGAAGGGGGGAAAGGGGACCCTCTAAATTTTCATTTAAACACCGGGCCAAAGCAAAAAGTTCAGCAGTCTCAGAACCATAAGGGTAAGGAACAGGAGCAACTTCAGTAGTGGGGGGCACCTGAGGATCAAAACAAAAGGGCTTGTAAAGAGGAACAGGTAAGGAGAAAAGAGAAAAAAAAATTAAATTTTTTTATATGAGGGCTGTCTGGGGTGGTCAGTATCTCAACAACAGAGTAAAAGGAGGATCAAGAACACACCGCTTCAAAAGAGGGTAAAAGGGGCAAAGGAGAAAGGTGTAAGAATGGGAGAGGGATAAGGGAAGGAAGGAATCACATTGGGTTGTCTTTGTGGAGAAAGTCAGGGATGTTCACCATCACCGGGGAGCAATTGTTCCATAGTTATGTGATGCCCAAGCAGTTACCTGGGGGGAGTTGGCCAAGGGAAATTTAAATGAAATTGTGAGGGAAAAAGAAAGTCAGAAGAATTTGGAGCACAAATACAAGGGGGAGAACAGGGTTCCATGAGAGTGGTGTAATAATTTGCCGAAGAAAAAACGGGTGTTTTAAGAAAGTCGGGGGGAAAGGGGAAGGGGGCATCCAGGGGGGTTCCATAGGATTATCCTTGCGGACAACGGGTAACATCGAGCTGGAGGAAGAGTCCAAGGAGTGTTTGAAGAAGAGTGAAACCTATTGGGAAAAAGGAGATGGGAGGAAGGGTAAGGTTCTAGGAATGAATATGAACCCATATTACCCTTGATAAAAAAATTCAACAGATGGTAGAGCGGGGATCTGGAGGGGGGCCATCTTCGCACTTTGTACTTTTCGTAGTTGCCGTTCCCTGTAAAGGAAACAAGAGCCCAACCGGTTCGTTTCTCTACGGGCCATAGGCGGCTATTGGGGAAAAAAAAAGTAGCAAGAGCAAGGGAGGGAGGTTATGAAGGGGAAAGCGAAAACGTCATCAAATGGGGTTCTTTGTTGGGGGCCGGAAAAAAATCCACAGAAATAAGAATCAAAACGTACCATAACGTGTCATTATTACCAGGTCGTTTTGGTAGAATCTTTGGACGGGGGGAAAACAAGCGGGAGGGATATGGGGAAAAAAGAAGTCAAATGGAAGGAGGAAAGGCTGAGTTTCCCCCAAAAGGATTGCGGATTGCCAGTCCTGGAGGGGTAAAAAGAACAAACGGGGGAAAACCAAGGGTCCCGAAAAGAAATTAACTATCGATTTATGAGAAGAGGACAATGGTTGGGGGAGGACAGGGAGTTTAGGGCAGGGGGGATGGGGAAAGAAACAGGGGTGGGGGGAGGAGACAAACAAATAAAAATCCATCTGTGTGCGGTGATGAATACACATACGATGCAGCTGATTGGTAAGGCATTGAACAACAATGTCGATAGCTTGTGAATAATGTTTGAACAGGGGGGCAGGAGGCTTTAAAGAGCCATTAAGAAAGGGGGAGCGGGGGAAGGGGCCGAAAAGGGGGGGGGGGAAAAGCAGAAGGAGGGGGCCAATGCCGCCGCTTTAAACAACACCAGGGAAGATAAGAAAAAAGAAAACAGCAAATGAAGGGTGAAAGGGGTGGAAAGGTGGTAAGGAAAAAAAGGTAGCGTGTCACACAGAAAGGGGGACGAAAGTTGGGGGGGTTGTGCGTTGCGCATGATAAGGAGGAGAATCAGTATTTGATAAAAAGGTCTGGGTTTTCATAACGGGATACATTTGTAAAATACCTCTAAATAATAGTGTGGAAAAAAAAAGAAGGCGAATAATGGAGGGGGACGGGATAGGGGAAAGAAAGGAAAGGAGAAAAGAAGGAAATCAAGACAAGATGTTGGGAAAAGTAAAAAAAATACCGCAGGGGCGAGAATACATGATTGCACGTAGAAAATACTGAAAAGGAAAAAGTGGCAAAAAAGGGGGGGACGTAAAAAAAAGAGATAGCATTGGCTATCCAGCTAGGGATATACTGGTGGGCTGTGAGGGAGCAGCAGGGCGACCGGGGGGTGGTGTCAGCAATGGGGGGCAATGAGGTGGATGAAATGGGTGGGTTGGAAATACAAAGAGGGGGGGAAAGAAAAATTGATGCTGTGAAATAAACTAGGGAACAACCTCAAACACGGGACAAGAAAAAAAAGGATCTAGAAAAGCAACCACTGGGTTCTTAAAACGAGAGATTAGGGTTTTCAAAGGTGTTCATGTGGGAAAAGGGGGCGAGAAGTGGGAGAAAGCATAGGTAGACTTCCCAATGTCCGAAGGGGAAGATAACCTCAAAGCGAAAGGAAAAGACTGGATCAAATTAGGGAAGAGGAAAAAATCAGACTTCACATTCGCTGTGGGGGAAAGAAAAGACCAGAAAAGAGGAAAATATATTATGCAATTATATCAGAGGCAGAAGAAAGGTGAGGGCAAAAGGGAATTGTAGTTTATGGAAGCAGGGACAACTCAGGGGGGGGGTGGGCGAACTGAGATTAGGGAACTAGGGACGGGTAAAAGCCGGAAGGGAAAAGAAGGTGGGAAAAAACAAGGGGAAATTTCCTGGGGCACATATGGAAAAAGCAGCGAAGGGGTATGGGAAATAGTCATTTGAGGGTAAGGAGGGAATCGGGAATAAATGGGAACGGATATGAAAAAAAGTAGAAAGGGTGATCACTTAAGGATGGTATTTCTTAGGAAGTCTTACATCACCAAAGAGAAAAGTATGGTGCCCTACGGAACAAGGGGAGGGAAAAAAGGAGGGGAAAGGGGGGAAAAACAGAAGGGAGTGTTTAGGCTTTTGGGACTACTAATGGCCTGGGGGGTTTAAATATGGGGAAAGGAAGTGACCCCCG
>Ga0179591_1361979_pt1 | contig 12047 bp, 10 predicted proteins | sample CZOMad2_1_08_16f_FD_182891 | JGI IMG/M metagenome (GOLD analysis project Ga0179591, IMG submission 182891) | Vadose zone soil fungal communities from Angelo Coast Range Reserve, California, USA - CZOMad2_1_08_16fungal (PacBio error correction) | ecosystem: Environmental > Terrestrial > Soil >...
TAAAGCGAGGGGCGAAGGCTTGATTCAATAGCGGGAAGTGGAGGAAGAACCCCAGATCGGTGGAAAAAGGAGACAGCAGAAGACGATCGCCGAACCCGAAAAGCAATGTGGAGAGTTCACGCGAAAAGGCTCGGGAGTGGAGGGCTTGCAGCGAAAATAGCAGGATTTGGTCTGGAGGGAACGAAATGAAAGAAGTCTTCTCAGGTCAAGAAACCAGCCAAAAATGGATCGGCAACGACTCAGAGCAAATCAACGGGATGCGTCCGCCAGGGCGACTGAGGGAAGGAGAGGATGCCATTGTCAGAAATCCGGGTTTCAAGTTCACAGCAAGAATGACCAAATTGGGGGTAGGCCGTGCTCCGAGGATGTTGGTCTTGATCACGGAGAAATGAGAAAAGAGAGACTTTAGCAAATAACAAAGGGAGGGGTTACCCTCAGTAAGTGGCAAAAACCCTGCCGCGCCAGCGAACCACAAAAAGTGAATCAAACATGTACAACAGAAGAACCGGGGATGGGGCAGGAGCAGAGAACTGAACACGGTAAATACGGGAAAGAGTCCCGCGCCATAGAGAAGAGCGTTGCGCCAATTGCCCGTATTTTAGAGCCGGAGACATGGGTACCGGGACACGCACAAGACGTCGGAAAATCGGCGTCTCGCCCTGACGATCAACCAGCGTAAAAGCTAGCGAGCTTGCTTCCCGACCTCATGCGTCGGCTATCCAAGGAAAGCCCACCAATTTGAGGGTCAGAAGCCTTCTAACCAAAACACGGGACGAAAGTAGTCCTTACATTGGGACAAACCTGCTTCTTCCTCGCTTAGGGAGGGGAACATATCTGGAGTCCCCAGCAACACCCGGTGAACAGATAGGAGGAAGGGGTAAAGAAAGAAAAGGGGAGGAATACTGTTCACTGTCCCAAAATGCAAGTTTCGGAGATCCTGTTGACTCACTGATCAGTGACCTTGGTTTGGTGGGTCTTCGAAGAAAGGATGGAAGGGGAGAAGAAACCTTTACGAGCAGGTCAAGAAACTCGACGGGAATGAAAAGAAAGGGACCACACTCTCGCAATCTCCGGTTGGAGAGGGGGTGGACCAGCAGGTCCTAAAGCGATTGAAGAAGATGAGGCGTAGCGAAAGGGATGGAAGGATAGGTGAAAAAGGGGGCAGGACTGGCGTACTGAATTTCAAAGGTTTGACATGGGGCATTATACTAAGCCGTTAACAAAGATCGGAAAAGTGGAATAAGAGAAAACTAGAAAACTACTGAAAAAAGTAGCTAACAATAATTGTAAAGATAGCGCGGCCAAACACTTATCAAAAGGAAAAAATCTCGATACTTAGCGGAACGCCAAACTGGAGGCGAAGGCTTTGGCTCGCACGGAGGGAGGAAGTTGTTTTCGCGGGCGGTACTGGTGCAGTTGGTTCGGGGATGAAAGGAAGGCTTATTTTCGCTATCAAATGGTGGGGTGAATCGTGACAAAACTCGCCCCAAGACATAAGGATGGATGAAAAATGAATTTCTAGAGGATACACACTAACATCTTGTGGGGGTCATGTCCAAAGGAAAGGACCGAATGCTGCACGACCAAGAGACAGGATGGTTACGTGGGAAGAAAGAACGATTAGAAATGCAAAAAGACTAAAACGGGGCGCCTGTTCGCCAAGAAACACGCACTCAACCAAGATCGAGAGGGTGGGGCGGTTAATATATGAGAAAAAGGAGCGTAAGTCAATGGTGGAGGAGCATAATTATCCAGCGCCATATCCAACCGAAGAAGGGCAGAAAACAAGCAGCTCGAAACACCGAAAGAACAACCTCGCGACTCGAGTGGGCAAAGATAGGCTCCCGGGAAATTTCAGAAAAGGATGAAAGTAGTCCTATTATCTATCGGGGAAAGTCATAAAAACATGAGATGGGAACCATAACGATCTGACATTCACCAGGGCAACACCAGACGACGCCGACCCATCGACGAGATGAGGGGGGGGTACTGACGCCTCTTGGTGACTTTCGAAAGAGGGCTCATGAAGGCCCAGCGGCGCAAGCAATTGGAATATCGACGGGCAACACGACAAGTGTCTAAAAGGGGCAACTATAAGATTACAAAGGGTGAAACACACTAAAAATGGCTGTCGCGGATTGTCCAAGGAACATCCAACACAAATCGATATACAAAAAACGAGGTCTCTTCCATTTACGGCATGAGGAGGGTGCGGGTAGGAAAAAACTAAAAAAAAAACTACGACACGGAGCAGAAAAACTAACCTCTACATTGCTGTCATTGAAAACCTCCCCAGTTATTGTATGCTATCCATAAAAGCGAAGTAGAAAAGGAGGGAGGGAAGGGGAAGCGCTGGCAGATCAGCGGCCCAGGATTCAGAAGTAAGAGTGAGGAGAGGGCACACTTCGCCAGCTTCTTCCCTAACAAATCCCACCCCCACCCCAAACACCTAACTGCAGGCAAAAGGACCAGACTAATTCACTAAGGGAGGGAAGCGAGCAGACCCCTTTGAGGTGCGGAAACAAATATCTGCACTTTATATGACCACACCAACGAGGATGGGGGGCAGATGCCTTAACGACCTAACAATATAAAGACAGAGAATTAGAGATGCTATATAGAGTGAAACACAAAGGAAACCCTTAACACCTATTTCAGCAGGGCCTCAGAGAAAGAGAGGAGCCGAAGTAGAAAGGGGGCGAGGCGGCCATCTTAAGTGAATAACTGCAAAGAGTGTTCCTTAAGATAAGAGAGTCCAGTTTCTGCCCAAAGGAACACAGAACTTACGGAAAGACTTCAGAGCGACCATCGCCGAGGGCCGAGACGAAATGAAAACTGCAAGGGCTTAAAAAAGGTAAAAGACAGATGGGTTTTGTTCAAGAAGAGGGAAACCAATAAGACCGAGCGTAAAGGGAAGATCTATGAAGCATGTCTTCGGGGACGGGTGGGCTAAACTGAACGCTCTAAAGTCGCCTGGAATTGCAACTGTTAAGCCTCAACGCTGAAGGCAAAGAGAGGAAGGGTGTGGCGGTGGTTGCGGCGCCCAGACAAAAAAGTCTTCCGAGGAGGCGGGGCCATAAAGGAAACCAGTGACGCCCCAGACTCGTTAAGGAAAAAAATGGACTAACGCAAGGCACGAGGCAAAGATAACCGGGGAAGGGACGAAGGCAACGACAGCAGTGGACGAAGCAAATGGGGACGCGGGGCGTTTGCCGGAGAGGGGGGAAGCCCGAAAGGTCGAATCAACAAAGGGACAAAAACAAAAGGGGGGGAATATAGAAAGGGCCTCCTTCGCAGCGCGGACGCAACGTCGACCATTTGTAGAGGGAAACGTTGGAACACTGGAACCGGATCCGTGAGAAACTCGACTGGAAGCGAAGAAAGCATGGATCACGAAAAAGATAAGATCACGGGAGAAGAAGAGGGCACATTCTAAAGAAAGGGAGAGAGAGAGGCACCAAAGGAAGCAAGTGCGCGTAAAACCGCAAACACAAACAACCAGGACATTGGCCTTGTTCGTTTAAAGGGGGAGAGTCAAACTGGAGCTGTCCCCTGAAGATCGAGATTAAAATCGGAGAAAACTCGAAGGAAGATAAAGTAGAATATTTGAGCTGGGCCGCGAGGCTTTGCACCAAACAACAAGCGCTCTTCTTGGACGTGAAATCGACGAAAAAGGTCCTTCGAGGAGGCGACGATTAAAGAATAAAGGTAATCGGGGGGGGCCGGGTAAATGGCCCCTGATCTCAATTGCGAGAAAAGAAAAGCCATAAAAAATTCAAAAATTCACGGCGCGAGATGACCAAGCCTCTAATCCGATAATTGGAGAGCCGCGGAAACTACGGGGGAAGGGGTACGGTAACGCTATAGAATAGTCGCGACTAATCAGCGCCATTCGTCGAGGCTGTTACAAAAATACGACGGCCCGCAGAAGTTGTCTGGGACAGGAAAAGGGGCAGATACAGCAACACGCCAGAACTTGAAGATCAAGAGAGAAATCCATTGGAATAAGCCCGCAGGGCGCTAAGAACCCAGGGGAAAGGGGAATAAAGGATCGAAATCAAATACTTGCCATGGACCAGGAAAATCCCGGGCTGAGACGTGGCCGGCTGAGAAGTCAATCTGTTCCCATACCGCAGCATCCTGTTTCGATCGGGGGCATGATGGAGAGCAGCCAGCACTTTGTGCAAAAACAAAAGTTTAGGAATTTCTTTGATTAGGGTCGGGAGGGGGATAATAATGGCGACCGAAAAGCCCCACAGCACTGGAATGCATAACCGAAAGCACGTTACGAGAGGACACAGAGGTGAGGAGCGGGATGACTTGTCAAAAACCCATAGTAGGCCGGACAGGGCCGTGTTGAAACGAAGACCGTGTCGGGTGGTGGATGGTACGTGGCAGGCGCGGACGCCAGACGAATGTGCCCGGACATGGGTCTAGAAAAACAAACCAGCGTAACGGGGAGGTCGGCGAGAAGGACTGGGGAAAAAACGAAAAGGAATCGTATTTCACAAAGTCATAGAAGGAACTGAAGGCCAATATAGAAAAGGCCCGAGGGGGAAGGACGGGTCTGGGACGGAAGTTTGGATTCGACTCGAAAAAACGGAGGAGCGATGGCAATTGAATGGTAAACGTTGCGGGTGAAAGACCAGCGGAGGGTGCTATTGGGGACGTAACTGAGGGAGAAGAAACCAGCGGGATGCGGGGACTCGCAAAAGCAGAGCAGGAGGCAACCAAAAACGATAAAGGGCTTTGGTGGAAAAATTGAGGGTCTTGGCCGAGAAAGGACCGAAGGCGTTACCTGGTCTGTCTAGTAACCCAAAAAGGAATGCAAAGGACAAGGAACATCAACGGCGTGGTTCGGAAACACAATCAGCTGGAGGTAAAGAAGGGAAAGGAAATAAAAAAATGTAACGCTGGGTCATCACTATAAGGACTAGAAGGAGAGAAAAAAGGAGCTTGCGAGTGGAAAATATACACCACCCTGGAAAGTATAAATCTACCCGAGAAGCAGTGGAAAACCAATGCCACGCCTACCAAGGGCACTGAAAAGCTGCCCCCCAAGACTGAAAACAGAGGAACATCTGCCTGAAGGGGGAGGGCGTCCGAAGCGATCGATGAGAATCAAGCAGTGTTTGGAACAGACGCTCAATGGGAATCAACAGGCAGAGGCGGGGCTACTTAAAGGTGGGGAAGAATAGAGGATACTAGATCGATACGGGTCGAGCTTAGAGGGAAAGGGTAAAAACATCGCATTGTGAGCGACCGAACAAAGTTTCGGGCCTATCAAAAGGAAATGACCGGCGGGCCAGAATACACCTAAGCTGAGGAGGGTTATCAGCGGTTCGTACCCAAACCCAGAACAGGGGGGGCGAGGTTCTCTGCCGGCGACGGCCATACTGCAAAAGGCATTCCGAAGAGGGGTCAGCGGAGCACGAAAGAATTACGTAATCCTCAAAAAGGACGCATCAGGGACCAAAGATCGCCTGACCTTCGATTACGGCATTCACGATCGAATACCAGGGAGGGGGGGGGGGTGGTTACTCTTTGGAAAGACATGAGAAGAAAGCAGCAACGGTTTCAAGGATAGATAGGATACGATCCTTGAAAAACGAAAAAGAAGACGGGGAACCCTTCCCTGAATGCTTACGCCAATTTGGGAAAGGCTAATGGGAAAAAACTCTTATCCTTGAACTCGGAGGTGAGGGGAAACCACCGCGACGCCGCGACAAGACGAGAAGAGGATTGGGACCGAGCAAAAGGTCAGTCCTGTGAGTCAAGAAAAACGGAATTGGGCCAGGTAGCCAAAGGTGCGAAGCAGGGAGAAGTCCCGCAAGAGGACACTCTTGAAGGAGACAGTTTCTGGGGGCGCGAGACCCATACCAGGGGGGGTGGAAGACTTTAGTAGGGGACTTTTCAAGTTTCGAATGACGCGCGGGCCCGGAAATCAGTTGCCAAGGAAGATCGTTGTGAGGGTACACCAAGAATGGGATTTTACCGAGCCTTCCTCGGGGAGGGGAGTTAAAAAAATGGGGGAAGAAGGAGTTCAAACAAACAACGAGAACTCCCATCAAGCACCATCAGAAAGGGGGTAAATAACCTTCCGCACCCCGGGACGGAGGGGACAACTGGCGTGAAGAGGGGGAAGAAGGATGAAAAGCTGGGACGCGAGAAGACTCAAAAAGAAAGGAAATCATTGGGGCCGCAAGGGGAAGGCAAGGGGTCAGATTAGGAAGAAGAAAGCCGGGAAAGGTTGAATAGACAAATATTCGACGTCGCGCAGAGGGGAAGACTAAAACTGTCATCCATTTTCAGACCGATAGCACCGGAGGGAATTTTGAATTCTGCGGTAAAACAAACGGCTGCGGAACGATCACAAGAGAAAAATTTAGTTAAAGGCCATCATGCACAAAACAGAAATGAAATACCCGTAATAGACTAACAAAGGAAGAAAGATAGAGGGAAATGCTCAGGTAGTGGGAAGAAGAGAGGGAATTCTGGGAAAAAAAGGTGTCTGAGTCAACGGAACGTTGCACCGAAGGATGCGCTACAAAATAAATCGATTAGATCGGAATAAAAGTGGCACTTGTCCTTTGTACCCGCGAACACGATCACATCAATGGGGGCTCGTTCTAGACCCTGCTACGGCAGAGGAGGATAGAAGGAGAATCATCCTGCTGCAAAGAGACGAGCACTAGTGACGGCGCGGTGAATCCAAACCGAGCGTCCGCCATCAGGGCAGACGGATTGAAAGGAGGGCAAACGCCAGTCGAAAAAAGGAAGAGCAGAGGTTACCCCGGAACAAGACATTGGAGGGTCCAAGAAAGGATTGGCGAACTTGTTAAAAAAGTGAAGATCGGATTCGCAAGAAAACTCATGGAAAGGAGAGGACGCCAAGGAAGGTAGGGACTTCCCTCAGTAAATTGCACAAGAACCTGTACTCGCCAAAGAAACTTCAATCAAAACAAGGAAGTCCATTAAAAAGATGGGCGCTGACCTTGGGGGAATCTCACAAGAAGGTAAGACGAAACTATGCTCGGCTTCAAAGACACGCGCAAATAAACATCAGAGATTCTGAGGAAAGGGCCAAGCCTAAAATGCACGTCAACCCGGAGTTGTTGACAAGGGGGGGGTACGAACAAGAGAGGAGGTTCGGTCCAACAAGGCTATAGCGGGCGTCCCCACATCAGCTAGCAGAAAAACCGGTCGGCAATAAGCTAAACCGGCCAAAAAGGAGGGGAAAGGGCTGCGCTGGAAGGGAAAAAACGGCCTGACTAAGAAGGAATTCACGTATCGAGAGAGAAAAAAACCGTGACAAAATGTCGTCGGGGGGTCAAGAAGAAAAAACATATTCGGCGGGATGAGAATGCCGGTCAATAAAAACTCCTCCTGGGGGACGAAGGAAGCAATGGCAATTTTTGTCGAAGAAAACTTGAGGGGGAAAACTGTACGAGAAAGGAAAAGCGGCCGTCATCAAAAAGACCCGGGGATCGAAGGTGACAGAATTGTGGGTGAACCCGAACATGAGACTGAAAGCATCCATGGAAGATGATTGTATTGAAAAGGTCCCGTTGCATAGGGCCGCAACTTAAAAAAACTAGACTACGATTCGGGGTGAAAATGTACAAGTACGAACCGATTAAATCTAGAGAGGAGAAAGAGAAAATCTACTAGTATACACGAGCGAAGGCTGAGGTAAATTATTATCAAAGAAAACACGTCTAACTGGGTGAGTAGAATCGAGGAGGGTGAACCGGAGTCACATCCAAAATGTAGGGGAAGGCCAGACTTGGGAGGGGACTATCGAGGAGAGGGGGGCGGCGTTCAGAGGAAGGATGTATGGCGTTGCATTGGATTGAAAGGACGCAGGATTGGGTCGAGAAAGCAGATTCCAGTGTTTGGTTTGAAAAGTGGGTGGAGAAAAGACCATCCTCAGAGTCAATAACGGCTTATTCGTGACTTGGGAGGAAAAACAAAAAAACTTTTGGGAATCATCCATAGGTAACTCCAAGCTGCCGAAAAAAAGCTCCAGAAGGTGAAGGAAGACCCAGGAAAGGAACCGGGGTAAAGGACCCTAGCGAAAGAATGCCAGTCTAAGAAAGAACCCACGCGCTCTCCCCAACCGCAAATAACACGGGCGTTTGGCGTTTGAATAACCGATGGAGGGGCAAGCCGGAACTCCAAAGAGGGGGGTCTAAAACACACATTGGGGGAGACACTAATAAAAAGCAAGCCGGGGGCGGGACAGGTCCCCATCGCCACAGAAAAAGAAAGAAAAAAGGGACTACAGATGTTTCGAATACACCAAAATAGGCACTTCAATCAGCACGTAGAATGGTAGGCCTATGGGGGACTAGGTCGTAAAAGTTTGACCTTTCAGGTTAGGAGGGGAAAGAACCGAGATGACCAACGAAAAAGAAGACAGGCCAAAAGATCACTAGTTTCGCCGGGGGTACGCCGCGAAAATATGGACGATACGCAAAGATGAGGGTCAACATCGCCCATTTCTAGAAGGAAAGGGAATTGACGGCAACCAAAAGGAGGCAATTGAAATCGAAAAGGGCGCGGAAGGAAAGACGAATCATTACAAAGGATCAGGATTCATGCCTCCGCTCAGCAAATAAAAAAGGGGGGCAGAGATTACAAATGCGGCTTATTGCACAGGAAAGGCATACTGACCTGAGAGGAAAAAGAAGTATCCCACATACCAGTATAAACAAGGCCATTTTAGTGCGGCCCTATCCCGAGAGGGAGGCGTAAACAATGAAGAACATCGAAAACTAGGAGTCTTGCAAAAAATGGGAAATATAAGGATCACCAGAACACGCATTTTAAATCATCATCCGGTTAGAGGTTTTTCATGTCGAGGACAAGCTGGATGCAAGGACGGGAGATTAATGGACGTCCAAGCTAACGGTTAGGAAAGCGACGGACCGGCGAAGGAAAAGATTTTTAGAAGAAACCTAAAATGAAAGAGGGTGATAACCTAAAACAGGAAAACTATGAACCAAAGAAAAAATGTGGCCGTCTGAGTGTGGCCATGAGATTGAACATCCGCGCAGTTGGCAAAGAAAGGACGATCGAGAGGACTGTACAACAAAAATAAAAACACCGGTATCAAACAGTCACGTACCTCTTAAACAATACCGAGCGTAATCGGAAAGAGGCATCGAACCGCGCCAGTGCGGGCTGAAAGGGAAACGGAGGCCGGCGAATTTAAGGCATGTCGCGGAAAGGGCAAGTTCCAAGGAAGGGAAACTCCCTCAAGGACCCCAAAAAGAACGGCGTACGGAGAAGGAGAAGACTCTGATAAGAAACTAGAAACGACAAGCCACAGAGATAGGGGGTTTGGTGAAGGACTCGCGGAAAAAACATCAAAAAGAACAAAAGCGAGACTAGGGGGAGGAATCTGAGGGAAGGCAGGGTAACCTCACCGTGTCTCATTTAAAAGGGGGAGGAAAGGGAGAAGAACTAAAAGCCAAGGCAGTAGCCTGGGTGTGCGTGTTGAGGCTGTCAGTCCCTCGCACAAGTGGCCGGCAAGAAAAAAAAAGAGGGGAGACCACTCCTATCGGACCAAAAAGACCGCACCTCGCTGGGGCAAACGAAATTCATGAAGGCAAGTCTTCGAGGCGATAATCGGTACAAGGGCACCATGGAAAAGACCAAAAAAAAGACGGGGGCAACGAGCTGGAACGGCCGGCAGGGGCCAAAGTCAGATAGAGAAAAAAAACACGGAAGTAGAAGGAGAAATTGCGAACTTGTCCGCCGGGACCAGGGCCAGAGAGAAAAACCCGTCGACCATGGGGGAACTACGGTCAGTTTTTCAACAAGCTAAAAGACGTCTCTCCACCAGATGAAAAAAGTATAACCTGCATACCTGCCACGGTGTCGGAGAGAAACGTTGTCTTCACGCACATGGGTCAGAGAAAGACCGAGGGCGCACACTTCTTGTACAAACTGAACCAAAGACTCGGCCTGGTGAGAAAACACGAAGAAAACAGGAAATTCCTGAGTCTGATGCGATCAAAAGTGAGCAGGAAAGAGAATGGGCAGGTGGCTTTAACCATGCCCGACAATCGACAAATACATAGATGCGCTGCAAAGAAGATCGGAGTGGGAAGGGAAAATTAGATCGTTGGACCAACAACAAAACTCGCGCGGTGGCTTGGACTCGAAGCAGGGAAGTCGAAAACCGGAAGAGGAGGGGTCACGACGTACAGTACGGTCCCTTTGGTCCTCCCACTAACTTCCAAGCGGAATTTAGCACGCCTTCCATAATCAACATCATCAGCTAGGGAAGAAGTTCACTTGGCACTGGCAAAAATTATCATCAAAAAAGAGGAACTCTTCGAGTGGGTCGATTCCAGGGAAGGTAAAGGCTGTTTGACGCTATCATACGTAAAAGGAGGCTCATAAGGACGGAGCAAAGCCGATCGTGAAAAGCACGCAACCAGACTCCTAGCCAAAAAAATCTTGGATGGGTAACCATCCAATAAAGGTCTGAACACCGCAATTCCTATCGTCTCAGAATATCGGAAAATCCATATGCGTAAGTCGCTCAAAAAAAGGGGATGACAATAAAAAGGGGAGAGGCCGATAAGCGCTGCGTAAGAGCAGGCGAAGAGTACAATTTCCATCCACCAAAAATCGCATGAGGGGGGCTCCTGAGGATATTGCATCTGGAAACGATTTGGGAGAAGCCTCATATAGCTACTTAAAGAATACGCAAGTCCCGCAAGGCCCCACAATACCAGGGAGTCTCGGGAGGGCGATATCAGGGGATCAGTTAGGGAAGGAGGGGTAGGAACCTGCCGCCCCCTCAAAAGAGAAATAGAATCACTTCTTAAAGACCCAGTTTGCTGCGATTGTGAATGGACGACGCGACAGGGGCCTGAGAGGAAACAAGGACGGGAACAGGCCGCGCTGCGGGGGCACGGGAAGAAAAGGTCAGGGGTTGAAGGAGATAGGGACATCACCTAAGACAGGGCGATGAAGAAAATGGACGGGGGCATCAAGTCCCCTATAAAACAGGTAAAAACAGCTCTGCGTCGATTGAGGAGGAGAAGAGCTGGTGTTTCCTTGCCAAAAAGTAAATCTCGAAAAGAAGAGGAACTCATTACATACGAATAGAAGAAAGAGGACCTAATTGAAACTGACAGAAAGGGAGCGAGGAGAGCTTCTACCAAGCTCGAGTCGGAGGGTCGTTTTAGGAGAGGGGGAGCTCTCGGAGGGAGGTTCGGGGACAGGGGGGAAACAGGAGGGAGAGAAAAAAAACGGTGAGGACACATACACGATGTCTGCCATCGCCGTAACGACAACAGCCTCTTATAATGGAGGGTGGTGGAAATCGTGGGGAGGGGCCAGACGGAAGCCGTATTAGTTCGGGATGACAGTAGTAAGCAGTGGGTAAGTCCACTATGAACGGCGTTTTGCGAGCATCATCGAAGGGGACCAAGCATGGACAGAAAAAGGCAGGGAGAGAGGGGAGATCAATCACCGAATACAAGAGAACATAATGAGGCGGGATAGTTTGGTCAAAAAAGGGGAAAAACCCCCTGTAAGAGCTCGGAATACCCGAGAGGCTGAATTTACAGTCCAACTAAAAGACTTACACCGAAGTGCCAAGTCTAAACACGAAAATGAACGATCGGCAAAACCTGCAGGGGACAAGAATGTGTTGTAACTCAAGAGCGGCTTCTAACAAAACCGGGTGGGAATCAGAGAGGCAATTGAAATCAAGGAGGCGTGAAGAGAAGACTGTACGAGATTTAGATTTTCCGATCCTAGCGAAATTACTTGGCATCTGGGAAACCTTCCAAAGCGCAATAATTAGCGGGAAACCAAGCGTTGGCGGGAACCATCCCGAATCCCGTAGGCAAGAAAGCAAATTTTTTGTTCAGCTGATTGCAATGATCAAGGGGGAACAAACTCAATCAAACTCAATTTCGCGCGCGGCCCACCGGTGGAGGACAGGGCCCGGAGGTTTGGGCGCTCTTCAACGTCTCCCTCAAAAGTTTGAAAGGAACGACAAGGATAGTGCCGACACAGGA
>Ga0179591_1353443_pt1 | contig 12046 bp, 13 predicted proteins | sample CZOMad2_1_08_16f_FD_182891 | JGI IMG/M metagenome (GOLD analysis project Ga0179591, IMG submission 182891) | Vadose zone soil fungal communities from Angelo Coast Range Reserve, California, USA - CZOMad2_1_08_16fungal (PacBio error correction) | ecosystem: Environmental > Terrestrial > Soil >...
CCACGAGGGCCCGAACATGCAGGCTCGTTCCAACACTTAAGGGTGAGAAGGAGGGCACCGGCAGGTTCAAACCAGTATGTGCACAAAAACAAAATTGCTGTGGGGGAGGTTGGGGAAAACCCAGCAGATCTATGCGAAATAAAAATCCCACAAGCAAAAACTGCTTTTGGTCTGAAAAAGGTACTTAAGGGGGGGGGCGAGGGGAAGAGGTAACAGACCGACGCTGGGTGGACCGAGGGGGGGGGAAAAAATGTGCAGGGAAAAAAAAAAAAACTGGGGATAGGCAGGGGCAGAAGGGAAGACAAGACTCACGACTGCCCCAAATAAAAGGCCCGCAACCAAAAGGGTGTCTTTGAAAATCCGGAGAACAGGAAATACGGACTAAAGGCCCTTCAGGGGAAAGTGGGTACGCAACCTTCGTAAAAAGCACGGGAACCGCCGAAAAACCTAGAGATCACCGGGGGAGGGTGGATGCGGGGGATGCGTTGGCATGGGGTAAAATTGCGGGACCCAGGAAAAGCGGGTCCACTGGGAGGGGTCCTGTAACCCAAAAGAGGTATTCTTTGTGGAGGAAAACCAGAGCTAATCCAAAAGAGGAAACAGACGCTGCGAAGGGAGGGGGGGGGTTCATCAAAAGCAGCAACATGGGGGGAAAAACAAATAAGAAAGGGATTGGGGATCTCGTCGGTATGGAAAGGTGCGGGTATGTGTGGTGGACGGCCCAAAAAAAAAAAAAGAAAAAAAACACGGTGTCTTAGTGAGGAAATACAGGGCCGCTGTTTAAGATGGGGCACAAAACTGCCTTAGAGGGGGAACTCCAGCGCCATGCCACGAAAAGGGAGGGAACTGTGGAAAAGCAATTTCCCGTTAAGGGGGGGGAAAATGGTCGGCTTCCCAAGTTAAATAAAGACCTCCGGTGAGTCCGGGACACTTGGGTACAGAGGGTTATTCCAAGAACGCAAGGTCCGAAAAATGCTGACGGCTCCAGAAAACTGGCCACGGTGAATCGAGGGCCAACAACGAACGCAAAAAAGAAAGGGGGGGCCAACTTTGAACGGGTTAACAGAAAAAAAAAAAAAAGGAAAAAGATTGACGGAGTCGAATTGGCACTGGGGAAGTGGGGAAAACCCAGCCGCAGCGTCCCGCCGCAGCTTCCTCAAAAATAAGCCAAAACCACCGTTCGTGGGGCGCTCGGGGACTCCAGATCTCTCACCACAAAAAAAAAAGGAAAAAGGATGGGACAGTCAGCAGCAAAAAACGACTGCTCCGCAAATGCCCTTTGAGGAGGAACCCTGGAGGGGAAAAGACGGAAATGTTCATCGACCAAGGTCGACAGGCCTTGGCAAAAACCGGGGCCCGGGAGCGGGGTGTCCCATAAGACGGCACCTCCAAGAAAAGGGGGGGGGTCTCCGGGGACTGATTCATCATTAAAAAATTTAATGAGAACTAATAAGACTATTCTTCTAAAAGTTCAAGCCGGAACTAAAATGCAATCAGGTAAAAAAGGGCCAATGAAAGGCGGCGTGCGCCGCGGACCCGTCCTAAGCCAAAACAGGACGCCGTCGGTCATCTGGACAGGCACGGGGTGATAGTGTACACCAAAGCCACGAAACACATAGATCATCAGTCGAAAGAAAAGACTCGCACCCGGACTTAAGGGGGGGCGGTTTTGCGCTACACCAAGCGAGCGCCGGGAGGGGCGCTCAGGTCATGGTAAAAACCCGAAAACTAGAATACAAGCGCCGGAATGGAACCGCCCCGAACAAAAACAAAAAACAAAACCCCGTCAAAAGGAACATCGCCCGCGAGAAAAGGGTGGGTGCTCCACGTCGATATTCGGGAAAGGTTCACAGGGTTCGGGCCCAACTTCGAGTTGTCCTAGGTTTCCAAAGAAAATCGCAGGCAAGGGTGAACTGGCACCGTTGACCAGACGAGGAAATCAGCAAAGAAGCATGGCACGGAAAATGTTGGAAAGGATTCAAAAAGAGGCCAAAGGTCTGGAAAATAGGAAAACCGTCACCCAATGCACTCGAAACGGAGAACCGGGATGAAGGTAGCGACAAAAGAAGCCGGCCGGAACTACCGGCTAGGGGTTTTGACGAGCAAGCTGGTCCGGACACGGTCCGAGAAATGGCGGAATAAAGAACGGATCCTTCATGCGTGTGGAGACCAGTGCTGCCGGAACGCTCCCGTCACGGTCCACTGGAAAGCACGGGGGCGATTCATGGGGGAGAAACTGAGGCTAGCAAACAAGGGAAACCGCCCCTTGTCTGCTCCGAATCACGCCGAGGTTCATCAGACACAGGCGTGGGGAAAAAACGAGAGGGCAAAGGGGGGCTTGCCTAAACATGCCAAAAAAAAAGGCGGAGCGCTCGGGGGGGCAAGGGATCTACTAGAGCAAAGGTTAACGAAGAATTTCTTCTCAAAAGAAAGGGCGGGGCCCTACTTTCCTATCTAAACCAAAACCAAAGCGGTTCCAATAAAAAGGTACGACGGCAGAAAGGAAAAAGGAGTGAAACTCGGAGAAAACGTAGACAATTCCAGCCCCTTTTGGAGCATGCGCGTCAGAACTGACAGGAGCACCGCAAGATTCTTATGGGCCGCCACAAGAGGAAAACCGGGCAAACCACCGAACCTGTCGAAAAGAGAAAAACCAGGAGGGAAGCCTTTGGCGAACATCCCCCACAAAACAGGAGCGGTTGACGTACTAAAATGTATCTCCAGGGAAAAAAAAAACTAAGACGGCCGAAGGGGGAACTAAAAAATCTTCCAACTTGGTTTAAAACCCCCGGGTAAGAAGCGCTAAATGGTATGCCGTAAAGACCGAGCGCGATCGGTCGTCAAATGGGCCAGATCACGTGGGAATGCCTGCAGCACCTGTTCAGAAGCAGCGCACCTGAAAAAAGATGGGATCGGGGGAAGGGGGGCCGGGTGCGCCGCAACTAAGAAAGGTTGGAGAGGATCAAAGGGGGGCTGCAAATCCTCGAAGGGACGGAAAAAAATGAAAAAAAGAAGAAAAAAACACAAACAAGGAAAAATTGGAGGCTTTTTGGAGTCTGCTCAACGTGAACGGGGAAGGAAAAAAAGAACTGGTGTTGAGGGGGTGGTCCAATTGGCAAAAACACGGACGCAAACATCAAGTTTCACGGCATGGGTAAGCCACAAGAGACGGAGAAAAAGGAGATGGTTAGGGGGTCAAACTCGCAATGCGTTGGAAGAAAAGTACACACCGACTCGGCCGAAGGGGGAAGGAATTCAAATTTATTCACGGAAAGGGGAGACCGCGGATGGGAGGAGTCCGACCTGCTAATGAAGGGGTAAACCGCAGCCGACTGGATCAAGGATGCCCAAAAAGGAGTCCCCTGCCCGCCGCGGCAGGAAGAAGAACAATGGAGAAAAAAGAAACTGGCCAGCAAGACGGAAAAAAAAAAGCGACAATTCTGTTAGGGTCGTTCGAGAAAAAAAATTGGGGGGTACTACAGGCGGCCAAAAACCCGAACAACTCACAGGCAGGAAAAAAAAAAAAGCAGAAGCGAAAGAGGTTTGAGCCAAATCCCTCCGCCTGGAGAGGAGCCAGAAAGGGAATCAAGGTAAGACCCAAGAATCAAACTATCCATGAGGTCAAGTACATTCGGCGACGGGGAAACAATAGGAAAAGGTACCGGTGACGATAGACCCCAAGCCCGAAACTAATAAGAAGGTGGGGGGGAGGGAAAACCAGAAAAAAAAACCGATAAGAAATCAGTCATTTCACGAGCCCCAGAAATTCAAGGCGAAAAAGTCTTCCAAAAGCAGCGAAGAAAAAGGAAAGGGTGGGGTGTGAAAAAGAGAAAAAGGCGTAGGGGAAGGGGGGACAATGGGGGGGCAGATATGAAAAGAACAAAAGCAGGGTTTTCTAACAGCCCGGTGAATTGTTATGCAAAGCAAAGAAAATTGGGGGCAGCGAATGGATAACCAAGAAAGGGGCCTGGGAAGGAGGGGAAAAGGAGAAAAATCAATAATGCGACCATGGCAGGGGGGACTGGAAAAAGAAAAACCAAACGGAAGGAACCAGAGGGGGGCCGGGAAAAAAGTGTGCGAACACGATGGAAAGGGGACGCCAAAAGGGTTTTTGTTTTGCAAGGTAATTTTTAAGCAGCCCGGGGAGTGTGGAAGAGAAAGTGAACTAAAAAAAAAAAGAAACGATCGGAAGAAAAAAAAAAAGAAAAAAAAAGGCTTCAAAAAAACAGGAGGGAAAGGAAAGAAGAAAAAGAAGAGGGTGGGGGGTATCAAGAGGGGGGGTTTCGGTCACTGCAAGAAGGGGTGCAGACCTCCCGCAAAATGTTGAGACCGTAAAAGCAGGGGGAGAGTCAGAAGAAAAAGTCGGACAAAATAGAGAAGTCAAAAAAGGGAAACAATGAAAACTGGGGGCAAAGTGCACTCTTCAGGGGCGTCGGCGAATGCCCGGAAATGAGGGGACTGCCACGGAAAAACGGGCAATCTCAGGAGGGAACAATTAACGAGGGGTAGAAAGACACCCGGAAATAAGTTGGTCAAGCTTCTGAGGAAGAAAGACGCCAAGATCCAGACTGCAGAAAACACCCACCAGGCGGGGCTCGCCGAACCAGACGCCATGACCGTTAATTTCAAAAGGCAGATAAGATGAGGGAGGGAGGGCTGCGGGGGTAGGTGTGGGGAGTCCCCCGGGAGGAGAACGGGAAAAAAAAAAAAAAAAAAAAAAGCGTCAATCAAGGACCAAAAAGAAAGGAATAAAGGGAAGCAGTCACTGGTGTCGGCACAGCCATGGACGAGGGGAGAAGGGGAACTATTTTAATTGGAAGGGGCGGAGCGTAGTGACTAGGGGGGGGCAGAGCGCGCCGGCTAAGGGGAATGTAGGGAAATTCCAGATCTAGGAAGAAAATGTGCGAAGAAGAAGAATTCCAGAAATAATCAAAGGTATCAAGGGCCATGGACTGTCGTCAAATAGACCTGTCAGGTCAAGGGGCCCAATCAGGGTTCTATGGAGGTGGAAAAAAGATGGAAATTCCACCAATAAGAGTCTAACATCTCTTCACGCCAGAAAATCAGAAAACGTTGATGGAAGACTGCACACCAACACGGGAGGTTCGAATGGGGGTCCCGGGGGGAACGACGAAGGTAAGAGGATAGGGAAGGGGGACCAGGACTGGAATTCTTTCTTCAAGTGTGAGGCCCGAGACAGAAAGACCGGGACATTAAAGAACAAAGCGCCGGGGGGGAAAGGTTTCCAGGCAAAAGGGCGTCCTGCAGACCCATTGGGGACCACAAAGAACCCTTGGAACGTTTGGTCCTTATCGGACAAAGACATTCCTACAAAGCCCTAAACCCTCAACATTGGGGGGTGGAAAAAAAAGCAAGTGGCAGAAGGCTGGGGAGGGGGATTACGTACAGCGTTGAAAAAAAAAAAACTCAGATGGCTAGAGCACGCAGGCGCGCATCCCGAAAGAACCTGGAGGGTGTTTGCGCGACAGGGGGAAAACCGAAGGCCTCCGGGCGGGATAAAGAGGGCGCTGCATACAGGGTCGCATCAAAAACCGGTTGGTAAGAGGTAAAAAAAAAACGGCCTTGTTGCACGCTAAAAAGGGGGGAAGAAAGGGGCACAGTGACGGAAGAAAGACGACGCGATGATCAAAACCATCGACGGGGGTGGGGGGGGGGGGGGTGGTAAATCAAAGGGAAGCGCGTCTCGACCGGAATCGGGGTCGAAGAAGGGGGGTAAATTACAGAAAGGGCAGAAGATTCGCATCCCGTTCTCCTGTACTGAGGGGGTTGAAAGATTTCTGGAATAAAAGACTTCCGTGTCAAGGTGAAAAAAGGGCTGTTTGGGCCTGGGGGGAAAAAACGGTTTCTAACCGAAGAGCACGAATCAGGGTAAACCGAAGAGAAGGGGGCCCCAAAAAAGCCAAAGGGTCGTGGGGTAGGCAAGGGAAAAGGTCAGATGCACAGAAAAGGGGGAAGGGGGGGGGGGGGGGGAAAAGTGGGGGCCCGGAAAGAAGGGGACGAAAGCTGGAAGTGTCACAATTGCCGGGCCAAAGGGGGAATTTTGGGACGAAAGGGTTATTCGTGCACACAGTAAATAGAGGGAGGGAGCGGCAAACTTCCAGAGGCTGCGTGATTCAAACCCTCCGTTGGGGAATGGCAACGTGTATGGGTTGGTAAAGAGGAGGAAAAGTGGGGACCGGAACTCCAGCCGAAGACGGGGTTGGGACGCTAACAACGTTAGTCAAGGGTTTAGTCTTCAATGCAAATGCGATCGAAGATTGCAGGGGTTCCAAACGCGGAAACAAGGAGGCAATTCTATGCCCTTCGCCGTGCGGTAAAGACATAGGGGGGCACGGGGAGTCGGTCCCTGTCCCAGCTTCCAAAAAAAAAAGAGAGGTAAATCGCTTCCGAGGGGTAAATAAAGACAAAGCGTAAACTTCCTTGGGAAAAGGAAATGGACCAAATTCGGATACCATCCGCAAGGGTCCCGTGTGTTTTAGGAAAAGAAAAGGCTCGGGAGCTCACCAGGAACAATAATGAGAGTTGCAAGCCCGTCGAGAGGTTGCCCCAGTCACCAATAAGAAAAGCCACAGGGGGCCAGGAAAGAAGAAAAGGACACTTCGCAGACAAAACAAAGAACGGGTCTAAAAAAAAGGAATCAAAACGGAAACGGGCAGCGGAAAATCAGAAAACGATTCTCCCAGGCGGAGTCTTCGCCATCCCAAAAGAACTGACTCTCGGAGTAGTGATTGATCTGAGTTGACCGGCCAGGAGGCTTCCGTCAGTTGGTGCCGGACCATGAGGACTGCGAACGGGTCCAACACGGAGAAATGGAAGGGGCCTGGACCACTACCATTTTCGCCAACGGTTTTGAGTGCAGGGGGTAGGGGTGTGTGTTAGGTTTTTGTCCAAAGGGTCGGCAGAAGAAAAGGGACGCCCTCACGTCAAGTCCAAGGAAACATGAGGGTGGGTCGAGTGGCGCTACGAGTTGGATAAGGTACTTTTGTTCCAGAACGGGAATCTTTTTGCGCCCGGTGCAACATTGCCGGACGGAAAATCTCGGGAGGAAGGGGCGAAAAGCCCCGGTCATATTAAAAGCCAAGGTTCAAAGAGAAAACTCAGCAACGAAAGGTGGTAAGGTGGGGGAAAAGATCGGAACGAAGGAAAAAGCCCTTGGGGAAAGACGCCAGACTTAAAGGGGAAGCACCTTTCTCGAAGGTGGGAAGGCAATAACATCGGCAAGGGCGCTTGGCTGGGGTGACGGCGTGCCTACACTGGAAGGGGAACAACGGGCAACACCGCCAAATCCAAAGGTAGGCCTGGTACTTGGGGCTTCAACACGTCGGCGTGTGGAGACAATCGGGAAGATCCCTAAAACACGCGGCAACGACTGCTCGAATCGCGGGGTGGTTTTCCATACAGTCCGAAAAAGCCAAAGAGGACCAAGAAGCGGCAGTTCGTGGGGGGGGGTTCTCCGGAAAGAGCCTGGAAAGGAATCGAACCTTGGCAAAATACGGTGGGAGGTGGGGGGGGTAACGGCCAACCACGGGGGATAAATGTCGGAAAGGGAAGGCATTGGAACCCATTTTTTTGAAAGCGGTGGGGGGCCTCTGGCGAGACTTGCTATAGGGGGGGCAAGGAAGAGCAAAGGTAAGTGCATGGAACCGTGGGTAAACTTTTTGGGGTGAGGACGGGGGGCGTGGGACTGGAGTCCACATCGTCGGGGGTCTTTACAAATGGTCACGGAAAGAAACGGAGTGCTGTGAAACGGGACTTTTAATAGTCGGGGGGGTAGTGATAACTAAAACAGCAAGGTGCCTCTTGGGGACAGGATACAAGGCTCCGCGCGTAAAGCGGGAGCTTGTTTGGCGAAGGGCCAATAAGCCGAATCAGGGGGTGACCGTGTGGGGGGATGTTTGTGGTGTTAAAAAGCAGCATCGCTTCGTGCCGACACTTACTAGGGGACTGGGGTACTACTGGGGGGAATTAAAAAGACCGCAGCATTCACGAAAGCAGGCGGTCCACAGAGCAGAAGGAACAAATCCCCACGAAGAGGGGTGACCCGTCCGGGTCCGTGAAGGACTTCGGAAGGCCCCGGCATTCGCACTAAAACAGAAAAAAGGGGGTAGGGAGTATGAAAGAGAGGAGGGAAGGTTTATGAAAAAAGCAAGATCCAACACCCGAAGGCCGAGAGAGGATGGGGTCCCTGCTTCGACTTAACCTCCCTGATTCGGAAGAGGAGGTAAAGTGGGTTTTTCACAAAACCAGAAATCAGGACCCGAACTCGAATTGGGAGAAACCTGAGAGATGGAGAGTTACCACAACAAATGCACGTCTAAATCTGCTGCCTATGGCAAATCCAGAGCATCCTTCCCATAGAGGAGGAAGGAGCACTCAGAGGTCAAAACTGAAGGTTCATGGGCTGTAACGCTCCCCACGGATGAAATAAAGGTTGGTAACGAAAATAACTAGTCTCTTTACCGTGGTCAAGGAATAGAGATGGGGGACAGCACTAGTGAAAACACTCTGGGCAATCAAACACTTTGGAAAAAAGTTACTGGGAGGTGCTTCATTGCGGATTCGTTGCCTAGGACATTTATTCCCGAGTGTGTCACCCAGAATCAACATGTGAACCCGTGCAAAAAGGTCAGGGAATGAAAATATAACTGGGGTTTCCCTTTACACCAACAGCAACCGTAGCCCCAAAGCCTAGCATCGCGTAGAGAAAAAACCAACCCGCCAAAAAAGTACAGGAGGAAGGTGGGGGCCTTCATGGGTTGCTTTTGAAAGGCCCAGGGGAAAAAAATGAGAAAAACCGCGAAAGAAAAAGGGTGTATCAAAAAAAAGCTCAAAAAGTTCCCGTCAGGGTACTCCAGAGCCCTATTTGTCTGCAACACTGCCGCAAAACGACAGGAAAAAAAGGGAAGAGACCCACGCAATAACCATCCCCAGCCATTCCAGAGGTGGAGAAACTTGCAAAACCTCCTAAGCCGCCACGCAGAAAAAAACGCGCACATCGAACACTTCTAGGTGGGTGGGAGGGGGGCAACTGCACAGATAAAGGTCCTGGAACAGTGGGGGGCCCAGGCTGCGAGTAAACATCTGGAATTTCTGTCAAGAGTCTTTCAAAAAATTAAAAGACGGGGGTCTTCGGAAAGTATTTGGGGGGAAAAGTTGGCGAGACAGTTGCAAACCAAATCGCCAAGGATTGAGGCACGGGAACAAATTTGCACTAGTTCAACCAGATGAGAGTCAGGGGGGGGGAAAAAGATAAACTCTAACGGAGGGTCATCACAAAAGAACTCATTGGCCAAGGTTTACCCGTGAAGAATCATTAATACGTCTTTAAAAACATAAAAACGACAATAAAGTAGGTGATGGAACCGCCTGGTACAGGCAGAGAAAGTAAAAGACGTGGTTGTGACAGAGCGCAGTGGTTATGGGAAAAACTGACTGCACCATATAAGGAATGCTAAACAGAAAGACTAGCGAAGGGAGAGGGGGGAAGAAGAGTCAACAGAAAAGGAAGCGGCAAACGTTTGGGGGCTTGGCTTACTTCTGGAAAAAAAAAAGTGAAATCGGAGGTACCGGCATTGACCGAAGGGCAAAGCACATGAGGAGTCCTGCACTTCAAGGAAAAAGTGGCACGGACTGGCTAACTCAGAAAACGTTCAAAGCCAGCAATCTCTGGGGCATGGGGGGCGGCCCTTAGCCCCTTATTCATCCGCAACACTGTCACAACAAGAACAAGTCGCTGGGAAAATATCCGCGCCCAGGTCGAAAAGGAACTTGTCCAGATTTGCCGTCACCTGCAAAAAACTCGGAGGATCTGGTGAACTTGAGAAAGAGGAAGGGGACGAACCCTGCCAAGAAACCCACCGAGTGGGACTACCAAGAAGATAGGGGGGGGTAGGGAAAGGACGGCTCCTGTGGGGGCTCCACCGGTTGGAATAATCGCAGACTGAACGTCAGGAATGGTTGGACAGAGGGGGTGCGCGACAACAAGAAAAACCTTCTTAAAATGCGGAGCTGCAACGCTTTCTATAATCCGAAAAAAAATTCCCACTACGCCAATAACACACGAGGTGTACTACGCACAAGGCCGTAGAAAAGTCCGCGGGACCTACCGGTTCCAGATATGAGGTGGTATCGGCAAGAAGCAACTAGGGGGACAATGAAACTCCGACCTGCAAAAAAAAAAGGGGGTGACAATTGCATCATCTAATTTTGGCAGGGCCAAAGGAAGGAAAACTCTTCTATGTCGCAAATCTTAACATGGCCCATCTACAAAAAAAAGTGGCGGTCAAAACTTCGGACACGATCGTGATCTTAAACTTCGGGTTAACGGCCAAACCTAACAACCATCATGGGGACGACTAATTATACAAAACAATCACGCGAAAAGTATAACTTCTCGTAAAACAGAAGTCGAACGGCCCTTGAAAAAATCCCTTTACGGCGAGCCACCGTGGGTCATCAAAAAAAGGAGCCGCTTAGATTAAAAGGGGATTCCGGAGGAAATCAGACGAAGAAAGGGCAATCGGTTTAAGAAAGTCCACTGGGGAAGTCACTGGTGAGACGTGCACAAAGGGACGTCCAGAAAGAGGTGCCCGGGTTCAATGCACACAACGTCAGTGCAAAGGCGAACAGAACCATTTGATCGAACGGAGGGGAAAAAATCAGACAGGGGGGGACTGTACGCGCAGAAGTCAAACAGAAACCCGACTGGTGTGGAAAAAGAGAAAGGAGGGGCGGCTCCCTGACGTGGGAGCTATGGAGGCAGGAGTGGAAAAGGGAGCACAAAAAAAAAACGAGCCCCACAAGAAAGTCGCAAACCACTCTTTAACCAATGGAGGCGTTGTCAACCGGCGGACCAGGGTGAAAGCAGTCCGATTATCCCAAAAACAGCCCGTTTGTCATGTGGGGGAACATTGGCACTGAACGGCAACTTGCAAAAGCTGGGTGAAAACCGCCAAGGAAACGCTGGTGAAATGTCGGGTCTCTCTCTAAAGGTTTCTCCGTGTTACCCAAGGACGGACAAGAAATCTCAGGGACCTCGGGGACAGATCCTCAGGCATGGTGCCGCGGTTTCATGGTGCGGAGCCGATGGTTTTTCGGGAGTGCCGGACGGGCGATGCCAGATCCGGGGACAGGCACCGAATGCTTTTTTCGTGAGGGCTTCGGGGGGAATGTCACAGATTCACCCGCCTGCTACCGGGCTGGGGGAAGTAAGAAGTTATAATTATTCATCAAGAAGAGGTCCGGGAGACGGGGGTTGGGGATTGTTTTGAAAAATGGGGGGTGATCTTTCACAGAAGGTCCGGAAAAAGGTTTCTCGAGAACAGGCCAGAGAAAAAAACACCAATCAACGCCCGAAGATTCCCCTCCCACACAGAAGGTTTCTCGGGGAGGTCCGCCCCAAAGAGTCCGACATTAGGCAATTAAAGAGTCCTCGGTGACAGAAAGTCCATGCAACTGGCCCAGAAAGGGACGGCGATGGGCGGGGGGCTTTCCGACCTCCAGAAAAAGGCAGGCTGACGAAAAAATCGAAGGGGCGGCACGTAAAAGAAGAATAAAACCAAAGGAAGCCGAAACATCCAATACTTTGAAGTACCGGCCCAAATTTCCCAAGGGCGCCCGCGCGGTGGTCCTGCCGAAGGCCAAAAAAATTTGGTTGTTTGTGCGAGAGTCGATGTGGCGCAAAAAAAAAAACGCGTTATCCTAAATCGCACTACAATAAAAAGAAAACAATCCAGGTTGCACCAAAAGCCGGTGGGCGAAAAACAAAAGTTCGCCCGAGAGGGGACAAAGCCCAGAAGGGTGAAACCCCGCCGAAAATGGGGAAGGCAGTCGAGACGCCCTGGAAGCAGAAGGGGGCTTGAAAACAAGGGTTTCAGTTTGTTCTTTCAGGGGAGAATACTCTAATGGGACAAGGAAAAACGGCAAGAGGTGAGGAAGAAGGGATGGGGGAACTGGCAACATTTTGGCACATGTTGGGGAAACCACCAAAACGGGGGGAAACGAGACTATGGGTCCTAAAACCGAG
>Ga0179591_1227144_pt1 | contig 12044 bp, 9 predicted proteins | sample CZOMad2_1_08_16f_FD_182891 | JGI IMG/M metagenome (GOLD analysis project Ga0179591, IMG submission 182891) | Vadose zone soil fungal communities from Angelo Coast Range Reserve, California, USA - CZOMad2_1_08_16fungal (PacBio error correction) | ecosystem: Environmental > Terrestrial > Soil >...
GGGGGAAAAAGAAAGGGCTGTAATCGGAAAACCTGTACAGCCTTACGCGTGCAATGCAAAAAACGGAACGCAGAGAGGAGACGCTTCGATCAGCCGCGAGTCAGGACTCCAGTCTCAGGCGAAAAAGGAAAAAAGTTCTCTCATCTCGACGAAGCGGGAGGCAGAGGCGATCTAGGTTCAATCCGTCGCTTTCCATCGGAATCGAATCAGAAAGTAAGAAGGCTAGTCTTGGAAGAACCGGCCGCCCGTTTTCATCCAGAACAGATCCGAGCTCCTCACATACGAAGCTTTTCTCCAACATGTCAAATACAGAGAAAGGGAAGAAAGCTTTTTTATCACGTCTCGAGCAGGCGGCGGTCGAGCAGGGCAACGTAAAGGAGAAAAACCGCGCGACCTTCCTCAAAGAGAACAAAAAATAAAAGAGAGGGGAAGGGGGGGCGGGCTCCTTCTCCGGTAGAGCGCGTGAAAAATCATGAAATCTACAGAGAAAAAAAAAGGGGCCTAGAGTCCGCCCTCTTAATAGATGGTGCATGAGTTTTCGTCCATCGAGTAAAAGGACGGGGGGGAGGGAAAAAGGGAATGCCGTACTTTCTGCGCGAAGGCTAAGGCAGGAGTGCTAGACTGGAGTCCAATCGAGAACGAAAAAGAAGAGAAGATGTAAGATAAGGCCGACTAGCTCTCGGGAACGTTCAGCTCGAAGTAAAAGAAAGTGGAAGAGGTCCTCTCACCGTGGCGAAAGGAGGCACAGATTGTCTCTAGCTAAGCCTAAGGGGTTGGGAAAAGAATCAGCGGAAAGCGCGATCGGACGGGACGGGGGGGAGAAGATGGGGCACCATACGTACACGGTCCATCGGCAAGGAGAGGAAAGATTCTGATCAATGGATCGAGGAACTGAGACTAAACGATCAGTTCCACCTCTCAACAAGTGGAAAAAAGAGAAAGAAGAGTAATAGGGGCCCGACAGACTCCCCTCCTTGAAAAAGTCGGGGGGAGAGAAACAAACTCCCACGGTTACTGGGGAGAGATAAAGAAAGAAATGCATTATCCCCAGTTAAGACAGAGAAGAATCGGGGAAGAGAGACAGACACTTGTGACTTTCTCCCTCAAATGAGAAAATCCGGGAAAGACTACGTTACCTGTCAACCGGCCTTGACTACTCGCTAAGCCAGAAAAGAAGAGAAGGAGGAAAAAAATCGTAAAAAAAGAAACGTAATCATCGATCTCCTGCGCGAGCGATAACACTTATGTAGGGGAACGAGAGGAACATTTCTAAAACTGGATCCCGGTCGTTCGCCCGAACTAGAAAAACGCAGGACGTCAGATAAGCACCGGGGATCACGATTGCCGCGATCCCATCACGCCGTCAGAAGAAAAAAAGCGGGAACTCGCCGCAACGGCAGAGAGCAACCGTGAAGACGATGGCAATGGCTATATCGCCCTATTCCCGCCATTCCGTCGAGGAAAAGAGGAGAGGATGCTCACTCGATGATTCCCTTCGCATAGCGGGGGAGAGATGCGAAGGGGAAAGGAAGGGTCGCATGACCTCCTAAGTCGACGAACATGACTGCGGAAATAGCAGAAGAGAGGGAATCAGGCTACACGAAAAGTTGGCACACGGAGTACGGGAAACAGCCTTCGTCCGACACGCGTGAAGGGTCTAGAAGAGAGGAATCTAACAGCCAGCGGAGATAGGCTGACGAACGTCCTTTTTGATCCCTCTCTTTGCGCAAAGAGAAAAAGTGTCAAAGGCCCGGTTACACTCGGCTAGACAAGAATGAGAGAGTCACAGGGATGAACCACACCCGCGTCTTCGACACGAAGGGGGGAAAGCCAGGAAGAAGAAAAGTACGCTACCTCTTGCTCTAAAAGAGAAGAAGAAATCACCTCCTAAAGAATCTGCGTAACAGCGCGTAGGGGAAGGAAAGGAAACAAAGGCCTATAACAGCCGACACCGTGCTCGAGCCTTAAAAAAAAAAAAAAAATAGTAAGAGGGGGAATCGGCGAGCCCACTTGTCCTGCCTTCACCACGACCGGATTAATCCGTTAGCGAGGGAGGAAAGAGAGGGAAAAAAAGGAAGACTCAAATCAAACTGATCGGCTCTCGCTCCTCCTAAACACGCGGGGAAAAACGAAGGAGAGAATAATCTCACTAAAAAGCCCAAACACCGCGCCGGATCCGCTCTAACTGGAATGCGAAAGGGGAAAAAAAGGGAGCGCATAAAAAAGGAAGCTCGTCGGTCAACCTCTTCGGTCGACGGAAGCCGAGAACGGAGAGAAACGGCCCTCTTCAAAGAGTAACGTCCCTTGAGCATAAAAAAAAAAAAACGGAGAAAGGGAGACTCCCCGCGGATCCGCTCGTCTCTAAAGGAAGCAAAAAAGGAGCGACTGCTAGAGAACTTTATACTGCCCGAGCGAAAAAAACAGGAAAAGGAAACGTGATTCCTCCTAACAGTGCGGCTTCTATCGATAGTGGCATGGAAAACGGAACGGAAGAGAAGTACTAACCCGATCATTCTCCTTCTAAATCTCGATTGGCGCAAGGAGAAGGAGGGGGTACACACCGCGAATTTTCGAGACGAAAGGGGCAGGAAACTGGACGAATTAAGGTTTAAAAGTACCGCATCATCACCATCGCATTCCCCTTCCTCTGCACTCAGTCTGCAAGAGAAGGAAGGAGTTGGGCTTCCCTTCACCTTCTGAGTTTGGCCGTCTCTGCGTGGTAGGCGGGAAAAAAAAAAAAAGAGATCGTGCCCCGCCTGCTTCCTTCACTCTCCAGACACTTCGGGGGAAAAGAAGGGCAAAGAAGCGTACTTTTAACTGCAGTGATGGAAAATGCGAACAAGAGGAAAGAGGAGGGAAAGAAAAATATCAGCACGTACTTATTGTCTCCGCTCTCCTGAAGAAACTAGGATAAAAAAAGTGACGAGGGGGAGCGGTCTACTTCTTTTATTATCGAGATGGAACCTTGAAGCAATTCAGCGAGGTTCGAAAAGAGAAGAGGAAGACCAAAAAGCCTGTAGGAGACGTCTCTTAAATATGAAAGGGAGAAGAAAAGGAGAACGGTCTTCTCCACCGCGGTCGGTCTCCATGTCCTCCACGCCTGTTCTCAACTGGACGCCGGGGGACCCCGGGTTGTCCTAAAGGTAGGTGATCATATCGGAGATACGCGGAGATAGGAGCGTGAAGAAGGAGGGGGAGAGGGTGAAGCTATTTTGTTTATCTGGCGCTCCAACAAGCATCACACCCTAGCATCTGAAAACTTCAAGGGAGGGAAGAGAAAAAGAAAAAAGCGCGGAAAGGGAAAAATGGGACTCTGTTTTCAGTAGACCCGCCGGTGCGCATCATACGACGGGGAAAAAAGGGGGGAAAGCGGTCGACTATCTCTTATCTCGTCCCCGTGCATCCGCTTCAATCGGTTGAGGGAAGGGAGAGATATGGAAGGCAGGGGGGAATCCGCGCGCTACGTCGAAACATTCCCTAGTTAAGAGGGGAAAACTTCTTCGTAGCTCAGCGGTCCGGGAACCACGAAGACGCCTAGGGGGGGTACGAAAGGAGACGGGCAGGGGGGAGAAAGGTCCAACTTGGTGTATGCCGTTTCATCGCAGAAGTAGGCGAGCGCCTCGGGTAAGAGCAAAAAAAAAAAGAGCCGTGTCTTCCCTTGATCAAGTCGTGTAGAAAGACTTCAGAAGAGAGAGAGGCGTGAAAGTGGAACACGCCAACCGGAAAATCCGTCCCGTCCACGAAAAAGGAATGCATCAAAAGAAAGAGAAAATACTACTCCTAGAAAAAACGACGCTCTCGTAGGAGAACTCCCCAACCGAAAACCCCCACCGCCTTGGCCGAGATCGAGGCAGATCAGGAGAGAAAGAAAAGAGGGAGCGGAAAAAAGAAGGAAAAACCTGAGGCCGTCCTTAATCTTCCTATTAGCGCTGTATGAGGGGTGGAAACCTTGTTTAATTTGGGGAAAGAGGAAGCAAAAAAAACAAAAAAAAAGAAGTAAGGAGGAGGAAAGATCGGTCGATCGCCTAATTAACAACTTTCAAAAACGCTCCTCCAAGCGCTAAGATGAACAAGAGAAAAAAAAATTCCGAAAAGTAGGGGGGGGGTGAACATCACGTGCTTGAGAAAACCAGACCATAGAAGATCGAGGGAAATCTAAAAAGAGAAAGAAGGAGGAGGGAGAGATTCTTCTTATTAGCCCGAGCAGGCGTCGGGGGAAAAAGAGAGTTTACAGGGCCGGAGACCATTTTGGCGTGTTCAAACGCCCATTCAGTCGAGGTCAAGGAGAGGAGTACACGAAGAATGAAACTCGCCTCACCTGCATATGGTCGCGTCGACTCTTAGATTGACCAAAAAAAAAACGAAGGGATAAGAGAAAAGAAAAGCATCAAAACTCGGGGAGATTTTCTCCTTCATAGCTGGGCAAAATAGGAGAGCGTTTTCCCGGACCGCTGTTCCTACGCGCGGCGCCTATCAGAGAAACGGGGAAGTGGAAAAGACATCGTCCTCACCGAAGTTCCTCTCTCGGAACTATCAAGATCGAAAAAAGGAAAGGAGGGACTACTACTAGTCGACAAACTCCCGTTCCAACCTACCAAAAAGGAATAAGGGGGAGAACGTAGCTCTGGCCACATCTCCGATCATTTCAACGTCCGCGCTGTTGAAGGAAAGGAATCCTGGCCCGCTTGATCGGTTGAAGCGGGGGAGGAGAGAGGAAAAATAGACCGGAACCTTGCGGCACTATGAGGAAAAAAGGGAGAAAAGGAACGCGTTCTAATCTTATCTTGCTCACCTACTCCAGGACGCCCCGAAGAAGGGGAGAAAGGAGAAAAAGGGAGTACATGGAGACTCCTCAGGTGCGAGATCGCTTCATCAGCGAGGAGAAAAGGGGAAATGGGAGGGCCGAGATCCTACTCTTTTTCGATCCGATATTCGCAAGAGGGGATAAGGAGATTGAAAAAAAAAGGGGTCAAGTGGAATATAAAAGAACCTCGGCCGAAGAAAATCGGGCAAAGAGGGGGGAAGTGTTCTTCGATCGCTGGCGAACTACGACTGAGGGATGAGAAAAAAATCGATGCCGCGGTTAAAGCTATTGCCAGCAGGCTTCATTTCACAGAAAGATAGGGAAAAAACAACTTTGGGACTGGGAGGGGAAGTATACCCAGAGGTGTCACGAGAAGGATCTCAAGAGGCGCAGGAGACGGCACATCAAGCCGTTCCGTTCCTCCCACTTTGGTTTCCAAGAGCTCATAATACGCAGAAGGAAAAAAAGAGAGAAAGTGCTGAGACTCCCAAGGAGCAGTACCAGGCGCGACCGTGCCTAAAAACGAGGAGCGGGTTAACATCTCCGGATTAATCCACCCTTCCGCTCTCCACTCTCGAATTCTGGAAAATCGATAGGGGGACGTCTTTCTAGCCTGGTCCGGGACGGGGCCTCACGGTAAGAGGGAAGAGACGCCAAGGGGGGAACGCGCCTTCTCTGATCAGAAGGGTCCTTTAGAGAGCATTCCCTTTTTCTCTCTACTCAGTCAATGTCGTCAGATGAAAAAAACGAAGAGGTAAGAGGTTCGCCCGTCGCGCGGGCGAGATTAGAAAGAAAGAAAAGGGAGATAAGATTTTCCATTTCTCATCCGGGCTGCAGAAGAAGCCCAGCCGAGGGTGACCGAAGAGCACTCAATTGCGCATTCTCCAGAAATGCATCACGCTTGACTTCGGGAGCAGTAGAAACTAGAGGGGGGGAAGTGATCTCGGCGATCCTCCTACCTCTCGGGTAAAAAGAGGGAATCTCTATAAGAAGGGCGCTTGCAGTGCGGGGGTCAGCGCAAAAAAATCGGCGCAACGAAACCTGACTAACTTCTATAACGGTCGTGGTGAGTGCGACCCGGGCTCTCCGGCGCAGGGGAGAAGAAATACTTCAGCTTCTCGCGTGCACCTGAGGGGTCGCTTGGAGAGGGAGGGAGGGAATGTCGGCAACACTACTCGTCTGGTTCCGCGATTCTTCTCGGGTGCAGGTCAAAAGAAAGAAGGAAAGGGTCATAGCACTAGGCGATCTTACGCAAGCGAGATTCGTCCTGAGAAAAAGAGAGGGCTACTCCGCTTTTCAATTTTTGCCCTAGGTGAGCGAGAGAAGGGGAAAGACGCGGGAGGAGGGTGCTGGTGGCACCTCGCCGCTGGACGCGTAGGAGAAAAAGAATGGGAGAAAACCGGGATCGGCTTCCGAGCCTCTCGCTGGGGGGAAAAAGGGAAAGCGAAGAGCCGACTGAAAATGTGTTAGACGACGGGGCTGTGGCAACGATAAAACCATAATTTCAAAGGCGGAAACGTCATGACGAGCCCGGCGCGGGAAAAAGGAGGTACCGACCAAGCCGTTCCGGCGAATTCGCTGTCGCGCCAAACGATAAAAAGAGATAATAACCGAGCTGAAGCGTTCATCCTCAGCTCTGGCTGAGAGAGAAAACAGACTAACCGCGTTCCTCGACGGCATGGAGCGTTCAGGGAGAGAGGACGAAAGGAAAGTCTGCGACTTCTGAGAGAGCGATTGGAAGTGATGGAAAAAGAGCTCGCAGGCGGGGTTCTGGGTCGGCGTAAAGATTCTCAAAGGTCTAGTGAGAAAGGAAGGGATGGGGAAGAACGGGGCTGCGCACGCCCTTTCTACCAAAATCAGTCCGACCGACAAGGATGACCTAGGCAGACTACTCGAATAAGGCATGCCTACGTGTTCTCTCTGCAAAAGAGAGAGAGCTCCGTCCAAACATGATGAAGCTGTGCCTTCCTTCGGGGCTGAGGCAGGGAAGAGCAAGTTCAAGGCAGGCTTTCTTCCACGGGAGGCGCTCAAGGAAGGGGGACTCATGGCGGACGGGGCCGCCTCAAACGGAGTTCCTAGCGAAGAGAGGAACGGCTCTATAAATCTGTGATCCTTCACTTTCGGATAGAACATTACCCTACAAGTGAGGGGGAAAGGTGACAAGGGAAGAAGGGGGAAAGGATGATTAGCTTCTGGAATTCCGAAAGAAATCGAAAGCCAATGGCGGGAGGGGGTAAGGACATCGTTCTCGACTGGGTTCTCAGGAAAGGTAGGGGGCCTACAAGGAGTGTAAAACCCCCTCGATATCAGACTCAGAGGGCGGGGGCGAGGCAACTACTGCTCGTTCAAAAAGGTTCTATCTATCCTCCGCGGGAAAGGCGCAAAAAAAAACACAACAGGGAGGTCCGATCGTCGAAACGCTGATGCCGGAAAAGAAATTAAAAGGGAGAAAGGGCAGGTCAACTCCCAATTTGCGAGGCCCCCGAAGGACGTTCCGCTCGAGTCCAAGGAAGCCTAGACTTAACCATCATCGTCTGCCGTGGTAGTCGAAATGGGGGACTCGACAGTAGAACGGCCCCAGATGTCATCTCCTACTCTTCATAATTGGCCATTCTGTGGGGCGAGGGGGGGGACGAGTCGGACAATAAGGCCTAGAGGACCGCAAAAAGAATGAAAAAATCGAAGGGACTAGGCGGGTAGACTCTATTAACCATGGCGCGCAACCCACGCCTCTATCATTTTAAAGGATCACGCTCTCAAACGAGAAAGGAAAAAAAACACCAAACGATAAAAAAATCTGGGGAGGAGTCTATTGAAGGGGAGCGAGGGGGGGTCGAACGGGGGAGACGGAAAAAATAGACCCGAGTCGCACTGCGCGCGCGTCCTCAATCCAAAGCTAGAGGGCAAGAACGGATCAGGAAGAGAGAAGGGGGAAAGAGAAATTAGGCTTTCAGTCGCTCGCTCGGAGATAAACTATAACAGGAAAAGCACTGGGGGAGCACTCCTCTACGGAGCGCTGTCGAAAGGAAAAAGGGCAAGATGGGGGAGGAGGACTTTTTCCCGATAGAGGAACCGCCTGTCTACCTCTCTCTGCTATCAGATCTACAACGGGGTTGACTGGGGAGCAAAAAAAGGAGGGGGCAAGGACAGGTCTCGGGGAGCGCGTCAGCATCGGGGGCACGCGACACGGGGGAAAAGGGGCACGGGGGGGAAAGGTAAAGATGCAGTATCACCGTACTGCCAGGTCTCAGATCGAGAGAAAAAAAAAAGGGAAGAAGAGTTAAAACCATGGGGAGAAAGTAGTCACGGGTACTAAGGCGTATAAAGGGGAACTCAAGGGAACCCTGTTCCCGACTTTCACGCCTGAGAGCAGAAGAGTCGACGGAAGCACAAGAGGGGGATGAACATCTCGGGGGGGAGAAAACCATAACCCAGTTTGAGATCACGAGGAGAGCAGTCAACAGCGTCTCGCTCGTGGCATCACTTCTCAGGGTACAAAAGAAAAAAGGGGGAGGGATAGAAGCTCCTCTCAGGGAGTTTCATTCACAGTGCCGCCCTGTTTCTCTGGACGAGCGCGAGGCGACGAAGCGGTTCGCGAACCAGGGGGTCGACGGAAGATCACGTTCGTGCCCACGAGGAGGGTTTGACCGCGGAGAGGGAAGCGGCGATATCTAGGCGACGTCGAGAGGGGAAACCGCGCGCCAAGGGGCCTCAGCCGATCACGACCAGAGGGTTCTTCAGGTCGGCAATTCTCCGTAAAGCGAAAAGGAAAATGCTAGCGGAGGGTGGCGCGAAAAGGTGACCTCGAGATCCCTCCAAGCGTACGAAAGGGTGCAGAGGGGAGGGGAACGAGGATTACTTCATTTCTAGTCGGGTGGCTGTCCAGGGCCAGCTTCTGCCGTAGGGGCGATTCATTCGGTCAGAGACTGTAGTGAAAACAGCAGAGGAAGAAGAGCGAGGGGGGTAAGCTCACGAGAGAGCCGCGGAAGTAGCTCGAAAGGGGGACTGTCTGTTGCCCTTGCCTTTCAGAAAAAAAGTGGCCCTGCTGAGGCAAGGGGGAGGGAGGGGAAAGAAGCCGCCTGTGTTTTTGGGGGGGGCGATCATCGACTCTCAATAGGGGAGGGTGGCCTAGCATAGAGGGGAAACTCGTACATAGAAAGGAAAGAATCGGGGAGGGGGAAGAGAGTCTCTCACTAACTACCTACTCGGAAAAAAGGAGAGAAGATGCAGTCCACAGTCGACATTGGGAGCAGAAAGAAAAGCAAGAATCCGCCGAAGGCCCCAAGCGGCGGGGGTAACTAGAAAAAAAAGCAAGTGGAAGGGGTCGAGACAGACATGGCCAGATCCCTAGGGAAAGGGAAGCAGAAAAGGGGGAAAGAAAAACGTGTCGGGGGCGCATCTCAAGTTAGAAAGAAGTTATCGAAGACTTTACCCCGCAGAAGGTGCGATCCTTGAGAAAAATGGGGCGCAATCATCTACGGCTTCATAAGTGAAGTAGGAGGCGAAGAGGACGACGGACTCCTAAAGCTAAGAAACACTTAGGAGAGCGTCGTGCGGCGGTGAAAAAGGGAAGAGGAAGATTTATTCCACACGGTCTTCGCCGCAAAGAAGGCGAAGAAATAGGACAGGGAGAGAGAAAAGGGGGGCAATCTTTCCTTGCAACTCCCGAATTACGAGAGAAGGGAGAGACAGAGCCGGCGAGCGATAGGAGAAAGCACTTCTCTTTTCCTGTCTAGGTAAGCCGATATAGCGCAATGAAGCATGAACGAAAAGTATCGACTGCCGCAAGCGAGGGTGCCCTGAGGGGAACAACGTCTTGAGAGCGCCGGTTCTATTAGGCTCTACATCCCTAAGTCAGGAAGAATGGGCTTTAATCGGAAGAAATACTCGACCGGCTCGACTAACTCCAAGGGGACAACGGATGGGGGAAGTGACGCCCTTCTTCTAACACAGGCTTGACATTTAGTCGAGCTAGGGGGGAAAAAGCGGGGAGCGGGGGGAGCGACGCTAAACTGTTTGGGAAAGTCCCCTCGCTTTTCGTCGATCAGACGGCGAAGGCGATGCTCACCGTGCACGCGGCGCGCCTATTTCTTTCTAGTATCACCTCGGTCACCTCACCGAGGAGGAGGGGAAAAAAGGTTCAGGGAAGGAAAAAGAAAAACTTCTAAGATAGGAAGAGGCTCGAGAAGGATCTAAGAAAGATACAGCAAAAAGAAAAAGAACGGGAACAAGCGGAACTCGCGTCAAGGTGCGTGCCTCCGCTGACCGTCCGCGGAAAAAGCCTACCAAAACTTTGTGAGCGATCCTCAATGAGTCGACGGGAAGGAAAGAAAAGACAAGGGGGGGATTAACTTCACCACTACCTTACTCTGACGTTCTTCATTGAGCAGAGAAAATTTTCCTTGGACGGCGGGCCTCAGACGCAAACTTCGGCCTTCCGTCTCTCAAAAGGGAGAACGCGATGAAATCGTATAGAACGATCTCAATCAAAAAACCGAGGAAGAAAAAAAAAGAGGAGGAGGGCACTCGTCGACTCAGAGAAGTATTACGAGGGGTCTGTCACCTAGGGTCTGGCATAGTAAAAAAATCCGTAAAGGGGGAAAACTTCTATAACTTTCCCTTTAGCCGGAACCAGATCTCTCTCTGAACTGGAGAAAAACGAAAAAAGACGTAGAGGAGAAAGTCGATCGATCTCAGCCGGGATAACAGCGTCTACAAAAACGAAAGAAAAGCAAACCGAGCACCGCCAGGACGCTGCTGAAGCACGATTACCTTCGTTGGATCCCTTGTATTCCTCAGCCTCTCTAACGGAAAGGAGAAAAAAGAAAGATGGCGAGAAAGGGATTAGATCCTTATATGGCACCCTTAATGGGAAAGGGGGGGCGGTCGCGGCAGGAACGGCGCAGACAGGGGGAAGGAACCAAGCAAACATAAACCAAGTCGATTCCCCGTACGCTCACGTCCTGAGTCTCTATGGACACCGGGGCAAAGGGGACGGGAGGGGGGACGATCTCTTTATATCTCGGTTCGCATAGGATCTGAAACTACCGGCGGAAAAAAACAGAACCACCACTGACGGCGCCGCCTTGGGACACTATACTTCTAGGTGAACTTAGATGATAAAAAAGGACCGAACGAGGGGGTAATATATGAAGAACTGACGTAGGTTTGCGCCAGCGCTCGAATAAAGAAAAGAAAAAAAATGGCGACGCGTTGGTGAAGAAAAGTGGGAGAACTTCAGCTGGGGAAGCAAGATCGACGCCGATGAAATGAGGAGAAAACCGGGAAGAGAGAACGGACCGGAAGAAACGATAAAAACGGTCTGCCTCGCTGTCGGACGAGATCTTCCGAAAAGAGAGTAAAAGAAGAACACTACCGTTCTCATTCAGCCCGGCGGCGGGGCCTCGAGAAAAGTGCAGTCCTGAAAGAACTGCTTATCTAGTAACTGGAGTCGTCCTCCCGTAGACGGGGAAGAAAGGACAAGGGGGGGTGAAATGTGTCGCCTCACGACTCGCACCGAGCGAAGGGAACACAGGAGGAAAAAGCGCAACGGACCTCGAGGGCCGTTGAAAGTATCTTCGATGTCCGATCGGCATAGAAGAAAAGGAAGGTGTCGGGGAAAAAGAAAGGGGGAAAGGAGGCGGGGATCTCCCTTTCATTCCTGCTTCAATCGAGAGTGGAGATAGGCAGGAGATGGACGGGGTGAGAAAAACGAGCGAACGTCTGAAAATTCACGATTTCACGCGATAGGGAAAAGAAGGAAGTAGGGAAAAAAGAAGACAAAGAGAAAGGGTTTTGAACTAACTCGACGCCGGAAACCACGTCCAAACCGTGCGGGAGACGGGGGGGAATCAGGCCAAGGTAAGTCGAGCTCCGTCGGTGGTGTTTCCGCAGCTTCAGGGACGATAACCGCGAACGGGGAGGGAAAGGGAAAGTGGACAAAAAAGGAAAGTCGGAAGCGGTCTACCCGGGGAAAACAGACAAAAATGTCCCTCCGGCCAAGTCACACGAAGAGGGAAGAAGGCAGCACCGCAGACCGGAGAATAAGCCGAGATCAGCCTGCACGCTCGATTCGTCGAACGCGTGGTCCTGAAATTGAGAAAAGAGAAGAAAGGGCTGCGGAGCAACGAGAGGGGGGAGGGAGGTCCACCTCCTGAGAACCTCTTTACCTGGACTAAGCGGGCATCTAGCGCTTGGAGGGAAGCGTGGGTTGGGAAGAGGGGCGGACAGGGAAGATCGA
>Ga0179591_1365610_pt1 | contig 12044 bp, 12 predicted proteins | sample CZOMad2_1_08_16f_FD_182891 | JGI IMG/M metagenome (GOLD analysis project Ga0179591, IMG submission 182891) | Vadose zone soil fungal communities from Angelo Coast Range Reserve, California, USA - CZOMad2_1_08_16fungal (PacBio error correction) | ecosystem: Environmental > Terrestrial > Soil >...
AAAATTGGTGTCCACGGGCATAACAGGGAGGGGTCGAAAGGGGAAAGCCATAGGAGGATATTAGAACACTTAACCTCCCAAAAGGTGAAGATTGGGAAAGAAAAAAAAATGTTGAAGCGAGGGATACCTAGGAAAACTCCAGGTGAAGGGAAAAAAGAAGGAAGGTAAGGGAAGAGCCAAAGGACTTAAAGGTTGCCCCCCTAGTCTGTAAATCAGCGAGGAAACCCGTTCTAGTCAGTTGGAAGCAAAACTTTTTTGAAAAGGAGGGCCGGAGGGAAAACTTGACACTTTGAAAGAAGAAAACTAGAGACGAAGAAGTTCAACAAATGTGGGGGAAAACCTTCAGAAAGGGGAAAAAAAAAACGTAACAGAAAGGTAAAAAATAAGAAAAGGGATCTGTGAGTTTGATTCGAGTCGGGAAGGGGATATAATACTGAAAGGTAGGAAAGACTGTAAGGGAAACATGGGAACAGCCCCATTCCTCCACTTCACGGGGACCGCCAGAAGTAAGCGTTCCTGAGAAGACGTCCGGGCACGTTAACCAAACTTTTTCTGGGGTATAAACCTGATCTTTAGTCGCGAGAACCATTATAGGGCATCGTGCATGGGGTGATTGCAACTGAATCAGGTCAAACTCGAGGGGGAAGGAGAAAGTCTGAGGAGGGTTTGAACTACTCGGAGGTTGCAGGGGGACGATCGGTCAGGGTTCAAAATTGCGGGCCATCGCGTCGGAAGAATCGGAAAAACAAGCAAATCGGAGGCGGGGGGGGGGATGAAGCGAGTAACGAATAAAAGGGGGGTGATCAGGAAGAAGAATGCGAAGGAAAAAGACGATCCCTGGGACAAAAAAAGGGGTTTCGGGGGGAAATGAACACTCTATAGCCAGGAGGAAAAGTCCGAAAGGAAACGGTGAAGAGCGAGGGGAAGAAGGACCAAGAAAAGCACGGAAAAAAATCCATGGAGGTATCGAGGGAAAGAAAGAGGAATCAGAATAAAGGGCCAATTCTGGGCGTTAGAAGGAAAAAAAAAAGGGGGTTGTCGATCCACACGTTTATCTCTAAAAAAACTAAGGAAATATCTGGAAGATGGGGGTGAGTATGCAGGCGAAATGATATAGAAAATAGAGCAAACAAGTTTTCTCACTGGGATTCTCACAGGGAATTTGTGGAGCAGATTCAACCTCAGGGGGGGCGTACGTCGAACATCGCTTGGATTCGAGGGTTAAATAAAGGACTGAAAAAGAGGAAATTTTGTGTTCTCAGGGCAGCGAACAGGTCGGGGAGAGGACAAAACTGGCCCCCCTTGTTATGAGAGAGGGGGGGAAGGGAACTGATGCAGACAAAGGCAAGGGAGGGTTGACTTTGAAGAAAAGATGGGGTTCAGCGAGGGACATGCAAAAGGATCATCTGCGCAGGGACGTTGGTTCAAAAAGATGACCAACTTTAGTGCGGCCAAAGCGAAGGGAAAAACTGTTAGGGGATTTTGTCACGCGAAAGATCGGATATCCTCGGTAACAAATTACACGTGTGGGAGAGTTTACTATGAGGGAGTAGAAATGGGGACTAGTAAAGCCGGGGGGGGGACGCAAAGCCCGCTCCAAGGGCTAAGACGGACAGTCAACTAGTTGAAGCAAGGAAGAGAATTAATGCCTGATCAACTAGAGGGTTGGGGAGAAGGGGAGAAAACTCAGCCATTAACTGAAGAGGGCGTCTTCCAGGTTTGGAGTTGGACAGTCAGGATAGGGTAAGAGGCTGTCCCTAAAAGGGCAGGTGAAGGCCGGGGGAAAAAAAAAGGAAGGGTCCAAGGGGGGAAGGGAACATCATGGACTAACAAATAAAGTAAAAAACAGGATGGTCGGAGGTCAGAAGGGGTCATGAAAAAAGAAAAGATGAGGCCAGAACCAGATTGAAAAGGAGCGGAGGCGGCTCATTTGTAGGGAAAAAAAGGGGACCAGGACGCATTTGAGAGGGGGGCCGAGCAAGTTTCACTAGGAAGTTTTTTCCAGGTGAAGCTTTAACGGGGTAAAAACGTCTGTCAGGAAGGCAATACGCGGAATCGTTGACTGAAAGGGTTGTCCGCCAATGTCGAAGGGGTGAGGCTTTGTCTAATGGACCAAAAATCGAGCACAATCTTGTGTGTTGCCTTACGAAGAAGAGACTCGCAAAAGAGGGGGTGATCTCATGGAAGCGGGAGGATCGTCAAAAAAAAGGGTCCTAGTAAACCATTGGGTTTGGGGAAATGGCTTAGTACTAGTCGTTTTGAAGGATGAAGGCTGAGAAGAAAAAAAAAAAGCTTTGGGCGCCAATGAGGACCGTGGGCCACGTACAAGATGGACTCAGGCAGGGTGGGTACTTTACCAAACATCGACAAGTTCGGCCGAAAATAGGAATAAGGGTCAATGGAGGTACGGGGCAGTTTTTACGGGGTGAGGCATCCCCCCCCGATTGCATTGAAGGGAAAGCACGCGGGGGAGGGGGGGAGGTTTTTATCCTGCGGTCGGGACTGAGGGAAGAGAGAAGCGAACTATTGAAAATAACATCTCTTAATTCTAGTGGGGAAAAAAGAGAAAAGCAGAAAACTTGTGTCACGAAAGCAAGATGCGCGCATCAGTAAGGAAAAACAGCAAAATGGGGGTGGGGCGGCCCTTTTAAATCAAAGGAGTAGAATCGAGGGAATTCACCAAGGGGAACTGGTGGGTCAGGGTGGGGAACAACGAGAGTGAAGAACATACGCGCCCTAGGCTCCGACCATGAATCCCCATAAGCATTTCCGAATAAAAAACGTTACGGGTCGGGAGTTCTGTTAAACGGCCGAGGGTCATGAAAAATTAAGTAAAACAAAGATGCGCCTGGGAGGATACTCTTAACTTGGGAGGGGAAATCAGTCCCCAGGGAAATCAAATCAAGCCGACGGGGGGGAGGGGGAATAATCAAAGCAAGGGAACCCTGTAAGAGAGAGAGGAGGGTTTGGAGAGTTACTAAAACTCCGGGTGTCAAGACAGGGAGAGGAAGGGGATGAGCAGCTCAACTGCGTTCTGCCGTCAGTAGTTTAGGTCGGGAACCATTCATTTAAGAGGAGTCTCGGAAAATGGGTATGGGTCCTGTGGGGCCAAGACTACGAAAGGAATGGGGAGGGGGGGTGAGTGACCCACCACGGTAACTGTGGGGGGTACGGGTAATAAAGACTGGGTTCTCCATCCACAGGGGGGTTGAGAATCACTGGTGTCTACAGGAACCAGAAAGAGTTGCTAAGTCTTACGACATGGGTGAAAGGGCAAGTGCCACCGAGGAGACTTGGGGAATACAGTGCCCTATCACCTGTCAGAGGGGGGATGAAGGTGTTCGCTCGGGTCAAGAAAAAATTAAAAGGTGCATAAAGGGGGAAGACGAATAAAAACTGGTGCGTGTTGTTCCCAAGAACGGCCTTCGAATACGGGAACTAGGCGATTGAAGATGAAGGAGAAATCGGCGGACGTTGTTTGGGTTCAAATACATTACCTGCGCGAAAAACTCTGACATACAACCCGGAAAAGACGTTCCAGAAGCAAAAAAAGAGAGGGCAATAGGGGACCCCGAAGAAATAAAAACCTCGAATCCGGAAGCTCGAAAATGCAATGTGCCCCGGGTGCAGTGTGGGAAACTTGTGTTGCAAAAAAAGAAGCGTCTCCACGGTATCCGGGCAGTTAGAGGAAGCTTATAAATAAAAACTAAACGTCAGGGGGGTATCCTGTTGGGGGAAGGGGAAAGATTGACCTTGTTGGGACGGGCAAAAACGTCTCATGTATAGTTGGCCGGAGGAAGCAGGGGTACAAAGGGGCAGTCCCTTCCTTGAAACGGGTAAAAAAGGAAACGTGACAAACGAGAAATTGCGGAAGGGGAAGAAATCATCTACGCTTGGGGGCTTGGAGTCAAAAAAAGGAAGATGAGGTGGTAAAGCAAGACACTTATATTGGGAAATCGTCCGATGAGACTCCGAAGAAACAACAAAACAATGATTCTGGAAAAGAAAGAAAAGGAAAGAGGAAGTCGGGGGACGACCGAGTTCAAAATAGGGTGGAATTTCTGACGTTACCAAAAATATAGGGGGCTGATGAACGACGCCGCCTGGGGATGACTGCCCTTGACAACGCACAAGCACAATCGAGGTCAAAAGACTTGAAAAAAAAAGAAAACAACACGGCAAAACATGGGAGGGAAGATGTGGAATCACTTCAAACAGCGTACATCTCCGTGACGAAGATCTACAGGGAAAAGCACCAATGAGTACAGCTGTGCTAGAAAGGATTACGCAACTAAGGGATTCAGGCTACGGTTCTAAAAGGGATCGGGCATGTAAGTCTGCCAAAAACCACTGATTCAAGAAAGGAAAGGGAAGTCAAGCCGACCAGGGATTGGGGGGGGATCGGTGGAATAGGGGTCAACCTCTGCGCAGGCTACCAAGCTGGATAGGTTCATTGGGAGGGCAGATTTTTATAGGAATAATTACTGCACAAAACTCGGATCTATCGGACAACAATCGAAGAGGTTCGAGCTCTGAAGTCTTTACCCCGAAGCTGTGGGGGTAGAGCAAACCATTGTAATGGTTCACTGACTAAAACTACAACGAAGGCGTGACGCGGGGAAGGGATGGGGGGGAAGAACATTCCTCACTTAAGGGATTCAGGGAATTCAAAACCAGACGGGCTGCCAGAGCACGTGGGGGCACAAACGTAGGTTCGCGGAAACCTAGGGGGACGATATAACACACATTTTCGGGGGTCTCACAAGAAAGGAAAAGTCAAAACGACGGAATTTTCGGCGGACCCTGACTTTTTCACTATTTTATATAAAAAAGAAAAAAGCCGACGAGTCATGACTTGGGCTGAATCGGGCGGCAGACGCCAGGATAACGATATGCCAAAGGGAGGGCGGGGGATCCACAAGAATCGTAACACTGCAAGGGGCAAATAGGGGGGGCAGAGGGACTAAGGGTAGCCCGCCTCTGGTAAATGAATAATTTAAAAACGAAGAGCAGAATTAATTCACGTGTTGGGCAAACATGACGAATCGTGCAGAAAACCGGAAACCAAGGAGAAACCAGGTATTGTCTATGCGGTAAATTTGCGATCAGGGGGGGAAAGACGCGGCGAGGGGCCTTCAGACGAGGAAACTAAAAAAGAACGAAACAGACAGACGATGGGATTAGATAAGAAAAAAACCAAAGGGCGAAAAATCCGAGCTCTTCCAAAGGGCGAGGAGGCCGCCGAGCAAACTAAGTCCAAAGTGAGAGGTGATCCGCAGGAAATACGCGATGTTTAAAGGGTATAGTCTTGAGCTCGTCGCCCTGACAGGGCCTCTACTTCCCTGGAAACAGGGGACAAAGCCTCAAAACGTGATGGACTGAAGGTAACGAGTGCAAAATTAACTCCAAGAAATTCCGAAGCAGAAGTCCCATCAGAAACGTGAGGGCGACGTAGGGGGGTTGATTAACCCCCAAACTAAACATTCAAAAGGATCGGCGGGAAGAGCACTCTCGTCCCGAAAGACGAACACAACGGCCAAAAAGCTAACGAAACGCTGTCGGGCTACTTCGAGGGGTAACTTTAAGGAGAAGAAAGACAGACGATCACCTGCATCGGCAAAAAAGATGACAAGAACCTCGGCGCGTCGTCGCGTAGAAGGGCGAGAGGCATTTCGGACTTACAATTGCCTCTAACAAGTAACTACTACGGAAAAACGAAACGAGGCCGCGTCGGAACATACGTGCCAATTACACTCAATTTAAACCGAACCATGGAGATCAAAAAACTCGGACGACTCTTCAGAAACGCCGTCTGAATGGAAAATAAAATGCACCGACCAGGCACATCATCTTCGGGCAATCGGAGACTGAGAGTGGGCTAGGAAAAAATCCAATCTGACTCTGGAGGGAAAACAAACTGATGCAGTAAAAGGGGACAAGGGCCCGACTGGTCCCGACCCGCACTAGGGTAGAGGTGGAAGTGCCGAAAGGGGGGCCAAAGGGAAAAAATAAAAAAAAATGGGAAAGAAAGTAAAAGCCTCAAGCCCGTCGGAGGGGGAGCAGGCGAGAGACCAAATCTAATATCTGCACCAAGGAATACTTCCAGTCCTCGAAGGACGTGGAAGAACGAGTTTTGACTGTACGGCACTTCAGAGGGGGAAAAAAAGGGAAACCGGAAGGGGGAATCTCAAAAAGATCCTACCTAGAAGAAACAGGTGCTGAAAAAGAGACCAAAGGGAATAGAGGACCAAATTCTCCTGCCGCCCCCAACCAGGAAATGCTCAGCCATTTCTAAGCTGAAACAAGCTACGCGAGTCAACCACAGGGGGCGGAGAGTGAACAAGAAGTCCTTCCAGACAAGCAAAACGCCGGTTGCATTTCGACCAAGTCTACAACTCAACTGGGGCCCAGCTAAGGTCGACGGACGGGGACTAATACACTTGGGGGGGGGTAATGAAGGGCTAGAATTCCGGGGCGGCAAATAAGGGCCCTCATAATGGACAACAGAAAGATTAAAGGAACGTCCAGACAGACCGGCAACGAACTGGAATCGGGAACATTAGGCAAAAAGGAGTAGAAGGGCGTTTGCGCAATACTTTCTCCTGGTACTGGACTATCCGCTCATGGGGAAAGTCGAACAAAAAATCGACAACGGGGGCAGGAGGAGGACCAACTCATTCAGAGGTTCTCACCAAGAAGACCAGGGGACTAGGTCCCTCAATTCCAATGGATTGAATATCTCTGTGGGCTTTCTTTAGGCTCCAGCTTAATCCATAGACGCATTATCAAAAAGTCAAGGGAGACCGAAGAGCATCTGGTCTGCGGGTATCAAAAGGGGGGGGCGGTTGCGCCGAGGGGGGATATGATAAAGATTCGGTTAGTTCAAACTGAAGGAGCGGAAGTTCAGAGCACGAAAGGTTAAAAAACGGGTCCAGATGCGACAAACCTGTCGGCGGAATCTACGCCGACGAAATCCGCAAGAGATGCTAAATGAAATCAAATCTAGCAAAGAAAACACAAACCCACAACACCAGTTACGGCAAAAACAAACGAGGAGAGTGCAACGAAGAAAAGAGGGAGCGGAACCGACAAATGTCATTATTACTGTTCGGGAAGGTATTGTGGGGATGTCAGGGGGGAGGGGGGAATCCAACGCGAAATCAGGCCTAAAAATCAAGAGGAGGTGGCCCTCACTCTGTGGATCGCAAAAAATAAAAAAAAAAAGCAAAGAGCAGCGGAGGGCAAATATTCGTACATGGGGGACACACAAGGACGACAATCCCAAGAGATCATCAGGAGTGCCAACGCCGGAAAACCAAAGAAGACATTCCCAACGATGTCACAACTGCAGGGCAAAGAAAAGGTCTACCGTCTGAAAGTGGGCACGACGGGCCAAACTCAAAACTCAAAAGGACGAAGGGGACCGAAGCCCCTCGCCAACCGGGCTGAAATTTTCTCCAGGCTGAAGGTGCGCAAGAACGTGATCCAGACGAGCAAAGTTCGAGAAGTCGAGTGACTAATATGCAGTTAAATATAACCGTGAAGGTAAGGGGAAAAGGAAATAGCAAAAGCAAAGAAAGGGCCACGTACAAACACTCCTCCTAACAAAGGAAGGAAAGTCAGACGCAGGAATGAGCGTAAGAAGAAAGTAGAACAGAAGATCTGTCGGAGGGATCCCAGCGGCAAAGATCAACAGAAAAAAAGAAGAGGGGGAGGATGAAAAAAGATAATTAGGGGGAACGCACAGGGAAGACGAAGCTCTTTCTGACTGCTCTCATGGGGTTGGATCGGGGGAAAATGATCCCTCACAAAACCTAAGGGGGAAGCAAGAAGGTTGGGGGAACGAAACTGGAGGCAGAAGCCGACTGGGCTGTAGGAAGAAGATGCCGGGGGGGTTGTCGGTTAAGGTTGGTAGTTGGGGGGAAAAACAGAGGAGGGGGGGTACTTGGACTCCTGTCAAACCAAAAAAAAAAAAAAATCAGAGCAACTTGATCTGTCTTTATGGAAAAAATTCCGGTTCTCAAATTAGGCCTCTTCCTGTCGGAAATGCAGCAGGTTGGGGGAACATTTGCGGTCGGCCCATTAGGCGGTCCGGAGAACCCCAGGATCTTCCAAGGGGAATGGGAAAAAACCTGGGACAAACCATCAACGTGTAGAAAAAAAAAAAAAAAAGGGGTGACCAGTCGTTTAAAGAAGAGAGGTAGTCTGTCTTCGATTATAGAAAAAAGAGATGCTAGAGTGAGTCCAGGGAAAACATCATCAAACTGTAAAGCCCCATGACAAGGCATAGGGCCGGGCCGCGGTGCGATGGACGCCTTTGGAGATATACATTCAATTGGGGGGACGGGCCACGCGAAGTTGAATGTAGCCCATAGAGGGGGGGGGGGGGGGGGGGGGGAAGGGGAATCAGGAATTCAAAAATAATCCGAAGTTCCGAATCGAAATCAAGGTAATAGGGGGGGGGGAGGGTCAACGAGGCACAAAAATTGCTTTGGGGCGGTGCTTTGCAAAAAAGTCCGCGGGTCGGGACGGAACCGATCCTTCAGTTTCTTTGGGGTCCGGAAACTTCGTTTTGGTGTTCCAGGGGGGCCGTAGGAAGAGAAAAGCACCGCGGAGCAGCATCGGACGCCGGAGAGCACAGCCGTCGATTAATAAAAAGGGAAGCATTTCTCCGTATACAGGGGGGAACGCCTCCCCCCCCAAAAAAGCAATCCAACCAGCACGGCCAGGGACGTTTGAACGAACGTAAACTTGTTGGGAAACTCCCGCCTCAGGGGAAGGCTCCTGGCCGAAAGGAAACCAAAGGGGTGTGAGACTCCGAAATCAAAAAAGGAAATGAGGAAAAAAAAGGCCTAAACTGGACTCAGAAGGGGACGTGAAGAGAGAATCGCATCTTGAAAAGCTCCTGTGGGGGGAGGGGGGGCGGGCGATTCCAACAGAAAGAAGGTGGTCGTGGCGGGGGAAACAGCAAATTGGAATTATCGACGAACGGATCTCTTGACTGAGGGGTGGAGGGGAGAAGACTATTCCATCTCAACAAACCCGATATAGGGGGGCTAAAACGGGCTTTAACTACTCTTCCAATTTTGGGGCCACGTAAAGGTACTAAGCTTAAGGGACTGAGAAAAATCGAAAGACCTGGAAGTCGGGGTAGTTACGTTATGGAAAACGAAGACGGAGGGGAGGGCCTATCAAGTGGTCTTGAAAAGGAAACGCCGTTGAGAAAAGATCGCGAAAAAAGGGGAGGTTGTATGGGGCCGAGGGTAAAGGACTGCAAAGTCTTGGTGCTTGCGAAGATTGTTTCACGGGGTCACCTCCCCACTCCCAATCAGAGCACCGGGCGGGAATCGTGGGGAGGGGGGGGGGTCGCTACCAGTGGTTTTAAACAAAAGCAGCCTGGTAAACATGCCGGTTAAGGGGGGGTCGTATTGTTCCGCTAAGATCGGAAAGATCTCGGTCACAAGGGAAACTTTGGGGCGAATCAGATCGGCGAAAAAAGCCTTGACGAGAAACCGAACGGGGTGTCGACACCGAAACTTTCGGGGGGTGGGGGAGATTTGGTAGCCAACGGGGCAGGGACGGCAAAACTCTGTGTATCAAGAAAAATCGGAGGGGGTGGGGGGGGGGACTTGCAAGAGAAAACTCTCATTGGGGGAAGAATGTGGGCTCGCGCGGGACCCTCCCAGCAATGACAGACAAGGGGGTCAAGAGTCCTTTTGTCAAAACTGGGTGAAACGAGGTCGCAGGTGTACCATTAGACAGGGAACGAAAAGCCTTTGGGGTAAAAATGGTTCCAAACTGGGTACGTACTTGAGAAGACATTGGAAACACGGAGATCACGACGGTCCCCGATGGGTCGGGGATTGGTGGCAAAAAAGCTAATCCTCACCAAGATCCGAGTGAAGAAACGATGGAACCTAATCTTAAAAAAAAGTCGGTCTTCGTGGTACTTACGCCTGTGGACTACGATAGTCCTTGAAGGGAGGGGAGTGATGTCCCGTGGGAAAACAGTTTGTGTTCACGTTAAGAAGGGGGGTTGACTAAGAAAGGGGGGGTCGCCTTAAGGGACCGCGACTTTGGCCTGGACTGGGTTGTCATAAGGTAGAAATTGTGATCTTCGCGGGTCGCGAAGCGACAAATAATAGGGCAGCTTGGGGGGGGGCCCAGGCTAAGATAAAAAAATCCGTAACTCTGTTGATCTCATGGCCGCTGTCGTAATCGGGGAAAGATGAAATGGTGTGCCGCAACGGGGCCAGTCGAGCGGAGACATTGTAAACATAATAGGAACGTCTTCTCAATTCTGAAACAGTTTGGGTGGAGGAATAATCGCCTAACGTGCGGGGGTTTAAATTACTCACTCAAGAAGCTCCCAACTGGGGGGATCACCGTGGCAGGGGGAGTCACTTTGGGGGGGGCCCGTTGCCTGTTGGTGAAAGGAAAATGTGAATGCCTACAGCATATGGAAAATTGGTGGGTACACGGTTGGGGGGTTTTAAAGGGAGGCCTCTCTTCACAATTCTGTCACAGACAGGCGCGAAGTGAAGGTCCAATGAAAAAAAAGACGAATCGGATTAAATAGTGGATAAGCTGAGAAACGCAAAGAAACTGGGGGGAACTAGCACTCGACTGGCGATTCCTCACACGGGGCGGCAGCGGGCGGGGGCAGACCACTTTGTATATCTAACACAAGAGGAGGGGGGAAAAAGTCCACGGACGGGTGTGTTCGTTCGAAGAGTTCATTAATAAAACTAGGGGGCGCCGACGGCGTAAAAAGAACCAAAACAATGATCCCACCAGGCCAAGAGAAAAAAGAACTTGTTCAAAAATACTGCTTGGGGGAGAGGGTCCAAAAATCATACAGTCCGAAACAAGGTCAACATCAGGAGCATGCTGCGTCGTACTTGCGGCACTGGAAGGGTACAGAAAGTACTGGGCAACACCAAAGGAGCTGCGAATCGTTCCATCAATCCGAGGTCGTAAAAAATAAACTGGGGTCCCTATAGAGGGGGGGGTGCCGAACATCAACTTGTTCTTACTTCGAGCGGGGCTCTTCGGGGTAAAAGAGAACAGATAAAGGTCTCTCCGGGGCAGGAGGGTCTTCTTTTCCGATCTGACATAAAGTAAAATTAGGCGGGGCCCGAAAGGGAAACAATCACGATTGCAAATGTCCCTTGGGGCGCCCCTGGGCTACTGATTGTGGGAGAAAGGGAGAGGAGAGAATATTGAAGATTTTATCAGGCAAAAAGGCATCGTTCATTAAAAAAAAGGAACTGTGTCCAGACGGGCGACTAACTTTGCTTTGGGTCAGGCCGGCTTCAATCAAAGGGACGGACAACCGAGGAACTTCAAAGGACCAGGGGTAGACTGGGGGGGGTTGGCGAGATGCCAGGTAGGGGACTAAAAGGGAAAAAAAATCAACACCACAGATGGCTTTTTGGTCAAAAGGAATAAAGCCTAGGGGGAAAGGGCACTCTCCGAAGGGAGGATGGTTGAAGATTACTATAATAACTTGCGGGAGGGGTTTTTGTTGTCGGGGGTCCTAATAGATGTATTTGGATAGTCCCGAAGAAAGCATCCAAAATTAAAATATTACTCATCTAGCAGGCAGAGGGTTGGTACTAAACCAGAGTCAAAACACAAAGAATAACTGTAGACCTTCGTGGACTTTCCCTGTGACTTGGGGGGGGACGAAAGAGTTGGGGGGGGGGAAAAGTAAAGATTGTCCAAAGAGAGATGCCAACTCACGAGAATATTCAGCAATAAGGCGAATTACTTCTCTAATTATTACTATACTGGTTGTCCGTAGAGGTGCCATGGGGATAGAACGGCGGCACTGGCCGATGGGTAGGAATGTGGCAAAGCGCACGCGAACAGAACAAGCAATGTTGCCGTTTAGGAGGGAACGGAGCATATCGGGGGGGAGGTCAAGTTTCAGAAAAGAAGTCTAAGTTTCTTCGTGTGGTAATCAAAAAGGACGGGGCAGTGGTTACCGAAAAAGATGCAATGGTTTAAAAGGGGAAAAACAGTCGTGAGGGGGGAATTAC
>Ga0179591_1240214_pt1 | contig 12043 bp, 9 predicted proteins | sample CZOMad2_1_08_16f_FD_182891 | JGI IMG/M metagenome (GOLD analysis project Ga0179591, IMG submission 182891) | Vadose zone soil fungal communities from Angelo Coast Range Reserve, California, USA - CZOMad2_1_08_16fungal (PacBio error correction) | ecosystem: Environmental > Terrestrial > Soil >...
TTTAAAAGAAAAGAAAGATCGGCACAGCCGAGCTCATACACAATAGGGGAGGGGTCAGTTCCGAATGCCCACGAGGGAAGAAACTAAAGACCGTGACTTGCCATCAAAACGACGTTTGGAGTTCATGGGAGAAGAAGGCCGCCAAGCAGGGGATCTTAACAGGAGATAACCTAGGGAAATGCATGGGGAGCCGGGGTACTCCCATTCAGGGAAGTGAGAAGTCAAGGTCTAAAACGGAAAAAAAAAAAGTGACATTGAAAAGAAGAAGCAGATCCCGGAATCACGCTATATCGAATCACAATGCTAAATACCTCACTGGAGGGAAATCAAAGCCGAGTGAGTCACTTTCAGGTTCTACCGTCGAAGGACGGCTAAGCGCGCCGATTAAAATGCAGAATACACGAACTAGCCAAAATCAGAAAAGCCGCGAATCAGTACGAGCCATCGAGAGAAGCGCTAAGAATGCCGGGGGGCAATGACACCATCAGATGCTGTCAATAAAATGAGAAAATAAACTACGGTTTGGGAGCGAAATCACAATGCTAACGAATAACGAGTAAAGGGAGAGTCACAGGTGAGTCCAGGAAGCTGAACCTCGATGACATTCCTATAATTCTGGGAGGCAGTTGAGCTAAGAGGCCAATTTGATGTAAAAATGGGACGGAGACAGGGAAGTCCTAAGACACGCACACTCAAGAAGTGAAAAATAGCACCGCCTTGTCAAAATAAATCAAGCAAGAAGATGATGGCCAGGGGGGGCGGGAACAGACGGTACACCAAGACAACTCAAAACTGACCCTGATCTCGAGGATGCAGGTGCCCCTGATGCCGAAGAGAAATTCGAACGTTAGAAATTCAGGAAAAAGGGAAAGTGTCCGCAATTGCGCTTACCTGAACAAAGCATCAGGCCCGTATGACGCTGGTTCTATTGGTCGTAGGAAATTAAAAATTTGGGTACAGATTAAAGCAGAATAACGGAAGCACAAAAGAAACAAGGCAATCCGGGGGACGTCCACACAGGGCTTTAAGAAGGGGTCTTTACCCTCTCCAGGGGAGCACAGAGAGGCAAGGCACGGCCAATAGAAATAATAAACAAACTTGAGAAAAAATCCGAAGAAATGACATAAAGAACAATTCACGTACATGTTTGAAACGTACGTTTTGATGAGCAAAAAAGAAAAAGACGGGGCCAAGCATTCCTCGAAAAAAGGTTGGTTAAACTCCGACGTGAAGGAAGACAAGTTTCCTGATGGGAAATGCAACCCGCGCCACTCGAAGGTCACTCCTCAGCACTCCACAGACTGCACTGAGAAAGAGTTGGACCTTGCTCAAATTGCGTCAAATCAACTACCATCATCGAGACACAAAAACGGCGCAGGGTCCACAACTATTAGGACCAATTCCTGACATGAACCAGATTTTGAATGTGCAATGCCTTCCAATCTTCTTAAAGAAAAACTGTTCTCAATAAACCATACTGAGACGACAAAAATCACACAATCGGTAGTCATTGTGTAATAACCACGTGGTTGTCTTAATGGGTGGTAATATTTTTAGGATGACGCTTCTTACGCGCCATGTACGTGGGAAATTCCACCAGTATGCTCCATCCGGGAGCTTTCCTAGTCTCGTTTCGGGGTTTCCAATGGACCCACTGGGAGAATTCGTTCCCCCTTCGACCGACTCAGCTATCTTGCACAATCGAAAACCACGCAGCGAATGGAGTACTGGGAAAACGGGGGTAAGGACAGAGTGAATGCAACCAGACTGCTTGAGAGGAAAAGAAGTAAATAAATCGCGCTGTTAGAAGGTCGGCGATTGCGAGATACCCAAAAGAAGACTCACCATTGAAATCGTAAATAACCACCATCTGACAGGGCACCCCGTCTACAAAATACGTCGAGAACTCCGCGGAAAAAAAAGTCTCTGACGGGTCACCGTAATGGCCGGCCCCCGCGGGCGTGGTCTGAAGCATGCAACGTTTTCACTCCAGGGAAATGGCCGGGTTCTCCGACACGGGCAGACGCACTAAAGATGCCAATGACGCGCCCGGAAACCCAATGTCTCGAAACCCTAGAAGTGGGGGTCAGAAAGTATTACACGAAGGGGGGGGAGAGCCTGTTGCACGAATACTCATTCCAAAATACATAAAAAGGAATACGAAACGAGACGTCTGATGTCTTATTAAATAAAACAGAAAAAAAAAAGAGACCAATGGAAATGACTGGTGAGTTTCGTGGTGGCTAGAAGTCTATCTCTTTCCTTTTGGGGCCCGGGACCACCCATTTCCTCTCAAAGCCGCGACGGCATCAATTTAAGTATGACCTTTTAGGGGAAAAATGACTGTTGTACAAGCGAGTGAAATCGCGTTAATGGGGAGCAGGACACCACCCCAAATGCGAGGGGGGGAGAGTTGAGGAGTCTTAACCTCACCGTGAAAGTCTATAAAAACAAACAAAGGGATTACGCGCCTTATTGAAGTCCTTCTCCTCAGTAGGAAGCAATTCTATGATAGTGTCTGAAAAATTGAAAAAGAACAAAATGAAGAATCCTCTCCAAATTTCACCGCTCGACCCCGCTACTACCGACTTTTGACAGAACGTCCAAAGGAAAAACCCTCCGAAGAGGGAAGAAACGTACTTGGTGGAATATGATGAAAGTCCGAGAAGGAGAGACTGCCAAAAAAGAGTTGAAAGAAAATCCTTTGAATTCCAGAAAAGGTTTTGGAAAAAAAGACGAAAACTTGCAGTTCCCCATCCTGACTTGGGGGAAGCAGAAAACTACTTTCATAATAAGTAAGTGGATGAAAATATCTAGCAAAAAAACAGGAGGGGGCTGAAAAGTCTACTATGGGTGACTTTGTCCCAATTTGACCGTCGTGGAAAGAGGGGGTGTTTTCTCCCGGACAATGAACTGGAATAAAAGGAATTTAACGGGGACGGGTGCAAAACCGTGGCTAAAAAAATTGCAGGAATTATAGCGTCAAACAATTCGTGAGGTTGGGGGCTGCAGGCAAAGGCTGCAAAACTCCATTGGGAGAAATCAGGCTAGTGTGCTTCGGATTGGGGGTGGGAAATTTCATTAGGGGACGGGTAAAAAAGATTATTTCGTATCAGTGTGAAATGCTAGAGGAAGAGGTTTTTCTGGAATCAATTGCGCAATAAATGGGAAGTAACTTGACCCGGCGTCGGCCTTCCTGGAGCTCCTAGAGTAATTCCTGGCCGGGGGGAGTTCAGGGGAAATTCGTAATAACCCTCAATTTGGGGGCTGAACGAGAGGGTGGGGGCGTGGCTGAAAGAGCTTAGAAACCTTTTAAAAAAAACGGTCCTCCTCAAATCTTATACGAAGTTGCTGCTGTCAGCATGGTGAAGTTGGCATTCTATACATTGGTGGTCATAATTCTCAAAATGACGAAGCTACTAGAATTGAGCAGAGATGGGGGAGACAAATTCCATGGACTTAATCTCCATTGGGGGGGTCGTGTATTATATTTGGAGAAAAGCCAGATCGACAGGGTCGCGTTGTAGAAAGAATTTTGAGTTCAGTTTTCAATAGGGTCCGCGAGGAAGGCTAGGAAGCAGTGGGAAGAAGTCATATGTTCGGACAGGTGCGTTTACAGGGAGGGGGAAGGGGGGCTAATGCGTTAGAAGAAGGGGAGTGGGATCAACGTCTTCACATGGGTATTAAAAAGGATCGAAGAACGAGCGGAATGCAGAAAGGGAAACGAAGGGGTGAACGCGATGAGAAGGGGGAAGGGGTCCTAGGATGTGGAGTATGAAGAAGGGGGGGCGTTCCCCGGGAATATGGGGGTTGGGAAGGAGTTGTCACTGGGCGGGGGTTTGTGGGGTTCGGCAAGAAATCTGAAAGGATAGGGATTCTTTATTGACTCGCAAAGCAGGAGGGGGGGTTTTGGAAAATCTGAGTTGTCGTCTTGGGGGAGGATTGGGGGGAATGGGGCGTGGAAGTTTTTGAGGGGGGAAGAGATCCACCACGTGGAGACTTAAGGCATTTGGCTTGATCAAAGGGCGGCGCATTATCAGCTGCCACCTCAAGGAAAAAAAGAAAGAATGGAAAAACGCTTACCATCCTGTTAGGGGGGTTTGGGACGTGCCTGGAATTGGCAGGTAACCCCTCGTGACAGGAAACGGGGCCGGCAAGCGGAAAGTAGGTCGGGGTGTGTAGGAAGACTTGGGCGACAGTTGGGGGGGAAGTTCATCTTTGGGCTTGCGAGGGGGAGTGGCTTGGGGACAAGGCGGAAAAAGAAAATAATTGTTTTGGTCTCATTCCCACGCAAGGGGAGGATGAGAGGACTGAGCGTGGCTCGGTTGCGGGTTTTTGGCTCATAATAACCGGGTGCTGAAAAACGTAGGATTGGCCCAAAGGGGAAATTATGCCCAGAAATGGGAGGGATGGTGAAATGCAACCTAATCAATGGGACAACTGTACAGGTGGGAAGGGCTTCAGTTTAGGGGGTATGGAAGGGAGGATTTCGAAAGGGAGGCCTGAGTGGAATGGCGAAGGCTTTTCTAAAGGGAGGGAAGGAAGAATTGATCAAGGTGTTGGTTTACTTCGGGGATGACGGTGTTTGTCTGTGTCAGGGCGATTATGGCTGGACAGCATTTAAAAAAATGAGTAAGGGGAAAGAATATGACCCCTCTATCCAGACTGACGTCTTTGTCAGAAAGCCATTGGAGGCCTAGAGTGGTTGTCCACTAATCGGGCGACTTATAACTGTGAGTAGTCACAGCAGAGTTGTACGGAAAAAAAGTGGGCTAGTGTCGTATTTGGGTTTTTGGTTCCATACTTGAAGACCGTACAGCACTCCGTCGTGATTGTAGTTGAAAGAGTGTCTGAGTACGATGTGTCCTTAAGGGGTGGTGTTTTCATGAATCGGCGGTTTTGGAACGCAATTTGGCAAATGACTGTCGATTAGAAGACTGATTAGCGCGGAGAGGGGCAAGAGGAGCGATTGGACGGTTGAACACTTGGGGACAAATTCGAATGGGGTTAGAAGTGAAAATGCAGGGGCACAAGTGGGAACCAAGGGTTCATCAAAATGGGCCTGCTAGGTGGCAATGGAAAAACCGGAAGGGGAGAGGGTCTCCTGAGAACAGCGTAACGGAAATGGACAAATAGGGGACTTATTCCGTTGTAGGCGGGAGATGTCAGCGGGAAAGAGAAAAAAGACTGACCGGAGAGGGGGAGATTAGTGAAAAAGCTTGTTCCTGGAGTAGTCTGAAACATCCAGGGGGGTGCGGTTTAGAGGGTGATGCGGGGGGGCGAGATAGCTGGGAGATGGGGAGAAACGTTTTGAAGGAGGGATCATAGTTGGGACACCTTTGAAACACAACAAATTGCAACCACGGATGGTAATGGAAGAGAGCGGGTTTAGGTTAAAGTCGAGCGCGAAAAGAGACAAGAGTTGTCCCTACTGTTTGGTCTCTGAAAAGACAAAGAGATTTTCCTTTTGGAACGAGGGAGGCGGCCGGGTGGGCATTTCCGGGCCGGAAAAAGAAACCCAAGAAGGTTGAGAGAAGTGGGCGTTTGACAGGAAGTTTAGGTAGGCGCTGAACGGGTTTAGGGAAACTGGTATATGGCTTCAGCATTGGGAAGGGGGGGGGTGGGGAAGGGCCTATTCTTATTAGGGTTTTCAGTGATTCGCAGAAGAAAGAGGGGGTGATTTGAAGATTAGTAAAAGGTTGTTTTTTTGGGGGTCCGGACGGGGGATGGCGGAAGCAGGAGAGGGAGTACAACGCCGACGTAAACGGCGGAGGATCAGTTGCGTCCGGAGCAGACTGGACGAGGGAATTTGGTAAAAGCAGTCATCCTCAGGAAAAGGGAAGGGATACCTCAGGAGGGGGGTTGTGGTTTGCCGTTCGAGGTCTTAGAACGTCGACTAGAAGGGGGTGAGTTCTTCGGGGGGGTTTACGACGGAAAACACAGGGGTGACGAGGGGCGGAACTGAGAAGAAGGAGGAGGGAAAAAAAGAGGCGAAGCAGGGGGCTACAAAAGTTGCGCCGAGAAGCGGCGATTGGGTGTGTCATAGCCAGTCGAGGTGGTCATCAGAGAAGAACAAAATTGTATTAGTATAGAATACAATCCGGGATGTGACTCCTCCCTAAGATCGCAGCGAATTTCAAAGCGGCAAGGTGGGCTTCATGCATGACGGAGAGTATCAAAAGCGGGTTTTATCACTAAAGCAGAACCTTGATACGCAGCCGTTCAAGAAACAAAGCGAACTAGTCAGTAAACGGACGAAATCAAAGGCTAAGGTCATCGGAGGGATAACATCCATCTAGAAAGCAAACACATTAGAATTCATGGAAAAAAGAAACGGATTGAAAAAATTACTACAAACTCCCTAGAGAAAGGGAGGTATAAAACGGCGAAAAAGGTAAAGGAGGAAGAGTCCGGGAGTGGATAAGCGGGGGAGGGGAGTTCCGAAAATTTGGAGGACCGAACCGAAAAATAACTTACCAAAAAAAAGGAATAATCCTTTACATCAAAAAGCGCGGAGGGGAAGCCCCTCAAACGATTAGGGCTGGAAGGGGGGGGAAAAACCCTTCCTTCAACAAAAAACTTCTAACATAAACATCGACAAAGTTTCCATAAAAACAAGATTCAAATCGTAAAACATTTTAGTAGAGAAAGACTCCTAAAAGGAAGGACACGCAGAAGATCCTCAATTCTTGGTGATGTTCAGGCAAGAAATGACAACAGTGGAAGAAGGAAATACGCAAACGCGTGGACGCAAAAAAGGAAAAACGCTTGTGGTTGACGGGCTCAAAAATTAGGAGAAAGCCCGGGGAGAAAGGAGAGGGAAGAACAGATGTAAGAATGGGTAGACACAAGAAATCTATACATCACGAAAGGGGGGAATTTCTCCGTTGGTGAAAAGGTAAAAAAAAGGAAAAAAAGTGAAGGGTGACATAAAAGCGAACTCCGGGTCGATAACCAATCTCCACTCGATAGACGAACAGAAAATCGAAAAAAAGCATGGGGAGCAACGTTTGTCATACTATAAAGGAAACGTCGCACGGCTTTCTTCGTCGAAGGCGGTCGGGCTCGGGACAGGGAAAAAAAAAAGGAGAACGCAAACCGAACCAAGCACCTCCAGACGAAGCTATATCATACGTCTGAGGTGACTCAGCTTAAATCATAAAAAGTGGACCTTGGGTGAGTTCCAAAACAAACTCTAGGACCTCAGATGAAAAAATATTTATGCCGTAAAGAATCACATCGAAAAACCACGTACGAAGGCGTCACAATTGTCTTACCGCAGTCGGCCCCTATGTAAATTCCCAGAGCCTGACTATCGGCGCGGTTATCAAGGGAGGTGCTAGGTGTTATCGGAGCCGTTGGAGCACAGTCGCTTTGGGGTCACAGTGATTATGCGTATTCCTTAGCCTAGTCATCTTAGGGCGGAAGAACGGGAGTCCATCGGGGGGACTGGTACCCTTACAAGATCATATCACGTTCATTTGGGAGTCAACATCCTCTACCATCCAGACGTCTTTAATTGTGGCTGGGTCTGTGCCTGGGTGGGCTCAGCTGAAGAACGTTTTTGAAGGGGGGGAGTGTCCTCCTAGTCGTAAAGGGGGGGATCGAATCGTCACTAGGCCATGACCTAGCTGCCTACGTGCTAAACAGTCTACATTCGAAAGGATTTGAAAAATCTACGTACTAAGGGCGCGGCAAGAAAATCCACATTCATTCCGGAGACCTCTGTTTAGATTGCTTACGGAAAAAAATTCGTGGAAAAAGAGCGGGAAAACATAATCGACTGAACATAAAAAAAAGTCAATCCACTACTGGAAAAAGGGAGTTCAATAAATTTGAAAAAAAAGTATGAGCAACGAAAAGAAGGCAACCAAGCTCCCTCTCTCAGACCGAAAAAATACATTGAAAGAATAGACGCCTGCTCAGCGAACATTCCAGGAAGTGTTTTGAAAATGCATGCGGGTTAATGCTCCCAAGGGACATAGAGGCATCAATTCACGGACAGGGGCGTGCCACCAAGAGATTTGAGTCACCAACCACTGTTTCGGCTTTTGTGAAAAAAGGGGGGAAAAAAAGGAGACAACTCTCAGGCCGACCTCATAAAGAAAAAAGGGAGAGGACTGACATCTTGGGCCTCTCATGAAAAAGCACCGAAAATCATCTAACACGGGCAATCCAAGAAAAGATTCTACCAATCATGAAGAGAATAAAACAGGAGGGAAAAGAAGTTTCGCGGAAGGGGCGCTTAGACATAGAAAAGACGTTGAAGTACAACCTAGCCAGGAAAAAACGGAAATAAGCAGCGGTCAGCCTCGTGAAGCCTTTTGTTTCTTTGGGGGTGACCAGATTCTAATAATGCGAGAAAAAGGGGGAATTTCACCATCCACCGAATTAGAGGGCCGCTTTGGGGATCCTTCATGCCACATCACGAATGCCACGCAACAGGAAAATAAGAATCGCAATCCACTAACACTTATAAGGAGGCAAACCGTCATTGGAGGAGGTCAGTAAAACATAAAGAGACTAGGAATTTCGAGGAAGGGGAAGAAAACAAAACAAAATACAAAAATTTACAAATGATGAAATGACCCCCATCCCAGGAACAAGAAGAACAAAAGGTAGATCATAAAAGAAACGGCAAAACGTAAATCGAAAGAGGGAGGGTCCTGAGGTAAAGAGGACGCCGGGACCGAGAAGGGAAAAAGGTGAATAAGGGGGAGGGAAAATTTCTAAAATACACAAAAATATACACTAATCTACAAAAGAAAGGAAAGGAAAGAATGCGAAAAAAATAGGGGGGGGCAGGGGGGGGTGACACGGCTGGAAAGTCGACTTGGAATGAGGAAAGTCGGCCAAAAACTTCCTATAAAACGAAACAGGTCTGATTTTACAAGGGGTATTAATACAACAACACGAAAGATCGAAAATGGACTTAAGTTTGGAAATTTAGTTCTGCTAAACCTTTCTAGTAGCTTTCCTGGGGAGAAAATTAGAACACAAGGGAGAGGCAACGAGAGAACGCAAAGTTACACAAGTAGAAGTGGGCTTCATTTTTGTAACCGCTGAGGAAAATCAGCGGGTAAGGCACCGGGCCCAAGAACAAGCGAACTGCTCGGAAGCCCAAAGGCGGAGTCTGACGAGAAGCGTAAACTCATCGAGACAGGAACGGGAGTCAAGTACAGGAGGAAGCCTGGAATCCAACCTTGATAGGAAATTGGGCGAAGGGGAAAAGAAAAAAGGATTAACGATAGTCACATGCTCGAAACCCCTGATAAGGAATTGTGGGGGAAAACATCGAACTAGACCTCCAAACAAACTAAGAAGCAAGAGCCCGTCATTATAAATGGTGCAGAGGAAAATGCCACGGAAAAAAGAGGATCAGCTCCAAGTTGAAGGAAAATACTTTATAAATGGTTTTGGCAAAACGCATCTGGCAAATTTGCGATTCCAAATCACGTCTGGAAATGGAAGCACAGAGGGAATAACGGGCTAGGAAAAGTACTAAGACTCAACACAAATTGGAGGGGTCCCTATCGAGATTTTGTCAACATGTGTCCCAGTACCTGGGAAAAGGGTTGCGCTTGACAATACAGCGGGGGGAAGACGCAAAAGGGGGGGGGAAAAAAAGGGAAACATTTGCGAGGGAAGCTTGGTCTCGATGAAAAATTGGGAAAAAGGTCGTCGGATAGGGGGGGGGGCAAAAAGATGACACACCTGAACCGGCGGGGGGCTTCTTCCGGATTTGGGGGGAGCAGGACTCTTTCCCAACGTCGAGCAGTTGGGGGGAGATTTAAAATTCGGATAAGGAGAAAGTCTGGTGGATGATACAATTGCAAAATATAAGAGACGGGAGGGGTTCCAGGAGGGCTCCATTCACCTGGCTGAAGTAGAATAGAAATGGAAGGGGGGAAGTTTTGAAAAAGCTTCCGACTAAGGACGTTGCAGGAGACAGAGAAGGGGTGGGGTGGTCGACCTTAACAGCGAGTCCTAGCTGGTAAACCAAGAAAAAAAAAAAAAAAAAAACACTCAAAATAGGAATAAGTAAATTGGGAATTTAGTTCTGGATCTTGCCGGGGGGGGAACTTAGTAAAGGGGGTGTCAAATATTCGCAAAAGAAGCGTATAATAGGCGAGAACGAAAAAGTGCAAGAATACATTTGCGAGCGGGTATTATTGTTTAAGAAAGGTGTAAAAATCAACCGGGGTCGCGTTGGTAGGACGGGGTAGGTCGGGGGCAGAATTACAAAGGCAGAATGTAACCGTGAACGGCAGACACTATAGGGTTCGAGCAGGTGCGTTTCCGGGAGTGAATTGGAGATTTTAGTGAAGTGAATCGTGGGGGGACAACGTGAATTTCAGGGGACTTCTCGAATAATTCTCAGGAGGAGTCACCTTCTTACGGTACGCGATTCTAGGGTAGGGTGACCGCGATGTAGATGAATCGATTTGGGGAGACTGGGACAGGGAAGAGGGGGGTGAAAGGCCCTATTTTGGCATCGGGAGTTTGTGTTGTGCAGCATACTGACTAGAAAAGGATAAAAGTGGGAGTGTTAATGGGAACGCCAAAGGCAGTCGTTGAAGACGAGGCGTGGGTAGGATTGTGAAGGCGGTGGGGGAGGGGGGGGCGTTAATGGTCGGGTCTTTTAGAGTAACGGACAACGCGGCAGCTGAGCGGTGGCTGGGGAAGAAATTGGGCGTGCGCGAATGCGGAACTCGCAAACTCAACAGGAAAAAAAAGAAGACTGACAGGGATAGGTGAATTGACGGGTTCCTTTCAGGGAGGGCGAACGCCATCTGAAGGTTCCGCAGCTGCAATGGAAAAAAAAATGGTGATGGGGGGCGGACGTGGTGTCTTCTTTTGGGGGGGGGGACAGGTGAGAGGTGGGATGAGGGAGGGAGTTGCGGTGGGACCCATTTGACCCGTACCGGGAAAAAGATTTGGGCGGGGGGAAAGAATGGTGATTTCTTAAGGAATTCCAGTCGGGGAGGGTAGAGTGGGACGTTTTTGTTTGTTTTCCAAAGAAAAACCGTTCGGAGAAACGTTCCGGCAACCAAATTGATCAGTTGAACGGGAATATTTCGCGTTGAGAAGCAAAATCAGACCGGTCAGGAAGGTGAAGTGGTTAAGGGGGAATGTCGGGCATCTGGTAAAAAAGGGAGTCGATGAGGTGAGGCAGGGGGGAAACTTGTGAAGCAGAAAAAGGCGGGTGCTCATACCTGTTATGGATGGGTAAAGAACTTTTATTGAAAGCACTGTGAGGGCGGGAAGGTGACGTTTTTTTCTGGTGGACGCCGGGGGGAAAAGGGCTTTCTAGGGGACAAATCGAAAATAAGGTAATACGCCATAGGGACCCAGCGGAAACGTTAAGATTGGCGGGTGTCCTGAATAATTTAGGACGGCGTGACGTTTGTCCAAAGGAAGGGCGGACGGGGGGGAAAATGTTGACTTAGGCCAGAGACGTTTGCTAACTCGGGGAGAATAGGGGAATGGAGGTGTTTTGTTGGTCCATAAGCCGACTGCATCAGCTAGAGGGTAGGGTAGGGGGAAACGGATTCATGACTTTTTCGTAGGTTGATTGTGAGTGTTTGACATCTGGTGGGGGGAGGGGGGGGTCTGAGGTCATTTTTGACTGAAGGGTAGCTGATCTCCTGTGATCTCAATGAGAGGCCTTGGGATCATGGCATAGAGTACTACTACAGAATGGGGGAAAACTCCGTACGAGGTGGGTTCGCATTTTCTAGTTCCGAACCAGAGGTTGGTAGAAAAGAATGAGGAGATAGATGGTGGAATTCAAAGGACCTTAAGAGGGGGAGGGGTCTGCACGTCACGTGCGGCTTAGGTGCGATGAGGGGATCGGCTGAGTGCAGGACCGAGGCCCAATCCGCCGCCTCGACCAGGGGAACAGCCCTTGAGGAAGGATAAAGGTCGGAATGATGTAAAACTCAATTGATTATGGGGGAGAAGGTGAAGAGTCGAGAAGGAGCGGATATGGTAGAGCCTGAGTATTGCGGATGTTGGGTGACAAGGGTTGAGTGGGACAGTG
>Ga0179591_1269830_pt1 | contig 12043 bp, 19 predicted proteins | sample CZOMad2_1_08_16f_FD_182891 | JGI IMG/M metagenome (GOLD analysis project Ga0179591, IMG submission 182891) | Vadose zone soil fungal communities from Angelo Coast Range Reserve, California, USA - CZOMad2_1_08_16fungal (PacBio error correction) | ecosystem: Environmental > Terrestrial > Soil >...
ACGCAAGAACCACTGGTTGGTACAACAAAAGGTTAGAAGGGGTCTCAACTGTTGGCTCCCGCAAATGGGCCTGACTTCCATCGATGGAGAAGGGGTTGGTGGTCGACGGGAAAAAGTAATAGCGGGAAAACACAGAGCACGGTCTTCAAATCGTGTCCCTCGAACAAGAAAGAGGGAAAGGGGGGGACTGCCTTGGTTGCCACAAGGGATTTGTGGTTGGCGTGGCCCCCATCCAAGCGAGTTCATACCGCACGTTGGTTCATTATTCGGTCAAGGCTAGTGCAGCGATTGGCAAGGGAAAGGGGATGGAACAGTTGAGGGGACCAAGGAGGCTGGGTTAGTTTGCAGGGTACATTCAAGGGACTTTTTAGAAGAAATCCGAACAAGGCCCTCTTTCCTTCGAAGCAAGAGGACACTGGGAAAATCTATGGAGTTGAACTGCAAACGTCATTTTTATGAATGGGGGTGCGAGGAATCTGTTGACATTCTGCGAAAATAGGAAAGGTTTTATGCGCGGAAGTTTCGCAGCACGATTAGGGAGAACGAGGATGGGCTGGGTGGGGGAAGACTAGCACAAGGATCAAAAACCATAGTAGCAGCTTCACGACGGTAAGCGAAGACAGAAAGCACTCCGGCGGTTTACCGAAAAACCTAGCGAAGCAACCTGCCGAATGAAACGAGACACCGAGAAAACCCGGAAGCAAACAATCAGGGTTAGGTGCCAGGTCTACACTAAAGACCAGGACCCAAATGTCGGCACTCAACAGACATGAAGCGGAGGCTAAACAAAACAGAAAAGAGAAAAAAAGCGGAATTGGTGGGGCATGGTGGACCAAATGTCCGATGGGGTATGGGGCGGAACAGAAAAAAAACCACGTCAAAAGAAATAAATGTCTCGGTGGGCGCGTGGATACGTTGCCTGTTGGGGGGGGGGAAAAAAGGAGTAGGAGAAGATGGGGACGAATTGAGCGGAGAGTACAGCAGGTTGTAAACGGCAGCTGTCTGCCCATGCTCTACAGCTCAAAACACCCCCCCGCAGTCAAAGAGAGGGCTTGGAGTTTTATCGTATCCCAAGAGCGGTTAGTTCAAATGAAGTCCTCAACACCAAAACTTAGAATAGGCATTGCAAAATGGAGGGGGGGAATAAAATTCTGTGTTCTTAGACTCCTAGAAAACATCAAGACCTGTCGCCTCGGGAAGAGGGGGGGGGGGAGATAGCGCGCAAGGTGACAGAAATGCACTTTTAATAGTACAAAGGGGATTACTCTCTCACAAATTTGGACGAAGGACGGTTTGGGGTAAACCCCACAAACAGGGACAACGTGACAAAACCGGGAGAGGGGGTACTGGTTCGGGGGTGTCGAAAAGTCAGGCATGGTTTTTGAAAATCTTGCAGCATGCTAATGTCAACTTCCCAGGAACTACGTACGCGAACAGAGTGGGGAAGGAAAGGGAAAGGAACACAGGGAAAAATTTCCAGGCTTGTTGAGCAATGCTCATTTATTGGAGTCAGTTTTCAGATGGGGCTCTTGAGCTCCGTGGGGACCTGAGGAAAAAAAAAGAGAGGGGCAGACTCAGGTTTTGTAGGGAATGAGGGGGAAATTGCAGGTTGCTTAGGATTCTTCACTATACATCGAGAGGGATTGAGGGACGCCTACGTACGGCGTGGGGGCATAGGCCTCCACATCTACATGTCGGAAGCAGGGGTTCAAGGGAGATCCAGAACCGCCCTCCCCCTCGTGCAATAGATAAACATTCCGACAAACAGATGGTCCGCAATGACACAACTATTTGAGGGGTTGGAAGCGCAAAAGGCAGGAAATCAAAGGGGGGGACAGGGGAAAGCAGAATGTTCCAAGTTAACCGGGGGGGGGCGGTAACGCAGCCAAAGTTTCTCGGGAAAATGGCCTGAGAATCGCCTGAGTTGTCCCGACAGGCAGAAAACGATGCCAACGAACTCCCTTCTTCCATCGTCAAACACGTTTGGAAGGCCTCTCTTCAATATCTTACGATCCACGCATAATGCCAAAAAAAGGGGAGAAACGCTCAGATGGAGTGTGAACAGAAAAAAATGAAAACCCAAAATGCACAGCCGTCACCGAACTTTAATTGGAGGGGGGGGACGAACGGAAACGACCTTGAGTGCTGGGGAAAAATACAGGAGGGGAAGGGGGGAAGATTACTTCCACCAAAAAAACTATCTCCGCGCCTGCATAAACAGTTAAAATTGCGTAAAGGAAAAACAGAACCAAAAAATGATCAAAAAAAAAAAGCTTTTCCCGCAAAGTGGTCATGGCCCGGTGGGCAGGTTGAGGAAAACAAGGGAACGTCGTTAGCGGACAGTTCATAAAAGGGTGGGGGACACCAAATAAAAATTTATCACGTCCAAGAGAAGAAAGGAACACGCGTGGCGTGAGCAAGGGAGATTTACGGGGGGGGGAAGGGAAACAAGCAGGGCCGGGGGGAGAGAAAAGGTGACCAACTTAACTGACTGAAATGAATGCAGGGGGAAATACACTGCCTTTGCATGGGGGACCTTGCAGAAAAGGACCAAGGAGAAGGCTTGGACACAAGGAAGTGGAAGTTTCCAGCCAAGGAGACTTATCAAGGGTTCTTGTAAGACCGCGGTCAGACAAGAAAAATTGACCCTCGGAGGGCAGGCCCGAGGCACGAACTCCTTATAAAACAAGGAAAAGACCTTCCTAGGTGAAAGGACGGGGAGAGAAAACGGAAAGTGGGGCCTCAGCTTGCAGAGTAACAGTATGGTCGTCCCTTCTTTGACATCCCTAGGGCAGAGGGGGCTCAGGGCTAGAAAGAACGCTAAAAAAACAAACTTTCAGTGGGGGAACGACGGGGATCTCGGATCAACCGAACAAAAAGGGCCTCTTTCCGGCGCCGGGAAAAGGAAATCTCAAATCAAGGGCGGGAGCGCATCAACCATCTTAGGCTCTATAACGGTGACGCGTAAGAATGGGTCTTGGGGGGTGGCGAGGGATATAAGAATGAGGTGGGGAAGTCGCGGAGATAAATAATAGCGAGTTCAGCGTGGAACATGGACAATGATGATTCGCCATTCCTCAAGGGATTCTGGACCAGTTTAGGGCGATAAATAGAACCCCGCGGTACGGCGCATAGAAGAGAGAAGGACGGGAAAAATGAAAAAGATGCGCGACCTAACCATCTGACGCAGGAGAATCTCTTACCTGGTCCTTTAAGAACGGAAGGGCGCAGAGTAATTCTCCTCGAAAGCTTGAAGCGAAAGTGAGTGAAAAAATCGCGGTGTCGTTTACCAAAAAGGAAAAGTCAAAGATTATCATTCCTCGAGCAACACAGCCGCCAAAAAGTTTTGTGCGGGATCACAGCGAAAACCGAAAAAAATAAAAAACCTCACAAAAGCTTCTCTTTACCGCGAAAGTCGTATAAGGCTTTTTGGAGTACTCTAAACCCGACGGCAGAGGGGAGCTTGGGCTTGACGCGCAAGCGCCGGTGACCGGGGAAGAAAAAGTGAAGAGGACTGTCTTGATGAAGGAACCACACTTCCCAGAAGAAATAATGATTTCGAGAGGTTGCGGGGGAGAAAGCGGGGACTCACTAGAAAGAAGGAAGCGTGGACGCTGCCAGGCTTTACGGATCGTGAAAGGAAGTTCTAAGAGGACAGGCGTCGGGAAAGGGCGTTCGGGAAGGCATGGGGGGAGGAAGAATTCGCTCTCGGGAAAAAAGCGCGCGCACGGAGGTCTAAAACACTAGCTCAGGGAGGCGCGTTCTTGCACCGAGCAGTTGAAGCGCGAGGAGGTTCGAATGCGGTCCCACGTGGGGTTCGAAGGTAAAAGTTGAAGAGACAAAGGAAGAAAGAGCCGGGGAAGGTCGTGACGTGGAAAAGAAAAATCCAAGGGGGCGAGCTCGACGGGAATTGGCTTTCTGAATCAGAAGGCGGCAACGAAAGGGTATTTAGAGGGACAAGAGGGAAAGAAGAAAGGAAAAAAATCGATCAGTCGGCGGACTGCTTTGGCGCGGCAACAATCGGGGGAGGGGCAGAAAAAGATTCTAGACGTAGGACTATAGGGGTGGAAGGATCGTAGGGCAGTGGAGGTTCCTACTACCGATTGGGAAGGGGAAGTCATTGTGTTGTAAGGCGCAAGGAGAGAAGAGGGGGGGAACAGATGAGGGGGGACGCACTTAAGTTCGACTGCTAACCTGTCGCCAAAGAAGAGATCAACTTCTCCGAAATCGCAGTACATAAGAAAGGGGAATACCAGAAACTCAATTCAGGGGATACCAGACTCCGCGAAGAAAGAGAAGGGGTGGCTGCCCGTCGTCACTCCGTCGTTTTGAGGAAAAATCCATTGAAAAAGATCAAGCAGTAGCCTCAGGGGGGATCGCGAGAGGGAAGGAAGACTCGAGCTCTATCGGACCATTCGCCTAGGGGGCCTTGACGGGGCAATGGGGCTTAATCTAAGGGGCGAAGAGAGGGGAGAAAAAGGGAAAAGAACAGGTTCGCGAAATTTGTTAACTCAGTCTTCTTGCGCGGAAAATAGGTTTGAAGAAGTCCGGAAGGGGTCAGCAAAGTGAAAGAAAAAAAAAAGGGGGGACGCGTGGCGGCAGGAGATCTGGGGGTGTGACAATCAGGTTCCCGCAGGGAAAAAATGCCTGTTTCTCGAGGTCGTCGTCGGAAAAGGGGGGGGAGGGTCGAGAAGTGAGATCAATTGACGGCGTCGAAATAGATAAGAAAAAGGGAGGAGGGAAAAAGGAGAGGAGGTCCGACGCACGGCTCTAGAGAAGACTAAATACGCATAGCTAGGACAAGGTCTGAGAAAGATACCTTCCGGACAACGAGAATAGCGGGGGGGGGGGGGGGGGGGGGGGGGGGGGGGGGGGGGGGGGGGGGGGGGGGGGGGGGGGGGGGTGGGGGACGGGGGGGGGCGTGTGGTGTTTTGTGTGTGGCGGTGGTGTGTCCCACGCTCGGCCCCTTTGTACCGCTCTGAACGAAGAACGGAGCAAACTCTGGAGGAAGAGCTGCTGATCATGGAAAAACTGCGGAGGACATAAGGGGAACGTGACCCAGCTCTTAGAAAGGTACCGAAGGAAAAAAGAAGGTTAAATAGCAAAGTCACCTCAACTGGCCTCAGAAGTCAGAATAGGGAGCGCCTGAAGGCACCCGGACTCTCTAAAAGAGAGGTACTGAGGAACCGTTGGACAACAGGGCGGTCATGTCTCCTAAAACTACAAAGGAACTTGGAGAGGGGAGCTTCTGGAGAGGGGGGGATCCATAGGAAGGTGAGGTTTCGCGTTCCGTGAGCGATGTATGCGGCAAAAGGGGGATGAGGGAGAAATGCTGAGAGCGACGCCTTTGACGGCCTTCTCAAGAATTCGAAGGCGTTTCCAGGGGCCGGAAGAAGGGGAATGGGGAAAGGGTCCATGCCCTGAAGAATAAAGAATAAAGAGGAGAGAACTGAACAACAAAAAGAAATCTACTATATCAACTCTCTTCTATCTAAGGGTGAGGTCAAAGACCACGGATTGGGGGGAGTGACCCGCATTGTTCTCACAGCAGGATCAAGATGAGAGAGGATGAAGAAGACTCTGGCAGGAACTTGGGGTAGCTACCTCCAATTCGAGTGCAGAAAGTAGAACGAAAAAGCGGCTGAGGGAAGCCAAACGCTACGTGCAAAGAGGGAGGAAACGAGGGGAGGAAATAAAAGAAAAAGTCATGATGCTGGTGGAAGATCAAGGGGACCTCGAAAAAGGGGGGGAACATAACTTAATAAGCCGAGAGAGATGAAGCATGGGAGACTTCTAGAACCTGTCTTCTGAAAATGAGAGAACTCGAAGCTGGAAGCGAGATGACCTTCTCAAGAAAGGGGGGGAATGGAAAAAGACGACGACTACTAGAGGCGCTTCTATGAATCAAGTCATCAATAGATACAGAGATAGACGGTCATTCTCCAAGATTAAGTATGGAAGACTTAGTGAGACGTCAACAAAAGAAGAGGGGCTCGAAGCTTGGCTCAAGAAAAAGGTCACCGGTCCACGGAAAGGCGAGTTCGCGGCAAGAGGAGAAAAACAGAAGGTCCTGCCGGTGGTCAGGAAGTCCAAGCCCCCACAAGGAAGAGAGCCTCCAATCGGACAGACTGAAACCTGGGAGTGAAGGCCGCGGAAGGAGAGAGCTTACAAGGGGAATCGCACCACGGCTGGGGCCGGTTGCTTTCAGAGTCTGCGGGACCTCTACCTTTCGCAGCCCAAAGGGATCTCTGGAAAAAAACCGCTGGCTGTAACACGTCTGAGGGAAGAGGCAGATTGGAAAATTCGGAATAGAAAGAAGATACGGCGGGGGAACCAGGAAGTTACTTACTCTCAGGGCCTAAGTCCAAGAGGGGGACTGGGAAGAATCGCAATAGGTGTATAGGAGAGTAGAGATCTCTAAACTTAATCGAAGGGATTAGCTGAGAAAAAGGATTTAACAGCTAAAAGATTATGAAGAAATCAAGTTGGGAATTCTTACAGGATAATCTAAGTGAGGGAGGATGGGAAGCCAGAAGAGAAAGTTAGATCACATCATGAGCTTTACTCACAAGAAAAAGAAAACTCCTAAACTTGCATTACACTCCGGATGGTAGATGAGAGACAGAGGATCGATGGAGATAACGGGAGACGCAGCAGGCCTGCTTTCCTGGATAGACTATGCTCGTCTTACAAACAGGCAAGGGGTCTTTTTAGAGTCTGACCTAGAAGGAGGTCTAGGAGTGGACCCTTCTATCAGTCGGGAGATCTTTCCCCCTTTGTTCAAGGAGAATTTCACTGAAAACAACAAGGTAGGAGAGGTGTCATCAGTCGTCAGGGGCGAGATGGCCTTAGGAAAAAGAAGGGTCAAGGTGGTCAGGAGTACCCCTAGTTCACTAAAAAATAGCAGAAAAAGACCGTCTTTAATTCTGGAGAAAGAAAGGGTCTGGGGGGGAACCGGTCTGCAGTAAAAGAGCACAGGACGGGGAGAATGGAAGAGGCGGGTCGGTGAAAAAGCCATACCGCCTGTCCTTGTTGGCAAAAAAGAGAAAATCGCTACCCATCATTCGTGCCGGGGAAAAGAAGCTGAAGAGACACTGTGCACCGCTTGTAACAAAAAGGAGGCTCAAGAATTAAGGAGACGAGGGTGATTTACTGCAAACCAAGAACCTGTGAACCTGGATACGAAAAGAAGTACCGCAAGAACGGAAATTTAAAGAAATGAAAAAAGGGATAGGGGGGGGGGCGACTGTTTTTGAGAACCTCAAGAGGTGAAACTATAAGGAGAGGAGAGAGCTGTGGTTTGGAATGCTCAAGGACATCCCCAAGGGTGACCCATAACAATCAAAGGGGTCAGGGGAAAGAGGCGTTCACACAAAAGACTTAGGGTGGTGGCTGGGGGGGTGCCATGGAAGGGTTAGGTTGGGAAAATAAAAGTTATTATCGTGAAGACGACTGTGGGGTGGTGAATAAGGGGGGGAAGAAGGGGAAGCAGAGGGCCGATGGACACTGCCAACGGGAAGGTTGGTACATCAGAAAGGGGTTAGGGTGGCAGAGGGGGGTGAGGCAGATTAAACGGAAGGGGAGAGGCCACCGAAAAAAGAGAGCCAGAAGAAGGTTGAGAGCGGGGAGCAGGAAAGGAAAGGGGAAGCTCACTTTTCGGGAACTGATGGGGTTTATGCTGGCGTCCAAGGCACAGAGGGGGTTGGTGGAAGTTTAAAGTCGCGGAACATATGGGGCGGGGGAAAGGCTAGGAGGGGCTAGGAAGCTATTGCTAATGTGAAAACTAGGGCTTTTGAATAGACGCGGAAACTGATTCAGTGGAGGATGGGGAAAAAATGAAGAAAGGTGGGAGCGGAAGTACCCCTAACGAAGGAGTGGGGGAGAGGAAAAACCTAAGGAAGACAACCCATCCAAAGGACGAGACCCTCAACAAAATAAGCTGAAACATCATTTTGTTGCATTGTTGAAAGTCGACAAGGAAGAAAAGGCCATAGGAAAAAGGTACAAAGAAAAAAGACAAAAGCTGAAATTGCTAAAACAGCAAAATTCATGAAAAAGATACTGGGGGGGTGGTGCATTTGGGGAAAGACTGAGAGGAAAAAGGAGGAAGGAAAGAGGAGGGCTGAAGAAACGCTCCCCAACAAGACGCAGCATGAAAGGGAGGACACCGAAAAAAGTAAGAAAAAGGGGGGAAATGGGAGAGGGTAAGTGCCATTTTTGGTGGGACAAGTATGCCTCCAGAAATTTTGGCGAGATGACAGTAAGCGGGTTGTCACAAAAGGGGGGAAAAAAGGGGGAAGAGCATAGAAAAAGGGGCGTCCTAGGAGAAGGGGGATTGGAGGTTCGAGGAGAGGGGAAAACTTGGGTAAAGGGAGGTGGGAATAAAAACTCCAACCCACAAAGGGAGGGGAAGAGAGAGATGGCATCTTGGGGCTTACTGGACTAGAGGGTGGCTTGTCCTGGGAAAAAACTCAAAGTCGAATCGGAAATGAGGGGAGAGATCGAGCAAGTTGGGGACAAGAAAAACAGAAAGGTTCAAAAAGGAAAAGGGGAAAAAAGGATTTAACTGTAGAGCAAAAATTCTTCAAGGGGGGTGAACTACTCAGCAAAATTTGGAAAAAAAACAAACTTTTCCAAATCAAAAGGAAGGGGTAAGGGGAGGTGGGGGGCGAAGTCCAGATGGCGGGGTGAGAGGTGGAGGAAAAGCAGGACTCGGACTCACATTAACGGACAAAGTTTCCTGTCATGAAAAAACAGTAAGAAATTTTTAGTGTTTGGGGGGAAGTCCGAGGAAAGGTCGTTTGAGGTTGGGGTACAGGTGGGGAAGAAAGGGCAGAGGGAGAGGAAGGAAGACCTTGGGGAAAAAATCCACTTAGTGCAGAGCCAGGGGGTTTTGAGAGGTTTATGGTTTAGGGGAATCACACTGGGGTTGCTGGAAGAAACGACATTCTTAGGGAGGAATGAGGGGCTGTCGAAATAGGCCGCTGCAAAAAAGCTCCAATTTCACCGTAAGAGAAAGAACCAAAGAAACCAAATTCAAGAGAGTGAGAAAAGAAATTAAAGACAATAACAACGGAAAGAGGTTCGATGACTTTAAAGAAAAGTGAAAGGGGTTGGAACTAAAAAAAAAAAGGCATAAACTCAAAGGGGGTGAACACCGTGGACCCAGGGCGGGGGGGGGGGAGGAAGGGGGAAGCCAGCAAAGAGGGAGATAGGGGGCTGGGGGGGAGGAGAAAAAGAAACGTAATCGAATTTTTCACCTTCAGAAAAAAGGGAAAAAACAACGACATCAAGAATGGGGAACCAAAGTCAAAGCCCTGGCCGTGCAACATGAAAAGGAGCTGGGACCTAAAGAAGATAACCACACAGGGAGTCCGAAGGAGACATAAGGGGGGGGAGGGGACAAAAAAAAGAAACTGGAAAGGGGGGAAAAAAAAGAAGTTACAAGTCGGATCTTGTTGAGGTGATGAACTAGAAGTAACGAACGTGAATATGGGGGAAAAAAACAAGGAGGAGGTCCTGGAAGGAAGTATGAGAAAAACCCCCCTGATCTCTGTAAGGAACCTGGATGGCAGTGGCGAAACAAAAGGAGAAACCAGAGAATAATTCACAAGAATTCAGGGAGGACAAGTGGTCAGTTCAAGTTGGGGGTGACTTATCTGTCGTTAGAACATGTTTGACATACAGGTGGGGGGGGGGGGGGGACTCAACAGACAAGCGTTAAGACTTGAAAGAGGAGAAGAATTTGGGGGGACATAGGGGAAATATATGAAATGGGAAAACGACTTCCAAAGACAGAGAATTGAGGGGTTACCAACTAAAGGAGGTTATGCAGCTGGCAAAGCAAATAAGGAAAGATCACAAACTGGGGGAGTGTAAAGGTTCAGCACCTAAAAAATTCGGTGTCCAAGGTAAGTGCCGTTACAGAGAAGTAAGAAAGCGATGATCTGCAGTGAGGGAACCGAAAGGGGGAAAAAGAAAACGTGACGCTGGCTGAGGATCTGGAGCCCTCCGCAGGGATTCAACATCACGAAAGGTCGGAGGGTAACTGAGAGTGACAAAGTACTAAGGGTGGGACATCTGTAGATCATACGTGGACGGTCATGGTTGCTCAACTGGCGTCTATGAAGCAAGTCTAGGAAAAGATAAAAACGGGGGGTACGAGTTGTTTTTAATCCTACTTCTCATCTCATATAGGAGACGGAAGAAGGAAGATCGTAGAAGGAATAAGAAAACAGGTCGTATCTCATCAATACATTAAAATCTAGAGACTTCGAGTAAGAAAAGTTCAAGTAGGGAGAAGGTTGGGATGTTTCATACAAGGCAGGAGGGGGAAGGGTCGTCCGGAGAAATCAAATAAGAAATCCTCTTTCTCGGTCAGCAAAACCGGGAAACTTATTCTAGGGAAAGTACCCCGTCGAATGTTGAGGGGTATTACCTGATTGGAGGAGCATCGACGAAGAGAGGGAATTCACTCATTTCTCAGGAAGCCTAAAAGCGGGAGGAAGAGCCCGACAGTTAAGAGTCGAAAAACTGGGATTCAGTGAAAATGCTCAGGTTAATCCGTCAGGGGTATATTTTCCGTCCACAGAGGAAAAAAAGTCACCGAACTCAAGAAGGGGACCAGAAAGAGCGGGTGACTTACCAATCCTTACATTTTTAATGAAAGGGAGTGGTAAGGATCTCTCTCAGAAAATAAACGAAAAGCCGTGGTTTAATCCAAGCGCCTACCCCTCAGTCCAAAAGCCTAAAAAGGAGTAGGGACCATTCGAGGGAATCTGCGTAGGAAATGATTGGTGGGCGGAGGATCGAAATAACCTTCCTGGCAAGAGTTCAAGAGATTTAAGTAACGAGAGAGAAAGGGGAATGGAGAAAGTCTAGGGGGCGAGAGGGTTAATTACTAAAGAACTACGCTTCAAGAAGGAGAAAGGTCGGGCAAAGGGAAAAGACGGAATCCTTCCTTCCATCCGTAACAGTGGAGGAATGCCCTGAGAAAAAGGGGTAAATGCCTTCTTGAGCTTCTTACGTGAAGATGAGCTCGTCTTTAGGCAGAGGGTTGTAGGGTGCGGAGACAGTTCAATATTAGAGGCAACGCTCTCACTCTTGGAGATCTGACCGTATCCGAGGCTCGCCGGAAGCGGGGAAAAAAAGAGAAGGAGAGAGAGAGGGAGTCTCTTTTCGGGGGGCCCCTTATTTCAGATGGTGACCAAAATCAGGAAGGGAATGAGGGAAGCCAGCTGAGAGCCCAGCGAAAGGTGCCAGAAGACTGGGAGGACGAAGAGTCATCTCTGGGGAGCATCATTCCGTAAAATCTACCTTTTGTAGGGCGAAATGGGAAAGACGAATCGCAATAAGAGATAGAAAAGGCTCAAGGTCTTGGCACAACAGGTCCATCCAAGGCAGTGGGGGGGGTTCCAAGGAGGACCAGGAGGAGAAAGAGGGTGGCCCTATCGGTCTGAGATGTGGCAGAAGAATCCTAGTGATTCTTTATTCTAATAAGATAAGTAGGGAAGATCTTTTTGTGTTCCATAGGAGCCGAATGGACGGGGATGAAGGCCCGAAAATCACTCGAAGATTACCTCAAAGGAAAAAATATGAGAACGGAGACCGCTAAAAGAAGTCATGGAAAAGGGAAGAAACGAGCCAGCGAAACTCTTTTTTTCGGGGAAGATCCTCCTTGCTAAGCAGAAGAGACATGGGTAAAAGCTAGCATAGAAGCGGGTGAAGGGGGGAGAAAGGGCATGAGTCTGAAGAAAGAGGAGGGCGGAGGAGACTTAGAAAGTCCTTTCAAAATTGTCAACGTAGTGAGAGGTCGCGTCAAATTCGCAGAGGGAAAGAACGGCAGGTCGCCGAGAGGGGGGTCAGTCACGAGGACGGGGGAGGATCTCCAGAGTGAAGGGAGACGACACTATCAGGCAAATTTCAACACTCAGACCAAAGTTGGGAGTTGCAGGGGAAATGGGAGAGCGAGTGGCCGGAAGGGAAAGAGATCAGAAGGTTAGGGAGGAGTCGACGTCGTCGAGGAGCTCCAGACGGCTTCGGA
>Ga0179591_1269891_pt1 | contig 12042 bp, 5 predicted proteins | sample CZOMad2_1_08_16f_FD_182891 | JGI IMG/M metagenome (GOLD analysis project Ga0179591, IMG submission 182891) | Vadose zone soil fungal communities from Angelo Coast Range Reserve, California, USA - CZOMad2_1_08_16fungal (PacBio error correction) | ecosystem: Environmental > Terrestrial > Soil >...
CAAAAAGAGGCCGGGCCATCGGGGGCGAGTTCTCTCCTATCTTAATCATTTTTGGAAGGGAAACAAGAAGACCAGATGAGACAACTGATTAGGAATACAAGAAAAAATAGGGAGCTGGCAAAAGAGGGAGGGAAGACTTACCCAAGAGCCCTTTCCCCTTATGAGAACGTTCTCAGGGAATATCTACTTGAATCTCAGCAAGGTCAGAGAGAAAACTTTATCTTTCCTAACTGGGGGAAGACGTTACGATAAAGAACGGTGGGTCAACAGAAACAAAGCACGCGGGAAAGGGGGGGGAAACGCTGTCTTCAGACACTTTTCGAGGTGGATAGACGACAGATCCAGGAAAACGGGGGGGGAGAGAGGACTAAGCCTCTCAACGGGATCGATCCGCGGAAGAGAGAAAGAGTAGACAGGAGATACATGGGGATGACGTGGGGCCATTGCTATAGGATCCGGGGCCTCTAAGGGAAATGGAAGTACTCCCCGAAACTACAAAGAAAAGCTCCAGAAAGGGTCGAAAGCAGAATATACGCAAGAGGATTCTCTCGACTCTTGATACCCACAGCACCTGGGGGGGCGTTCAAGGGAAATTCATAACTAGTGGGAGAAGGGCGTACCGGCTTACTTGGAGATGCAGGGCAGGTCGGAAGAGGGAAGCCTAAGGTCCCATCGAAAAGGCCGTTCTAGAAATATTGAGTTTACGAACCTTTCAGAGCTCAATAGGAAAGGACAATCGAAGTGAACATTCTAATGGAGAAGGAGAGGGAGGCTCAGGTCCCTAATAAGAAAAAAGCCTCCTACCTCCACCTCAGAGAAAAACGAAAAGAAACGCTTCGAAAAACTCGGAACCCGATTCCCTAGAGAGGCCGGGTCAAAGAAAGGGAAACATCCTCTTCTGACGCTGAAATTAAATCAGGGTTCCGCACTCTGGAGGGAAAAGATTCTCTGAGCCATCGTGAAAGATGAGGGCTATTAAGAGTTGTACGTAACCTGGAGAGGTCGCCGTCTGCCTATCTTGCCGGGGGGAGAAAGAGGAACTGGCATCAAAATAGGTTACTCTGCCGCTACATAGGAAACGGAGGGGATTAGCCTCCAATACGCGGGGCTAAAGAACTATCGTAAAAGAGAGAAACGACGACTGGCCTCGGCAGTTCATCCGACGGATAGCGAAGAAGAAAAAAGACTTCGACTGAGAAAGCTCCGACGGTTTCTGCGCCCTGCTGAAGAAATGCGTTAAAATAGCTACTTAATGGAAAGATGAACGTCATTGCGCCGCTGAAAGAGACTTTCCAATCGGGCGGGCCTCTTGAGAACAGACCTCTTGAAGAGCAGCGCTCGAAAACAGCGACGGTCAGACCGCAAACAGGCGATCCAACGCTCAAAACCCTCTTCTACTCTGTGAAAGCTACTAAATCATTGATACGAAGACTGGCAGGAAGAGGGAAAATCCTTCTATCCAAAAACATCGCAGACGGAGGAGATCTCTTAGGCGCACGCCCATAATAGACAGAGGAGGGAAATGTGAAGCCGAAGTATTATCGAGGTAGCACTAAAAGAGTAAGAGGGCTAGTAAAGCAGTCGGAACGGATCGAGGTCGAAGAAAAGAAGATCCTCCCTTTCTAAAGGGGAGAACTAGGAGTCGAGTGCAGGTATATCAACAAGAGGAGGGGAAGAGAGATGCGAAGAGAGGCCTGAGCATTCTGCTTTCCTGAGCAAGGTTAGTCAAGGGAGTATCAGGACCGCCGTACAGAGGTTCCGAGAAAGTATAGGTCTTGCGAAATGAGGGACTAAGACCTATTACGCAATCACGCAGAGGCCGAGTGAGGAAATCGGAATAAAGGCAAGACAGGAGTCCAACGCCTGTGGGATTTCCTCTAGGGAGTTCAAGTGGGCAGACTCTTCAAGGAATCTAGGGAACGCGTCCAGAGACGGAAGGTTATTCGGTAGAACAAGATGCGCTGATCGCGGTCGCGCCGGAGACCGAAACGAAGAGAAAAGAGCCGGGGGAGACAAGAGGAGAAAAATTCATCTGTGGGCGAATATTACTTTAGTAGGTGACCCGGCAAAGTCGAGCGGGGAGCTGACAGATGCGTCTTTTAGACTGTCGCAGGGCACTCCGTCAGTGCTCGAAGGTAGGAAATGAGGCGTAGATCTCGAACAGAGACCTATAAGGGCGAAGGTGAGAGAGTCAATCTCGGCTGTCGAATTGAATCGATGTTCAGAACGAAAGGACAGGCAGCGATAAGATTTTCAAGATAAGCATGGAGGAGAGCTATCCTCTCCACGAGTGAGATATGGCGGATAAGACGGAGAATCCTTCCAGAAGTCGAATCAAAGAGAGTCGAGGTGACGGACTAGAGTCTATCTCAACTCTTTAAAGAACTGGACGACTCCTTAGTTTTCCTATTCCGGAAAGCGGTACACAGGGGGAGAGTGGCCTAGCTCGGGACCCGCAGCGGACGAAGCGCTGGCGGCTGAGGGGGGAGTGGGGTCCCATCTTTGAGAGGGTAGCAAAAAGGGGAGTGGAGGTCAGGAGAAGAGGAGGAAGCAGAATTGAACTTCGAGTCTCCATCTCATGAGAGACTCAATAAAGACGGGCAAACGAGAAGAAAGTGGTGCGGCGGCAAGGGGAAAGACAACGAAAAAAAGAAGGGAAAAATGGGCAGCAAGGCGGAGGGATAGGGGAGGGGAACCTTAGGTCTATATAGCATCCGTCGGACTATACAGGTCCTTCTCCAGTTCCTTTCAAGGTTTAGATATGGCAAAGAACGAAGTCTTTGGAGTGGGGCAGCAGGGAAAAGATCTCTCTATTTCAGAGGAGAGAAGGGGGGCGGTGCATGTCTGTTGAATTGTGTGGCGGGGGAGAGAGATTCGTCTCTTGCGCGGAAGCAGAAGGCTCCGGGGCCAGAAAGTAACTCCCATTTCGAGCGATGAAAACTTTCTCCCCCCGGACTCGCAAAGGGTCACGAGGGAGTGGGAGGGGGGGATCAGAGGGAGACAAGTACTAGACTGAGGATGCTTTGGTTCCCCCCGGGATAAAAAGAAAGTGGTCGCGAAAGAAATTAAAGGGAATTTTCCCCTTTTTCTGGAAGTGACACACGTGGAGGGATTATCAGGGCATTGTCAAGAATTAGGCACGCGAAGTTTCAGATAGGAGAATAGCTCAATATGCTGGAGTATGGAAACGTAACGGCAGTCAATAAACTTTCTCCGAAGGGGTCCAATTCCAAGCTGGTGTGAGGCTAGAGGAGTCGACTCATGAAAGAATTTGTCTTGGGATCGAGAAGGTAAGATCGGTCGAAAAGGACGTTGTCAGAAGAAAAAACTGAGGTAAGCGAGAGCCGGAACTTGAAGCTGCTTGGCCTCTTCAGTAGGAGACAGATCTCTAAACAACAACACTTTTTGATAGAGTTAGAAGGGGACAAGGCTCCTACAGGCCACGTGTCTGAAGGAAAGAGATAAAGAGGACGGTAAAACTGCAGCGGAAGAGGAGCGAAAAAGAAAGCAAGGAGATAGAAACGGAAAAATGCTTCTTCTGAAAAAGAGAGGAAAAAAACCGTAAAAAAATCCCTAGAAAATATGCAGAAGGCCCGAAGAAGAAACTTACAACTCCACATTAAACAGGATCCGAAGAGAGTACGGAAACGGACTATAATAAAAGACCCGAATAAGTCGAACAGAAAAGAAGGACCATCCAGCAGTTTGTCATAGACGAAAGTGGGGACAACCATGTCGAGGTTTAGAGAAGCCTAGGGAAGCCTCTCGGGGAATCAAATAACATCTCGGACTGATTCTACACCCTTTCGATCTGAGAGAAGGGGACACGGGACGAATCATGGGCTCACTGGTTCCATTGTCTCTTTCTCCGGAGAAACTTCATAACTAGTTACTGGGTTACTGAGATAGCAAAACTACAAAAAAATCCGCACCAACAGCAGTAAAGTCTAAGAGGACATAGACAGGATCTCTAGCTGAAAGCAGAGTTGGGGTCGGCGGACGAATAGCATACCTATTTCTTCTTACGACTTTCTGACTTGGCGCGGAGGAAAATAGGAAGACTTAGGTAGGACCAACCCAAAGAGGGACGAGCCGCGAGACCTTACGTCACAGCTCTCGTGGCTCCTTTCGAGAAAATTTAGGCTCCGAGAAGAAAGAAACGGGCGCTATATTCTCTGGACGAACGCTTTGGATACTTATAGAGAAAATTACCCTAGAACGAAACTCACAGGGGAAGAAAGATAAGGATGCTGCAAAAGAGGGTCCACTTCCTCACGCTAAGGTAATAGTTCCGGGGGATAAATCTTGACTACGGGTAGGAAGCTTCCTCCTGAGGAAATATGGCAGGCAGAAAGAGGAGGGACTAGACGATCTCTGACATACTGGACAAAATAGATTTGGACGGCAAATGAGAGAAACCGACTTCCAATACGAACGGGCATGTCGAGAAATATCAGGGCTTCAGGATCAGGGAGAAAATGCAGGCATAAAAGATAGAGGAAGCATGAGCCGAAAGCAGGAAAAAAGGATACCTCTTCAATTCTCGCTCACGGCGACTGTTCGTAAAAAGAGACGTGATCTTGGGAGGAAGGAAGAAGCTCTAACAGACATTCCTACATGAAGAAAGGGGGGCTGACTGCGGGGAGTGTTGTAGAGTCTCCCGCCCTCAGAAGGGTCTTTCATCTCCTCTATCCGTCCTGGAGGGGGAAAATCGGACGTCGACCACGCTAACACTACCTGGACAGAGGGGGGGACTCGGGTATCACCTCGTCTCTCTTTAAGAGAGGAGCTAGTTATGTTCCATACTCACAGGGAGATAAGTCTTCTTCAACTCTCACCAAAACCCGACAGAAGTGGAAGACCGTAGAGCGTTATGACTAGCATGGAAGAAAGTGACCGACCAACCTTACGCTCAAGGCTGTCAACTTCTTCTAGAGGAAGGTTCTGCTTGATGAAATCTAGGAAACCTCTAAAAAGAGTGAGGTGGCGTAGTTCTTGCCAGCGATTGGATCACGACTGAGGGAGTATAGAAACAAGACGGCTTATCTAAGCAAGAACTGCCGCCCTGAAAGGAAAAGAGTTAAATAGCTCCTGACAACAAACACAACAACACTTATATTATAAGAGCGGATAGAGGGAGAGTCACTTCTCAATTCTTCATCCGTGGCTAGAAACGCAGAAGGACGAGCAGATTGAAATAAAGTCAGTTGCAGAAAGAGGATAAGACGAGGCGAGCACACAAAAAATCGGTCGAGGAAGGGGAACTCTTTGCCCTCTCTCCAAAAAACATGCGCCGGACCTCCTCCCTCCTATTGGTCCACGAAGGCGGAAAAGATACGTCCACTCGAAAAGCGCACTTAGACCCGGGGCGGAGAGGGACAAAAGACGGTATCTCTTCTCGGAGTAGCCCGGCTCTCAAGAAGACTAATCAGACCTAGGGTAGATCAACGAGGGACCTATCATAGGCAATCGTTAGAGGGGGGGGGGCGAATATTGAGGACTCTTTGCCAGAATGAATCTCTCGAGGAAAGTTGAGAATGCAAGCCAGAGTGAAGTTCTCTAAACCTCCTTCGGACGCCTGCGTCGAATGAGAGGTCTATCGAGGTAAAGAAACCATCTCCATTTCTCTTTCTTTCTCTGGTGACTAACGAGAGGTCTGATTTAAAACTGGAATACTTATAAAATGCAGTGGGGGGGATTCCTCTGGTTTGGGGAATGACTACTCAAACGCTCAGCCAGAGAAATTACAACTCGGAAAGTAGTACTGCTTAGAATTTAGGAAAAGTTAAACATAGGAGAGGTGGTCAACTATTGCTCCTCTAGAGAAAGAGTAGCCGCTTTCGTACGAAAAAAGAAGGAGCCTTTCTGACCATAAGAAGAGCTCATGTTGATCGAATTTGCAACCGGACGTAGAGAGCGTCGCCTATTGTCACTTTGGGATCAAGGAGAGGAGGCCAATCCCTTCTGGGGAAGAGTAAATGTCTACAACGGGTCATTCTTCTATCGCACAGAGATGACTCAGAGTCAGCCACGAGGGAAGAGAAGAAGGTTCTCGAACATTTAGGAAAACTAATATGGTCACAATTCCTTCTCGAGAGAGAGTCACCTGGCGGGGGTGGAAAAGCAAACTCAGAAGGCGTCTGATAAGAGACTCTCCTTCCGCAAGTCACGAAATAGTCAAGAAGATGAGTAATGGGGAGAAAATGAAACTCAAACTCCGTCTTGTAGGTATCATCTGGGCACCGTGGGATCTATGGCCGAGGAATGGGCAGTAAGGTTGGAGGCTGGATGTTGGATTTCTGGATCTTCTCACTTACCGACAGCGGGAGTCGGAAGCCGAAGAGGGAAATTGAATCCCATTATCTCAGTAACTCAAAGAGGGATCATATGAAGCCGCGGGATACTATCAGGCTTCGAGACAGGGACTAAGAACGTCTCAGTGGGGAGGTCTTTTTCACTCGAGCCGCCCTAAGAAGGGGCGAAAAAAAGTGGAGGGCTTCAACGGTCCCTCCTTAGGGGGGAGGGCTGGAAAGAAAAAGGGGTCGGGGGGGTAGTAAGTACCACCTGAGGAAATCGAAAGAGGTTAGATCGTAAGAAGGAAAGGAGCATAGAGGGAGACTTTACAGTCCTTCTCAGGGAGGAAGATTATCGGAGGCACGGAGGGTTTTGGTGTACCTCAGAGGGAAGAGCGCCGTACGCCCTACTCCGTTGGTGATATCTATAGTAACCTTGGAATAAGAATTGCGAGGAACTTTTTCTCACCCAAATGCTTTCAGCTCAGGATCCGGAAATCAGCCGGAACGGAGGAGAAGTGGGAACTCAAGCGGATAACATCAGCTCTCACCCAGAAAGGGTATTAACAATGATGTCTCAGATGACTGAGGGCACTTCTCACTTGGGCAAGGGGTCTGGTTCGGGAAGGGCGAATGAGCTGATGCTCGAGAAAGCAGACTTAAGCTGGAGAGCGAATTCTATATAAAGAAAACAATTCAGGGTCTTCTAAAGACTTAGAAGAGAGTAACCAATCCGAGTAAGTTCCACCGAAAGTCTATAAAAAGGGCACGCATCCGAAGTAGCGCGTAGGAAGCTTTAACTCTCTGGAAGACGGTTGAACGTTAACTAAGAAACAGCTGAAGGGGTCCGTCCTCCCACGCCGGGGCGGGAAAAAAGTCGCTGTCTAGAGAAAAAAGGGGCGGGTGTTAGAAATTGAAGACCATCAAAAGTCCGCCTCTTAAGTATGCTACCGGAGCGCCGATCTGGAAGAGGGGGAAATTCATCTATGATTCGAGAAAGTTAGATCAGGGGCTCGCAGGGGTTCAAGATCTCAGGAGCAAGGGCTACTCTTTCTTCAGAAAGTTTTCCGGGGAAAACTCCTGAAAAAAAATCCAATCGTAAAAACATATCGAAGAGGAAAATCCGAGGATCTACTTAGAACCAGGTGGGAGGGAAAGGGAAATGCGACGGGACGTACGCTCTACTGGGGCGGAGTCTTATAGGGGAAAGCAGGAGGATAGAAACCCCCTCAGTTGAAACGAAGGAACTCCTTTCAAAACCGGGCGGGAACTCTCCAGGGTGGATAAGTTAAAAGACCTTGTTCGTAGCGGACATAGCGCTTCCCTGTCGAGACATAAGCTGTCTCTCGAACGAGGGGGGGGGGGGGGGGGGGGGGGGGGTGGGGGGGGGGGGGGGGGGGGGGGGGGGTTTGGATACTTGGATGAAATATGAACCTAACTGCATAAACAGCCTTTAGACCATCTTAAAACTGCGGGAAAACAACTCGTGTACAACGCGGGAGGTACTCGGGGGTAAGGGTTAGCCACGAAACTATAAAACTCTAGCTGCACGAAGGGAGTCTGAAAGGGACAACCCCACCAAACACTCTCTCTTAAGAGCGCGAAGTCGCGAGAAATTGAAAAAAAACAAAACCGGGAAACTCCTATGAATGTCAGGGAGGGGACCTTCTCGAGACATGTCTCCTTAATTAAGAGAGGAAATTTCTCTCGGGGGATCTTAAAAGGAAAAGTGATACGTCCCTTGCTTGAAGACTCCGCAGTAAAGGATAGCCTCTTTGAGGTTCGTAAGAAGCATCGAAGGGCGTCTCTTTCATGAAAAGAAGGAAAGATCGTAAAGAGGCAGCCGGTGCTACGCAGGAGCGAGGAGTGTTCGCGCCCATCCCGGACTAGTCAAAGCAGAGATCGACTGCAGAAAGAGAAACGTCCCTCTTGCAAAACGGAAAAGCACTAGGGTAGACGCGTGATCTAGGGAGCTTCGGTCCTCTTCGAAAGCGCAAGGAAGAAGAGAAAACGCGATCTCGCCGGCTGCACGCTAACACAAAGAAACCAAAAAAAAAAGACAAAAGAAACACACAACCGAAAGAACACACCAACAACAGAAAGACCAAGCGGACGAGGTTGATCAATCTATCTTATTAAGATGGAAGACTACTGAAAGATTAGGGAATACATCGCAAGCTAGGGATCGTCTGTCTTTATTTGAGAGGGAGAAAGAGTCAAGTCAGAGGAAGAGAACTCAGCCGGGTGACGCAGATAGGGAAAAGAATAGTAAAAGGTACTTTCAAGAGAGAGGCTCAAGGCGCAAACTATCGACAAAAAAAGGACGAAAGGGAAGCTCGGCTAGACTCATATAAAAAAAAAAGGGAGGAGGGGAAGGGAAGGAACTCCTGCAGGTTCTCTTCAATGAGAGTTTCTTCATTCACGAGCCGGGAGGGCGAGAGGGATTAGAAGAAACTCGCATCATGTCTGCGAAAGTAGAGCACGTCACATCACTGCCCGATGTTAGAGGAGAGGGGAATATGAGCCGAGCCAACTCGAAAAAGGACTGAAGAAATATTCTATTTATCCTCTCGGGGTAACAAAGTTAGTACTCAGAGACTTATGCGCGTAACCGAAGAAAACCTTTAGTAGGAGTGAAGAGGGAGGTTTGATTCTGGGCGCCTTCTCTCAAGAGAGAGAACTTAATATATTCCTATCTTCTAAGAGGGAGGGCCGAGCTCTAAAGAGGGTTTGTGGGAGAATAAAAGTATCCTAGTTTGACAAGACGGGGATAGAGACACTGCTATTCCAGAAGCGTAGTGTGGAAAAAAATCTAAAACTCAAGGTCTTGAGAAAAAGTAGGATGTATCTCGATCGTAAAAATCGGAGGGCAAAACCCGAACCATTTTTTAGCGCGTTTGAAGAAAAGAAAAGCGGCACGCTCTAACTGGGACGTAGTCTGGAAGTCCTAAAGGAGGAGATGGACTGAGGGTGTATGCCGGGCAAGCCGGATAAAAAAAGACAATCGACGGGGAGCGAAAAACAAATAGTCCAGGGTAGTCTGAAGCCGTCCAAGTCTATGAAATGCGGAATATGTGGAAGCAGATGGAGAGACTCTGGCGAAGGAAAACTGGCGCCGCTCGCGTGGAGGAGCCGTCATCCAAGGATGTGAACCAGGGGAGGAAGAGTAAGAGGAGGGTGGATCTTTGGCTATGGGGGAAAAAACCTGCCTAGTCAATCTCGGGCAAAATTTCATGAAGCAAAGCAATGTCGCCCTGGGATGTGTAAGCATTAGGTCATCGAGAAAATAAAGGATCAAGTAGAACCGTATTCAGGGCCGTTTCCCGAGAGATTGAAGGGAAAAGTGGATCTGGGTATAACTACTATCGAGTTCCTGCCGAGGAAGGCGGAGGTATTCACCTCAGGTATCAGCAGAGGCGAATCAGCCGCAGCTGAGCCTCTTGGGCCTCACAGGATCAGCGATGCCTTGAGAAGAAAATAATTAGGTAGGGGATCATTCTATATCAACCGGTCTTGTCCTCGTCGATATGAGGGTGATTGGCGGGGAGGTTATGGAGGGGCGAGCACTTCCACTCCCTCTCTGGTTTCTCCTGGAAAGGGGTAGCATCCGAAACTAGAGGAAAGAAAGCTAGTCTTGATTATCTCTCTCGGGGAATCAGGACGAGGTAATAGAGATGCTGAAGTAGAAGGAAGAGCTCTGACTTTGTATTCGACGCCGTAACCATGTAGTAAATTTCTATAAAAAACGTCACTGGACCACTTTTTCCCGGGGGGGGCGGACCCACGTAAGGGGGCATTGGATTCAACTTGGAAAGAAGATTGGACCGAACGTTTCCAGATAGAAGATAGCGCTACTGCTGGTATCGTGGGAAAAAAAGGGTCGGCTTGACTGGGGGGGGGGCGGGAGCCAGGGTCATCTCTTGCTTGGGTGTACTTAATGACGCCGTCGAATCCTCCTTTTTCAGGATGGGGAAATCGCCGTGAAGATGGACGAAAGGAGGGGAGGGCGAAAAAGAAGGATTAACTTCGCCTTCAAGAAAGACGAACGGACGTTGGGGCCCTCAGGCGGAGAAACATACTCTCAAAAAGGGGGAGAAAAAAAGATAAGATGTCGCTTTGAGGAAAACGAGACATAAGGGAAGGGAGGGGGCCGAGTCTTAAACATTTGGTCGGGTAGAAAACCAAAAAAGAAAACTAGTCTCAAGAGCAGACAAGAACCAGGTGCTGGCGCGCTCAAGAATCGCCAAAACAAAAAAAAGGAAAGTCCTGGTTGGTAAATCCTTCCCGGAGGAGAAGATACGGTAAGGTAAAGAAAAAACATTAGGGGAAGAGAGAAAAGGCGTTCCTAGGTGGAACACGGGAAGAATCAACCCAGAGACGTGAAAATGAAGCCATTAAGTTTGATTACTGGGGATAGACGGAAACGGTTTAAGGACTCAAACTTGAACGCAACGAAAGAAGTCTCTCTAATAGGGCGAAGATGCTCGCCGCGATCGAGAACGAGTAACTTTCTCTGATCAAACTCATCTGAGGAAAAGGAAGGACTATCACTTTTCCGACTATCAAGGGAGGAAAAGGGATTAGGTCTACCGGCAAATAGAAAAGAAAAAACAAAGGAGCTCTGTCCTCCAGCACGTCTCACATAGGAAATCTGGAAATCGGGGTGGATAGAAAACTCTTTCTAAAAAAAGTGCCAATCGGACTTCTCTTACAGGGAGACATAGTTAGAGATACTGGGGAGATATCGCCGCTTCTTCGGTCCGGAGATAAAAAGACGGTGAAGCGCGCTCGAGGGGAAGGCCAATCTCGCTTTTTAACTACCTTTCCGGGGGAGCAACCCCGTTAGCAGGATGAAGGAGGAAAGGGAGACAGAGACATGCTCAGCCTACGGAAAATAAGGGATTCTATTAAAAATCATTAGCTCCTCCTCGCACCGAAATCAAGACATAATGCATGACTGCACAGGGGGAAAAACGCTCAAGGCAACCGCAGGGAGGACGGGTTCCCCGCTATCGTACAAAGAGATAGTCTTCAGAGAAAAAGGAAGATTGTCAACTTCTTAAAGCGCGTCGGCTAGAGAGTCGAGCCCATTCAGAAGTGACTCCTATTTGAAGTCGATTGGAGATGAGGCATCTCACAGGAAGGTAGACGAAAGGCAAAACCCGTGAGGCCTGCCTTCATAACAAAAAAATCGGGGGGTAATGATCAGGCTCGAAGTATAATATAGAAGGGGTCCAAGAAGGAGGCGGAGGCATTGTTCGTCAAATCTCAGAAAGGGGTAACGACTGGAAGCTCTTTCATCAAAACTACGATTCTCCGACTAAGGAATACTTGACGGAATGAGTGGGGAGAGAATTTAAGACGAAGAAGGTGAGACCTCTTCCTAGAAGTCTTTTCAAATCGACGCAGAATAGGAGGACCACAAAAGTCCCCAGAGAAAAGATGTAGGAGACACGCGTACAAAAATTAAGCTCTGCGTAGTAGGGATGATACAATTGATAGAAAATACGGGTCTTCACACGCAGGTACCCTGGGAATACACAGAGGTGAGAGCAGAATTCGGATTAAGATCTTCAAGCCTCTCACTTTAAGCCAGTCTATTACCCTAAGAAGAAATCTCTCGGTCGGAGGAGCTAAGAGTCATTTCGTAGTTAGGATTGAGAACAGCCGGAAATCAGAGAAGAGGAGTGATTGTTAAGCTCTCAGGGATTTGAGGGGAAGGATTACTGGAGGAACGGGATCGTAAAGG
>Ga0179591_1261515_pt1 | contig 12041 bp, 30 predicted proteins | sample CZOMad2_1_08_16f_FD_182891 | JGI IMG/M metagenome (GOLD analysis project Ga0179591, IMG submission 182891) | Vadose zone soil fungal communities from Angelo Coast Range Reserve, California, USA - CZOMad2_1_08_16fungal (PacBio error correction) | ecosystem: Environmental > Terrestrial > Soil >...
CGCTGTTTGAAAAAGGGACAGGGGGGTGGAGTTCCTGTCAAAAAAAAAAAAACAGAGGGAAAGGGGGGGTTTTGAGAAGGAAAATTCCAGTCGGAACCCCGCGTGAGAAAAAAGACTCGTTGACTGGACAGCGATAAGACACGTGCGAGACAAAAGAGAAGTTCCAGAAGGAGAGAAAAAAAATTAAAGATGAAAAAAAAAGGATCAGCGCCAAGGGTTCCGTTGCCGCACGAACTGGTCGAGGCAAAGATTGGCAAAGGGACAAAGAGTACTGGAGGCGTTAGGGGGGGGGGGAAAAAGGAAAAGAAGCAGTCGAACGGGTGTTACCTGACAAAGAAATCGCATTTGGTGGTGGCGAGGCAAGTCTTTGGAAAAAACGCTCACTGGCCGGGGAAGACGTGTGTAAAGGGAAGTAATGTGGGAAAGTGTGCCCGTCAGGGAAAGAAAATAAACCGGCGGCGTCTGGGGGGGGGGGGGGTAAAAGTGTGAAAAAATGCACCGCCAGAAAAATGGCCCCTGGGCCTGGAGTGGTTGACACGTTCACAAGGAAAAGAGGAGAAAAAACCTCGAGCCGGGGGGGGGGGGCTTTCGGGAGAGGGGAACAGGGAAAAAGGGGGAACGCACACAAATACGGCTCGACAGGGCCAAAGTATTACGGCACACCCCGACAAGTTCAAAAACGAGGCCGCAGGGGGTAAAAGTCCTCTTGCACAAAGGGAGCGGGGGTGACCAAAAGGAGGGGAAACCAGTGTCCTTTTACCGTCAGAAGCAAAAAAAGGGAGATCAGGACTCAGGGGGGGGGTCGGCGGGAAGTGTTTGTAAGGGTTGTGCCGAAGCGAAGCGCCGTACGGTGGTGGCGAAGAAGAATTTCACAACTCATCAAAAAAGGCGCAATTGTGAAAAAAAAGGAGGGGGAAACTCAGAAAAGGGGGGAAAAAGGCGGAAGCGGGGATACCAACGAAAACCGCCGAACCAAGGTCCAGAAAGGACCGCCCTTCGTGAAAAGGAGGCAATCGGGGAAGCGGGGGGGGAGGGAAAAGGAATGAAGGAAGGGGGGGGTGAGGGGGAGTGTCCGCCTCCCCCGAAAATAACGCTGATTGAAATTCTCAACTCCAGCAAAGCAAGGGGTGGACCAATCTCAGCAAAGGGGGAGGATGCGAAAAGGGAAGGGAACAATAACTACTGTTTGCTGGGACGGGAGGTGTCGACGCGGTCGTAAAAAAATACCAAAAGGCCTTCAAGGGGAGGGAGGGGGGGGGGTTACAAAGGGAGAAAAAAGGGGACCAACGTCCAGTCGCCTATCGACTCAGGTGCCGCATTGGGGGGGGGCACTTCGGGGAATGGGAAACACAGGGGGGGGGGAAAAAAAAAAAAAAATCGTGGGGGGGGGAAAAAACACCATATCGTAGGGGGCGCCATGGTCAAAACATATGCTCATCCAAACTTTTCGACACATCTAACAGGGGGGGAGGAAAAAAAAAATGTGTGTTGAGAAGACAAAAAAAAAAAAAACCCCATGGCGCCCAGCGATCCGAGCAAGCCCACGTACAATTCGGACCGTCCGTGTGCTAGGGGGTGGGGGGAAAAACATAAAGGGGGATACAGGAAAAAAAAGAAGACACGGCGAGGGTTGCCACTGATACGCCGTGCAACTGGCGTGCAAAAAAACCAGAAACATCATCCCATGGAACAGGGATATGGTGAAAAAGTGAATAGGAAAAAAAATGGTCGGCACAAGGCGTGGGGGGTGGTCAGATACCAAAAACGATGGGCTTGGGGGGGTGTGGGGGGGGGGAGTGGGGGGACTTTCTGGATCTGCCACTGGCACGAGCGACATCGGCCAAAGAGAAACCTTACAGGAAGGGGGGGAAGGAAGGGTCATGAAGGGGGGGGAAAAAGCAGGCGAAAGGAACACACGGGCCAACGACTTAATGAAAATCTCAAAGACTAGGAATGACCAGGTGGGGGGGGGAGGGGTTTGTGCAATGAAAAGATTCTTACGCCACGGAAAAAACCGAGAGAAAACAGGGTAAGGGGAGACCGCAGGGGGGGGAGACGGAAAAGAAAAGTAAAATTCATGGGAAAAAGACAGAACAAGTCCGACTCAGACCGAGCCCTGTAAAGGACCGGTGACCAACAGAACAGGGACAACCACATAAAGGTTGCCGAGGAAAGAACAAGGTAAAAAAATCACGTGGACAGGGCTGCAGCTTCCGTGGGTGTTATGGGGGGACAATAAAGTGGGAAAAACAAAATCGGAAAGGAAAGAACGGAGGGGGAAAAAAAAAAGGTTCTCGTGGGGGAAGGGGAAAAAATCCCTTCGAGTCTCACCCCCCAAACTTCTCCCACCGCCATTTTTCTGGGGGGGGGGGAGAGGGGTCAAGGCGTTGGTCTAAACAAGGAGGGGGACAAACAAAACGAAAAAAAAAAAATAAGGGCTAAAGGGCCAAAGGTTGCCGTGAATGTTGACAAACGGTAATGTTTTCACTTCGGTCAAATACCATTCAAAAAAAGAGCCTTACGAAAAGGTAGAAAAAACAGTCACGGGGGAACAGGAAAGGAACACGAACTACAGCCTAAAATGAGAAACAAAACAGGGTGGCTGGCTTAGGCAAGCGGGGCGATTTGTCCAAAGAAAAATAAAAAAAACATAGGGGAAAAGTAGAGGGGGGGAAAAAAAACCTTGGGCGGTAGGCGACCACCCCAAAGGGTAGTGGATGAAAATTCTCAAAAAAGACAGGAAAAAAGATCTTCAAAGGGGGACGAGGGGAGAAAAGGGGAAAGGGGGGGGAGGTGGTGGGGAAACAACGTTAAAACACGGTGTGCGAGACACGGGTGCATAAAAAGTGTGCCTTTCAACAGTCTAAGGGACACCACGGGGGAAAAAAAATGCACGGGGGGGAAAAACAAAAAGAGGTGTTCTTAAAGCTCCAGTGGCCTCGTGGAAGGGGGGGACACGTGAGGGCAGGGTTGTGGGAAAAAAAGGGGGGGGGGGGCGCGCAACGGTTCAGAAAGTGCTGCGTGCAGAAAAACGCCCACAAATCAAAGTGACAGAGGGGGGGGGACGGGTAGGGGGGGGGGGACACGGCTGTATAACGTTGGGTAACAAAACTAATGAAATGTGGCCGCTCTGCGACAGTCCCTCCGAGAGGAAAAGGGGGAAAAATGTGGGGAGGGGGGAGGTCAGAGAAACTAAATAGGGTAACATCTTAGGCGTGCAGAATGTCACGCACGGCGTGGCACAGAAAAACAGCAAAAAGTGAAGAGACAAAAAACGCCGCGCGGTACGCGTCCATGGCCACTTCCAAACAGGTGGGGGCCGCAATATCTAAAAGGGGGGGGGTCTGCAAATCACGGCGTGTAAAACTAGAAAATTGTGTGGGTACGCTCGGAACGAACGCCAAAGGGACCAGGGGGGACGGGAAACGTGCAAAAACTAAAAAAAGCGGAAAGTCTCAGTACAGGGAAGTGCAGGCAAAGGGGGAACAGAGACATCTTTGGAGGGGGTGCGCGCAGAAAAAATCGAAATAACCCATCACTGACGCACAGCTCAAACACCGGGGGAACTGGGAAAAAGGGGGGGGGGTTGAGAAAAAAAAAAAAAGGAAAAAACAGAGGGAAGAAATTATCGAACGAATCGTAACGCTGAGTAAACACCATAGTCCCGCTTTCTCCAAGGGTTAAAAAAAGTAAAAAAAGGGTGAAAAAGAATTAAACGAACAGATGCTGGGCCATGGGAAAGGCGTTTGTGTGGGGGAGGGACCTAACAACCGGGGAAAAAAAAAAAGATGGGGTAGTGCAGAAAAGTCAAATCGAAAAAAACGCCAGATCGAGGCACCGCCCTTTGGGGGCATAGGGGGGACAGGAAGTCAAGGAAGGAGGGGTAACGAGGAAAAACTGTCGGGGCGCAAAAGAAAACCGCCGGTCAAAAACTCCTGTGTGAACTGGGGAAAAAACAGAGAGCTGACACAGTCTGAGGGATAAAAAAACTGCGAAATGCTGCAGAGCATGTAGTTGCCAGGAACAAAATCAACCCGGGGGGGTACCTTGCAAAAAGGGGGAACGGGCAGCATGGGGGGCAGGGGGGTAAAACAAAGAAAGGGCAAAAAGTTTGTCGGGTGGTCGGCGGGTGAGTGGGTCTCGACCCAAGGCAGGGGTGACGGGGACAAAACAAAAGGAAAGGCAGTCAAACCTGCCGTCCCAAAAAAGAAACTGCCGAAAGAGACAACATTTGGGTGAAAAAAGTCGCGGGGGGTGGGGAGAAAAAAAATCCCAGCACCGTCCTTTTTGAACCACCCAACAACATTGGGGGGGGGGGGGCAAGCGATCGCCTTATGGAAGGTAAGAAAAATAAAGGGACAAACTGGGGACACACGTTAACGAAAGGCCAGAGCCGCACCCGGGGGAAGAAACCAGGCCAAGAAAAAGGAAAAAAAAAGAGATTGCCGTCTAAAGGGATCAAAAGACAAAGATACAAAAGGGGGGGGGGGAAAAGACAGGGTACAAAAGGGAGGGATTTTTTTCCGATGAAAAAAAGTCACGTAGAGCGGGTCTGGGGGGACTGATTCCGGAGGGAAGAAACCCTGGTTGAGAGGGAAAACAATCACCCGGACGGGGGGGAACCGGAGGGAAGTGGACAACGTAAGGGCCTCACCGCGCCACTGGAGGACCAGGCAGGCAAAAAGGAAAAACTAAAAAAAAAAAAGAGAGGGCAAGAAAAAGGGCTCGTGTTCCCCATAGGAAATGGGGGAAAAACAGGGGAACGGTATGTCAAAACACCGTCCCCAAAAGGCGTCTTCTAGAACCATAAGTAACGGAAACAAAAAAAAAAAACTGGAGGGAGGAGGAAGAGTAGACGGCGCTGGACGTGGGGGGAAAAAAGATAACTGGGGGAATGAAAAAGTGAAGAAAGGGGGAAAAAATATCGCCGAGCCTTTTCAAACAGAACACATCAACGCGCTCATCGTCCGGTTGGGGAAAAAAAAAAAAAGGACAACGGGAAAGGCGTTGGGAGGGGGGAAAAAACAAACTGCCTGACACGGGACTCAAAAAACCGTGAAAAATAAAAAATTCTGTTCCCGGGGGGGAAAAAAGGCGAGTGGTCCAAAAAGGGCAATAAATTTGTACACACGACGGAGAATTTCCTAAGCAAAGGAAGAGAAAATAGTCCGAACAACCCCTCTACAATAGAAGGAAAAAACTTCCAAAAAACGGGGTGATGAAAAAAAAGGGGAAGGAAGATGTGGTGGGAATTATCATTCACAAAAAATGAACTTGCATCACGGAGAGAAAGATTCCTGGGGTGGGGTAAAGGGGGCCTAGAAGCTGAAGGTGAAGGGGTAAAAAAAATCGGACACTGTGGTGAACATTGATGGCTTAAGCGAAAATGGGAACGGGAGAACTTCCAAAGGCGGGTGTGGAAAAAAAAAAGACAAAATGGGCCTGGAGCGGCAGTGGGGGGTACGTGGTCCTATTGCGGTGGAGCTGTGTATGGGGGGAAAAACGAAAGGTAGACCGGGGGGAAAGGGGGTGTTGGGTGGGGGAGGGACGATTTGGGTCGAGAACACCCCAGACTGAAACTCCTATCCAAGTTGGCAAAATTTGGGAGGGGGGGGAAAAGCAAAAGAGGGGAAAAAAAAAAGAATACAGCACGGTAAATAAAAAATAAGGAAAAACCCAGGGGGGGAAAGTTGGGGAAAAAAGGGAAAAAACATGATCATGAAGAGGTTCTCTATCAGAGAGGCGAGACGCAGTGTGAAGAAAGACCCTGTAGAAAAAGGGGCAGGTTTCGGGGTGAAAAGGAAAACCCGAGCAGAAACAAACTAAAACACCTTCGCGGTTGGGTCCTGGGGGCAGGGGATGTGTCAAGAATGTGACAAAAAGTGGGACAAGACGGTGCACTGGGTGGACCAGATGCGTGGCCATGGGGCAGAGGGAAAAAAGAAGGGGGGCAGTTAAAAAAAAAAAAAGGATGAACGGGGTTTGGTCACTGGCAAAAACGGTGGGAGACAAAGTAAAAAAAAAAAACCTTTTTTGCCGGGGGACAAGAGGGGGGGGGAGTGTGAAAAAGGATTGTAGAACAGTTCCAACGGAGAAAAACGGTGACTATATGGGGGTGGGGGAAAAGGCTGAAGGTGAGGAAGGATGTAGGGGGTGACGAAACGAAAGGTCGAAGGCGGGGCATATGGTGGGTGGGGGGGACGCAGGGGGGCACGATCCCACGTTCATGTACGAAGTGTTGGAGAGCTTGGCGCAAGTGAAAATGGTAGTGCCGGGTTGAAAGGGGAAGATTGACGAAAAACGCCAAAGCCAAAAGCTATAGTGTTGGCCGCGCAGCAAAAAAGGGAGTACGTTGAGGTCAGTCGGGGAGGTGCAATAAAGGATAAAAAAGTGCAGGATAATGGCACAAAAAAAAGAGCTCCACCCCAGGAAAGAAAAACAATCCTTGGCGGAAAAATGAGGGGTCAAAAAAAAAGAAAAAAAAAAAAAAAAAAAAGCGACCAAAACCCAACGGGGGGGGCAGGGAAAAAAAGGGGGGTGGGGGAACAGGGAAAGTCGATGTACAATCAGAACCCAGGCCCCGTCAGGTGATCCCGCGACGGACAAGGGGTATCTAAAACCTCCCCGACAACATGGGCAACCGTACGACACACGAAGAACCAAAAAAAACTTGCGTGAGACAGTTCGTTGACGATTGGGTCCCTTATCGGAGGGGACGTCAAAAAAAAACTGAAAAAATACGACAATGCAAATACGGGAAGCTGCCGTGCATCTGGGATAAAGGAACGAGAAAAGATGGGAAAGGCAGGGGGGGGAAAAAAGAAGAATGAAAAAAGAGTCGGGGGAATTCAGGGACGCCTGCCCGGGAAGGGGGGTCGCAGAAGAAGGAGGATTGAAAGAAGCTCGATACAAGAAAAAAAAAAAAAAAAAAGATAAAGTACCGGTTGGGGAGAGACCTACAGAGCAGCGCTGAATGACCCAAAGAACCCATACCTCGGGGGGGGAAAACTTTGGCAGGGGAGGGGGGAAATTGTGGTACCGCAGATGAGGGGGTAATGTGAGGAGGAAAAAAAAGAGGGGATCGAACAACGGGTTACTGGGGAGTGAAAACCCTCAAGAAAAACCAGGTTCACTGCGAGAAACTGGCCAGAACTCTAAAAGGGACCGCTGGGTGGAATGAAATCTCATGCCAGGCATGGGGTGGGGGTGGGGGGGTGACGGCAAGGAAAACGGGAAGCGCACTACAGTGCTCGGTGGGGGGGGGGGAGTAAGGGGGGGACAGATAACGATGGGGGGAACCCTAAGGCCAGCCCACCCTTATTGTTCAAGAAGAAGGGGGGCGGCACTGTAGGGGTCGTGTAGGGTACAGTGTGCAAAAAACAAAGGTAACAGAAAGGGGTCATTGGGGGGGGGGGGGGAAGGGGGAAGTGGAGAATGAAATAATGAAAGGTAAAGGAAAAGAAAAGCCGCAAAAAGTAGACGGCAAAAGGGGAAAATCTATCGGGGGGTGGGGGGGTTGGTGCAGACCTGGGTGTCGCCAAACCACGACAGAAACTCGCACAAATAAAAATACCGGAGGGGACAGAGGCGGGGGGTGAATACAAAATTCAGGAAAGGGTCTGGACCAAGTGACATAGACCTTTTTACTCACGGTGGGAGGTGGTAGAAAGCTGGGTTGGTTTGTTGGTGTGTGTCACACGGGATTGTTACAAAGGAACAAGAGCGGATGTTCTCATTAGGAGCCCACAACAAAAAGCACAGTGAAAATTCTGAAAAAACAGTTCAGGGGGTGGGTGTTGAGACTGGTCCCGTGTCCGTCACAGGGCCTCAAAAAACGGGTCCCAATTAAACAGGGAAAGAAAAAAAACACCGTCTTGGTGAACTGTCAATACGGGCAAAAAGGGTGGAGAAGTTCACCCTGGGGGCACATTGGTAACCGAAAAAAAGAGACCTATACTTACAGGGGAACAAGGGTGTCAGAGGGGGTTGAGTGCGTTATAAGGAAAATAAAAACTAGTTATCTCTTAAAGGTCGGGTCATGGGCCAAAAAAAAGAAGGAGGGGCAGGAAAAAATAGGTCAGTTTGAAAAAAGAGTTCGAGGGTGCGGAACAAGGGGGAGTCAGGGGGGAGGAAGTGAGGGGTAGTAAATGAGGCAGAGAAAAGGGAAAACTACATCGATGATTGTGGGGGGGGGTTGGGGGGGGAAGGAGATGGCACCAGGAAGCCATGCTATCTGAAACCACGAAAAAAAAGGCCAAGGGGGTGCAATTTCAAAAATGGACCATACGGAAGGGTGGAAGGTAAGTTGGATTGTGGGGGTGGGGTGCACAAAGGCCGGAGGACAAGACAAGATCAAAAAAAGACGAAGGAAGGACGGGGAAAAATGGAAGGGGTTGAAAGACGCATGGATGGGGTACAAAAACAACATACTCAAGGAAAAATGCGAATTGTAGGATTGTTGGCAGGGAGAACAGAGGCGGGGCGCGGGGGGGGGGACGAACAAGGGGGTTGTTGTAAAAAATTCACGAGAACAAGGGGGGGGGCCCAACGTGTGAAAGATGGTGTCAAAACTAAAAAAGGGGTTGGGTGTAATGAAAAGTGGGGAACATACTGGGTTGGGGAAAAAAAAAAAACTGGATAGAGCCGAAAACGATGAAAAAAGGGCCGAACAAAGAATCGCATTTTGTTGGTGTTGGGGGCGTGGGGTACCCTGCGACCTCAAATCTTGACTACGGGGGGGGAGTCTAGGCCTTGAAGAGGAGGAGTGTTGCATAGGGGTCAGGGGAAAACTACTCAAAAAGATCTAGATCCTTCCGTTGGATGTGGGGGAAACCAGTCCGTCAAGTAAGAAGGGAAATGGGAAATCCACTACAGAAAGGATCAAAGGACGGGGAGGGGAAAGGAGGTCAGAAGTAAACATCGGGGGAGAGAACTTTGTGGGACGAAAGCTTTTGGTGCAGGGGAGAGAATGTCACAGACAAAAAAAAGATGGTAAATGTGTCTTAAGACTTCCAAGGGAGAAGAACCCCATGGGGTCCTAAGGTAAAAAATGTTTCCGTTCGGGGGGCTCCTAAAAAGGAATTAAAAGGGACAAGGAAGCAGGAAGCCGGTATGTGTCCATGGGGTAGGGAGGGGGGGGATGTATCTGGCGGTAGACAGACGAATCCGCGGAAAAATTGGGGTTTTGTGCCTCCTGGGTCAGGGGGGGGGTGTTTTTGTGAAAAAGGTAAAAAAGGATGTAACTTGGGGCCGCGATTCAAATGTTGTGGGCCAAATCAGGCCAAGCCTCCGTCAATACTGCGCCGCAGACGCCGTACGGCCCAACGGGGCGGAAACTGACCTGCAGCGCACAGATAAGGATCCTCGTAGAGGGGGGAACTGGTAGAAAAAGCAGTTGAAAAAAAAGAGAAGACCTGGGTCTGCAACAAAAAAAAACCTTTGGGGGGTGGTTGGGGGGGTTGTGGGGGGGGGGGGAACTACGGAAAAAACACACCTGCGTACTGCGTTAACACACTCCACACCTTAAAAAAGGAAACCAACAGCAAACAAAGGGGGGAGGGGTGCACGTGGGGGGGGGCAGCAAGTCGAAGGGGTGTCAGGGGGGCAAGACCTAACGGGGGTGAAGAGATTGGGGTGACGAAGGTTAGAAATCTAAAAGAGCAAGCGCAGAGAGGTGTTGTTGGCGGGGCACGATTGGGAAAAGACTGAACAGGAAAAAAGAAAAATCAAAAAGGGGGGGAAAAAGATTGAAAAAAAACCGGCGAACGTGGAAGTTTCCAATCGACAGGCCTGTGTGGAAAAGGAGGTGGGAGGGGGGTTCTGGCTCAGCGGCACACAAAATATGGGGGCCAATTCAAGCACCTACGTGGGGTAGGTACTCGACTCGCGATGGAGACGTTGCAAAAAACAAAAAAAACTTCGCCAAAGGAAGGGGGTGGGGTCGGTTGGAAAACAACTTCTGAAGAGGATTGGGCAACTTTCCACTGGGAAAGACAGCAACGCACAGTCGCGGAGTTTTCGTCAAAGGATGGGTCACGACCAGGGGAGGGGGGGGTCGGCAAACTGACCGACACGGGCGCGAAAAAAGAAAAAATGAAAAACAACAAATAGGGAAAAAGAGAGGTAGACATTGGGAAAAAACCGGCACTTGGGGGGGGAGGGGGGGCAGAGGCGGCCGCACGGTGCATAAAAAGAGAGCTGGGGATAAAAATCATTTAATCAACCTTGTGCAAAACGGGGAAACACTATTACGGAGAACCACACCGCGGGGGGAAAAAGAGACTGGAATCAGGGGGTTGTAAAGACGAAAGCCACAAAACAGACGCGTTGAAGTTGTTGCAACCGGGAAACGACATCACCGGGGCCCCCTTCAAAAAACAGCGAAAAAGGGACAAGATCAGAGAGAAAACAACACAAAGGGGGGTCCAGGAAAGGAGGAAAAGAGAGAGTGGATCGAAGTATTTCGGACAAAAAGGGGGGGGGGCAAGGGCTGGGAAAAGAAAAAAACGAAAAACTCAGCGGGGTGGGTTGGAGGTGCGCGGACACGATTGCCAGGTCGCAAAAGGCGGTGATCGACGAGTTGGATGGCAAAAGCAGGGGGGGAAAAAATAACCAGTACACAGGCTTCGCGACGCAGGTGGGACCGAAGAGTCTCGTATGACTATTGGTCGGGAAAATCGCAGCAACAAGAGAATTGTCCGGACACCGCACATGCAAAATACAAGTTGGGGCGAAGGGGCCCATCTACCACTGAAGGGGGGAAAAAAAAAAAAAAACTGGAAAAAAAAAAAAAGACAACAAGTAAGAGGGGCCGAAAAGTGGCCGACCAATACTCATTTGGACGAAAAAAGGGCAGAAAAAAAAAACTGTGAGCCTCTGAGGAAAACAGTAAAGGAAGGGAGGGTGGGGGGGGTGTGACGCGGAAAGTAAACCAGGACGGAACACTCGGTGTACTTGTGGTGTTAAAAGAAGGCCAGAAGGACTGGGGGAAAGAAACAAAAAAATTGGCATTGGATTCCGTTCAGGAAATCGCCCAACACTCCTGAAGACGGAGGGAGGGGGGAGACTAAAACATGGGGGAAAAAGCAAATCACAGTTAATTTACCTGTCGATCCGGGTGCCGGCGGCCCCCAGCTCACAAGAAGGCCTGCAGGGGGGGCAAAAAGGTACCGGGGGGATTTGGGACGGGAAACAGAAGCCAAAAAGAGCAGGGCCCCCCAGGACAAGAAGGGGAACAGTAGGGGGGGGGGGAAGTTCGTAAAAAAAGAAGTTACGCGTTAGAACTGCAAAAAAAGTTACCGCGTTTTCACAGGGACGGGAGAAGGAAAGTGCAACGGGAAAAAAAAGGGAAAGGGGGAGGAATGCTTGTCGGGCAAATCAAAAATGACCTCAAAAAGTGAAAGACAAGTCCACGCAAGGAACGTGCGGGGGGGAAAGCACTACAGGAAGAACACCGCACAAAAGAACTCGGCAGAGACCAGAAACATAACCGGCAAACCGCCTCAGGAAAGGAGGGGAAAAAAAAAAAAAAGCATGGCAATCTCCTAAGGGTCAGGAAGCCGCACGGCCGGGGTAGAAGGTTCCTCCTGGAAAAAAAAAGGAAGATCTACAGGGGAATGTATTGAGAAGACAATCAAAGAGTAATAACATAGCAAGATGGAAAAAGACTACGAATGTGAAAAAAAGTCGGGGGTAACCAGTGGGGGAAGGGTTCACAGTGAGGGAAAAAAAAAAGGGAAGGGCACTTCCAAACCCAATCCGACAACACAAAAACGGAAGAATTTCGTGGGGGTTGAAACTAGGGGACCAGAAAAAAAAAGGGTTACCAAGCCGGGACTGAACGGGGCCCTATATAAGAGGGGGTAAAAGAATGTGAAACGTCGAGTGGTTCCACCGGAACAGTACAAGGGTGGTTGGAGGCAAAAAAGAAATATGCTGTGCGAACAAAAAGCGTCACCATAATGGAAAAATGGGGGGGTCAAAAGGGCAAAACACCGAGAAGGGTGGGGGCAGGGACAATGGTTTTCGTCAGCACACCCACA
>Ga0179591_1155860_pt1 | contig 12039 bp, 13 predicted proteins | sample CZOMad2_1_08_16f_FD_182891 | JGI IMG/M metagenome (GOLD analysis project Ga0179591, IMG submission 182891) | Vadose zone soil fungal communities from Angelo Coast Range Reserve, California, USA - CZOMad2_1_08_16fungal (PacBio error correction) | ecosystem: Environmental > Terrestrial > Soil >...
ACAAAGAAGAGAAAATCCCAAGAAAAATCCTGCTATGCCAGACTGTATGAACTCTCGACGAAAACCAAAATGAGGAAGAGGACATGTCAAAGAAGGCGCAGCAACCACGAGAACTCACGAGACAACATGAGCACGGTACGAAAGAAGCAACGAAGGAACAAGTTCCAGCGATCCGACCTGCGTCAGTGAAGGAATGTTCAAAACCTTTCACAAAGTGGCGGCAGCGGGGAGAATCAAAAAGGAAAAAGAAAGAACCTACACATACCTCCCTTCATTCTATAAAAAGAGATGGAGCAGATGCAGAAATACTGCACCACATATACCTCTCGGCCTACGATGATGGCGTTGGGGAAGAAAAATGAACTCTGCAAGGGGAAAAAAAACAAAACTTAGATAGGGGTCCATGACCGATAAACGTACAGCGACGCTGAAACAAAGCATAGGGGGGGGGGGGGGGGGGGAGATACATTCCGGACCCAGATTAGGATGTTGAATTTCCACCTCTTTTCCCCATGGTCCGCCAAAGAAAGAAAAAGGGAGGCAAAAGAAGGAACGGGAGACGCACAGAAAAAAAGGGACACATTCTGTGTTCCTTACGCCAGCAAAGAACAAACACAGGAGGTCGATAGCACGAAAGAAGGAAAAGAACTCAGACAGATCCTACTGTGGTCCATAGCGTTTGATAGGGTTTGTCTTAGCCAAAAACGGATGAAAATGTCGATCGTCAGCCTGGGGGGAATGAAGGAGGGGGGGGGGGGAATGCGAAAAAACAAACACGTAGATTATACAGACTCAACGTAGGGAACAAACTCAGAACGCGGAGGGGACGGAAGCATCATAATGATGCGCAATACTGGATAGAGCGTCAGACAGACGCCGGATGGGAAAGCAAAGAGACGTAGCGATTTTCGCCTGCCGAAAGGACGAGAGCACGTCCATGTCGACAATCAAAAAAACGATTCCCGATTCCGGCGAAAGGGAGGAAAGCAGCATGAAAGGCGGACCAGGTTGCTGAGATTGAAGTATAGAATTGACCACGCAGGGAATGGCAGGTTTCTAATAAGGGTGCAGATCTCCGGAAGGGACGAAAAAGAATTTGCATCTGAAAACGGCGGAGAAAGGCGCCGGCCTGGCGGAAAACTGTCGTAGCGGGACGGCGTATAAGGCGACTTAAACAGAAGGAGGATCTCGCATTCTACCGACCGTAGGCGGAAGAGCTGAAAAACCTTCTCCGACGACAGCCGCCGTCACAACTTGTATCTTATTCAAAAGGCAGGAAGACTATTGGGAGGGGGTAGAAGTCGTAAAATCACCGAAATGCACTATGCGGTAAAAGGCATAAGAAAACGAGAGAGCATACCAGGGCCTAATTTTCTGAGTGCCCGTCACGTGAAAGAAGTTCCTGCCAAGAGACGGGAATTTTCTAATCTACAATCTCGCAGGTATCAGAATTAGCGGCAGCGCGACCAAGGGGTATAGGGGGAAAAAAGGAAGTAAAAAAAGACTTCATGCAAAACGTTCTGGCCCAAAAGAAGAGAGGAGTATGGCAAAACCGGAGAGCTTGCCGACGCCGCGCCTCATCGGGAAGCAGGACGACCATAAAAAAGAGTCCTCGCACGAATAACCGAGGAAGTGTTTCACTGGCTAACCAGGAAAAAGTTCTTCCGTTCGACCAAAATGCAAGGCCCAGACCCATATATATTCTTGAAAACAGCGCGAAGTGGTCACTGAAAAAAAGCCAATGCCGCGATCAAACTGGGCGTTCGGTTCGTACGTACCTACGGGAGGAGTAAAAAATCAGGGATTCGAAATGCGATAGAAACGGAGCACGTTGTGCCGGGGGGGAACATCGGCAAAGGGAAAAAACGGTTATTCTCTGGCGACTCGACGGAACATAATTAGCGAGATAAATGACGCCGAACCTCTTCTGATTCAATTCCAGCCTCATCATGTGCAAGGAAGAAACAGAGGTAGACTTGGTGTCAAAAACGGCAATCCGCCAGGAGAGTAGGGAGGACGCATCTCTGAGCGGCGATGAAGCTTCGAAAAAAAAATGAAAGCAAAAAGGCCTGGGGAGAAAGGGAAAAAGAGCGTCATTACTTTCCTAATCCTCGAGAATGTACGTTGTAGAAAATAGAATAAAAGGAAGATGTTGCGGGTACACATTCGTCAAGAGGACTAATCTTATGGACCAGGTAGGGGAAGGGCGAAAGGGCTGACGACCCGCGACAATCGTCATGATAGGAAAGTGGATTGACAAAAGTCGGGTCAGGGAATTGAACATTAGAGACGGGGCCGAATCGGTCGATGCAGACAGGAAAAGCATGAGGGGAACCGGAGAGAGGATTCACTGACGGGGAAATAAAAAAAGGGGGAAAAAAAATGGGGGTCATGGCGTCTGACGAAAGGAAGGCGAAGCGGAATCTGAGGAAGAGGGAAAAGGAGATATTGGTGCGAACTGAAAGATGCAGAAAGTCCATAAATCCTTGTGCGGGAGAGGAAGCTGAGGGGAAGAAAAAAAAGGGGAGAGACTGCTCTTGGTCGCTCTCTTTCAAGCAATTGGAGATTGGATCTAAAGGTCGTGAATCGCTATCCTAATGCGCCAAAACGACATTGACCTCATTTGAAGAAAGTCCGAAAGGGGGGAGGACCGTCAGTGGTACCCACCTATCCATTGCTAGAAAAACTCGCGGTGTTTTTAAGAGATATTCGAGATCATTCAACAGACAGAGAAATAGAGGAAAAAAAAAACGAAAGGGTAGTAAGGGAAAGTCTCCTGAAACTCCGACTCGGGATGATGCGAAAATGAGAAAAAAAGGAGGAATGGGGGGAACGAGAAAAAGAGTAGGAAGGCAGAGCGAGACGTCAGGGGGAGGTAAAAAAGAAAAGAGTAAGAGGGAGCGTGCGGTTGGCGTGAGTTCGACTAATCGCTAAAAACGAGCTCTCACGGATCTTGGAGAGAAGTAGATTCTACGGGGGTTCCAATCGACCAAGCTGAAGGAAAGGGAGCTTCTCCTTGGCAAGATCGCATCGACATCGAAACTCGCGACCAAAAATTTCAGAGCGGGACAAAGAACCCGTCTATCCCCGGCAAAGGGCCCGGACCTGGCAGGAAAAGGAGAGATAAGATTCTCCCTAAAGTCAGAAAAGAAAGGAGGAAAGGGAATGAGGGGAGACATCATAAAATTCCAGAGTCTGCGGATCCAGCGCAAAGGAACCAAGGGGAGGCCCAGGATTGAAGGCATGAATATCTGACTCAGGTCTAATTTACTTTGATCTGGGGGAGCAGGGGGGGATGCAGGTGTAGATCTACCTGGGGAAACATCAAACCGGACCGAAGGGGAGGAGAAAACTTGGCGATATTTAATATTTGGCCTCCGGTCTTCATCGATGCTCATAGTGGGAGGGGGGATAGCGAAGATTAAAAGATTGACGAATGGGGAGACGGAGGACGGTGGGGTGATTCTGCTTAAAAGTAAAAAATGATCTAATTATTAGTCAACTTCATTGAAGCATCTGGTGCAGAGAAAGGAGAAGGGGGCGAAGAAAAAATGGGAGGGTTGCTGTCATTTTTTCGAAATTTCTTGAACCGCAGAGACCTGTCGAAATGAAATCGGAGTCGGCGGTACTTGGGTGACAAAGAAAAGATATTTGCGATCTGTCGAAGAAAAAAATTGGCCTGAGAGGGAGAAGGCCATATTCTCCTCTGCGACTTTACGTGCGCAGTTCGAGGGGAAAGAGTAAGGGAGACTGGGGGGCCGAGCCCGAAGGACAGACAACTTTTCTCTTGCTAGAAAAAAAAACCAAGAGGAGGTGACTGGGGTATTCATTGTCCTTGAACTTTCCGAACAGTGAACGCTCATGATCTGCGTCAGGGGGCTTCGGTGGGGCGGGACGTCGCCTTTGTGACTAAGGGGCTGAGAAAGTTTAAGTTCGGCGTAGAGGGGAAAGGCCGCAAGGATGTGAAGGAAAAACGAAGTGCGGTCGCAAGATACGGATGATCGAACATGTTCTGAATGGAGGGGACCAGATGAGAAGGCAAGGAACCATTCGGTTTCAATCACCGCGTGGTCGACAGAAAGGTTTGGGAACAGCAGCCGAAGCTGGTGCACTCGAACTAAACCAGGGGGCGCGAGAGAGCTAATAGCGAAAGGGGGGGGGAGAAAGGAGCAAGGATCTCTAGCATCTTGGCAATTAAAGGAATTGCATAAGGAGAGAAAAGGAAACTCGTGGAGAGATGTGATGCGGTCTGGAGATTCCAGAGGGGGGAGCTTAAGAACAACGACGGAGAAAAAAAAACCGCACGGCCACTGAGGAGGAGGGGAAGCTTCTGAAATCGATCCAAAAGGGGGGTGACGCAAGCTGGAATAGAAGGTTTCGCGCGAGAAAACTGGAGTTCGCCCGTAGGCAGAAGAGAAGCATCGCCGAGCCCCGCTACGAACCTTTTGATCTAAGGCATGGCAGAGAAAAATCAAGGTTCATCAAGTTTCTGTAGAAATCAGAGTAAAAATCGGCGCGGTGTGAGAGATGGGAAAAAAACCAGCTACTTGCAATCAAGTGGAAAAAAGTAGAAAAGTAAATCAGCAAAGGAAGCCACCTGTGCTTTCACAGATCGGTTCTACTATCTCAAATGGGAGAAGAAGGAGTTTTGGGGGGGGGGGAGGTGTTTCGGACATAACGTCTAAAAAGCCGAAGCAAAGGGAAGGGTCTGCATAGTCGAAGTAGAAAGTCTCGTCGAGATCAATAAGAACTATGGGGAGAGGAGAATCGAGCAAAGAAGCCGGTCAGGGTTCTTTGAAAAACCTCGTCCTTCCTTTGGTGATTATCATAGTTGAGGAGGAAAGGGAAACACAAAGAGGCCAAGCTTACTGATCTACCTCTAAAAAAACCTAACGGTTTTGGGAAAAAAACTAAGAGAAAAGGGGACTCAAGAATGGAAATATGTCTGAGTCGGTTCGTCAGGTAAAAGACCGAAGGGTTCTTAACGGCCCCTGGTAGGACAAAGACGGAAAGGGAGCTTGTTTAGGGTGCGTCATCATTCTGGGACGGAGTCTTATAAGAGGGGCGAAAAAGGGCGTTTTGAAAGAGGGGGTGCAAATCAAACAGAGAAGGAACCGTCGTTCAGCACAACATAGATGCCCGTCTTTCGAGGGAAGCGGGCGGCAGAAAAAAAGCGAAGTGGTGTTTGGAGGACACGTCGCGGTTCGGGCATGGGACTGAAGAGACCCGCATAAGATAACCGGAGTTGAGGGCTTATTTCTGGTGCGGTGAATAGGCGGAGAGAATCGTCCTGAGCCTGAACGGTCTTCTTTGGTCTGCAAGGGGGGGGGAAAAGGGGGCATCAGGTGATTACAGAAAAAGCTGAGCGCCCAAGGTAGGGGGGCCTCAATTTAAGGAAAATGTCAATGTTGACGAGATGGTCGGATCGATGAAAGGGGAGGGAGAGGATTCGGGTAGGGTCTTCCTCCCGTGGGATAAGGGAGGGTAGCGGGCGGCTTGACTCTCTCTGAACCTGAAAGGAGCGGGAGGGGCGTGGAGTCGCGGCGACGAAAGTTGTTCAGCGTCCGGTGCCGAATGGGAGTTTAAAACGAGGGGTTCAGATCCTGTGCCCAGTCATCGTAAAGGGAGAGAGAAAAAAACAAACGGAAGTAGGAGGAAAATAAGAATCCGAGTAAGGAAGAAAAAAAAAGCAAAGGCTAGATTCCAGACTTTAGCCCGCCGAAACAAGGTCTAAATAAGCTCCCTCTGTCCAAGGTCATCGACGGCGCATCCCCAGGAGCAAAAAAAAATACCGAAAATAAGTCTACATACGAAAATGAGCGTCAACATTGAAAAAGAGACAAGGTATTCAATATGATTCACACAAAAAAAACCTCATGAGCAGTTTTCCCCTGTTGCGGCCCGAAAGGCTGTTTCAAAAACGATCACCTACAAGCTGACAATCGATAAGAAACAAAAAGGTCTCCAGAAGAGCTGGAAAGTATTATATTGCGAGAGTCAGAAAAAGAGAAACCCTCTCTGCAGATGAATGTGACTTGTCCATCTCCCCATCATTAAAATACGTGGAAGAAAAAAAAACGAGAGGTGGGGGGTTTCATCCTATCACCACGTCAGCTAGCGGAAAAGGAGACCTCTTGGCTGAACGATTCCGAAGTCAAATGATTATTTTGATGTCTCAACGCGTGAAATAGGTCAGCAAAAGGAAAAGCAGTTCATCAATAACTACTTCCTACTGGATGAACTCAAAGAAAACAGAAAGAGGGGGGGAGAGGATCTTCTGGTTGTCACGAACAGCTACGAACAATGGAGGTCGGATAGCAATGAAGAAAACTGAAGGAAAAGAAAGCCAGATAAAGGAGGGTTTCAAATTTCTAATTTATATATTTGGGAAATACAAAACAGTAGTAACAGTAAGAGGAAGCTGGGGGCTAAAAGGTCTGAGGCTACTTTCCATCTACACTTACTATTATCATCGCCAACGGACTGCGAGGTAAAAAAAAGCGAACGGGGAGAGGAGACTACATATTCTGCTAAATCCGTTAGGGATACTGACGCGGCTCAGACGGGGAGAAAGATAGCCGCTGTTGGGATTGCATTCGGGAGTGGTGAGAGGCGACCACTCAACCAAAAAACGACACAAAAAGGCACGCGAAAAGTCAAACACCAGGAAAGGGAAACTCGGAATCAGGTTTTGAGACCGGTTGCTGAGAAGGAAAAGTGGATCTACTTGACACTAAAAGCGGAAACAAGGTAAAAAAAGAAAGTTCCTGATCCTCGCCGATGGAATGGAGAAAAGGGGACGCTGATAGCTGCGAGACCAATGCCGGCACCCAATTAATAGGAAAGAAGAGTAGGACAAAGGGGGAAAATCACATCCATTCTTAGCAGAGAATAACAGCACTGACGAGAAACAACGTAGGACCGTCGACTCGGCCGTAAAACAATTGTACGATCATAAAGGTTCAGACTCTCTTATTGTAAGGGCGGTTGGAGAGTAGGGTTCGTTCCCAACTTCCAGAGTCGGCAACTTGCCAAAGATCGCCCAGGGCCAGCCTCGTTTCATTCAAACAGGAAAGGATAAAATGGACAAATTCATCGCGGACTTTTACTAATCAGCTCGCATGAAGAGAAGAGGAGCTGAAAAGCGCCAAGGGGTTTCGGAAGCACAAGCATCGTCTTGACAGAAATGAACGGAAGAATCAAACTAGGATTCTGGCTGGGCCCAACAAAAGATTCGGGCCGACAGCTCGCCATCAATCTAGTAAAAAATCAACAGGGGTGAATCCGATGCAAGGGAAATACCGTAGTTTTACGTCACCAGAATAGAAGTGTAGGGGGAAGTAAAAGATTCAACCTTGTAAAGCCACCGTAGAATCTTAACAGCAAAGGGGGGAATTAAATGAAAAAGACAATGCCAAAAGCGCTCATGAGCGTCAGGGGAGGGGAGAGGCCCGAACAGGAAATATCCGTCCAATAATCCGTGATTTGGGGACGGAGATAGCACTGAAGAATGAGGGAAGAGACACTCACCAAGAAGGCGACCCAAAGGGGGTCGCTGCGATCGACGGCAAGTAAACTTCGGCCAGAGAGGCTCTGGAGGCGAGGAATCAGGAAGCCGAATCAAAATAGGTTCTTCAGAAAAGAAAATATCTTTCCTTGGTGAAAAAAAGACTCAGCACGACGACCTATGAAGCGGAAAGTCTTTATCGTTCAGAAAGCGAGGAACCAAAGAAAGAAAAAAGAAGAAGGGAAACGAATTTCGAGAATGACTATCCAACTACTACGTCCCTTACGTGAAAAGAAATCCGCGAGCATTTACGTTGAAGAAGAATAAAGAAAGGAAGAACTTGAATTGCAGAAATGCGTCAATCTGACTCCTAGGAGAAGGGAGGGGACAAGCAATCTGGCGCCGAGACTGGTCAGAAAAGACCAGCTTCAATGAAAGACAGCGAGAAACAAGCGGTAATGTGATTGCCCATGTAGATCTCCGCAGAAGCGGGCCGCAACTCTTCAATCATTCGAACAGCGTCCGCTATTAAAGGTAAAGAAAGTGGAAAAGTTTACAAAGGATCCGGGGTACGCGAGCGGGCATCTGATTAACGACTGATATCGAAGAGATATTTAAGAAGGAAGGAATTCCATCAGAACTGTCTGTAGATGCATCCATTCGGCCGCGAAGGGAAGACTCGCAGGGGGGGAGGAGGGCTTGCAACTAATTTTGCATTTGTCGAGAGGAAGAAGACAGCGCAAGAAGCGCCTCATTCAATCAGCTTTCGACGTAACCGGTCGCGCGCCGGGAGCTCCGAATTGGGGAAAAGAAAAGTGCGAGCATGCAGAGGGGCGATGGGACCGCTCCTGCAACCGTACCGCTCACATCAATCGTACAGAGGGTCGGCTGAACGAAGGGGAGGAAGACTCCTCTCCGATAAGAATGGCGAAAAATCGAGAACAACACAAAGGAGGAGGATGAAAAAAGAAGGGGAGGGAAAAATCGAATAGGAAGAAGGCTAAGTATGAAGCCGAACCGTCAGGAAGCTCTGTGCCTAAGGATCGGGTTGAGAAGGGAGGGGTCTAATCGCTAAAACCGCGAGCTCATCAAAAAGGAGACGTGGGCCCACTGACTGGGAGCCGTGGCGCGTAGAAAAGGGAAGGGGCGCAAAGAAAAATTAAAAAATTAGCTTCACTGACTGCTATCGAATCTAGAGCCTCGAAAATAAAAAATTGAGGGAAAAAAAGCTAGCAACCCGCGCACGCGAGACATCTAGGCAGACTGGATCCTCTCTAAAATGGGAGGAAAAATATTGGACAGGAGGGAAGAAAATAATCTCGCTTCTATAACGGAATTACCTGGGGGCGAGAGGATCTAGAGGTCTGACTGACAAAAGGGATGACACAAAGAATAAATGCTACAGTGAATCTCGCAAAGGGGGGGGATTGGAAGAGAAGTCGCAGATGCGTGACGGAGGAGATACCTGAAAAAAAATCCAAAGGGGGGGGGGGAATTTTCGATAGAATTGGCGAGATGGTGATTTTCGCGTCTTAAGCAGGCGCAGATGATGGGGGAACTGACTAAAAAAAGGAAGTTCCGGGAAAAGGGGGAGAAAAGGAAGGTACTTGATGATGATTTTAGTCTTCAATACAGGGAATCGGGATGGCACTTCTGAAAGCTCGTGGCCTCGGCAGGAAGCTTCCCTTCGCCATTCAGGGCAGAGTAGTAATGTGGAGAGGGGGGGAAAGATTCGGAATCGCTCAAGACTGCAGTAGTAAAGAAGCGGTAGGCACGGGCTGCGTGATGACTGGGGTTCAACAGGAAAAAAAAAAGAAAGTTCGGGGGACCCGAAATAGGGGGGGGGGCAGGATGTCCTGCTTACTAATCAAACGGTTCGGGTGCACGCAAAGGAAGGTGCATTAGGCAAAGGCAGCAAAGAGGAATCATTTCAGCTTCTTTGGGGACTCTCGTAGAAAATTGCTCAAACGGAGATCTCCGGATTCGGGAATCACCCGATGAGAAGGCTGAGGTCCGGGAATTGTAAGTCCGACGCTAAACTGATCATGAAGCCCTGCATTGAGGAGAGCCTGGAGGAGTCTTTTACCACCTGAAATAGCCTCGGGTGCGGGGACATGTGAAGGAAGGAACATTTCTAAACGGCGCCATGGGAAAAAAAAGAAGTTACGGCGCGCGTGGAGCAGGATGAAGAAAAAAGGAGTGACGGAGATGTTATCTGATGCTTCCGGGTTGACCGGTGCCTGTGGAAAAGAAAACAAGAGGGGATTGGTAAACGCATTGTCAGTAGCAGCAGAGCTTGGGGAGAAACGAAAAGGCTGGGCTTCGCTCTATACTCTAATCTGCGATTGAAGTGAGAGAGGGAACTTAGCCACGTCCCGAACTAATCCAGGATTTCACGTCTGGGCAACGAAACGGCTGAGCTGGAGGGGGAGGAGAGGGAAAGTTCAAGGATAGGGAAAGCCTCTGGCATTTCTAAAGACCCGACTAAGGATAAAACGCAGAAAGAAGAGTGCCCAATGCTGCTGAAGCGATAAATGGGGTGCTTCGGAGGAAGGAGGGGGGGGTGTAAAGAAAGAAGATCCTAACGTGCGTTTTGAAGACCTTCGGGAGATGGAAGAGAAGGAATGAAGAAAGAAGGAAGGCTAGACCTTGATCGCCAGTCAATCTAGTCTCACAGTGGAGAGATCAATGTGAGCAAAGGGAAACTTCTCTTCTATAATGCAAACATTCTACCGGAAAAAAGAAAGGGGGTCAAGGTGAGGAAGTCAGCACAATCTCAGCAAATCAATAGGTCACAGAGGGCTTTTCTCCGAGCTCACAGGGGGAGATTAATGGAGGGAAGGGTTTGGTTAGTGGTTCTACATCGTCTATCGAAGCCGCCAAAGGGGAAGAGAGTGGAAAGATCAGGGAATTCTTACGGAGAGCTCCCTATCACGGGTGTCGCAAGAAAGAGACTAACGCCGAGGGGGGGGTCAGGTTTACCTCTTCCTTCTTGGGGGCGATGATAATCTAAGTGTCGTTGGGAAGAGAGGAAAATGAGGGGGACAAAACCAAACACTAAGCTTACGAAGGACGCTTTCAACGTTTTTGGCTCCGACACCTGTCAAAGGAGGGCAACAGGAGAGGAGATGGACTTTTTCTGGTCACTACGGGTCTTGCGTGCAGAAAACGAATGTTCGGAGGGCCTTTGAGGCAGAAAACAAAAACATGACGGCGAGGTCTTGGTCTGGGAGCAAGGTCAAGCTGACTGCCGTTCTTGGGGGGAGAGGTTTGCGGCCCACTGAGTTCGTGACAGAGTGGGGCCATCCATAAAGGGTGAATCGGGAAAGCAATCCCACATTCTAGGAACTGATGTTAAGCTGGAATCAGGGTTGGTCAGCTGACCAATTCCTAACGTGGTGGTTCAGTCTGTCTGGGAAGAAAACGTCGAGGTAAGAGGGGGGGCTCACTAAAATAACATAAAGTAGATAATCATATGTCTCTGGGGGGGTGCCGATTTTCTGTCGGCGGGGAATTGCCACACGTCTTATCGCGGCGCGTCGGCGAGGATAGAGAGTGTTTGTTCAAGAGGGATTTGTTCTAGAAAAGACCACCAACTCCTCAAATGTCTGGCCTTACCCTGGCTTCGGAATCAGAGTGAAGAATAGGATCTCTGAAATGTGCAAGATCAGCGGTAGGTCTCGCGGGTCGTCCTCAGGGAGATGTATCGTGATCAAAGGGCTCTGCGCTGCGGTCGACCCTTCAGATGAGCTTGGGAAGAGGAAGCGTCGATGAGGGGCCTCTGCGATAGGTGGGGCCTTTTCCTTCGGGGGGACGAGTACGGGGCCCTGCGAAAAAGAAAGGGGAATCTTCTCAAAAGGGACTAAGGAAAAAAAAAAAAAAGAGGATAGGAAAAGAGAATATCCATAGTATTTAAGGGGGCAAGGTGAGAAACGCAGGACAAACCAAAGGCAACGGATACTCGCGACCTACAGAAAAGAAAAGAACGTGGGGGTCAGGTCGAGACAGAAGGAGAAACAGATCACGAGAACCCGAAGGGGACTGGAACAAAAGAAGGGGGCGCGGAGAGATCATCAGAGCCGACCTGGGAAAGATGATGTTGACGAGAGGTTTCACAGGGCGGCCAAGAAGCGCGGGTTGAGAAGACACCCGGCACCATAAAGCGTACAAAAATCGCTCACGTACACAACGAGAGGGAAATAAAGGGATCGTTTGTCAGACAGGGAGTCATAGCAGAAATAAATCCGCTCCAAAAGCGGAACTCGGGGGGGAGGGTCAGATGCCCCCATCATGAACGTCCGGGAGAAAAAGGAAAAAAAAAACTGAGATCTGGTGTGTGCAATAGACACTGACCAGCTCAAGGATTAAAAGCAGTATGAGAGTTAAAGATTAACACTGCATCACGGAGATGTTGCCCCAATCTTGTCCCATCAGTCAATCCAAAAAAAAAGAAAAAAAATCACTTCACGTGATGTGAAAAGGGGGAAAGAACATGGGCACAAAGGCAGCTGGTCATCATCTTCTTTTTCCTG
>Ga0179591_1207842_pt1 | contig 12036 bp, 20 predicted proteins | sample CZOMad2_1_08_16f_FD_182891 | JGI IMG/M metagenome (GOLD analysis project Ga0179591, IMG submission 182891) | Vadose zone soil fungal communities from Angelo Coast Range Reserve, California, USA - CZOMad2_1_08_16fungal (PacBio error correction) | ecosystem: Environmental > Terrestrial > Soil >...
TTATAGTGTTGGAAGAGGGGACGGGGGCAAAGCCCGAAACTGCCTTTTTCACGGGTCGCTAACTGTTGGTGGATTGAGGAAAAAAAAAGGGGAAGACGGGACTTACAGATGCAACGGACAGTGGGGCAAACCGAACCCGATGCTAAGATCAGGAAAAATGGTGTCAAGCAACGACAAATCGCGGTTTTTTTTGGAAAGGCACGGGTGGGGGGGTTTAGTAGGAAGTACCAAAAAAGAAAAGGCTAGCCGGCTGGTTTTTTTTTTTCAAAATTTATTTTCTACGCGAGCACTATCAGGGAGCAAACGTGGCTTTCACCACCAATGTTGTGACCGCAAGAAAAGACCAGTTTTGGACGCAGCCCGAACTCAGGAAAAAAAAAAAAAAAGTCCAATACTAAGGGAGCAAGGACAATCCCGCACGGCGACCAGTCTCCTCGAAAAAACTTTTGGGCCCGAGAAAGCTTACTAGTGACTTGTGTGGAAACTTGAGCAGCACGTTTGAACCCCGGGAAAAAAAATACCTGGGAGGAGAAAACTCCGGCACCAGCAAAGGGACAATAAGCCCCGTTGGAAGGGCAAGTTTGGACCTGAACGAGAGGCAGGGGTCAAACGTCCGGGGGGGGAAAAAAAAGAGAAGTATGCCTTAAAACGTCCCCGCGACAAAGAACCAGGAAAAAAGGCTAATTTGGGGCGATTTTAGAGTTAGGGGTACGGGACGGTAGGGAGGGTTGCTTGGCGTTGAGCAAGCTGCAAGGGAACGGGAAAAGGAAATGGTGAAAGCAGTCAAATAAAACTGTCAAGGTCGGGAGGGGAGGCCAAGGAAAAAAAGAAAAAAACGGACGGGGAAAGTCACTCAGAAAAGGAGCTATGAAAAGGTTCTTTTAACGGGGAGATGGGGACAAGGGTTTAGGGGGTGAAAAGATTGCGCTCCAAAAAAGGAAGCAGTAGAAAAAGTAACGTAAGAGAAGAAGGGAAAGGGGCAGTGGTCAAAAGGAGTCCGAGTTGGGGGGAATGGGGGAAAAACCAAAGACATTGTTGCACTCCGGACAACTATGTTAAAGAAGAAGGGCGCGGAGCTTTTCTGAACGGGAGGAGGGGTTCAACTTGGAAAAAAAAAGGCTGCGGGCGGCCTCACAAAGAGAAAAAAGTTAATTGCTAGAAAAAGAAGGGAAAAAAGGGGCGGCACAGACTCACTCGTCGGTCAAAAGGGATGACTAGACAGTCCAATATTTGAAAACGGTCAGACTCCTTGAAATGAGAGGGGGGGGGGGCGAGGAGTCAACTTCAGGCAAATTGGCTTGGGTGTGGGAACTTCTCCACGGAAAATCAAAAGAGGGGGAAGGGGAATTAAAAAGTTTGGTGTGGCAGGATGCAAAGAAGAATAGAAAATCAACCACACAACGGAGTCCAGGAGGGAAAGGAAAGAGGGGGTAGAGAAAAAACGAAAATTTTCAAAAACCGTCCTCCCTGCCAACTGATATGTAAAAGAGCACGGTACAAGCCCGTTCAGGAACGACCGATACCGAAAAAAAAAAAACCAGGGTGGAAGAAAGGAATGGGGGAAACGTGAAAAAATCAGATAAAGGTCCCGAGCCGGTTCTGGCCGAAAAAACGATGGAGGAGTGAAGCACATGGGTTTTTCACGGTCGGCGGCATAAGGGGAAGGGAAAATGAAGGAGATAATAAAAAAGGAATCACACGAAACGTCTAGAATAACACAAACCAATGTACTCCACAAATCTTTCGCCTGAAAAACCTAAGCAGGGGTCATGTTGGAAGGGAGAGGGGGGGACCGAGACTAAGCACGAAAAGCCAAAACGCCATTTTGCCAAAAAGCAAGTCGAAGGAAAAATAGCGCGGCAAGCAGGTGGACCCGCAGGTGTGGGAAAAAAAAAGCTACCTGAAGGGGGAAGGTTGCAACATGAAAAAAACCGGCATTGGGCCAGAACCCGGTGACGCAAAGAACCATCGAAAAAAAAGAAGGAAGCACAAATAAAATACGCCATATCCAGAAAACCCCTGGAAAACTGCAGGGCGGGAGGGGGGAAGGGCAGCAGAAAAAGTTTTTAAACAAGGGAACGTAAGAATTTGGTAACTGACTGGCAATCAAAGCATTATTAATGTGTAGGAAGAATATGAATTCAAGCATGAGGGGGGTTGGTGGTGAAAAAAGGGACACAGAAAATACTATACCGTCGAGTGGTCAAAAACCTTGGAAACAGGGGGGGGGGAATTAGGGACAAAGGAGGGAGGGAAAACGGGCTCAAGAAAGCTGGGGAGGCACTGGAGCTTGGGAAAACATTATTAAGCCAAATAGGGCGCCAGGAAACTCTAGGGCGGGGGGGGGAAAAAAAATAACAAAAAAAATACAGATTCGGCCTAAAAAAAAAGTTACAAAACAATCGATGGAGCTTATGAAAAAAGGGGCTTTGTAGAAAAAAAGGGAGATTGGGCCAAAGGACGTGGAAAAAACCCGACAAACTAAAAACGGAATCAGGAACGGTAGAAAACACCCTTTAGAATAAGAAATGCAAAAATGGTGGTAAAGAGAAAGAAAGGGAAAGAAACTCAAGGCTTAGGCCCCGTCCCATGCCCAAAACCACCACAAGATGAAGGGTCAGAGAAAAAATCCCTGCCCAAAGTGGGGTGAGAAGCAGGGGCAGGGGGAAAAAAAGCTACCCTGGGTGAATGCCCCTCACACAACCCTACGAGGGCTCCCAACCAAAGGAAAAAGGTGAATGAGAGGACGGGAAAAAATTATGTATTGGAGGGCACCAAAAAAAAAGGGAGAGGAACTCTTTAAAACGATATGGCTAATGGAAGCTGGGAAAACTGAAAAACAGAGAGGGAACCACGAAAGAAACAACTGACCGAACACAACCATCATGAAGGGTTTTGGGGGCCAATGTTGTTTGAGCGACGAATTAAAGGAAAACAAAAAACCCAACGCATGGGGAAAAAAGAAAGAGTGTAAAATAGGGGGGGTGGCACCAAAACAGGGAGGCCGCCGTGTAAACGTCTCATTTAAACCATAAAACACACAATTTGGAGATGGGACAAGGGAACCTTTCTGGCCTGACAACGTCCGCAATGTGGAAAAAAATGGACAATGGAAAGGGAAAGTGGATGGCGCGGAGGCCTTGCCGCCAACACGAAGGACACCTACCGTTTGGGGTCGGAGGGAAGGTCTTCCCTGAAGGGAAAAAAAAAAAAAAAAGAGAACCTGTGTAGAAGAACCGCGAAAAAAAGGTCCTCGATCTCGGGTGGAATCTGCCTTAATGCTGGGGAGAACTTTTTCCAGGGAACCAGTGGGGAGGGGTCGTTGTTGTCGTGCCAAGACAATACGGTGTGGTCGGCAAGGGTCGGTTGCTAAGGGGGGGGGTCATACGCGGCTGGGCGGCTTATTCATGTTTCTGTACCTCAAAGGTAAAGAGGGGTAAAAGAAAAAAAAAGAATCTGTTCAAAATTTCATAAAAGACATAGGGATAAATAAAGATGGGAATGGAGGGGAAAGGGATCCGGAAAGGGGACGGGGCCGCACATAAAAATGGCTATAGCGCATGAAAAGCCCAGAGGAGGGATGGCAAAATCAATTCAGAAATAACAGAAGTCACGGTGAGGGAGACAAAACTGTCGACCCCCGCAAACACAAAGCTGACCAAAAAGAAGTAGGCCCATGAAAAAAACTGTCCTGGGAAAGGTTTCAGGGCCCGCATCAAACCAGAATGCGTGTGCCCCGGATGAAGTCTCTAGAAAAAAAAAGATGAACTGGGGAACTACGGCAAAAACAGGAAAATCACCGGGAGGGGACATTACCGGACAAAAGGGAATAAAGTTAAACTTGGAAAGTCTTTAAAGTTAACGCGATACCAGGGGGGGGATCGTCGCCTGGTTGGGAGAAAGGGAGCACTTTTCACCTTGGCCGGGTGAGGTGTTTTGGAGGGAAAAAGAGCCGAAGGAAAAAAACCTCTGTAAACCGCCGCTTCTGTCCGTTGGGAATAAGGAGTGAGGTGTACGGCAATGAAGGTACAAAAAACCTCCATGGCTTGTAACGTCTTGGTAAAACTGAGAAGGGGGTCGGGGACAGTGAAAGCGGCACTTGGTTTGTCTGGGTCACATGGGAGGGGGGAAGTTTTTGTGTCGGAAAAGAACGGGACAGGAGAAAGAAGGAAAAGGTTGGACGACATTTTGAAAAAAAAAGGGGGGGAACCGCTGGGGGGGAACATACAACATTGTAGCGGGGGTGAACAAGAAAGTCGAGAGGGGAGTTTTGATAAAGGGGAAGGAAGTTGGGGCCTTGAAAGAAAAAAAGTACAACAGAAAAGGAGAACCGGGGATTTTCTATGTGGAGGGGATTGGCTGCAACGCTATCGACAAATGAGGTGAAAAAACCTTCCAGTCAAAAAGGAAGAAAAAAGGGGGAGTAAACCACCCCCAGAAAGGTTCGGAAAAGGAAGGACAAAAACTTCACAAAAGAAAAAAAGGGAAGGAAAAATGGCGTTCAACAAACAACCAAAAAACACAAAAAAAAACAAAAAAAACACAAAAAAAAGAACAAGGTTGTCTTACACTAAGGAGAGAACCAACCGGGGGACCAGGCAGAACCAAAAAGCCGGGGAATGGATTGTTTACCTTAGGGAATGGCGGGGAGAAGGGGGGGGGGGTGCAAAGAATGGGGGGGGGGGGGGGTCACATGATGGTGGTTACCGTTTTCAAACGTCGGCAAAAAAGAAAGGGACAAGAGAGAGGTTGGGAAAGAATATGATGGCTAACCTAAAAAGCAGGGGAAAAAAAAGGCAGGGGCAAAATTTCAAAAGGAACAACAGAACGAACAGTATCACTCAAGGGGAGGCACCCTTTGAACAAATGGCCAAAAAGGTGGCTCATTAAGTTAGAACAACATCGGGGCATTCAACGAAAAGTTGGTTGTGAGAACAGTGGTTGGGGGTTGGGGGGGGTTGAGGTAATGTAATCCAAAGCCATTTTCGGGACGGCGGAAAGGAAGGGAAACATGGAAGTGGAAGGGTTTTGTCATAAAAGGGAGATAGCAAACCAGCAGGGAAAACAGCAAAAAAAAAGGCACTATCCCCCTAAAACCGGTCAGGAAGGCCTTGTGGAAAAAAACTAAAAACCATTCAAAACATAGAGCCCCCAAACAAAAAAGGGGGGAAGAAAGCCTTAAGGTCTGAAAAACAACAACACGGAAAAAAAGAAAAGTTGAGTGGAAAAAAAACGACGCAAACCCTGAGGCGCCAAATTGGGACAAAGGCGTACAAGAAGAGACCGAAAAGGGGTGTCTAGCGGAACGGGGGAACAACCAAAAAAAAAAAAAAAAAGGACGAATGACAAGGGAACTAATAAAACCACAGACGCCAACCCCCCCATGGGAAATGGAAAAAAAAACCATGAAAAACCGGAAACAAGTGGACAAGGCCACAGACCAGTTTCCAGGAGACAAGGGTGTGAGCGGCCAAGCAATCAAAAGAAGCGAGAAAAGAAAAAAATAGGGAAGGGGTGAGAGGAAAACTTCAGAAATGCTAAAAACGGGGTAAAGGGGAAAAGAAACAAAACCTCAACCTGCCATGGTGTTTCAGGTTGGAATTTCGCCGTTGAGGACCAAAGGGTCCGGTAAACTAAAAAGAAGTGACTGCTCGTGGGATAATAAAAAAAAAGGGGGAAAAATAGTAATTTTAAGGGGGGGGGTCCCAGAGGAGGCTGATTGCGATAGGGAAAGAAGACATAGGGGGAGAGGAGGATCAATCAACCCCTACTTGAGGGGAACGGTTAAAAAAAAGAGGGGAAGGAACCATGTTGTGGTTGCCCTGGCATGCATATTGTCGGTGGGAAGACTGGGGGAGGTTAAGAATTGGTACCTTGGTCAAAAGAAAGATAAACCCACACGGAAAGGGAACGAGAGCTCATACAGAAGGGGGAGGAAAAAAAGGGAGAAGTAAAAAAAATTGGGGGGGGGTGGGGGTGGGGGCCTTCCATGCCCCGGGGCCAAAACGCTCAATTGAGCCGCCCGGAGGAGGGAAACAGAGAGGAAAAAAGTTTCACTTGCAGAAAAAAACAAGAGGATAGGGGAAAAAGAATAGGACAGGGTCATTGAAAAAATAAGCCGCACAACGCTTATGCCACAAGAAAAAAAACTACCAACAAAGAAAGAGTTGAAAAGCTAAAAAAAAAAAAAAAGAACCGGTGGAAAACCAGCAAAACAAAGTGGGGTCAAGAGAAGAGATAACGTCACGCGACGATACCGGCAAGCTTTCCAATTCAAGGAAAGGAAAAAATAGAAGGGTAGAAAAGTGGAAAGACAACAATACGGGAGCAATAGAAGAAAAAAAAAGGTCTAATCAGAAAAAAGGGAAAAGGGGAAAAAAATCCCCCGGCCAGGCAGGCATCAAAGGGAAGGTAAACGGGGGAAAGATTCAAAAGCCATAAAGTGAGAACTTTCCAAAAAATGTTTTGGTGGGAAAAGAGGAAACATTACCAAAAACTGGGGTCGGACAAAGAGAGGTGGAACCTCACACAGTGTCATAATATTATCAACTTTGTGGGTTTGTTAGGGGGAGTAAAAGGCTGGGTGAAGGAAAGGGGGTCAAGAAAGGGACTGGAAAGGACCTTGGGGGAGGGGAAGGAAAAAAGAGGGGGGAAGTTCATTACCTTCGACCCATAAAAAAAAAAGGGGGGGGGGGACCGAAGGAAAAAAAAGGAAGGGGAAGTCAGGGTTAAAACGGAAGAGATATGTAGGGGAATAGTCGGGGAAGGGAGGGGTAGGGGGGCGGGAAGGCGAAGTGTAGCGGCATGAATGGCCTACGATGTCCGCCTCCGGAAAAGAGGAAAATTGGAAAGGGGAAGGATGGACATTGACGCTAAATAAAGAAAGTGGTGGGGGGGGGGGGAAAGGGGTAAGTCCGGAACGAAAGTGGGAGATTTTTGTTATTTGAAAGTTTGCCGCATTGAAGAAAAGAGGGAACAAGGAAGGGGGGGGGAAAAGGTACGTTGAGAGTCTTCAAAAAGGGGCTACGAAGAGGGAAAAGTCAGGGGGGGGGTGGGCCAACCGAATTGAAAAAGAATCAGAAAAAAGTGGGGCATAAGCGGCTCGCTTTTTTTTTTGGGTTTCGCACACAGTGGGGGGGAAAGGGGGGTACCCAAATAGGGGAGAAAGGGCCTTGGGGGGTCAGTGGGTTGGGGTTGGGGTTAAAAGCAAAAGGCAGGCCAACAAGTGAGCCGATGGCGTTACAACACTGTTTTGGAAAAGGGGAAAGGAAAAAAAAAAAAAGGTTTGTGGCAGGATCAAAACCAACACAAAGGCGACTACTTGTTGGGGAAGAAAAACGAAACAAACAAGATCAGGGAAAAAAGTTGGGCAAAAACGGGATAGTAATGGGGGGCCGTTGAAAAAAACATCAGGGGGGGAAAACAAACCGCCCAGACTTTTGCGGCAGAAGGAAAAATTCGAGAAAAGACCCGAAGGCAGGGGGAGGGAATTTAAACCTAAAGGGTCAGGGGGGACGTGGAAGGGTACAAACTCCTTCAATTAACAATTATTACCGAGGAAAGGCAAAGAGACAGGCAGAGGGGCTTTCTTTTTGTAGTCGCCTGGAGCGGTCGGAGGGAAAGGGATGGCTGGGGGTGCGCACGAGGGGGTTGGGCAAAAGAGCTGGGAAAAGAAGGGGGCAATGCAAGGAGGGTCAATTCAGGGGCGCCAAAGTCACAAAAGGAGGGGGGGACCATAGAGCTGACGCGCTAAAGGGAGAAAGGTGGGGAAAAGGCTACGAGGGGAAAAAAAAAGCCTAAAAGGAAGACGTAGTGGAAGAGGCCCAAGCGTACAAAAAGGGGCCGAGCGTAGTAAGGGAATCGTACTCAGGAAAGGGGGGGGAAAAAGTAAACTGGTTGCTCGACGCGTGGGGGGGGGGAAAGAGGGGACGGAAGCGGGACTGGAGGGAAAAGTTACAAGATGCCGCCGCACTCGAAACCACGGCAGTGCGTCCAGCATTAACACAAAGATGGAGGGAGGACAAAAAAAAGAAAAACCAAGCAAAGAAAAGATGGGAGAGAGACCTCATCATATGTGAGACAGTGAAAATCCAAGCACGGGTAACTCGACCTGCGCCGAAGGGAAAAGGCGGGGGAAAAAAAAAAACAGGAGATTAGGAAAAGGGAAAAAGTAAACAACGTGGGGGGAACAGTGTAGAGGAGCGATATACACCACAACGGAGGAGAAGAATTCAAGAAGAAAACACAAGGAAATTACACGGAGCTGCTGAAAAAATCATGGGGACAAGGGGCTCCTGGTTCAAAGAAGAAAGGGGCCGTAGAGTCGAGGCGATTACAGCCCTGATGAAGGAAGAAATATGCCGTAGGAGAAAAAGCTGGCCAAGACTTGAAGGGAAATTTCACGCAAAAAGAAGAGGACATGGCCATTGGGTGGGGAGGGGGGTTAGGCTGACAATCACTTTAACTGACAGAGCAGCGAAGAAACTGCATTAACGCGCGACCAAGGTAATGCACCCACAAAAAAAGGAAAGGAGGATAAGAAAGGAAAGGAAGTCGAAAGGGGTGTCTGAATGCAAAAACGGGCCTCCTTGGCAAGGGAACAAAAATGGGGGGAAAAATGGCCAGGCAGGGAGGGGTAAGGAGAAGAATTTTCAAGCGCGCAGTCGGTGAAAATTTGGGTTTGGGGCTGGAAAGAAATGAAAAGGGGGGGGAAAAAAACACCAGGATGCCGGCGAAAACAGCGGGTGGAGGAAAAAGGAAAATGAGAAAACTACCAAAAAAAGAGGAGTAAGAAAACGCATTGGCTCCCCGAACTTCTCTGCGAACGGGAAAAGGGAAGGTGGGTGGGGGGAAAAGAACAAAAGATTAGACGCAGCAAAAAAGGGGGGACAAAATGTAAATGACCGAGGGGAACGGACGAGGTCCGCAATTGGCGCCTGTTTCGCTTGCTCACAGAAAGAGAAAAAGAAAAAAATTGGGGGCAGAGAAAGTGAGCAATGAAAGGCCAGAGCCGAAAGAGTAAAGGGGTGAAAAAAGGCTCAAGGGGGAGGGTGGAAAGGAAAGGAATCATCTCTCCATGAAGCAGGTGGAAAATAAACGAAAAAGGGAGCATTATCTGTTGTGTGAGTAGCGCCTAAAAAACCAAGTAGGCAAAAAAAAAGTCGATTTGCACTGCTGAGTTTGGCAATGTAGGCGGTAAAAGGGGAAAAAGGGGGAGGGGGGACACGAAAAAGGAAAAGACCAAACGTAAAGCCTTCTGAGGGGGGGGGGAGGGAATAAGGAAAGGGACGAAATGGAAAAAATCAACTTTAAACCAATCTCCCGTAGGGGGGAAGAAGGGGAATTGAAAAAAACAAGGAGTACGGTAACAAAGAAAAAACCTCGGAGGGGCCGTGGGGGGGGGAACAGTTGGGTGAGGGGAAGCGCCGGGGCATTTCTGAGCTACCCCGCCATCCCTACAAAAAAAAAAGAAAAAGGGAGGCACATAGGAGGAAAAGAAAAAAGGTAGGCAACAAGCCCCGGATCTGAACGCGGGGAAAAAAAGGGGGTAACTAAGGGGTCTCTTAACAGAAAAAAACATAATTTCTTCGCGCCCAAGAAAACCGCCCAGTTCCGGGGAAGGGGGGGGGGAGGGGTGGAGGTAAAAAGAGAGGAAAAATTACAAACAAGGGATAATAGGAAGGGAAAACTCTGGGGGGGGAGGGGAAAAGCGAAGTTCTGAAAAGGGAAGGGGGATGTCGCAAGGGAACAAAAACTTAAAAAGAAGGAGGACATTTTCAAATGACGGGGAAATGTCCAGGAAAAAGGGAAAGGGAGGGGAAGTACGGGGAAATGGATCTGTAATCACACGGCAATCAAGAAGGGGGAAACGTACAGGGGTGGAACCTGTGGGTGAAAAGGTCCTGATAGAAAGGAGAAAATAATCACCTGGAAGAGGTAGGAGAGGGACGATCCCTCGGCGCTTCCTGGCTGCAGGTAGGCCCTTGTGGGGCTTACATGGGGAAGGGGAAGGGGGTTTTTCAGGAGGAAGAGACTGTCATGGTCGGCTTTTTGAGGGGTCGACCGTTTGGGGGGGGGGGGGGAAAAGACGGAGGGGCTTTACCAAGGTAGAGGGTTCCATTACCGACGCCATACGTCAGCCCGGAAAGAAGGGTCCTAAAGACAAATTCGCCGAAAGTGAAGGGGACGAGAAGAAAAATAGGGCGGGGGGACGGGCAAAGGAGTTCGGGCCGGGACGCCAACCAGGCAGGCAACAAAACGGGGGGAGGGAAGGGAAGTGACCTGGGGGGGGAACAGAAATTAGGAATGCCGATAGGAGGTTTTAGCCCTCTGCGTTGGGCCTTGACAGGTTATCCAAACAAAACGCCACTGCTCAGGGAAGGGGGAAGGAAAACCAAAATTGAGCGCAAAATCACCACCTGGGAAGGAAAAATCGAAGGGGAAAAAATCAAGAATGGGTGCTTAAGTAAGGTAAGCCAAACTCGGGTGAAGGGGCAAAGGGGAGAGCCATACGAAGGCCGGATTCTTAAAGTAATGAAAAACTATCTGGCACGTGTGTGGTGGGATTTAATTACAAAGAGAAATGGTCGGGGTCAAGGGCTCAACAAGAGAGGGCAAAAGGGTTAACTGGACCAGGTGAGTTGTTTTGTCGGAAAGAGGACCAAAAAGGACAAAAGAAGCTTGGAAGAACCAGCATCGCATACAGATGGGAACAAACAATATCTTTAAATGGGAGGGGGGGAAGCCTCAAACATGAGCGGAGCACCGTGTGCTGGCCGTCGCCTTTGGGACAAAAATGCTATGTTGAGAAAAAGGGAGGGGGGGAAGGCTCAAGGGGTGTGGGGAAATGAGACAACTGCGCAGTGTTTGTGGGGGAGGAACTGAGAAATTGGGCCGGGAAGACAATGAGGTGGACGCGGGGACAATTGAATCGGAAGGACTGGGGGGGGGGGGGGGGGGAAAACATCAAAAAAAGGGAAGGGGGGGAAAGGTGGTCATCCGGGGGGGGGAAACCAAGAACACTCATGCGAGGGTTCTATCTGGTGCTAATGGCACTGTCTCCTGCCAATCGGGAATGAAAAAAGGGTGGGGTCAACGAAGGGGGAAAAGAACTGGGGCTGCTGATTCAACCCGAGGGGAAAAAAGGGGCAAGTGAACGGAAGGAAAAAAGTAAAAAAATACCGGCGCGCCGGACCCCCAAATGGGCGTTTGAAAAAAAAGGGGAAAAGAAGAAAAAAACCTCCAGGTCCGTCAAGTAAGAACAAGATTGGAAAGAACCCCCCCGGGCCAGCTCCGGATCAGCAGGGTTTGGATGTGGGTGGGAAAAGGGAGGGTGACAAAAGAAAAGAAAAAGGGTGGGGGGGGCGGCGAAACGGTTATTTTTGGACGAAAAAATAAAATGGAGGGGGGTTCAAAAAGAAGATGAAAAAAAACAACGGAAGGGAGGGAAGAAAAAGGATTGGAAGAACCAACAGAAGGTCGATCCAAAAAAGAGAAAAAAAAGGGGCGAAAAAAAAAAAAAAAGGAGGGACAAAGCGAGCATAGGTAACAAAGAAATAACATGCAGACCTAAACGGGCTGATCCACCGGGCCTTTGGACCAGAAAACTCATTAGTAGAAAAAAAGTGGGGTAAAAAAAGGGCCTCGTGGTGGGGGTGTGGGAATTGGGTTTTGAGGGAAAAAAGAACATAAGAAAACCCAAACCCCCATTCGGGGCGGCAGAAAAAGATGGCATTGACGAAAAAGAGGTCAAGCAAAGGGGGGGGGAGAAGAGCAAAACGCATTCAGCAAAACCAAAAAGAAACTAACGACCTTTCAGGGGCCAAGGGGGCAGGCGGACAAGGTCCCCCCACCAAGGTCTTACAAAGAAAGACCCAAAAACCCGCCCAAGCCAGACCGATCACCGGAGGGGGGGGAACAAGGCGCAGCAATCAGAAGAAAAAAAGGGGTGTGGGGACACGGAAAGAACCTCTCCAAATGGGGGGGGAAATGGTCTTGAAACAACAAAGAATTTGAGTATCACTAGTTGACAGAACA
>Ga0179591_1297194_pt1 | contig 12035 bp, 9 predicted proteins | sample CZOMad2_1_08_16f_FD_182891 | JGI IMG/M metagenome (GOLD analysis project Ga0179591, IMG submission 182891) | Vadose zone soil fungal communities from Angelo Coast Range Reserve, California, USA - CZOMad2_1_08_16fungal (PacBio error correction) | ecosystem: Environmental > Terrestrial > Soil >...
AGTGACCGCTCGGAGAGTGATCTGTACCGCTTGACAGGCACACCTTTTTCTAACCTGGCTCTCAGGGGCTCTTTTGAAGGTCAAAAGGGCTAGGGGTTGCAGGACGGACTCGACTGGCCGCGAGCTCTCCGTAATAGGAATCGGTACGGGAACGGGTCTTTCAAAGTTGGGATTCAAAATAACGACGACGTAAGCTGACATTCCTGAACGAAAACGGGAACACGGCGACGGATTCCTTTCGGAAGGAGGAAAACTGGAAAACGCCTTCCTGAAAACAAGAAAGAATGTACAAGGGGACTGGGGAAACGGGATGAGCGCTTCTCAGGGGGGGGATCCGGATCCACTATGCCTAGCGGAGACTTAATTGAGGGGGCTTTGAACCATTTCTGTTCGAGACGAAACCAGTCGTTAGATGGTCAGCGAGACGAAGAGGGGGGGGTGCGCCGACCACGGAGGCTGAGCGTATGGGGAGCGAAAGGTTACTAGAGCTCGGATTTCTATCTTACAGACGAGGGGAAAATAGGGAAAAGTAGTCTTCTCAGACAACGGAAGGGGGCTGGAAGGGAAGGGGAGGGAAGCTGGAGGTCCTCTCTGAGGCGCGGCTGGGCGGGGAGAACGACCACTGTCATTCAAATACACCAAGATGCTAAATTGCTAGATTGTGAATAGGGAAGCGGTAAAAGGAGTTGCGGGAGAGGGCCTACTTCCTCGGAGTCAACGGGAGGGCAATGACGATCGCAGAGGTCGTACGTCTTGATCTTCAGGGTGGGTGGGTGGAAAAGGGTTTTAATTCGGACTGTTGGCCGAAGGGAGAGGAGGGGGAAAGAGAATGAAGTCAACGGGTTTTGCCGGGAGCGGGAATACGTGAGAGTGTCGCCTTCCGAACGTAGGTCATAACTCTAGACAGGTAACAAAGGGGAGGATACAACAGGGGAACGGACGGGAATCAAAAATGTAAATAGCTTCCGCGGCGCTGGAGGAGTAATAGGGATGGGTGGAGGGGGAGTGGCCTTCCTGCGAAACTGGAGGCGCCGAACGGAGCCTCAGTCGTCAAGGGGGGGCAAGCCTTTGGGGTAACCGAGTCTACATACCCGCTTCAAAAACACGAAGACTTCGGTAATTGGGAACACGACGCGCGGCCTCAAGCTTTCTTGGGCAACACTAAACCTCTATCAGGGCGAGAAACCCCGCACCACCCCCGCAAAGCTAACCGACTCTCAACGTGAGGCAACGGGCCTAACCCTATATAGTGGTACACGGCTCTGCAGGTCGGGGCCTCTGAGGGAGATTACCGGCCAGACGAAAAAAGAGGTTACCGATGTCAAGGGGGGGAAATCGGGAAGGAGCGTGATCTCGAGCTTGACTTCGTCCGATAAGGATCGAATTAGTACGGCAGTTCCAAAAACTTCGCCCAAAACACAGGGGAACCTGAAATAGATCTTATCAAACAAAGAAAACTAAAAAAACGAACAGCGTTGCTAGGAACCGGGGTTCTAGGCAACTGAATAGATTTTCAACTCAGTCTGGCTTTAAAAACGGACCGGGCTGTCAGAGGGGCTTGAGAGAGAAACGGTCGGCACAAGGCGAAGACATACGTGCCATGCAAGGAGAAACCGCATCTTCGTTAAGTACAACTTAACAACGGGGGGAGCACCCGTGGCGGTCCCGACGATGGAGGCCGGGCGTTAAACCAGGAATTACTCCTAGGCCCTCCGACGAGGGATTAACTGGAACGATAGTTGTTCTTGCCCGTCAAGGGGGTAAACACGAAGACAGTGAAAAAAACCAAAAAAAAAACACCACCACCCCTCGAGTCTGTGAGGTCAGCACGCAACATGTTATAAACGCCCCCATTTACGGGGCAGCGGTGATATTGGCTCAAAGAAGGTACTAGGGAGAAAAGAAAGACCACCTTTCCTTTTCCAGGTTGGAACAAGGAAGGGGAGAAGCGGGTTCGGGCAAGTGAAAGGGACTTACTCAACAAGTCTCACGGCAAGAGTGCGACAGGAATGAAACCTCGGGAAAAGAGGCACATACGGGCATTCTGTTCTATCGAGACCTGGGCAGAGGCGAAGAGTATGACGGGGGGCGCGCGAAAAAACTGTGCCGAAAGTGGAGCCTGCGGTCATACGGAGAAAATTGGCGTCGATGGAAACCTTGGGTGGGGGGGAAAAAGTCTGACGTACAGGTCCGCTCGAGGACCGGATGGCAGGAGGGCGGCGAGGTTCTGGGAAGGGGGGAAGGACTAACTCACGAACGAAGAGAACCGAAAAGCATAGAACGAAAGAGGAGCGGGGGTCGCGATGAGCGGTTCTGGCTACAGGGGGACGCACAACGGAGGGGGGGCCGGCTCGGATGGCAGGAGGGGCAGTAACTCTAGGCTATTCTACCCTCACGGGCAAGAGAACGAAATAACGTAAGGAAAAGGGCCTAGTCCGGGGGTCGCCTACCAGAACGCCTCAACCTGTGCGGGGGGGGGGGGGCACCCTGGACGCTCGAGATGGGCTTAATATTTTTAAAATAGAAATCGTCGGTGAAGAAGAATTAGTGGCGGTGGCTATGCCCGCCGGATGTCAGGCCTCGGCAGGCAGCAAGGGACGGTTCGTCGAGAAGATGGATAGGAAAAAGCGATACGGCGCCAGCAAAGAGTTAAAAAAGGGCAGATAAACCTCGGTATTCTAAAACTAGAGCTGTTGAGTGGGGGAGAATATCCTAGAAAAGGAACAAGCACATGCTCAAGCTCAGAAAGGCTAGAGTTAAAATCGACAGCAATCAGTTGGAAAGACAACAACGAAGAAGCAGACCCCGATACATCTTAACCGCCGTCGGGGCTCTTAGCTTCACAAAGGAAAAAACAACAAAAGGAGGGAAAGGGAGAGATCGCGGAAAGAGACCGGGGCAGAAGAAATACCGCTGGGGCAGCCGAGGAGCTTGGGGGGGGTACTGCTGCTTCTTCTTCCGAAGAGATTGGGAAGTAGTTGCGGGAATTAAGCTGGAAAGGGCGAGATATCATGAGCTCTGGTACTTCTCAAGCGGCGCACGCTCAAGCACCAGGGGGAAGCCCAAAAGGTAAATAAAACAGCGAGTAGGGGGGGGAAAGGCAAGCTTCTCGAGACGATTAGATGGGCTAACGGGGATCACTCTTCTAATTCTGGAAAACGGGTTTTCATTGCATAGTCGGTGGTGAGTAGAGCGCGGGGAGAAAAGCAAAAGGGCGTACGAAGCTCTCGGAACTAAGGCACGCAGGTCGAGCGTTCACTTTCGTAAAACCAAAAGTCAATCTCTTCTTAGTCACAAAAGACGGCGAAAAAGAAAGAGCTCTAAGTAGGGAATCCGGTGAGGGATACCAGACCGAGCGTTACGCCTACTTCAAGAGACCACTTCAGAAGTGTGACCAGCAAAAAGAAAAGAAGAAGACTCATAGGAGACCCGACTCGGGTCAGCAGTCGCGCGTGCTATAAAGGCCGATTTGGGTCGCGAGGGGGACGTAGGGGGGAACTTAAAGAACCGAAACACAAGAACAACTGCAGCGCCGAAAAGTAATCTACAGTCCGGGCTCAGACAATGAAACCCTGGCGCGGGGAGGGGGTCAGTGAAGTACGATAAATGTCTCCTTCTACAAGGAGGATAAGAACCAGGGTTCAGGGAAGTACTGAAAGAATCCCCCCACTTAGGGAGGCGACCATATTCCATTGTACGGATAGACGTCGAATAAAATGGAAGGTCTGTGGAAAAATGGAAGCGTCATCCTGGTTCTAGTTCCGTGAAAACTTTAGGGTAGCATCTCCTAAAAAGGGAAATGAAAACGCAGATCAATCTCCTGGGTTAACTGGGGAAAGACATGGGGTCAAAGGGGAAGGTCGTCAGACTGGTGAGAATGCAGGACGGGAAGGGGAAAACCTTGGTCAACATGGGGTTTTTTAAGAACTTGGGTGCGAAAAGAATTTGAAGGGGGCGATCACGAGGAGGGATGGTAATGGAAGAGTAGAAAAAAGGCATCGGGATGAAAAACGGCGCTGGCATTCACTCCTCTCATCCGAGGCTTACTATCGGCTTCCGATTTCGAACCGAGGAAGTCCGAGAGTAGCGTGCCAACGGCCGACAAAACTGTGTTTGTTATTACGGGAGGAAAAGTTTGAGTAAAGAAAAGAGGCAGAAAAACATTGCAAGAGTCACTTATGGAGTATAAAAGTCACTTTCATATCACAAAAAAACCGCGTCATTGTTGGAGAAAAAAACAATGCTTCAACTATCGATCCAAACGAGAGCCAAGTTACACCCCCCAAAACCCCCAACAAAAAAGAAAGTTAGGGTGCTTGTCTGTGTGCATCGCGTTCTTCGGGTTACTGCACTGAAGGACTAAGGCGACATGAGCTCGGAAAAAAATAAAGAGCTAAAAAAAACGCAGCCGTTTGAAACTTTCCAAAGGACTGGTCGACTGAGGAAGCGCGCGGGAAAGGAGGGAAAGCAGGTACCAGAGCCCGAGAGGAGGGGAGGTCGTAAAAGCCGTGCGGCAGGCAACTATTCTGCTGGGAAGGCGATCCGGTTTTTAGGGCAAAGGAACGAAAAGGGAAAACGCGCGCAGAAGACGGCGAATTCGTGGGTCATATATCGTGGTAAAAGTACGTCAAGGGCTTCCGTGCGGACCAGAAAGAGTCCGGAGGAGGAAGGAAAGGTTGTCGCCAGACGGAAAGAGACACCTCCCATCATAAGGCGCGAATCGAAAGAGATACAGGGGAGAATCCGGAGGAGGAAATTCACCCAGTTTAGAACGCTTGGAAAGCTGCGAGTAAAGTAGGCAAGGAGCAGGCTGAAACTCATCACGGAGAAAGGGGGGGCGGAGGAAAAAACTAAGTCCGAAATTGTATCCTCTCCATCTACCCACTCGTCGAAAACCCAACACAAGAGCGTGAATAAACAAAGAAGATAACGAGAGTCCGACATCTTCTAGAGGGCCTACAAATGGCGACGAGGAAATTACGCGAAGATCAAAGAAAGTACCTAGTCGAAATATCGACAACTTTCAAACGGAGGGGAAAACTTGGAAACTGAAGGGCAAGGGGACTGCAGCCGAGTCCGCGATTACCTATTAAAGCCCAGTAAGGCGAGCAATAAACAGGGGGAGGGGCAGCCCACAGGAGACAGGCGGAAGGCGAAGAACATTAGGAGGGCCTCATCGCCCGGACATCAGCGGGTAAGAACTCTTTAGGATGCAACCAGCGGGAAAAAAAGCCTGTGCAGGCTGACCATCGCAGAAGAGAGAAGGCAGAGAAGGGACCAAAAGTCTAGACAGGGGGGAGTAGGTACAGCCGAAAAAAAAATGGTTGCAACTGAAGACAGGCCGCGTCAGCCGTCAGAGGGGGAGCGTATAGTATCAAGCCGAGACAATCAAGAGAATGCTGGAAGAGAGGCAGGGTCGCCTTCGGGAAAACAGGAGGGTGAGGAGAAAAAGCCAGGGGAAAGGGCGGGAGGTGGTGATGATCACATCGGAAGGACGTATGGGAAAGCCGTGAAAAGGTCAGCACAAAGTGGAATACCACAGTAAAAAAGAAGTCAAAGGAGACTAGGATGCCTTAATGGGAACTGAAAAGGGACACCAAGGGAGTGTGCTCTTCAAAGAGACTAAGATTAAACTGGGAGACCCTGGGTTTAATTGAAGCTCAAAACCGGAGAACAGAGAGAGAGACAAAAAAAAAAAAGTTGTATGAAAAAGGAGAGATGGAAGAGAGAGCGGGGTTTGGCAATCTGGGGTCCATCAAAAGGGTTCAGGACTTTCTAGGTCACGGTGGCAGAAAAGATCGCCATGGGCCTAGGGAAAAGAGAGGGAAGAGAAGAAAGAACGGCAGAAAAAAAACCCATCGGAAAGTTCAAAAGGTTGGAGAAAAGACTTGAACGCTCTGCTACTAGACAGAAGACGTCATAAAGACCTTCCTGCACAAAATATGAACAGAGAAGGAGGCCGGGGAGAGAAAAGGGAAACCTACGACCCGGTTTACCAGAAGCCATCATAGACAGTAGGGCTGTCTTTGAGAGGAGAAGATAGAGGCAAACAGGGGAAAGACACGATACGTATCGCATGCGGTCTTAAAGAAACATGTGTCCTGAATCAAACGAATCAAATTCAAGTTAGGACCTAATCGACGCGCAGTCGGGATGGGACAGCCAGGCGGGTGTCGGACTCGGTGAAGTGATCAGGAGGAACTTAGGGGATGGAATAGGCAAAAAAAAACATTGGGGGGTTCAGGAGGTCTCGAGTGGAAAACCACCTGAAGGGGGAGGGGGCATATAAAAAGCCGCCTATCCTCGCGGAAATCTGCTTCAGGTGAATCCGGTTTAAAGACTAAATATAGAAAGGTCGAGAAGGGGCGATAGACGGGCTTCCAACAATTTGCAGGAAGAAGCTCTCCTCTTCTGGGTCGGCTTGACAAGAGTGCTGACGGAGAGGAGAGGGAGTGGGGGGTGGCGCTAGGGGGATGATAAAAAAAAGGTTTGTCAAAAGCAAGCACTCTGGGGGGGCGGGGAGAGGAGCATAAGAGGGGTCAATAGGTTGTTTTGAAGCAGCGGGGACGAAGGATTCATGTCAAGCTCAACCCAAACGCATCCTAAATCAAGGGAAAAATGCACACAGGGGGGAAGCGCGCAAGGAGCAAAAATGGAGAGCGGGAAGCGTCGATAAAGTAGTTCGCAAGCTGGCGAGTTGCAGTGAGTTCTTAAATTCCGGAAAAGAAAAAAAGGAAGAAAGGAGGCGCCGAATCCTGGGGAAAAAGACTGCTAACCCGAGAGAATTAGCTCCCGAAAGCAAAGGCAACTTACCGACAGAAAAACTACAGACTGGGGGCTTGCGCATAGAACCGAGAAATCGGAGAAAAAGCCACTATCGCTAAAGTTAAGGAAAGGCCAAGACCATTTATTCTGGGGGCGCTGGCCAGACGGCCTCGACACGGGGGGAAAGGCAAACGAAGAGGTCATGAATGCGTATTCCCGACATCGCGCTGCGACTCGCTCTTAAATCGCGCGTGATCCAGGAGGGTCAGTGTGAAGGAAAATAAGACGCGTGAAACAACATAACAACTAAACCTCAAAAAAAGGAGAAGACCGGGCTAGGTAAAAACAGATCTAAACGAAACGAAAAGGTCTTGGGAGGCCGAACAGAGGCAAGACTGTGGGTGCACAAAGGCGACTACACAGGAAAGAAATGAGCATCACGTGAAAGGTCTTATAAACATCTGAAAAGGTACGGACAAGGAAAGAAAAAAGAAATCAAAAAAATGATCTAACGGGTGGGGTCACCTTACTATTAAGAAACGGGTCTCCTTACGGCCGCTCCTCAATCTGCTGAAGGGAATGACAGACAGAGAGTGGGGGGGAGGGACGATCCAAAACTATAGGCCAGACCATCCTCCTCATTTTCTCTAATCGTTAAAAGTAAATGCAAGGGGGCGCACCCAAGGGAAAAAACACCAGGGGAAAATGGGCAAGAGGAAGGGCGAGGGGTCAAGATGACTAACGACCTGAAAAAACTGCACCACCTGCAGGGGCAGGGGTCAAAAAATGATAACAGTGGAGAATCGAGGGTGGTAGGTAGAAAAGAGTTATCTTCTGAAAAACCTCAAAAAAAGTGAACGGTATCAACAAAAAGATTGTACGAAAAACAAAAGTAAGGAGACACAGAAATGGACATTCTGGTCGGATAGACTTAACTGGCTATGAACGAGCTCTACGGTCGGCAAGCTGGCAAATACAGGAGTGGCCCGGGAGGGCAAGAGAAATGTAGATGGACGTAAATCGGTACCGGGTTGAATGATTATAAACTTCAGCGGGCCTGGAAGGAAGCGGGACGCGGAAGTAACCGGCGGCAGGGTCTTGCCGTCGACGAACAAAAGATAATCACAGAGCCAAGGGAAGGGAAATCACGGAAAACTAAACTGGGGTGGCTCATTATCTGAGTTAAAAAATGTTCCAAAGAGGGTAGGCAGGATACGATGTCACTTCGGGCTTAACCTTCTGCAATTTCGCGCCAGCACGGTCCATATCAAGGGAGAGACCGTCCTTCAGAAGGGGGATCTCAACTCTACTTCCTCCCCATCGGTATTGGGGGTGAATGAACGTTACGATTAGAATTCTGAAAAGGTTGCAAAATAATCAAAGAAGTCGTGTAACGAAAAGGAAATGGCAAACGAAAACGGCGAGACAAGCCTAATCCTTTCATAGGCCAGGCCAACGGTGCCTTCACGCGGACGTCGCCGAGAAAGAGGAGGTCGGAGGAAAAAAGCGCATAAACTAAAGCGTAAAAACTTTAAAGGGAACTACAAACCGTGCGAAAAAAAAGTTTGCAGGGGCATGGGGAAAGTGATTACTGAGGGAAACAAAGATAGAAAAGCAGCTCGCTCCTCGACCAGAAAGGGGAAAACTCCCAGAAGGCCTCCATCTCTTACCTAAATCTCTGGAGCCAAAATCAACAGAATAAAGAATTAGGGCACGCAGGTCTTTCTTCATGAGGGCAGGTCCTATAATAGAGACCAACAACATAGTGTATTAAATCTCTTAAAAAACTTCCGAGAATAAACGCTTGGGAAGGCTTACACTCCAGGGTATGAGTGAGGAAAAACTGGACGGGGAAGAGAAACGAGAGACTTTCTTTACGTTCCAGCTATAAACGATTTTCAATTTCCTTTAAAAGGACTTAGCGAATCAGAAATCAAAAAGTCCACCGTAGTGGGGGCGACTATAAGCTCGGTAGGTTAACTAGAGAAAAAAACCGGCGCGATGAAAAAGCTTTGCAACTACAAAAAACTCGGCGACTCAGGGCAAGAAAAAAAAAAAACACCAACAAAAAAAACTCCAACAAGTCAGAAACAAACACAACCCCTCCCACAAACAACCCGTGCCCCAACAAACTCCTCCACAACTTCAAAAAACCCAAAAACAAAAACACCAAAAAAAAAAAAAAAAAAACCCAAAACACCATACACCAAAAAATCAAACCAAAACCAAAACAGCGAAAACAAAAAAAACCCCCCAACAACTCAAAAACTCTCGCACCCCAAAAAAAACAAAAAACACCCAAAACAGAAGTGTGCAGGCAGATGAAGGTCGGCGTCAGAGGGAAGCTTGAAATCTAAAACTAAGGAAATATACTGACAAGCGAAAGCGACACTATGTAGGAGTCGGGCGCAAAAAAATACGGGGTCATTCGTTGGGCGCAAAGGCTTAATATCAAAATTAAATACTGAGATCGGAAAGCTAAGGCTAGGAGTACTGAAAGGGGGGAGTTTTCGGACCCAGGCGAAGCTTTCAACGCGAGCATCCGACAAGCAAGAGGGGCCGACAGGGGCCCAAGAGAAGCCGACCATCTACTAAGTCGAGTCGCGCTGGACGAAGACAGGGGAAACCTAAGTTCGCTGAGGGAGAGACGGCAAGCCACGATCAAAGGCAGACTGCCTAGAAGAGTACATTCCTGAAGCCATGAAAAAACCACTGAGCGTAGAAGAGACCGTGAGACGATAAAGGCCCGAAAACTTCAGATAACAACGAACCTTTCCTCTGCTAAAACCCGTAAAGAGCGACTAAGAAAAGCGTAGAGATAGAAAAAAAGGAGGAAGTTGGTCCCGGACTAGAGGAGAAACTGGGGAACTGTCCAAAAAATTTTTTTAAAGCAAAAATGGCCACGCAAAAGGGCTAAAACGACAAAGGCAAGAATGAAAAACAGATCCTGGGGAAAAAAAGGGGGAACAAGAAAGTTGTTTGCCCTGGGATTGGGCCGGAAGAGCCTGTAGCAGAAAACTGACCGGGTACAGTTCACATTGTTGGGACTAAATGGGGGCGATCTGCCCGGAAGTCGAGCACTGAACGGATTTTACTGGCCAAATAGAGCCGTAGAAAAAAGGAGTAAACGAGAGGGACGGCAGGGGAACACCGCGAAGAAAGAAGGTAGGCGGGCGAGCGCTTCCGGTCATGCGGGGACCCCCCGACGGCGGCTGGCCACGAGGACCTGGTGATGACGGTCTAAAAATGTGTATAACGAATGAGGCTAAGCATCGGAAAGGAGAGAGAAGCCGGGGTTAGGGGAACACCGACAGCAGTGGCTCTCCTAAACTGCTGCAACGCGACCGGAAGAGGCCGGGTAAAAACTCGGTTGAGGGAGTGGAGGGGGGGAAAAGAGTGGATTGCGTGAAGGGGGGCAGAAAAGAACTTGTAAAAGCGTCGAAAAGCTAAAACAAAAAAAAAAACGGGAGTAGAATAATGAGGCGGCCGGGCAGCGCGCAGAGGTCCCCCTAAGCGAGCAGGCCGAGAAAACCACAAAAAATTGAGCAAAGTGAAGAACCGGGTCTAGCTAAAAAAACTTCGGACTGTGGGGCTCCGGAGCGGAGATTGTGGTTGAGGGAGAAAAGGTGTATTAAAAACGCGTCCGACGCTTCGGGCTCAGAGGAAAGACGGGGGTAACGTAAAAGGGGGGGAAAAGGCGCGGAGAGAAGGTAGGTCAAAATCAGAAACACGGGGGTCCCCGACGAAAAAGGAAAACCAGACATCGCAGAGCGAAGACGATCGGGAAACGCATAGGACCAGCATCGGTAAGCTATTGAACCAAAGGGTGTGACCAAAGTTGGACCTTCATTGAGGCGTACGGAACAGGAGGAAACGCAGGAACTGGTGCTCTGCAAACAATTAAAAATTACTCAGTCCTCTACTGGGTGAAAAAAAATGAAGAATAAAAAAAAAAGAGCTGAAAAGAAAAAGTGGTGGTTGGGAAAAAAGATCACGATAGAAAAACGTCCAATTGATCCTACAACATTGGCACGGAAGCTAATCGAAAGAGAAAAAAAATCGGAGAATAGAACTCATCTCGAACATTTCTAACTAGTAGTGGGGCCCATGCAATTTCATCAGTGGTCCGGCAAGCCTTAGAAAGAGCGGGACATAAGGAGGCAGAGGAGTCTGACTCGAACGGGCATGGGGGGGAACCACTCTATCACTCAAATGCTAGGAAAAAACTCCTTATCTCCAGAGAATCCTCGAACGGGGGGGGAAGCAGAATCGCTAAGCAAGGCAGGGGGCAAAAAACAGCGAGGGAAAGATTCGATCATTAAAGGGGGGACTTCGGACTGTTCTTGGGAACCTCATAACATAAACTCCAGGGCAAAGAAAAGTTCCGGAAGAGGATCCGGGGACGAGCACAAAAGTCAGGAGGGGGGAAATGGACGATTGGGAACGGCTGAGCAACTTCGGTCAGTTTTCTTCGAAACCATCGACAGGGACGATGGTGTAGGAGAGGACAGGAGTCGTCTCAGATGAAGAAGGGGGGAGGGGGGATAGATCACCGTTGAAACAAAGTTCGCCTCACACGGCAAGGCTCTGCAAATGAGGCCACCGGCCCTGGAAAGCGGCCGCGGGGAAAAAGAGGACGAAAGGAATGAAAGAGAAACAGGTGGTGCAATGAAAGGAGGAACTCAAAAACTCCGGAACAAGAGAGAAGGCACCAACAACGGAGGAGGGGAAATAGGATTTGCATCTCGGAAGCTGCAACGTCCAGGAAACCGGTCGACGTCCAGAGGGAGCGAGGGGGACGAGTCCGAGGAGACATGTGTGCTCTTTGGGGCAGGGCGTTCAAAGCTCCGAGTCTGCAGGGACACTCGTAATCAGTACAAGGTGGGTAGGCCAATAAAAAGTTGCGAGCGGGAGACGACGCCGGAATGTGTCCTGCCAACACGGTTCACGCCGAAGGCAACTGGAGAAAAAGCCGGGGCCCGGAAAAAATGAAGAATGATCTGAAAAAGGATGGCACTCTTCTCGTATGATGCCGGCCACAAAGACTGCAGCGTGAGGGGGACCGGTAGGGTCAGGAAAAAGCCCAGGCGAAAGGTTCGGGATTAAGACAACGATTGGGTGCGGCCAGACAAATAGAACGCGAGGTAAGCGAAACGTCAAATCTCTCAATGTATGAGGGCGAGGCCAGGACATCCGCTCATTGGTCAAGGGAGGGTAAGGTTTCCTACCCCGCGGTCTGGCGAGACCGTATGCCAAATGATGTCCTGCGG
>Ga0179591_1297684_pt1 | contig 12033 bp, 16 predicted proteins | sample CZOMad2_1_08_16f_FD_182891 | JGI IMG/M metagenome (GOLD analysis project Ga0179591, IMG submission 182891) | Vadose zone soil fungal communities from Angelo Coast Range Reserve, California, USA - CZOMad2_1_08_16fungal (PacBio error correction) | ecosystem: Environmental > Terrestrial > Soil >...
GGGGTACTAAGGACCCGGATCGAAACAAGGGGGGGGGAAGGGAAGGGTCAGACGTAGCGAGGTCAATGGCAATTAGGGGATGGCGAACACATCCGGGGAAAACGGCCGCCCACAAAAAGAAAAGAAAGGGACGACAGGGGACCGCCAGCAGATCACACGAATAAATGAAACAAGAAAGGCCGACAGACATCGTGAAGTGAGGGGGGAATTCCTTGTATCGTAGTGAAACGGTCGAGCACCTTCAACTTTGGGGGGGGTAGGAAAGGTGGGGATGGATGGGGGGGGGGGGGGCCAAAAGAGAAAGGCGGCCTTTGAACCGTACGAAAAAATCCGTGGTGGTCAGGGGAGTCCTCCTGGGGCCGGCATAGAGAGACCACGAGACGCCAGAAAATCTTGATCGACGCCCGACAGGCACAGCACTGAGGAATGTCGTAGAGGTATGTCAATCGGGGTAGAAAGAAAGGGGGAGAGCTCATGTTAACCTTAACTAAAAAAACAAGCGAACACCCGGGGGAGACAGTTTCGGGAAAGCAAGTCCTCGTGAAAAGACAGGAAAGGGGGGAGGGAGGTGCGATGCCAACCGGCCCTTGGGTGAACCGAGCGGGAAGAAAAAAAAAAAAGGGGTAAGGTGACCAGGGAGTCGTTGAGAAAGAGGAATTGCAGGCGAGAACCCCGATGTGGTCCCTCGGCCGGAGAAACACGCTGATAATGAAAAAGGCGGGTAATAGATGCTGTGGCCTCAGGGAAGGGGTTGGTACCTGTTGTTTTTCAAAGGGGGGAACCATTACCCCAAAACGAAAGAACGTTTCAAAAAAACAGGGGGGGACAATTTCGGCGATCAAGGAGGGGCGGGCAAGGACGTGGGGTAAGCGATCTTAACTCCGTAGATCGAGCCTTTTGGTCCGCAAACAGGAGGGCGGGGGTGGGAAAAATCGTGCCAGAAGACGACGAAGCACGAAGGAAAACCATTGGGGAACACAAAATTCGGACGGGGGAGAATTGACCAAACGCAAAAAGAAACAAGATTCTTGAAAGGCGTAACTGCGACCAAGGGGCCGCCGGGCCGGAAAACCCACCGAACGGAATTCTCGGGTGGGGGGGCCAAGGGGGGGACGGCCGGGGGAGGCTTACCATCCTCCAGGCCCAAGAAATTCGAGTCTCAAAAAGGGAAACGTGAAGGGAACGCGGACAGGGAAGGATACCCGAGGGAGGGGAGCCATGCCGCCCAAATCCGGAAGAAGAACCGCCAAATATGTAGAAGGAAACCTGAGAAACGAGTGGTGACCGACTATTCCAAACAGATCTGAAAAAGCCGCGTCCGAGTCAAAAAGTCCTGTGTGATCGATTTGGGAAACAGGGGGGGAACGGAAAAAAACGCAAGCCTCGAGAGATATATGTACCGAAGGAATGGAAACGATTTTCAGGCAAATCAGAAGATCCCCAAGGAAAAACATGGGCAGGAGGGAGAAGGTCAGGTCCATTCCCGCACTGCGGGAACGATCAGTCGTTCGGTAGGAACGCAAAGAAAGGCATTTAGAGAGTTAAACGCAGCTGAGGGAGCAGGGCAGAAGGGGGGCGGGGGAGACGAAAAACCCAACGCGCAATGAGAAAACAACAACTCGGAGCTGCATAAAAGGAGGGTTCGATCAAAAAGGAAAAAGGTTACAAGCAACCTCACGAACGCCGTTCTAGAAAGGTCACAAAAAAAAGGCAAAATCCGATCCGGAAGCACCGGAAGCAAGGACCGCCATTGGGCGACGAAAAAAAAAATAGAATACAAAGGTGAAGGCCCAACGGCAGAAGATCGCGGAATCGTCGCCAGCAAGGGTTGAGCGGAATTGGGTGCCGCCCAGGAAAAAGAGGGGAAAAGCCAAGGCTTCGATCACGGATTTCGAGTAACGAAATTCAAATGCTGGGGGGGTGAAATTCGGCAGCGCGAGGGGCGGCAAGGGCGGGCCAAGGAGCGAAGCCTGTTGCAGCGGGGGTACCGCCTCTGAGCCGCCCCGACTCGGGGAAAAGGGCAAAGCGTGCTTTAAAAAGAAACACTACAGTTCAATCACAAAGGGTGAAATGTGCGGACAGATAATTAACCATGGTGACGGATTTGGGAAAGGACAAAATATCGGCAAAGCACCAACCGGCCCTACCACGTTCGCTTCCCAGGACACGTCCATGGGACTCAGCCACAGGGGAAAAAAAAAAAGTCATCAAAAATCTAAAGAATTGAAGGCCGGTCAAACAGAGCTGAAGGGCAAAACTATTGGTTTCGACCTGCCTAGGAAAAATTAGTTGCACGATCAGGCAAACTTGCCCGGGGAGCATCTATCTCCAGGAAGTTGGAAGGCAAAATGGGTGGTGGCAATTTCCCCTGCTCAAGCACGTCCCAAAAAAGATAGGCCTAGGGAAAAAGAACAGGGGCCGCGGTTCTCGTGGGGTTTTCTGTAGGCCACCAAAAGCTCAGGAAAAACCACTGTGGGTTAAAACCAGGCAAGCTGAGCAGAGGTGATAACCGGTCTCGGTGCAGGAAGAGGAAATAATGCAAGTGGGCGCCAACAGGGAAGTTCGGAACGGGGAAAGGGGATGCGAACACAATTTGAAATCAAGGGCTCGCCGCAAGGGGGGGGCAAGGAGCCGGCAAAAGAAAAACGACAAAACCTATTGTCCCGGATCGCGGAAAAATCCGCCCGAACGCGAATCGAAGATGAACCAATACAAAGGGGTCAGAAGAGAGAAACACAACAAACGGGGGATTTGAAAAGTACGCGTCGGGAAACGAGGTAACTGGGCGAGTGGAGATGGCACGAGCTTTTCTCGTCCAAGAGTTTGAGGGTGGCCCGCACCGGACTCCAATAAAAAACCCTCGAGCCGGGGGGTAGACGTACCCTCAACCATCGAAAAAAAAAAAATGGGCCCGCCACGTGAACCCTGAGACTGACTGAAAAATGGCAGGAGACAGTGTGGAAAAAAGAAAAAAAAAACAGTAACAAGGTGAGGTGGATTTGGTGGGGAAAGAACCTGGAAAACAAAAAAGACGAGACCCCGCGGACACAGGGCCAGGCCTCCCAGGAAACCCCTTCTCAAGGGGGGACAGGGACGGGGGAAAAAAAAAAAAAGTGGCCCCCCCAAGGGCGAATTCAAACTGACGAAAGGAACAACGACAAGTCGATGCAACCGCCAACAAAAAAGTGTAGGTGGACGAAGAGGAAGAAAGGTGTTCTTCGGGCCGGGTGGTACAAAACCATAGAAGTGCCGGAAAGCTTCGCGACCCCTTACGCAAGACGATCGGTCTTATCAACACTCGTGATGGCAGATTAAAAGGGTACCGACTGGGACAGGACGGGGGGGGAATTCTCGAACCTGACCGGAGTGGCCCCGTGAGACCTAAGGGGTATGAGTATTTGGGACCTCAGAATACAAAAAAGGGGTGTCCCAGCCAAAATGTCTTACTTATCGGGACACGTCGGGGCCAAAGGCTTCCCCTTCCTTGTGGGTGAGACACCTTTCCATGTTCTCATCAAAAAGTCACCCTTGGGGAAATTTAATGACAGCGGGGCTTCCAAATTTTTAAGGGAATCCCAGGCATTGGCAAAAAGAACCCCGGAGGACTGCCTAGTCTAATACTTTCCGGACCGGGACGCGTCCCCCAATCCGGTACAGGACGAATATTCGGCCAAGCAAGGGCAATGCTGATCATGGGAAAAAAGGTCGTGATAAATCACGGGTGGTCAACTGTTCAAAAGAAAGGGATTGAGGTAAAAGAACAGTCAGTAAAAAGGAATTGCCCGGTAATTTCCTGGAGGAAGTTTTCCGCAAAAGGACTTCAAACTGGAAGATATGGTATGGAGAAATTAGTGCCAAAATACGGGGAGACGCACCTTTTGTTCTCTCGTGAGAAGGAAAAAGTGGGACGATCGGGTCCCGGCAGGAAAGGCCTCCCCAAGAGGTTGTACTTTCAAGGTTTATTTGGGAGGGGGTATATTCCCAAAAGATGACCAACCGACTTTCCACCCACTTGTATTTCCAAGTAAAGATCCGAAAGGGGCCCCGGTGTTTAGCAATTCAAAGGTGAAAGCACCGACTTAGTCAACGGAAAGGAAAAGGCAGACGGGCGCACGCAAGAAACGAAATGAACAGTGAAGAAGGGGGGTTGAAACTGAAACAGGAACGGGACAGGGCTCCCCGAGTTGCCTATGACCCTCTGTCAGGAATTGCATGGTTGGGGGAAAAATGGTGTCTGGAGGGACTCTTGAGAATTGCAGAAAAAGCGGGCCCACACGGGGTAGTGCCATATAGGTGAAGAACATCGAGGTCTACGGCGCCGGGTAAGAAAAAGACAACATAAACGTTGAGCGAGCTTCTTTGGGGAGCAGCAGAAGACCCACGCTAGTAGGGACACCCGCGGGGGCAGGAGACAAAGTTGGGCGGTCAAAGGAGTACAAGGAAGGGATCGGAATGTGCCTACCCATCGAGTACGGAAGACTGCAAGGAAGAGTAATAAATCCGTGAAAGGGGTTGGGGGTTAGACTTCGAGAAAAAGGGCAGTGGGCTTGGTGGGGGGAAAGGAGGGAGAGACAAACGACTCCGCAACGGTGGGAAACAACCCGAAGAGCGAATGTTCCTATGAAAGCCCTGATCAAAGGCTTGGCAAGGGGGGGGGAGGACCAAGTTCTACAAACAGGAAGGAGCCGAGGTGGGGGGGGTGTTTTTTGTCCTGGAGGGGCCAAAGCTCTCGTAAGCGTGGGGTGAAACCCCACAAATTGTGCGCGGGACGGTCACTGGAATGAGCCAGAAAAGGTCACTGGGTCCAGGATCCAGGCATGTCCTACATTAAGGGGAAACTCAGAGCAAAACGGCGTCCGATGATTTTGTGCTTGGATAAACGAGTGCGGACAACCCGAAATATGAAAACAGTGAGGGGGACCATGGGGCGTCTGGAAACGTCATGTTTGCAAGCCTGGGTCCTACTACCAAAGCCAGGAGCAACAGGAACTTATCAGCCAAGGGCTCTGAAAAAAACAAAGAATGAAATAGGGGGATGCAAAGCTCCCTACGGGTCAAGAAAGAAAACAATAATTGCTTTGACGAGGAAAATCTAGATTATCCAGAAAAACACCGAGGGAATTACCTAAAGGATAAGGGTCCTTCACAAATCAAAAGGGAAATGGGAAGACGCAACCCTCCCTACACTGGTAGCGTGGCCGGGTTGAAACAAGACACGGAAAGGTGAGAAAGGTAGGTTACGAATTCCAGGGGTTGAGTCAGGAGGGGGGCATCCGAGGAAGACTGTAACGACAAAAGATGGGCACATACTCGACGAAGAACATCACAGGCTTAGGCTCCCCAGCGGTCGGGTCCAACTCATAAAAAAATTCTACGGAGTCTATTGGGGGGCTAGGGGTATTTTGTGTCAACACGCAAGATGAGTCGAAAACACCCCAAGGAAGGTTCGTGAAAAAAAGGGGGGGTCAACGGACAGACTTCAGCAAGGAACCATAATTGGACGAGCAAAGTGGGGGAAAAGGGAGGACCTATCAGCACTACCAAGAAGAGGCCTGGGGGACAACGAAAGCGCAGGGAAAGTGGCAATGGGGAGGGGCACAAGCGGGGGGAAATCAACTGGGGTCGAGAGGAATAGGGGGGAAAAAAGGAGACTGGGGGGGGGAATGTGAAGCGGGCCGAAAAGGAGAACGGTTAACCAACTCGGGGAACACACGGAGGCCAAAAGGAAAGGACGAGGTGTTTCGAAAACTGGGGGCGGACCATACAATCTCCAAAAGTTCATCGCGGGGGGGGTTTTTTTCACTTAAAGAAGGGGGTCGGCCAAGAGTATTTGTCTCAAACAGGGGGAAAAAAAGAGGGTGTGGCTGTGTGAAAAAACGTGAAGGAAGATGGCAAAAAAATCCTTTCTGACGCAAAGATCGAAAAGAGGAAAATTTGGTGCATGGCCTAGCTCGGGGAAGGGGGAGAAAGGGGCCGCAAGATTTAAAAAACGGGCCTGGGCGAAGCCAAGATTGAACAGCAAAAGGGCGGACTTTCCCCTAACTCAAAGATGAAAGTGAGAGGACAAAACGACGAAAAACACTTGGGGTCGCCCCAAACGCGGAAACGTATCGGTAGGTGCCGAGGGAAGCTTCAAAAATTGCTGGAAGGTTGAGGTAAGGGGGGGAGGAAGAGAAGGGGAGGGGGGTCATGAAAGAAGAATATTTGGGGGGGGGTACACGCGTAACACATCGCTGGGGGGCCGGGGTCCAATACGGAGGAAAGGGGCAAACTACGTGTACCATGGGTGAGATGACGAAGAAGGCGAGGGAAATCCTGATTTTCTGAAAACAGTAGATTCGGAACATCGTTGGGGGGTAGAAATAGAAGGTACTCTCAATTTACAGACCATATGATAAACAAACACCTTCCAGGCGGGCGGAAAAAAATAACCTCAGGCCATCTCACATTTGGGGATGGGGGACGCCTTTGAAAGGGGGAAGGTGGGAAAACGAGGAGGGGAAGGGAAGTGCCCGAGTCCCTTAGGGGGAGTCCGTGTACAGGTAAGCCTCTAGGTCGAAGGTCTCAAGGAGGGGGAACGAGGCCTCAGTCAGGGAGCTTCGATAGGGAAGGACTGCCGGGGAGGAGAACTTTCAAAGGCCTCATTCGTGGGGACAGGGTGGTTAAAAACAAGGAAGGGGACCAGACTACGAACGAACATTGAACAGACGACCAGGGGAAAGCAATGTGGGGCGAATCCACTGATCGGGGGGTGGAGGGAAAAACGGTTGAAAAAAGAAAAGAATCAGGGAAAAACCAGACAGGAGGGAAAGTCTCGGCAAATGTGGAAAAGGGCCCGCCGGGGGGGCTGGCTGGGGATGGGCGGCTGCCAAGGAATCAGCTAATTCTAAAAATAAAAAAATGGGGTACCAAAAAAACCTCCAAAAAAAGAGGCGCGAGAAACTTGCAAAAAAACTCAAAAAAGCAAGGACGGCAGGAAATTGCTTAAGCTGCGCCAGGGGCCAAAGAAGGGGCGCACTCCCTGAGTGCGGAGAAAGATTTGGGAAAAAGGCGAAGGGGTGGGGGGAAAGACGCACAAAAGACGGTACGGCAACAGGCCCTAACTCTGCGTTAGAAGAAACTTCACTGAAATTTTATGACAAGGATAGAAGAATGGAAGGCGCAACAATCCGCATCACACGCTTTACTAAAACGTGGAAACCGGACCAAATATGTCCGCCTGCAGGGGATTTGCGGTCAGATAATCAAAAAGAACGGCACTCAGACCGCTCGAGAACCACAGGAGGGGGGGGATTTTGCGATCAGTCGGGGGGGCCGGCTACATAAAGTGGTTAGGGATGGGTTGGGGAATGGGCACGGGAGGGTTGGGTGGGAGGCTCTTGTCCGTTCTTCCTTTTTCCGGGCCCCAAAATTACTGGGGACACGCTGTTGAAGGCAATCAAGAATCTGCCCAAAAAATCTCCAAAAAAGGGGTCAAAAGAAGATCGACGGAGGGACTGGCCTCAAAAGGCATCTATCAAGGTTGTCAACCTGGAGGAACGACCCGGGAATACAAGGGAAAATTTCTAAGTAACTCGATCTGAGTTCTTTCAGGGACAAAATTTCGGCTCCGGGGAAGGACGGATCTGACCAAAAAGGGGCGAAAGAGGGAAGAAAAGGCGAAGGGGGAGAGGATCAAAGAAGACTTGCAAAGCCGGCTCAAGGGAACGCGGACACGACAGACGTTTTCACCGATCCGCAAAAAACTCACCGATCTAGATGAAAAAAGGAAAAAAGAACCGCCATGGATAACTAAAAAAAAGTAAAAATCAAGGGGGGTAGGCCGGAGGCGGAAAACGCGGGGGGGCAAAAAAGATCACGAACAATGGATGAGCTAGGGGAAGGGACGGCACAACAAAATTAGGGAAAAAAAGGGGGTCGACAAACGCCTTGATAGGAGAACACAATTCAAGCGAGCAACCATGGAACGGACTTTTGGGGTACAATACGCGATCCAAGGCGAGGCACTAAAAGGGTGCGTAGGATAGAGAAGAATGCAGGTGTTTTGAAGAGGATACCTAAGCCCTCGTAGACACCAAACTCACTGAGGAAGAAATGCAATTGGGGGGGAAAACAAGCTGTCAAATGTGGGGCTATCGACTACATGGCCTAAAAAAACAGTTAGGTCTGGAAAACAAGGGGGGGGAACCTTCTTTTTGTTATTCCGCGGCAACAAAAATCGGACAGAACAAAGGACTCAAGAAACGACGCCGGTGCTGGGGGAAAAGTTCCCATTCGGTAACACCAGAGAAACGGTGAGAATCCCGAAGGAAAGGGAACAATGCTGGCGAACGGACGATAGCTTAATGAACATCCTAATTCGGGGAACCACGGACCCCCGAGGGAAAGTCTGGGACACTAAGGACGGTCACCGGCAAAAATGAGGAAAAGAACGAAGGGGGAAGCAGGGGCAGGAGGATCAGACCCCAAGGGGGGGAAAAGTGACCCTTGAGCCCCCGGTCCTCGGAAAAAAACGGTGGCATGATAATCTGGGGGGCCGCGTCTAGATGTTTTCGGGAAGAAAGCCACCAATCTCAAACCCACAAACACCGTGTAAAATTGAAAATCTGTTGAGCTTTTGAACTGAAAAAAAAAGGGTCAACGGGGAAGTGTAGATGCGCGGCACATGAAGGGGGAGGAACGGAAAGGGGAAGTCGACCAAGGGTTTGCAAGTCCTGAGAAAAACGAGAAACGGGAAAAAAGCGAAGGGACAGGGGGGGGGGAAAACCAACCAACCTCGGTCAAAGAAAGGAAGGAGAAGGGAAGAGAGAAAAAAAAATAAGACGGGGGGGCCGCAAAAATAACGGAATGACGAAAAACAAAAAAAAACGGGGGGGAAGGGGGAGAAGAAAATTGGGTGTGCCAAACTAATGGAGAGGGAGCTATTTGAGGAGGGAACGAGACTACGGGGGGAAAAAGGGGGGCCACGGGCTTTGCAAGGACTCGCCTTGCCGACAGGAGAAAAAAGTCTGCACCTGAATCCTCCGCTGGAAAGGGGGGGACCGGACAAAGTGCCTTGCATCAAACACAAAAACTCGAAGACTCGAAAATGGGAGCAAATAGCGAAAGAGGGAACTGGGGGTTGTGTTTGGCTTGGGGGTGGGGGGGGAGAAATGGACACAAAACAAAGGGGGACCGGCCAAAGCGTTCTTTGGGAGGCCCCAAGACCCCGGTCCGAAACGGGAGGCAATTGAAACCAAACAAGGGAGAAAGACAAGTAGAAATGCCCGGAAAAAAAAAAGAGAAACCGTCAGATGACCCCGGCAGGAAGGAATCTTGGGGGAAGGCCATTTTTGTTGCACCTCCCGAAGGCCGGGGGGGTCACGAAACGCAGAGATGCCGGTCACAGTTCCAAACTGGGGGGTCGGCAAACACGGGCAAAAAAGACAAAAAAACTCGGGTTCGGAATCCTCGGTAGGCCTAAAAAAGGGAAGTCTAGTCAACTTGACGGTGAAGGGGGCACAAAGATTGGGACACAAACTTCTTCGTGCAGAAAATGGGGAGTGCAGAGAAGGTCCGCGAAAATCAAAATCAAAAGGGTTCAACAAAGGGGAAAACTCGACATTCTCAAAACGACGGGGAAAACCTCAAAGATTGATTGGGTTGGATGGAAAAGGCAAACTGCCGGGGTATATCGAAATGCACCCGAAGTTGGAAAAAGTTAATATCCTCTGGCACGGCCGGTTGAGGGGAAGAAGAGGGTAAGCAAACCACTTCCAACTGCACAATACGGGTCGACGAAAAAAAAGTCGGAAAGCGCGCCCTAGAGAGGGAGGGGGAACCCGAATTCGGCCAAAAAAATCCTGGGTCAATGAAATTAGAAAAGGGAAAGCAAGGGTGATCAAGAAGACCTGGCCGTGAGAAGCCGCCACTGGATCCAGCAAATCCAGTGAGAGCAGGGGACAATTGTATTCCACCAAGGGGGGGAGACAGAGGGCCGCCTCCGTGGAAACCAACTGAATTTGGTAAAAAGTAGAAAACATGGGGCGGTCTCGCGAGCACAAAGGGGTTTTAGGTTCACAACACTCAGGGGGGAGCCTCATTGTTGTCTCTACTGGTTTGCGAAGAACAAACTTGAAAATTGTAGAGGATTGAAAGGTGGGATCCGCACCCCGTTGGACCCAACCACTCGGATCTCCGAAGGACAGGGAGCAAGGCGGGAGATGTTAAGCCGACTGGATGGCACTAAAAAGAAAATCGCGGTCGGGACCCCAGCATCGAAAGCATGCCAATGGTCTCAAACCAGAAAAAGGGGGGGGGAAAACTCCGACGCCCTAGGGAGGCCGATCTTTTTGGCCATGTTTGGAGCTGTCGGTGGGAGACTGTCGGCAAAGAGGAGGGAGGAAAAAAGTGCCGAACAACAAGGCCACAAAGGAGCGTACAGTAAAATAGGACGAACGCGAGTCCTCAGAGGGGAGGGCGCCACCGAGGGGATCGGAAAAAACGAAGAAAGAAGGGAGCGCCGACCGATAAGTGCATCGAAAACGCCTTAAAACTCCGCCTCTTAAGGGACGAAAGGGGGGGGGTCCAGTCTAAGTTGTAGCGGGGGACGAGGGGGGTTGAAAGCCGGCCTGAGTGCTCTGGGGTCGTAATCCGGAGCAACTGAGTGACGTAAGGCCAGGTATCAGTGGTGGCGCAAGACGAAAAGAAGGTAAAAAAAGGCGTTGGGGGCGAAGGCTGGTGAATAATCTTACCCGTTCAGAAGTGGAAAAAAGGGAAAAACTACCAGAAATAGCAAACTTGGGAAGGGTTGCTCGCCCAGGAACCCAGGGGGGGGCCAAGGGGACCAAAGCACTGAAGCAAAAGGAAGAACCAGCCCTTCTTTTTTCCGTCTGGGACAACATCGCGGGAAAAAGGAGGGGAAGGACACACCAAAATTGTAAAGGCAGCGGCAGGGGCGGCGAAGGGGAAATCCACAAAACAGAAGCCGGCGGGCACCCATTGGCAACATAGGACCTGCTAGCTCTCAAAAAACTTGGAAGGGAAATCGTTTGGGGAAGGGGCACCAAGAAGGGCTCACTCCCACCAGAAAAAGAGGAAGGCTAAAAGTGTCGGAACGGGGGCAGGTAGAAAGTCAGGGCCGCGGGGAATGGTGGTTAAACATAAACAGCCAAGATGCAAAACCAAAAGAAAAATGAGAAAGACAGGGGGGGGGGAGGGAAGAACAAAAAAAGGAAACAGTTCCCGTTCGAAGACCAAGGAAGGACAGCCCCGATAAAGGCAGGAAAAGAACCAAACAAATAGAGAGGGCAAGCAAATTGTCGAGAGGAGCTCGACAAGACATAAGGGGGACTACGGGACATGGCAACTTGCCTCTCGTGTCCACAATCCAATGTCCAGGCCATGAAAGCCCAAAATCCATACTTATATCAGGGTGACGTGAAAGAACTGGTACGCAATGGGCTTTGGGAGAGATTTCCTGAGCATGAAAAGTTAAATCTGGCAGGCGCTGCGACCAAAAGATGGTGCGTAAAAACAAAAATAACATTCCAAAATGACGGGGCTCTGAGTAAACTCTAGCAAAAGAAGTATCGTGTGGCCGGACGGGGAAAGGGGAACGCTTGAATCAAAGAGGAGGAACGGACGAACCCAACCGGCTTTCGTAATGGTCAAAGCCGGCCTTGCGGGAACCCAAAAGAATAAGAAAAGGGTCGCCAATTTGGGAAGGCTGCTAGGACCGCCACGACTGAAAAAAAACTATAATCTAGGGCATAAGACTGGAGGGGAGGCAAGGTGCTGCGCGAATTGTTAAAAACCTAAAAGCATGGGGTGACGGGCTGCTTAACCGCAGGAAGTGGGGGGTGCACTGCTGTCCACAGCAAAATGGGGGCGGCAGACAAAACTGTGCGAACTTTTCACACAGAAATCCACAGGGCGCACGGAATAATTTAACAAAGGCCAAAATATTGCGCGAAGAAAAGCCGAACAAATGATCGCAAAAAAGTCATTCTCGAGGTTGGGAAGAACTCGGGGGGGCATAAGGATGGGTCCACA
>Ga0179591_1176244_pt1 | contig 12032 bp, 20 predicted proteins | sample CZOMad2_1_08_16f_FD_182891 | JGI IMG/M metagenome (GOLD analysis project Ga0179591, IMG submission 182891) | Vadose zone soil fungal communities from Angelo Coast Range Reserve, California, USA - CZOMad2_1_08_16fungal (PacBio error correction) | ecosystem: Environmental > Terrestrial > Soil >...
CAACGGGGGGGACCGCGAAAGGCCCAGACGGGAAAAAACATGCCGGGCTCGTCCGCTAATGAGAAGAGTCAAGACCAAAGCGAAAGTGTTGAAACCCATTCAAACGTATCCCAAAACGGGTGGGCTCAAGAACAAGGTAGGAGAATGTCGGGACCCCCCAAGGTGGGAAAAAGTGACCCAGAGGGGGACAACAAAGAAAAACAGAAGGAAAAAAAAATTGAACGCGCCTGTTGGTAAAATAAAGGACGGCGGGAAACATCGGGTACTCGAAAAATCAACACAAAACGGGGCCTAAAAAAGGCTTGAAAATGCAATAAGACCACTCTAAAGCGTGCCGGAGGCAGGGGGGCGTAATTAAAGTCACAGAGCAAGAAAGACCAAACAACAACTCCTTGAGCCAGGAGGTGGTTTTGGGACCTAGACAACATAAAAGGAGGGGGTTGAGGGAATGGGGGACACAATTCAAAAAGAAAATGGTCAGTAAGTCCCCGGAAGTAATGTGACGGTGGAGGGAAAGGTAGAAAAATTGGCAGCATGCACGCAAGAAAATGATGAACGCAAAAATCAAGCAAGCGGCACAAAGCGGAGAAAAAAAAAAAAAAATTTCAAATGGCACTATTGTGGCACGACCGGCGTGGAGAGGGGCGATACTGGAGGGAAGGGACTTAAAAAATAAAAAAAAAAAACCGGAACCAGTTTTAGTAACAGGTGAACTGGGAGGAAAGGGGCCATTCAATGGGGGACAAGGGAACGGGAACGGAGTCAAACTCTTTGGAAAGAACAAAAAAAGTGAACCACCAACAAGGGGCAGGAAAGGGTAACATCTAGGGAATTGCTAAATGTCCGAAAAGAGCTGGCGACGGGGAGGTTCAGAAAAGAAATTCCTCCCACCAGAAAAAAAAAACATGAACAAAGTTGCAGCGGGACAGGATTTCGGCAGGGAGGGAAGGAGGAATAAAAGAAACTAAAGTCACATTTCACTTACAAACAAAAAAGAAACATGCCCACATTGGGGGGGGGGGACGGTTAACTAAGAAAAAGCAAAAAACCCGGACGCACGGGGGGGCATGGAGACCTGGGGGAAGTCAATTCTGGACCAATCGGGAATTTTCCTGCGTGAAAAGGGGGGGGGTTGTGGGAAAACAAAAAGGAGGAAAAAACAAATCACCACTGGTCACGAAGGAAAGGGGGGAAAAAAAAATTCAAGGGGGATCGAGCCGCACCACAGATAGAAAAAAAAAACGAAAGGCACGGGGAGACCAGCCTCGCAAATAAAAGAAGGAGGGAAGGGGTACAGGAAATCCTGAAAAAGGGAACGGAAATATCAATGGCCAGAGGGCAGGTGAAGTTAAAACCAACCAGAATACACCGGACTATCACTTCGCGCGGGAAAAAAAAAAAAACATCGATAACAATGCAAGTTAAAACTCAGATGGGAAAAGAGGACGTGGAAGGTGCAGAAGGTCGCGCCGGGCGTTGAAGCCAACGCCAAGTATGAAACGCCAAATGGTGGGGGGGGGGAGGAAAAATGCTCCATCAAGGTTGCAGGGCTGCGCGGATCAGAAAAAAAAAAAGGGGGGGGGGGGGGGGGGGGGGGGGTGTGGGTGGTGGTGGGGGAGGGGGGGGGGGGGGGGGGGGGGGGGGGGGGGTGGCGAACGCAGGGGTGGATCTCAGCTTCTGGGTCAAAGAAAAAAGTTTCGGAAATAGAGAATAAATTTGACGGCGCGATAGGGGTCCCTCCTGAAGCTTGGGGGAGCGGGGGGATGGGTATCACGGAGTGTTGGGGGGGCTGATGGGGGACATAAACATTCAAAATGTCGAGGAGGGGGAAAAGCTACTAGGGGCTGTGGGAAAATCCAAAAAAAAAAAAAAAAAAAAAACCAAAGGCCGGTTTTTTTGGGGAAAAATAACACCAAAATTTGGGGTGGGGGAAATAGGAGGCATAAAAACTGGACGGGAAAAAAAACGGCAAAGCGATTATTAGAATAATTCAGTAATAAAAGGCGAGCAAGAAGGGGGGATAGAACGAAAAACCAAGGCCGGGGAAAATGCCAGTAGAAGGGCCACTCACAAAAGCTCGACTTGTGGGGTTCCCCACAAACCAAACGGGAAATAAAAAAAGGATGTAACAAGAATCTGGACCAAAACAACAAAAAGGAGGGAGGCACTTCAATTATGCCGGGAGGACTTAAAAAAGGGAAGACGACTCTGGAACGGGGATCAATTCCAGAAGGACAAAGTGATGACCAGGCCATCACATTAAAGGGGGGGGGGGGGGTCAAATTAAGAAGGAACTTACGGAACCAAAGCTTGGGGAACGTCAGGCATGTAACCTGTGCTTGGGGCAACATATCGAGGCTCTAAGGGGGGACCTGAGGAGGCAAAACTTAGAAGAACATCGCACTTGGGCCCCCGCCTCCAAAAAAGATGAACCGGAAAAACGCCAAATGAAACAGACACTCCGGAACTATGGTGGAAAATTAACAAGCAGAAAGAAGCCCGGAAGCCAGGGGCAAAACCTCATTATCAACCTAAAAAAAAGAAATAGGGAATGTTTCAAGACGTTTTCAGGAGTCTGGAAGGGGAAACGTAACCTGGGAACGAAACCCATCCCATCGTGGGGATCAGGAGAAGCAAAGGGGAGGAGGGGCGAGAAGCTAAGCTCGACATCAGTCAATCAAAACCCCCACGGGGGGGGGGGAGGAAGGGAAGAGATGTCGCAAGATATAAGAAAGAAAGAACGTCGACTACGATCCATTTGCTCAGACAGAGAAACAATAGAGGTGGACAGACTTAAGGTCCCATTGGCTTTTCAAACAAAGCCCCCAGGCCTAAAGTAGGGAACCCAAGAGGATGACGGTGCGACGGGGGGCCTGATGGGAAAGGGAAATGTGAGGAAAAGGAGATGAGGGCCCGTAAAGTTCTTGGTCAGGGGGGGCACCTAGAAGCAGGCGGTGCCTAAGTGGCCGGGTGGGGGGAAAGACCAGACTGGGTTTTGAGACGGGGTGTCAAAAGCGCTGATGAACAGGGAAGAGCCGGCAGCGAAAAGCGGCAAAAGTCGCCGACAGCGATAGTGACCGACCGGTTAAAAAAAAAAAAAAAAAAAAACAGCAAGAGGAAAAAAAGAGGGTTTGGGGTAAATTCTAAGGCCCACCATTCAAGAAAAGGTCGTTCATCAGGGAATGTGAGGACTGGTGTCCACGGCATCGGGAGAAGGGAGGGGGAAAGGTCCCTCACGCAGAAAATGAATTACGGAAAGGAGGGGGGGAGAGGGCGAGGGTTTGGGTGAAGGAGGGGGGGGTTCTTGGGGGTTGAAAAAAAAACAGTAGAGAAAGGGGGAAGAGAATTCATTCATGACTTGAAATTGACCCAAGGGGGGGGACTGGAGAGTTGCGAACCATTGAAAAAGGCTTCAGAACAGGGGTAGATGGGAATGTATGGAAGGAATATCCACATGGACGTGACACCGGGGAAAAAGGGAGGGTGGTGTGGATACTCAAGGGGGCTACAAAAAGGGGGAAAGTGTAAAAAAAGAAATGGAGGGGCGGGCCCAGGGGGCAACAACGGAAAAGATGAAGGCTGCAGTACAAAAGCAAGCTAAATTTTTATCAACCAACACTGAAAAAATAAGGAGAAACAAAATCCAGCTGCCCGCACCTGAAAGGGTGAAAAGGAAAGGAAAAGAAAAACTCAAGCGCGGAAGCTCTTGGAAAAAATTAAGGGGGGGAGGGGCCAGTGTTTCGGAACCACGGTAATAAAAAAAAAACCCAAGGCAGGTAGGCCAGATTCTTGAAACAAAGTTACGTAAAACACTTCAACATCAGAGGGGGGGGTGAAGCGCGCAAGGAATCAGGGCCACCCACAAGGAAGGAAAAAAAACCGCAGTGCCCCACGGCCCGCGAGAAAAGGGGAAGGAAACATCACCGTCAAAAGTACGGAAAAGTCTCCAGTGACAATGAGTTCATGAGGTGAACGAGGCTGTGTTGTGGGAGAACTCATGCTTCAAAGGGAAGATAGGGTTGGGAAAATTACCCAGGGTGGGGGCGGGTCAAAGTGCAATACACGTTGGGGGGGAGGGGAGGGGAGTGCAAGGCACGCCAGTAAAAAAAACTCGGAAATTGAGTGGCGATGGCTTGCCCACGCGTCTCAACGGTGGTTAAGGTTCAGAGTGGCGGGGATCGATCATGACGGTCGTGGGAAAATCAAAACGGGTCGAAATGGAAATGGTGGGGGGTTGAGTTTTTCTAAGTGGTGGGGTGCGCAGAAGGAAGGAAAGGGAGAACCGAATTGTTTTTCAAGAAAAAGGGCCGAAATGAAAAAAAAAAGCACGCGGTGCGGACTACTGCAGGCACCAGGTGCCCAGGACCCAACTAAAAAAAAGTGGAGAAGTGAAAAAGCAATGGGGGCCTGGCGCCTAAGGGGTCCAGAAGGCAACTCCCGCCGAAAGAAGGTTCCCGCGAAGGATTGTAAAGACGGAGCGGAGGGATTGGGGGGTATTCGGGGGAGAAAAAAAGGCGGGCCACCGGGAGGGCTGAACACAAAAAAAAGAAAACCACTAAAGAAGGAGGGAAAAACAAGGAACTCAAAACCATGGGGTGTGGTGGCAAAAAAGGGGAAGGTTCACCACCAGCGGCCAAATTTCAATCTGCCAATCAGGGAAAAAAGGGAAGATTTTCCTAACTTGTTTAAAGACGAAAAGGTATCCAGTCGCTCAAAAGGAAGGACCCGGCCCAAAAAGAAATGTCGGACAAAGGTGAAACCCGGATGGGCCAATGGGAGCGCGCCTGGGCCACTGGTAAGGCGGAATGCTGAATCTAAGTGAAAGAAAAAAAGAAAAATAAAACAGGAAGGAACTGTGGAGGGAGAATCGGCACCAAGGATTGGAATTCAATCAACTAAAATAAATGTGAATGTGTCGAGGTCAAAAAAAACGGGAAGGTGGATCCCACAAGGGGGACGTTGTGGAAAAAACAGGGTTGCGGAAAAAGATCCCCCGAACCCGAAAGGAGGAGAACAGATAGATGAAGAAACAGAGGGGGCTCAAAAGAAAATTCAAGCATAGCATGAAAAGAGAAGTTGGGGGTTCTATTGACTAAAAAAAAAAAGGGTTTGTTTCGCGGGGCGGAGGGAAGAAATTAACATGACTACAGGACAGTGCAGGGGTGATCAGTGTGGGTGGAACCCAAAGGGCTGGGAACGGAAAAGGCAACCGAAAAATGAGGAACCGGACTTGAGGGGAAAGGGGGGGGGGAAAATTTCCGAAATGGTGGTGGACCGACGGGCGAGCTTCTTGATGGTGCTTTTGAGAAAGATCGGAACGAGGGGCGACTGTGGGGGCGTCCTGGCCAAAGTTCGGGGGCCGGAGAAGACTCTGAAAACAAAAAAAAAACAAACTTCGGTAATAAAAAAAGGACTCCGGAAAACATGGAAGGGGGGGGACGCCAGTCACGAAGGAGGGGCGCGCACTGGAAAAAGCCCGTCGGACACCCAAGTAGGAATCTGGGACCAAAACCTGCCCCCTCTCAGCCGGGTCTCAAAATTAAAGGAGAATTAAGGGGACCGCCAGGGGGGACCTTTCAACAAAACTTCTCAAACAAACGAATTTCCGAGTCGCGCAGGGGTGAGGAAAGGGAAGACAAAAAACAACTTCCTCTCAACAAAAAAGGAGAGACAAGATTCTTTGACATGCTTGGAAAGACCAACGCCGAGGGAGGTGGACGAAAAGAAAGAGACGGAAGGCCCTAGTCTTCCGCAGAATAAACCCTAAGGTGGGAAGCCAGGACGTTTTTGACAGGGAAAGAACCATCCCAAAACCTGCTGGGGTCGGGGGGGGATTTATAACCACTGCAGGGGGAAATATTTCGCCTCAAACACCTGTCGAAAAAAAAAGGAAAGGGAAAAATGCGTCGCCGTGCACAGGCCACCAAATAACAGAAGGATGCGTCAGGGACATCAGGCACAAACGCCGGGGGGGGCCAGGAAAAAAGGGACTTCATATTTTTTCCCCCCTTATTTGAGCGATTAATAAGAAAAAGAGGCCTAAATTAATATCTCCGGGACCACGTCGGGTCAAAGGGGGGGACTTGATGCACCGGACCTCACTGGAAATGTCGGGCAGAATGCAGCAGCCCGCAGGTTGGTTCAGGAAAGCCGGGTGTCTTTAACAACCACCATGAGACCCGCACAGAGGGGGGGGGGGGGAAGGATGGAAGGGAGGGGACGCATTGGAGGAAAAACAAACAGACCGCATCTAACCTCCTGCACTCTGAATCGTAGAGGGAAAAGAAATGGACGGGAGGGGGGGTGCCGGCTTGGATGCTCACAAGCCAAGGGATTAAAAAAGAACAAGACACAGGCAAAAGGGTGTTGTCTTGGAACTGGGCCAGAAACCTGAGCAACGCTCATGGGGTCCATGCGGACTTTTTGAAGTGAAAAAGGAAGGGGCGCGGGGGGAATTGTTCCTCTTATAATTTCACAAAATACAAACCCATGAAAAAAGGGGGGGAAAAAATAAGGACCGTGGGAAACCGTCAAAGTCAGGGAAGAGCAATAGAGAAAAAACCGATTCACGTTTGGGAAAGAACGAAGATACACCATCCAAAAAAGGACATGCATGTACCGTAAAGAAAAGAAAGGAAAAGACCAGCGAAGTCATAGCAAGGGGCACGAACCATGTGTCAGTTCCCACGGTTCCGCGATCAAATTCTGAGAGAACACCTCTAACCTCATGGGAATTCAAGGGGAAAATGAAAGGGGAACAATCGGTGGGGGGGGGGGGTGTGCAAAAAAAAAGTTTCGTCGCGGAGTTCAAGCAACCAGAGAGTGACCTTTTTTTCCCAGGAAAAACGCAAAGCAAAAGAAAGGGGGGGTAAGGGGCGCACCGGCCCAAGTGGCCAACAAAAAGGCCAAGGCAGCTGGGCTGTTGGATATCACGCTCGGTACAAGCACAAAGGGGGCGGTAAATAAAGAGGCTTTTCTGCTCTCGCTGAGGTGGGAAGGGAAAGGGGGGGGAAGGGCAAAGATTGGGATTTGTAACGAAGTAGTTCGGAAGTGGGTACAAAGAACAGTCCAACTCGAAGCTTCAGCACATGGGGGAGGGGCAAACAGGGGAAGCCAACAGCAAGGCGTTTGGGACCAAATAACATTAACCCATGGGGTGTAATAATTAGACTTAAAACTATTGAAAAACCAACTGGGACGAATAAAAAAAGTGAGAAGAATACAGGGTAATCATGATAAATCCAAAAAATGGTTGCGGAGACAAAGCCAGGGAGAAAGGCCAACTTGAAAAGGGGACATGCCACGGAATTAAAGAAACTTGGGGTGGGGGCCCCAAACAACCTTAAACCTCCAGAGTGACGGAGAAAACGCCCCCCAAAAAAACCGCTAGGGATCGATTTTCTTCGTCGGGAAAAAAAGCCTCGAAACTCACCCCAGGGATTACCAGTGGAAAAGACCGGAACCAGCCCTTAGACCGCTCGTCACTTGTGGGTCCCGCCTAAATCCAAGGAGGGAAAACGCTGGGTTTTAACCAATCAGGAAAAACGCCAGGGGGCACCCTGGATCTTTGAGGAGAACGGGGACGGCAGGAGGGCGCCGTCATATTCCATCACATACTCGTTCCCAAGCAAAAAAGTGCCAGGAAACGGCCAAAGATCGACAAGTCCCAAAAAAAAAAAATCCTTTCACTTAAGGGCCCATAAGAGAAATCGGCAAGGGAAAGCATGAAGGGGAAGACCGAATGACTCGGGGCAAACAAGACCCCTTGGGGGAAAAGAGGTGAGGATTCGGGGGGGGCGAACGCACACAACACAAAAGGAGCAAGAAATCACAAGAGATTTGGCAAATATTTATAGCAAAATGGAGTCGGCCAAGGGACAGAGAGGCTAGACAGCTCTCCACAGAAAAAAAAACGGAGAAGGGAAAGAAAGAAGAGAAAGGTAGAAAGCTATATAATCATAGCAGAGCAGTGGACCCTCAGAAGACCCCATCGCATGTGCCTACGTAAGGAGACAAAGGGCGTTTGAGCAAAACGAAGAAGAAAAGGGTCTTGGAAAACACATCGAGGGTTTCACAAGTGACGCGATGAAGATCGGGGGACATGAGATGGCCCCTGCAGACATGTCCGGCAAGGGAGGTGACAAGCAGCAAATTGAACAATTGTAGTAGGGGAACCAAATGTGGGAAAGCGGGCATGAGATGGGGGGCTGGAATCTGGCGGGACGGGGAGGAATCCAGCCTTCCGTCCATACTACTTCGAAAGAAGGTGCCAAGCGATGTGACCATGCCCAGAATCACAGGAGGAAAACTGTCACGAAAGGACTTTCCAATCCCGGCAAGGTCAAAAAGGGGGGGAAAAAAGGCAGGTAATCAGGAAATGGAAGGACTTGGAAATTGCATGAGGATATTTCCAAGGGGGAATGGGCCAACCGAAAGCAGTAAGTGGCCTCAAAGAACCATGGGGGGGGGGGGAAGGGGAAAGGGGAAGGGCGGAGTTTTTTGATGAAAGAAAACTGGAGGTAGTTGGGGGGAAAAACAAGGCAACGGAAAAAGTGTGGAGCGCGGGGCAAATGCCCATCGGGGCTGGGGGGAAACGCCTTTGGGGGAGGCAAGCTAAAAAAACAAACGCCCGGAGATTCAACTGACGTTAAGGGAATTACACTATCGCAAATGGGGGGGAAATACTGCAACAGGTGTAGAAATGAATTCTTCAAAATACACAATGGGGAGGGTTGAATGAAAAAAATCGAAACAAGGCAGGGGAGAAGGGGGCCACAGCAATTCCAGCAAGGCCGGACCCGACAAAAAAAGACAGGGGAAAGGGGAGTCCCACCCCCTTGTGACAAAAGTTCTAAAAGAAAGCGGGGCCCAGACATCCCAGGTCAACGGTTCCCAAAGCGCGAAGACAGAACCGCTTCAGGATATTGCCACGATCCATGTGGGGGCTGAAAACCTAAGTGAGATACAAAACAGACTCCGTAAGGCGGTCCAAATGCTTGAAAAAATATAGCAGAGGGAACTGCAAAACATCGCTTTGGGGGGGGCTTCCAGAAAAAAAAAAACATGAACCACCAACAGGAAAGAAAAAAAGAAAAGGCAGGGAGCACCCGCAAAAGCGCGAAACAAAAAACCCAAGAAAAAAAAAAAAAAAGGGTGGAAAAAAACCAGGGGGAACTTGGGCAAAAAAAAGAGACACCAAATGGGAAAAGGGGGAAAATGGGGGACTAGCGGTTGGGCTCGGCCAATTGGTGTATGGACGCGAAAAGGGTGGAAAGTGCCGGGGGTAATTGCAAGGGAACTTCTCAAAAAAAAACCTGTCTCTTGATTGGAAAAAGTGGTCTACAGGGACGAGACCCTGAGTTCTTTCAAAACGTCACAAAAAAGTACCTGTGGACAGGGGGGAAAATGTGTGAAGGCGATTCCTGTGGTCGAAGAAACGTGGACAAATCGGTGTTTGAGTAATATTTCCTGCCGTCACATGAGCCGGGTAAGGGGGGGAAAAAGGGGGCAGGGAGGTTCACACGTGGGTGATGGGGGAATGGGGGGGGGAAAATTATCCAGAACGAAAAGGGCCCGATACTATTGTTGAAACGGAAAAAGAGGACAAAGGCACAACGGGCGCGTAGCACTGCTTCAAAACGGCCATTTCAAAAAAACAAACCAAAACCCCCCGGGGTTCCGGGGGGAGCTGGGAAAACATTTTTTAATAAACCATGGGGGAAGAAGCAACAAGCCTGCAGACCAGACAAGGCCTCAATCAGGAAAACGAGTTGAAGGGAGATGAAGCGGGAGAAAAGGCGTGGAGGAAGTTTAAGAAAAACCTGGCGACCGCGCCACACCAAATAACATCCATCGGGAAAGGAATGAGAGAAAAAAGACCGGCCATGTGTGGCACCACAAAAAGCTGTTTTTCAAAAAACTCTGGGCCTCTGTTGCAGATGCCCGCAATAACAGATTCTTATCAAGTCTGAATGGGGTTCAAGGTGGCGGGGGAGGGAAAAAGAGTTCACTAAAAGCCGTAAAGCAAAAATTCACGCTTGACAAAGGGCGCAAAGATGTAGGGCACAGGAAAAAAAAGGGGTGGTAAGCAAAATTTTTGCCCCGAGGAGGAACACACGACCAGAAAAAAAAGGGTAGGCGGCCAGGGCAGGCACGGGAGACCTGCATCAAAAACCGGTCACCGGGCAAGAACGGGCGGAATCAGAAAAGGAAGTCCGACAAAGAAAGGTGTGGAGAGGTGCAAAAAAATCCGGGTGGGAAGCAAAACCACAAACCGGCGAAACGTGGAGGGACTTCGGCGCGGCAGGGCAAGAGCGCAAAAACGAAAGGCACTAGAGTCAAGATCGCATGGGATCAAGAAAGGTCAAAAGCACCGCGAACCCTCCCCTCATCAAACAAAATTGTTGTCGAATTGTACGATGCAGATTTGTCCGGCGGGGGTTCGAAACCCTAAAAAAAGCCTACACTGAAGCGAGGGGGAGGGGGGGGGGTGATCCTCACTGGTGTGGACCAACAGTCCAGGGACACCTCAATGGACGAAAAAAAGACTCCACACGATTCGAGGGAAGGGCAGGGGGTGAAAAAATAATCAGGACAGACTGAGGAGGGGCTTAACTGGCTCTACGCTCTACTTGGGGGGGGGGGAGGGCGGCCACATTGTTCCTTAACATTAAATAGAAAAAAAAAACAACGGAGGTATAGGAAAAGATAGAGAGGGTCACCAAACTGGCCTACGGAACAGTACGCAGCGGAGCCACCGATTCTCCTTCGTAGGCGATAGGAAACCCAAGGAAAAGAAGCAAGGCCGGGGGGGGAAGCATTTCGCCATGACGGGAAGCGACAATGGGGGGGACCGGCAACATCTAGAAAAACAGCAAAGCGGGGAATGCGTAAGTCTATAAAGGTCAGAGAAGCAGAAACATCTTCCTAACTCCAACAACAACAGGAAGATGGTGCACGCCGATGCTTGGAAAATGCTTGAGACCACTATACATGACAGATAAACGGAGGAAAGGAGGTTTGACCCCCGCGAAAAAGACCCACAAAAAAAAAAAAACCGCCGTTGGGGAGCCAGGCGGGTGTTTGTGGCCTACAGCTTGGAGGGGGGGAAAATTGGAACATCAACTGGTTAGGCCACAAAAAAAAAAAAGCGGGTACCGGGGAAAACGGGATTCAGGACGCCCGGGCAAGCAGGACACCCACCAGATGTACATCAAGAAATCAAAAAAGCATCTGTCACAAAAAAGTCCGTTGGAGGGGAAAAAAGATTTGACCGCCAAAACGCTTTAAACCGAAGGAAGGGGGAGGAGGGGGGGGAAGAAAGAGATCCGAAAACGACCAGAACAGGGTCGAACTTGGGTCTTAAAAAACATCATTTGCCATGGGGGGAGGGGCAAAAGATGGAGGAGAAGCTTGGGGGGACGAAAACGGGGGGACTGCCCACACCATTGCAGGGGCATTTCGACTAAAAGGGAAATGGGGAGATGGGAGATGTCGCCGCCAGAACAAAAAAAAAAAAGGGGTCAAGGTCCGTCAAAGCAAATCCCCAGACAACTGCCGCGCCCGGCTTTGCAGCGCCGAACGGGGGGAATTGGAGGAAAAAAGGGCAAAGGAGGACTAGCAAGCAACAGTCCAAGAAGTCCAAGGAGAACACAGGCCAAAATGGTGTTGGCGGGGGGGGAAACTGGCCGCAACGCATTGAAAACAAAAGAAAAAGGAAGGGCAGAACTTTGTCACCTTGGTAAACCAAAGTTCGGACTCTAGGGGAAAGGGTTGTCCGGCGGATGGGGGGGTTAAAAAAACATTCATGACAAAAGGGGGGGAAATCCTGAACGTGGTCAAAAAAAAACGTAATGGGCGAGCGCAAGAGATAACACAGAGGGAACGTGGGGTTGGAAGACGCAGCAAAGAACAAAACATCCATTCCCTCAAATAGGGGCACAAAGGGAAAAGGACAGAACAGCGCGTCAATAGCAGAAAAGACGCACAAGGGGTCGGGTTCCACCGAAGCCAGCCCGAGGCAACTGAACAAA
>Ga0179591_1341608_pt1 | contig 12032 bp, 12 predicted proteins | sample CZOMad2_1_08_16f_FD_182891 | JGI IMG/M metagenome (GOLD analysis project Ga0179591, IMG submission 182891) | Vadose zone soil fungal communities from Angelo Coast Range Reserve, California, USA - CZOMad2_1_08_16fungal (PacBio error correction) | ecosystem: Environmental > Terrestrial > Soil >...
CTGGGGAAAAGAGCCGGAACCATTTCCGTGGAGGGAGAAGACAGCTCCTTGTCTCCTAAAAGAAAGGAGTCTCTCCTCGTAAACTGGGAAAAAAGTCTCGTAATTCGCACAAACAACCTGAGGGAGGGAGACGGGCCGGGACCTCCTCCCTTTAAGAAACAGCGGCGACCTTAGGGGGAGGGAGGGATCAACTCAACGGTGACTTCCAGTCCATGAAAAACCGGCGACCCGCGTGTACGTGGGGGAGCGGGAGGAACATGTCGTCGCTCACCCAATCTGGAGGGAGCATCCAGCATAACTTACGACTAGAATTTGCCTTAAGGAGGGTGGTGGGCGTCAGTTAAAAGGGCACGGGGGCTCGTGGGCAGGGGAAGTTGGAGGACGCTGAGGTCCGTACGACTCATTAAAAAAGTCGACTTCGGAGAGCGCGACACTCGGAGGTGAAACAGCTGAAGCCCGGAGTCGGCTTGGGTTCCGCAGAGCGATCACGTCCACCGACTAAGTCGTTGCGGTCCGACAGACTGCAAACTCGCCAAAAGGCGGCGTACGGCTGCGGCGGTAGGCTTGGTCAAGGGGGGGGGGGACACTCAGTCCTGCAATGAGATGGAGAACCTACTCTTCCGTCCAGGACAACTAAACAAGCATAGAGAGAAGTTTCGTCGGGGCTGTTAGCGCTAAACGAAAGAGGGGAAGACCCTTGGCGGGATGCCACCTCGTAAGCGCGGGCCAACATCGACTAAAAGGAAACTAAGACATGACCAAAATGGGACGACCGCAAAAAACTCACTCGGGGGGTACGAACTTGAGGAACAGGTTTCTCTCCACTGGCCTTCGGGAAAGACACTGGCCGCGAGACTACCAAAACGCGGCGAAGGGAAGAGGAGACAGGGCATAGCCGCGAACCTATATAAAGAAAGGGGGAACATGGTACCACAAAATCGGATGAGAGAAGTAAGAACAGCTTGCCGTGGTCGCAGGAAAGGTCAAGCCGCCGCCGGCGTAACTCTGACACAGGCGGAATCTCGAAGCGGCAATTTTTCGGGGAATTTTATACAAAAAAATCAACGAGGGTGGTCGCGAGGCAATTCTTGGGGCGCCACGTCAATAGGTCGCGGACCGACCCTGCACGGTTCCACCTAGGCGGATGCAGGACACAGGAGAGGGAGCGCCAGTGGAAAGCCGGCTCCGCGTGGAGGGAATCTACTGAAGAAGCTTTTTCCAAGACGCAGGGCATCAGTCCGAAACCGCGGATCGTGTCGGCTCTAAAACATTAGAGAGAAAAAACTGAGGGAGGAAAAGAGAGGGGTTGAGCGAGAAGCAGCTCGCGGGGGAGGACTGATGACACGGCGGACAAAGCTCGCCTGGGAGGGGAAGGGCCCCTCCTCCCACGGAGCCCAGGCAAATTGTCTAGGGGCCTTCGTTCCGGGGGTCCTTCATGCCGCTTATTTGGGGAAAGGGGGGCGCAGGTCCTAGACCGATGTCGGGGGCGACAGTGAACGTCGCACACCCAGGGGGGTTAGAACAGACGCCCAGGTCTCGTGCCGTATATGAGCCAGAGGTTAACTCAAGAGAAGGGGGATGACCGGGCGGATAGACTGGAAACGGGTCTCGGGGGCGAAAGAAGGAGAGAGTGTGGGGGGGGAAAGGGGGGAACGAGGAGTGCTACCGGCTCTTAAGAGGGGCACGTTATCGACGTCCAGCCACTAGGGGGCTTGGCGTCACGAGCTGCCATGACTGACCGAAGAGGGTGCTCCAACATCGGGAGGAATAAGGGTACAACGCGTTCGGGGTAAAAGTTCTTTTCGACCGATGGCAGGGAGAGGGAGGGACTGGCCGCCAATCCTTCATGTTTGGCCCGCGGGCCTTTTCGGGAATCCAGGACCACGTCGCGAGAGTGCGGAGTGGACGGAAGAAAACACAAGCGGAGATACGTGGAAAGGGTGTGGCTGGAAAGGGGGATTTCGAGTACGAGGAAAAGAGGAATGAGGCACGAAAGAAATTAAGGCCGCAGCCCTCCTACAGAAACACTTTGCCGATCTGGTGGCTTACATCACTACTTCTCCAAGTTGACTGGGACTCTATCGTAACAGCCGTATCATTGTGAAATGGGTTTCACCATCAAGCTTCACTCGAGCTGAGTAATTAGAACTGTGTTGTACTCTTCCTGAGTGCCCTTCAGTCGCTTACTGTGACGTGGAGAGACCCGCCAGGTCAGTTAAGGTCCGGGAAAGAAACGATTGGTATCCCAAAGCCTTCGGATTCGCGGAGAGTGGGTTGGGGAAAAAAACTGAGGAAAAGAGCACCTAAGGAGTTCTCCGGGGGGGGGGGAAAAAGGAAGGTTCCTGGAAAAGGGTGGTGCTGTGATCCCGCCATCAATTTTACGGGCGCGTGATAGCAAAAGGGCAGGGCTGTCAAAGTTCCGCGTCTATCGCCAGGTTTGGCGACGTAAGGATACCTTTTCAAAAATCGACGAAAACCGAGATGAGCAGGGGTACGGCGAAGGCGCGGATCGCCCGAAAGTTTTCGAGGAGAGTTTCCCCAGCACGGAAAAATGAGGCAGAGCAGACGTCGCCGTGAATGGACTTGCGAAGGGCGGAGGTTGATGAAGTCGGGGAGAGATCCGGGGGGTTTTCTAGACCAAAGTGGATGTTCTAATGTTCGCCTGGGAAAAAAGGGAGAGAAAACCATCACCGCCCGGGTCTTCCGACCGTCAAGAAGAAGGAGAAGTGGGGGGCGTCGATTCGATCGGCGAGCCACCCGAATGGGGGCCACGGTTGAGCGGAGACGAAGCGCCCATCCACTCTGGATCAAAAGGGACAAAATGGAAGACCCGTGCCGCGGCAACTGGTCCTACAGAAGGAGGGGGGACTGTGTCGCGGCCAACGCAAGGGCCGTGAGCGAAGGCACATAACATTTCACCTCTTAATGAGAATCCAAGGCGGAGAGACGGCCGTCGTCATACTTTCGTTTTTGCGCCGAGGGCCGTCCTCTTCCACGCAGGGTTATAGAAACGTCTGTCTTCTCCACGAGCAGCGTGGTGAGAACTCAATGGGCAAATAACCTCCGCACGAACAGGTAATAAGGACGGCGGAGGAGCGCGGAGGGGGAGGGCGTACGACCAAGGGGGTCCCCATAAGGGGAAGGCCCAGCCTGAGTGCACGCGAAAGGATCACCAGAGGGGTGGGATAAGGAAGAGCACTCTGCGACGGGACGCCATCCCTGGAGGAAACTGAGAGATACACTATCGAAGGTCAGAAAGTCCGAAGGAGGACCTTACTCTAACTAGAACACTAAAAGGTTCTTTCTCACGGTCGTCAATGGGGAGTCCGGCCTAAAAACGGACGAAGACTGGCTCTCCAGGTCAAAAAAAATGTCCCCCGTAACTTGGAACAAAACAGGCCGAAATAGGTAAGGCCGTCCGCAGAGCTCAAAGGGGTTGCCCCGGACAGAGGGGAGGTACTGTCGGATTGCCGGGATCGGGAGCGCGAGCCAGAGGCAGAATGTAGGTTTGAATGTGCAAAGCCGCCAGCCGGGAAACTCGTAGAGAGTCCAGGCCAAGTCAGTTACCACCCCGTCGCGGTTCTAGGTCGAAGGTGGCGCGGGTGGGCAAAATGAGCTAGCGACGGCAATCGCCAAGTATGGGGGGGGCCATTCCCTGAAGATCTGATGGAAGCTATGAGACTGCTGAAGCTATGTGCTCTGAAAAGGAGGGGCGGGAAGAGGGCGTGTGATGTACTCTGGAAGGGAATTCTATGTCGCGTACTGCACGGGCAAGGTTGAAAAATCGGTGTGTGCCGGCGTCACCTTTCCCGAAGCATTCAGAGCACGAAATGACAAAGGCCTCGGCCTGAACTCTTTGGAGCGTTCTCGGGGGGGATGTGGTGAGGGTCTTCCAGCTGAAGTTCAAAGGGTCAAGCTGGGAGGGAGGGGGGGTCCCTTGCCCGGCCTAACGAGGACGGTCAGAAAATGTCTCGTTTGAGATTGTTTGGTGATCGTGTCTTTAATACAAATCGGTTTCGCAACGAACTTGAAAAACCTAAATGATTCGACTTCGAATACAGGGTCGACTGGAAAGAAGACGACGTCGACGAAGAAGAGAATCTCAAGCGAAGGTAACTCGAACCGCAAATTTCTATCTGCGCCGCAGACCGAGCCTTCAGAGGTGAGTGAAAAAACAAGCAGCCTTGATAAATAAACTCGATCTCGACTCACTTATCGACAAACATAAAAAACGTAACAAGCGCGATCATTGAACTCTACTCGAAATCAAAAAAACTGGTTCAGCGGCAACAGACAGCAAACAAAGGGGAGCTGAGCGGCGGGACAAAAGTTCCATATCGCGGCTACGGGGGAGCACCACCGTAAAAGCAGAAGAAGCACTTCCACGAGAAGTCTAGAAGGCACACAGATCAGTGGAGTCTCGGAGGCATCGCGTCTTCTTCGGATCAGTCTGGCATTACGATCCCAAAGAAGGGTGGGAGGAGACGAACAGCCCCGAGTACAAAAAGGCGCCGAATCCCAAAAAGGACTTCCTGACACAAGGGGGCGGTCTCAACGGTACTTCTCAAATGGGTGAGAAACCAGAACATAGGAAAAAGAGCAGCTGAAAAGCGGGAGGTCGGGGTCAACGCAGGGGAGAACTAAACTAACTTCTATTTACGTTGATCGGGGACCTTTGCCCAAAAGAGGAAGCCGGGCAAAGCGGTGGCAGGCCGAGCGGTTAGCTGCGGGTGGGAGATGTTGCAGCCGATATGGGGAGTCCCAGTCGCCCAAGAAGTCCCGGCGGCCGCGGCATCGAGGTTTAGGATTTATCCTCTCAGGAGATCTACCTATTGGGGGAGTGCGACGGCTTCGGACGAGGGCTTCTCAAAGGAGGAGTGAGAGAAGACGTCGCGCGATCAATCTACCGGGTTGCCGAAAATAGCTCTAGTGCTAGTCGAGCAGCGGGACAAGGATCTTCTCAACAACAAAAGTCTGAGTAAGTATATATCCGGCATGGAGTTCCCTCGCACCTCGTCTTCTGCTCTAAAAAAGGAGGTTTCGTGTCAGTCCAGACGTGAGGAAATTCATTTCTAAGAAGAAGAGGGGCCCCGACGCCGAGCCCGCACCGCTTGTCATTGACCGGCACTCTCCCTTCTCCGACTCTACTACTGCCTGAAGGGTGCGGCGGGGTACGACTATCGTCGGATGAACAATGGGGGGGAAACCTACTGTCACAAGTACTAGATCAAAAAGAGTTTCCCCGCCTCTCCGGACAGGGACTGGGACACCCGAGTACGGGGAGAATGCTCCGTGCCTATTTTTATCCATACCGAACAATTGCTGACGAGTCGGAACCCGTGCGTCACCATACTTTGAGAGGGAACTTTCTGCTAAGGTACTCCTTGAAGGGGATTCCGGCGCAACTTTTACTGAAGCGGGATTTCACGCGACTGACAAACACCCCTGCTTTCGGGCATCTGAAGATAGATCCTAATACGACGAAAACCTTCCCATGGAATGACGTACATCCAAGGCAGTGGGGGTGCAGGAAAACGCCGGCTAGGAGGTTATACTTTGAGACACGTTTGTGGCCCCACACCTGCCGACTCGCTGCTGGCATCGGGGTCAAACCAGACGCTCAGCTACTCAGGTTCTTCGAGTGACGAGTGCGCCCTTCGAGTCACTAATAGATGGAAGCCGGGCAATTTTATTAAAGCTTCAGAGAAGGGGATGATGTTAGTGGGAAATAAGAAAGGTGGCGGAACTAAACCGCGAAAGGCTCAGTCGCTTTCGTAGGGAGACGGGTACCCTGAAAGGGGAGGTCATCGAGAGGTGCCAGCTTCCGGGGACGGAGATCGGACTTACGGGCAAAGGGAAAAAGTAACTAACTTTCAGAAGAGCACCCGGCAGAAAGTTCGGCTGAGGCGGGACCAGACGACGGAACCCTCAAAAAAGGGAGAAACTACCGCGCTGCTTGACCTCTTTACGCACTTTAAAACTGGGTCCAATACGACGAAGGCGACGGAAGATGTGTCCTCTAGAATAAAAGATAGAGACTGTCCAACGCGAGTCAGACCTAATTGCACTGATTCAGAAAGGAAGGAAACCGTGAGTGTTACCGGTCAGCGAAACACAGCAACCGATGCTGTAGAAATCTAGAATATCGGGTCAATCGAAAACTGGGAAGAGAAAAGTCTAGGGACAAGAAAGTGCCCCCCCAAAAACCCACCAAGGACTCCGGATCTCATAGGAAAACGCGAGAGATTCGAAAATTAATACCTCAGAAGTGTCTAGGAGTGATGATCTCTAGAGGGACCATCTCCCCGGCGATCATCTGCCCGACACTGTTAATTGTGATTGAGGGGGTAATTAGATCATACTTCGGTTAAGATGGGAGGCAGAAGTGACAGACCACCTCCCCGTTGTCAAGAAGCGATCGAAGCCTTCACGAAAAGGATCGGACTACTGCCGGATAGAAACTTTCAGGCGCGGACGGCATGACCGAGGAGGCCGGGCTTTTCAAATCATACTAGGTAATGCGGACTTACCGTTCGGAACTCAGCTAGCCGGTTAAACGGGCAAGGGCAGAGGGCCGACACGAGAAAGCTCACAATTTATTATGAGGCTTGCTCGTCCACGGTCATCCCTCCCGCTACGTGAACGGAGGTGGCAGGGAAGAATATGCGCAACGGTGTTCCGGCGGCTGGAACTTTCTTCCGTCAAAATGATCTGAAAGCTTGTGAGATCAGTCTCGATTCAGAAGAGTGCTGACGGTGCGAAGATTCTGGACGCGGAAAAAGCATTGAGATAATTCTTTGGGGTCCTTTCATATTTCTGCAAGGAGGCGGAAAAGAGGCTGTTCTAAAACAGAGGTGAAGAAAAATCTCGCGGGCGGAAAGGGGGGAATTGACGTGCTCCGAAAATCCAGAATAGGTAAAATGATCGCTCAGAAAATTCTGTCGAAGCGCTGAGGGTAGACCAGGGCTGGAGCGGGCTCTTCGAAGCGCGGAGGCGCCACCACAACAAGAAGGGATCCTTCTGCAACCGAAACAGCGTAGAAAGGGGGGGTAGCTGGTTGAAAAACGAGAGAAACAGGGAGAGGGGGAAACGGGCATGTGGCTCGGCAGAGAGGCTCGAACCATCTAGAAGAGGTATCGGAGTCACGGAAAACTCTCGGGGTGTTCGAGGTAGGGGGGTCTCTTCCAGGCGACTCAGCCTGTTGAGGGAGCTACCACAAGTACAAACTATCTGAGAAATAACTCCTAGCACTGCCGGTTGCCTGACCTCGACGTCGGAGAGATCACATGCTGGGGGAAATAGGAGAAACTAGTTCATGTACAGTCCCGGGGGGAGACCCTAGCTCTCAATCTTCCTGCTCAGGAAAAAGGGGATCAAATAACTTCAACACGGAGGATATATGGACGGGCCGTGCACAAAGGAGGAGGACGTTGGTAATATCACCTCGCTCAACTGGCTTCTTCATGGGATGACACCTAACGAAACGGCCAAGGAATTGAAAAAAGCGTCTTCGTTGATAGGGGGAAAGTCTCAGACGCAATCCAACTCGCCTCATCAAGACTGTACTACATCGGTTCGTACATACTGTAATGGAAAAGGTTCGTCTACGTAGTCAGGATGAAAGCTGACCGACTTCTCAAAAAAACACCGTCTACGGCTGAGTATGAAAATCTGGAACTCCGCCGCTCGAGAGTGGGGACGACCCGACTTAACCCGTCAGGGCTGTGGGTCTTTGGTCCGAATAGGAAAGTTCGGGAACGGCGACCGGGAGGGGGCTCGCATCTCTCGCCGCACACCAAGCGGCGGGGATATGGCGGCTTCGGCGCGAGTTGGTTCAAGAAAAAGTAAAGGTGCCAGAGGAAGAGACTCAGTACGCGTCCTTCCAGACAAGAAAAGGAGCTGAAAAGGGTTCTTCGGGGAGGGTCAAAAGGAAAGAAAACGGCGATTCTGAGACGTGGCACACTTAGGGACCTTAACCTCGAAAGGAGGAGGGAAAAGGGACTAAGCGCCAGTAAAAAACCTTAGATCTGTCCACCAACGGAACCGAACTCTTCAAAGGGGCGAAGCTGTGGCAGGCTACACACTAAGTTCGATAAGACCTGGAAGATCGGTAACTCCCATAGGCGCAAGGAAGAGATACGCTCATCGAGCCGATCACACCCTGTTCACTTGGGGGACCAGAAGACGAGATCTGATTTCTCTCCTGCAGAACCTATTAAGAGAGACTGAAAAAGGGCCGAAGGCTTCTGGAGGAAGCGCAGCGGTCGGCATGATCCGCGGCAGAACAAAACCGGTTGAGGAATTTATTAAACAAATGTGTCTCGACTGCAATGATTCAGAAAAGATCGTGTACAGGAAAGCAAACTTTCAAAAACCTACTCGGCATGCAGGAAAAGGAAAGAGGCCCTCGAAAAAATTTGACCTCAACCGAGTGGTTCGGATGGACATAGGGAATGGCTCTTCTGTTGAGGCGTCCGGGAAAGCAGGCCGAAAATCAGGGCTCTGGGGAAAAGAAGCACAATATCGATAAAAAAACAGAGAAAAAAGGATTAGGGATTGTCGAATAACGAAAACTAGAAAAGGGAGGGAGAAAAGATTCAAGGCTCAAAACCCAGTCGATGCCCTCCACCTCACAACTCAAAACCGTGCAGTGACACATGAGTGGAAAAGTGTACCTTCGGCCGCCTTATTTGGCCAGTGAGGGGGAAACTCCGCGAAGAGGGAGAGTGGGACGGAAATTTGGGAAAACCACCCTCGTATGGGTTGTGTTAAAAGATGACGCCAAAGGACTTCCGGGAGGGAGAGGAAGGCCGGGAGGGGGAAGGTAAATGGACTGCCTTATCAGGGGCTTTACCGGGGCCACCCACCAAGGGCCCTCGGTCTGCGTAGAGAAAAAAAAAAAAAAGATATCGGGGTGGTCACCCAGCAGGGTCGTGCTCGGCTCAAGGGGACATATGAAGAGTAACATGCAGAGAAGGGTCGGAGAAAAAAACGCCAGTTCAGGACCGGCTTGACTTGTGGCCACAGAGGAGAAACGAACGCGTACACAGGCTGGTCCGGATGAAAAAGATGTCATGTCGTAAGGGTTACTACCTAAAAGATCAGTGTTGGGAACGAGCGCGAGTTCGTCAAAAAACAGGGAAAGGAAGGTCAGGGGTCGTCTGCTTAACAGAAAGAAAAAAGACTTCTCTCTTGCTCGGTTGGAAGGGGACACTCGAAGATCGTACGCACGGAAGAGGGGGGCTGGGGACGGAACACACCGAAGACCTAACTCCCCGAAACCCGGTTCGTACGACAGTTCAGGGAATCACTAAAAAACGTCAAAAGATGTGACGTATCAGAGAGGGAGGAAACTCAACCCTTTCAGCTGTTCGAAAACAGCTGCCCTCGATCTCTATATACTGTGTAAAGCGTCAAAAAATCAACGTAAGGGAGCGGAGAGAAAGAAACCTAGCTGTAGCCCGACCGGAAAGAAGGAATAACGAAGAGTGTCGTCCACTACTGCGATGCTCTGCCGATTGGTTTTGAAGAAATGCGGAAAAAAAGTCAGACCAAGAAAACAAGAGTGTCACAGGAATTGGGCCTGTACCGGCGGTGATCACTGGTCCTCAGCAGGGATCCTGGAGGAAAAAGAGCACTGGGGAGGGGGAAAAACCTCCGGATCGCATAGGGGGGTTGAAAGTAAACTTCCGTTTCATGTACCTCGTCCTATAGACGTCGAATTTGTCCGGAACTGTCGGAAGACCCATTACGCAGTTAGAAGAGGTGGGAAGAAGTCGCCGAGGATCTCTACGAATCTGACCTGTGATGAACAGTGCGAGCGGCGGAGTGGGAATGGGGAGGGGCAGGCTGCTCCGGGGGTGGTTTGCGGAAACCGCACCGTCTTGGAGAAAGGGGCAAACGAACGGACGAAAAAAAGCAGGTGACTTTAAACGGATCCCCGAAGGAAAAGGTTCTTAGGAAATGCGATCTAAGGAAAAAAAATGTGAACGCATGTCTACGACGGACGGGGAAAAAGGAAAACTCGTGCACCGGAAAGTTAAGCCTGTCAAGGAGGGGACTGAACGGAAGAGAGCGGGTGTTGGCGCCGGAAGAACGGGTTCAGTCTGAAGTCCAGCACCTGGTACAAGGTACCGGAAGAAGAATCCTTGGAGTTAGAAGGACAACCCGGAGTCAGTGGGGATCCGATTTGAAGGGGAATGAGACTCGGTAGATCCAAGTATGAGGGCTGCCACTATCATCTGGGTCCTCTACCGTCAGAACAGAGAGAAAGCGAGTCGCTCAAACTGCGTCTGGCTAGAGTTAGGAGGGGAGCCCGTCCCCGAAGGAGACAGGCTCGAGATCTCACTAAGAGGGAACCTTTGGGTTTAATCCGGGTGTTCCGACGCCATACGTACCAGGTCTAAACCTTAGGGCGGCCCGAGCGAGGGGGAGAAAAGATCGAGTCAGTAAGTTCAAAGGCCGTGTACTCTCGAGCAACTCCTCCTCAAAGGAGCAGTCCTTTATAGGACCTTCAGGGGACTTCCTGAAGGAGATAGAGGGAAGAAAAGGGAAGCCTCGCTATTGAAAAAAAGGCCAGAACTGAGGGACATAACGAAGAAAGGAACAGGGGCCCCTTCAAGGAAGTAAAAGGTCCGAGAAATTTCGAAGAAAGACGCGACGAAGAAGGGTGCATCAGTTTCTGAAGACGTGCCAAACGCCGAATCGTCGTCGAGCGACTGGGACAGCGCTAAAGTCAGAAAGTTAAGGGGAATGCCGTGCACTATCGATCTAGATGGAAAAAGGACACGCCGCTGTTGTTCAAACCGATTGCAAAGGATCAAGTCGGGTTGAAGAGTCAGGAATCTTCAGACGGAAGGGGGGATCTCGGAGCTTGACGGCGCGAGGCGCGAAAGGTCCGTCGATAAGTATCGCCTCGTGAAGGTGTTTGCCGAAAAAAAAAAGAAAGAAAGGGGGGGTCCGAAGGAATGCCTTCGGCTGAAGAGGGGGGAAGAAGTTAGCAGCTGAAAGAAGGCAAGCGAGGTCAAAGGCCACAAGAGGGGATCTTGGTCACTTCCGAGGAGGACACCTAAAAGAAAAAAAGAGAGGAGGGTGGGGAGAGGGGGGCTCTTCCGCCGGGTGCGCCCAGAAAAGGGCGGCACGAGGGCCCGACGTCGTAAGAAAAGGTCTACAGGGGGGGACCGTGAAAGGGACAGTCCACGAAGGCGGATCTTCAAATCTCTATGACAGCTCACAAAAAAGGTCGATAGCCATAAGAAAAGAATGGAAAAATTCGCGGTTCGGCCGCCAAGCGACCTTGAAATCGGGAAAAGAACAGCGTAGCTTGCATAAACGGGATCGGCACCGGGAAGGATCGATACTCGGGGGCGGGAAGCAGTAACGAACCAGCTTAACGTGAGCGTAGGAGGGAAAAAGAGCACACAAGAAGGCGGTCTGCTGTGGGCGGAAAAAAAATGGTCAACAGCTCGGCCCTTCCGCGTCATCGAGCACCTTCATGCCAAGAAAGGACGTGGGGGAAGGCACGTTCAGTCAGGAGGAGGATTGCTGAGGCGGGGGAGCAGTCACAAGAAAATCATTGTTGATTCATTCCTACAGCCCTCCTTGAAGAAAAAAAAGATCATCAGAAACACATCCTTCATTGAGGAAATCGGGCACGAGTCAAAGTCTCGCACCGGGCCAAGCAGCGTATCTTCACAGGAGCGGGGGGAGTGTTCCAAAGAAAAATAAACGGGATCCGTCGAAGTAAAAGGGGGACGCACCGGGCCTTCGCAGGATGAACGTTCAAAAACCGTTGACGCGAGAGTTTACTAGTCGGGGTATCAGTGTGCAGAATCGTGGGATTTTCGCAAGAAGGGAAAAAGAACGAGCGGAGAAATTCCGGATCAGGGTGTCGCATTTCCCGATAATCAAAGGACAATCTGTTCTGGGCGAGGGGAGATTAGCTTGCGATTCGGTGACCTTCAAGTGAAGAGCGCAGCAGCATCGACAGGGTTTGGCCAAGCACAGAGCGAGGTGCTCTCTCCCTTTCCTGA
>Ga0179591_1236760_pt1 | contig 12030 bp, 18 predicted proteins | sample CZOMad2_1_08_16f_FD_182891 | JGI IMG/M metagenome (GOLD analysis project Ga0179591, IMG submission 182891) | Vadose zone soil fungal communities from Angelo Coast Range Reserve, California, USA - CZOMad2_1_08_16fungal (PacBio error correction) | ecosystem: Environmental > Terrestrial > Soil >...
TCTAGGAAACTTGATCCACTCACGACGCAAGAAACGACCCTAGAGGGGAAGAAAGAAGGATTAGAAAGTGAGTGAGTAGGTGGATTCACTGGTGGCCTATATAAATGTTTACCATAGTCGGGGGGGGCTTTAACGAATCTTTCCAACGAACAATATACACCTTTTATTGGGAAAATAATAAAGGGTGGGGGAATACCCATTTTGGAAAAAAAGTGGAAGGGAGTGACCGGTGTCGAGAGATGGCAAACAAAGAACATGGATTATCAACCCACTATTCCTTGACCAAGAAACAATGCGGGGAAGTCTGTTTCTGATGGGAAGGTACAGGGACATGGACTGTAGTGGAGAGGGGTTATTCACGGTCGAGGAAGAGGGGAAAATCGGGGACTGCGATGGCAAGTGATTCTCAGAACAACAAGAGGAGGAATATATATCAAGCATCTATGGAAAGGAGAACAGGACAAGTGAAAAAAGAGAATACCTCCTGTCCAAAGGGGTAAAAAGAAAGAAAAGGCACTAACCCAACTTCTAGGGGGGAGGGGTTTGGACTTTTAGAGGTAGGGGGGGGTGGGGGGGGGACATCCGTTTCGGGGGGCAAAGACTCCGGCACGAAAAAAATGGGATGTATTCATAAAAACCTAAAAAGGAAAGTGGCACAACCTTCACAAGGGGGTGCTGGGGGGGAATTTACAATAGGGGGGCACCATCATACCAGTCAAAGGGAATGAAGAGAAAATACTTCACAAGGGGGGCAGGGGTGGTGGGAGAAGGTGAGGGGATACGTCCAGAGCGAGATTTCGATAACTGTTGCCATATGCGACTCGTCTAGAAAAAATGGAGGGAAGGTGTCCACGATTTTTGAAGTATTGCACCGTGATTATAAGAAAAAAGGACACTTTATTCATGTGGCCGGAAGGGACGAAATTAAACAGGGTAGTGCTGGGAAGTTGCGGAGAAACCTTCATATTGATCTTGGGGCCAATCTTGTAGGGGAACAGAAGTTCTAGGCCAAGCAGAATATCTTCACGATCAGGGAAAAAAAAAACAACAAAGGGGATACTCACTATCAGTGTGGGTGAGATGGAGCCATTTTAGGTTGGAAAGGGGGGGAGGGTGTCGTTCCCGGAGAGTAAAGTGAAGAGGTACTGGCCAAAACAACCAGGAAATGGGGAAAACAGCCTTGAGGGTGCTACAAGGGGGAGCATTACTTCGTCTTCTTTAAAAAGGAATGCAGAGTTGTTATCGTCAGAGAAAATAAATGGAAACCACGCCACTAGGAAGTTAGTTAACCCTTAGATCTATTTAACAGGACAAGCGGTCAAAAGATTATGTGCCCCTGGTGCTGCAAAGGAGGGGTCACTTTTTTTATGGGGTTGCGAAATAAAAGCCCAAAGGAAAAAACCAACTCCATCATAAAAGGGCCTCTCTGGCTTCAATGTGTCAAAAAAGACCGGTGGGTCATCGAGGTAACGCGCGGGGGGAAGTCTGATACTGGGATTAAGGAGTTTAAACTGTACAGGAAAAAGGGTCACCTGTCTCCTTGGAATAAAAAAAAAGGAGAAGGTCCACTTCGAAAAAAATTAAGAGCAGGAACTAACTTATGGGGGAGGGGGGGAGGCTGTGGGTAGAGCGCATCACTTTGACGTTGCAAGGGGAAAAGTGGGGGGACGCTTTTGTTATGGGGTGGACGGTAGGCAAAAGAGGTTATAGGGAAGACGTCCCGGGACGTTGAGAGTCCCAGGACCACATTCCGACCGGGAGTAAACCGGGAAGAGAGACACGATGAGGGAAGAGAAATAATTTGAAAACGATGAGGGGGGGAATGAGACGGTGGTTCAAACCTGGAACGGGGGAGGAAAGTTCACAGGATAAGTAGGCACAAGGGAGGGGTGCTTCCGTGTTGGGAATAGGAGGAGGTAAAGCGCACAAGTACTAAGAACAGGGAATGTGGCATCAAAAAAAAGTGCCCAGATAGGAATAAATCGTGGCTCAAAGATACAGAGGGATCCACGTATTTGGAAGTAAGAAAGAGGGGGAGTGGGGGGTCTAAACCAAGCAAGAAAAAACCACACCAATTGAGGTGGAGAAAGATCCATGTTCAGAATGAAGGGAAGGGGAATCTCATTATTTCCACCAGTCTAACTGAAAACTGATAAAGGACCGAAAAGGAAATATAACCGAAGTGAGAAGGGGTCATAGGATTAAAAACGGGCATCATCACGGAAACATAGAAGGGGGGAGGATCACTTAGGAAACTGGTAAGACATATGCCGGGGGTCGTTGGGGGGGGGGGGGGCGGGAGAAAACATGGTACAATGAGGTATTGCAGGGGTTGCAGCAAAGGGACAACATTGGAACCGTCTGACAGAGGAGGGGGGAAAGGGGAAAAGAAATGGCCATCACTTCCCCCATGGCTTTTCTAACGATCAGAAGGAAGGATGTTGTGGGAATGGAGAACAAGGCAGAGAAGATCAGACGAAAAGCGTACGCCCCATGAGGGGCAGGGCCAGCTGTCTCATTCCATGTCAAGGTTACGATAGCAAGAATCACTGGCAAGATTGACACTGAAAAGTACAAGGAAAGAAGGGGGCCTTTCCAAATAGGTAAATGATCAAGGTGGGGCAACATAAAAAGAGTCACGTCTTCTTTGAAGAGAAGAGGGTAAACTTTTCTAGAAAAAATAATATTGCGACCAACCGGGAAAAGGAGGGACACCTTGGGGGAACGTTGGGGGAACCACACAATCAATGGATGATAATAAACTAATTTGATACTAAGGGAGGAGAAAAGAGAGTGACATGAAGGCTAACGCACTACAGAAAACCAAAGGGCTGTCAAAAAGACAACAAAGATATAATCCACGGGGGGGTTCTGAAGGCCTGGAGGGACATTGGCATTACGTGCAGGTATACAGCTCGAAAGGCAGGAAGGAGAAGGGAAAGGCGGGGAGTGCAAGCTTCACACGATGTAAAGAAAACGAGGAAGGAAGGCAAGATCACCTGGGACACTTTCAGGGGGGGGAAGAAAGGTTACTTAATTTCCAATTGTATGGGGACGGGGAAGGGGTTAGGGGTGTGGGACCGTGTTGACGTTTAACTTGGACGGACAGACATCTCTCTAGAACAAAAAAAAGGAGAATAGGAGAAGGGGAACATGGGAAGAGGTAAAAGAAACACGCAAAACATATAACGTCAGAAACGGAACTGTGGGAAAAGGGGGGTCAATCGACATGAACGGGATCTTGCGGGGAACAAAATGGTATGAACCTAACCATGTGAAGCGTCTCTCAATATGCTCTAACTCACTACATTGGGGACCAGCCGGGGGAAGGGAGAAACTGTATAAAAGCGCATTCCAATCCACAAGGACGTTAAAGAGAACGTGTCAGGCATCTTTATAGGGAATGGCTTTCAAAGGAAATGGGGAGGGTAGGAGCTGGGATCTTTCATGGCGATCTGATTAATTAAATTGATAGTTGAGTTCATTATTGATAGCCACTTGATGGGGGGGGTGGGCACAAACGGGGGAAATTTTTGGGAAGCATCGAGAGATTAGGGGGGGTAAAAAATATATAGAACTGGCTCGTATTCAAAAAGCAACACGCAAGGGGACGCATCGGAAAGAGTTAGATGACGCTTGAGACAAGTTAAACCGTGATTATCAAAAAGAGTTTTGGGGAAGAATTCCTTGAGTTTACTGGGACGTTGAAGGTCATGTAGAGTGATTCGTGCGAATGGGAAAAGCAAAGGTAAGGAGGAGAGGAATTATGACAGGAGCCAACCTTAAGGGGCCGACGTACGATGCGGCGCGATCAGTGGGAGCAAAACGTAATCTCCAAAGATGTAGGATGAGAGTGAAGAAGAGGGAAAAGAAAAAGGGGCCAGGGGGAGGGACAGAGTTTGACCCTCAACCTCGAGTCATTTTGTGCCCTAGAGGGAATGGCCATAGTGTACTCATGGTGATAAAAAGCAAACACAAACGAGAACAGACTGCAGGATGGGATGATTCGTGGAGCGCCCAAACTGAGAGTTGGAGTGAGGATTCAACTAAATATCAGACGTAGAATTAAAGTGGGGGAGATTCGTAAGTGGTCAGGGGAGGGTCCAGGCAGGGTGTGTAAGCGAGGAAGGGTTCGTACAGGAATTTTTCTATTAAAGGAAGGTGGGGAAGTTCTACCCGGTATAGGAGAAGAGAACGCCCCTGTTGGGTGTGGTGTATTTTGTAATGGGGGGCATAGGATGGAGGAAAATCACAGAACCAATAATCACAACGAAGAGAGAATAACAGACTCCCGTGTGGTCACGACAAGAGGTATCTGAGCAGCAACCAACGGGCTGGCCTTCAGTTTTAACTTAAAAGGGGCATCGAGAAAATAGTTGAACGGTATGGGAAAGATGGGTAAGTTGTGGCAGACAGGTTGAGGGAGAGTAAACCCCACTAAGCTAGAGAACGGGCATAAGGGAGATCCTATGGTGAAATGTTAATATAATCTAGAAGTTTTGCACCAAGAAGATCGGGGGCTTGAAGGTTTACAACCGTCACTATACTGCTTGGGAAAAGGATTTGACGCGATGATTATCAGATGCCAGGTGATAACTTGCACTTACTCCACGGGGTTTCAGGTTTAGGGGGGAAAAATCGGAAAGAATTCATTGCTAGCTGAGAGATAAAATGATGCGACACGGAAAAAACCACAAATCTGGCCCCATGAAAAAAAGGAAAGAAGATTCCCAGTTTGCGAGAGATAAAAAAGAGCAATACCTGGGCAAACCAAGACGGAGGGAGGAAATTTTTTTTACGAAGTGGAACCGAGCTTATTGTGGTGTCAATACAAGAAAAAGCGTTGTATTCGGGGGGTCCTAGTCAGGGGGAATTGGACTAGAATCCATATTCCGCTGGAGGGAAACCGGAGGCGTTGAATCGGATGGCCACAACGCGAAAAAAGTCCTACATCCTTCGGCTGAAGGGAAGGGTGTGAATTGCATCATTGCTTTGAGGGTGGATTCGAAAAACCAGAGGGCAAACAAGTTAACCAAATAACCCTTACGCACCATTTTGAAAAGAGAATGAGGACACTATTTAATCACTAATGAAGGGAACAACTTTGAAGGGGGAAGTTTAGATTGAATTTTTTTTCATGGGTGGGGGGGGGCTTTATGACTAAGAGAACCTCAAAGTCCCCTGAGATTTCAAAGAAGCTGACGCCTAATTCGAGGCACACTAAAGGTTCGCTCTGGACAACAACAGGCAGGGTTTTCACCACGTTAGAGGACAGTTGGCCGGGTACCCCTGACGGGATAACCTCACATTCTTCAAAAAGAAATGTATGTACCCCCCCTCCCATCTAAAAATGCTAGGGGGGGGGGTCTCAAAAGGTACATATACTGAAAGTGGGTGTGAGGATTTTGCTGCTTCTTATGGAGGGGGAACAACCAATTGGAAAAAAGAGAAAACTTCATTTCTTCTCACTCAAATTCGAGAAATCACTGGGACACTACATGGGGCACTGAGGTGGTGAGAGGTCAGGAACATGTACCGACACTGGGGGAAGGTTAGATTGTAACAAGCATAAAGGAGCAGGGAATCCGGGGAAACTGAGGTGGGGAACATCATGACGAAGGTTCAATTCGGGAGTGACGGCAAGCGCTACCATACCTATAGAAATTCAGACACGTCAAAGTCTGGGCCGTTACCACACCCACTGCAAAAACATATTAAGCTCGGTCCGCGTTGGGAGGGGATGGAAATTGGCCGGAGAATTCGGTGTTATGAATTTTAAGTGGTGGGGGGAGGGTACCTGCTCCAGGAATCAATAGAAAAATTTTGAAGGTGGTGACAACTCTAAAGGGGGGGTGTTTGAGGAATAATACCCAGGTTAAAGAGTGGGGGAAGGAAGTGCAGGGGAGAGAAAAACAGCAAAAACAGTCCAGGGTCAATACAAACCTATTCCATGTAAAAAAAGGAAAAAGCACGCCCCAATTGCTAAGGAGGTTTTTGCTGTGGATAGGGACCTGTGGGAAACAATGGAAGGGGAGTTCTCTTGGGGATTTCTGGGGCATGTAATAACTGCGCTGTGTAATGATATAAGAACGATACAAAAACAGAGAAGGGTGAGGAAAAGAGGCAAATTTACTTAGGAGGAATCGAAAAACGCGACATGAAATAGAAAACACTGTCAAAGGGAAAAAAGTACTCAATAAAAGAAAAGGGGGGAAAACACTCAGTGGGAGAAGGTGGGGGCTTCCGTGGGGAGGATATAGTGGGGGGAGGAAATTCTTGGTTTGGCTGTTGTCCGAAGTCTTCCAAAACTGCCACTTCAAAATGGTAGTATCATACCAAAATACATGGAGAAGGGTTTACAAAGGGAAAAAGGTTCTCTTTGCGGGGGTCACGGAGAGGTAAAGACACATTTCCCAGACAGAACCAGTTCAGGCAATGGAACGTGGCTTCAGTCGGACCGCAGTTTTCTGAAGGGGCGTAGGGGGGGGTGTGGCCAGAAACGGGACGGGGCACTTTAGGGTACTGTCGCAGGCGGACTCTGAGAAGAAGTGAGCGGTCATGATGGGAAAAAGGAAAGGGACATGAAGATTGCGGGATGCGGGGGGGAGAAGAAAGGGGACGTGTCCGTAATGTGCACGCGCGCCGGGCCAAAGAAAGGGGAAAAAGTAGGGAAAAAAGGGGAGGAGAATTGAGAGAAGCCCATAAGGATTGCAGAGGGTCCAACAGGGAGGGACACCCAGCTTATAGAAGCAAAAAAAGAGCACCCTTTCACGGGAGCAGGTTCCCCACCATTGGGGAAAGACGACAGTGATTGGGGGGGAGGGTGGGTACTCAATGGAGGGTCGGTGGGACCCTGTGACGGGGGGACGTAGTCAGTGGAAGGATACTGAGGAAGGGAAAAAAAAACACTTAGGGTTCAAAAGGGGGAGTGGAGGAAGCGAAGATGACTGCTTCTGCGTCAGCGGAGGGAAAGAGGAAGTACGGTACTCGATTTGGCGTATCGGGAAGGCAAAGGGACACAGAAAAAGGAAACGCATTCAAGGCTAACCGGAAAGGAAAGGGGGAACCCTTCATGGACTGTTAAAAAGGAAAGAGGTAAACATAGAGTTGGACAACTGGGGGCCCCCTGGGGGGAGCAGGGATTTGGGTGAAAAGTTGGGAACGGGGGTGGGTCGGAAGGGGGGAAAAGCTCAAATAAACACTTATGAAACGGAAAATGCCGAATAATCTCCAGACGCAGCTGGAGGTTTTCGGCTCGTGGGGTGCAGCTAGTAAAAAAACGCCGAGGTTTTGGAAAAGTAATCCTTTGGATCTAGAAAAAAGTACCTGAACCGAGGACCTGAATGAAAAAGAATTCGACATTGGGGCACAACATCCGCATCCGGGATTCTGAAAAAACTGCGAGCTTCTCTTTGGCCATGGGGGGGGTATTTGAGCGGGGGAAGGAATAATAACGGAGGGCTGTTCCTGTTGAGGGGGGGAATCTGGTGTTAGTTAAGGGAAGGACCGCAGTGGAATAATAAGCGTCCTGGGGGGCACGTCGTGACCTTGCCAACATCAATGAAGGAAACAAAGGGAAGGGACAAAGGGAGGATATAAACCGCAGCTTGTGGACCCATCATGGTGACGAAGAAGAGTTCCATAATCAAAGGAAGAGGAGTATGGGGGGGGTTGAAAAAGGGGAAATATATTCTTGCTTTCAAAGTATTGAATGGGCCCGGGAAGATAGCCTTCTTTTTGGGTTATAAGAGGAAGAAAAAGAAATCTAAAAGCATCTGCAAACAAAGGAATATAAGGGGGAAAAAAAGGGGAGAATGAGTGATACCCATGATCGGCCAAATTCTGTGGGGGGGAGAAAACATCTTGGATACCACACTTTAGTGAGGAGCTCTCGGGAACTGGTGTTGGTAGGGGGTGTGGCGGGAATACATCATGCCCAATCAAATACACAAACCAAGGGGAGGGGGGGGGGAGCCTCACCATTTGTTTGAAATTAATGAGAGTTTACTAGAAAGACTTAGGCGACAATTACTACGAAGCGGAAAAAGGGACATGGGAACCTTACCAATTACGCTTGGACAAAGGGTACATGGAAGTGGATGACCAAAGAGAGGGGGGGAACTCGAACGAAACAGCTCAGGGAGATCAAAGGAAAGAAAAAGTAAAGGGAGAAAGAGACTCAGTTTCGGGGGGTTGATTATAAAAAAGGGGAAAGGGGATGCCCCCCCCCACAAGATTTTGTGAAAAGGATAGGACAACATTGAAACCGAATGAGAAGAGGGTGAGGAAACTGTGCCGCCCTGGGACCCATGAGGGAACGGTTAAAATTAGACCATAGGAACGTACGGATTTTTCTCTTAACGGGAGAAGAAGAAGCCAGAGGGGAGAAAGTACGGGGTTGGAGAAAAAAAGGGGACAGCAGGATAGCAGCCATTTCAAGGGGGTAATGGGCTGCTAAAAGGACTCACTGTCATGAGGGGCACTGAAACGGACAAGGAAAAGATGATTCAGTCCCACAATAGGTATATACGGTGGGAAGGGAGAAAGCTCAATTGAAATGCTTTCAAACGGCGGATGAGGGGGAGAAACGGAAATCCTGGGAGTTATGCGGGGACAAACAATGAACTCTCTCTGAGAGAACAAAAAAACTTGGTGAATCAACACCAGTCAAGTGGGGGACAGGAACGTGGAATTATACCTCGTAGGAGACAGAATCTAATAAAAAAGAAGACTACTACAGGAAAAAAAAGGGAAACGTCAAAATTACCCAAAGCCATCTAGAGAACGACACTGAAGTTTAACTGAAGTAATCGGTAAGGCATCCCTCGACCGGGTGGCAGCTCAAAAAAGGATCCTTAGTTCTCTCCAGCTTTATGAAAGAAGAGAAAAAGAAAAAAGGAAGGACCTTCTGCAGGCTTCACCAACAAGATAAAAGGAATGGAAGAGGGGGGGACTATGACAATTTTCAGGAGGGTTCTGAAGATTATGTGTGGGGGCCTTTGTTTAACCGGGCTGACACTCAACACCCCCAAAGACGGAGGGAGAGGGGAGTCGTCCACGGAAACTTCACAGCGGCCAGGAAAAAAAAGAAAACAGGATACGGCCAGAAAAGAAATTGGAAAGGAGACCAGCTGAGGAGTGGGAATTCGTGCTTGTAGTCAAAATCTGGTCAGGAATCCTTGAATCATAAAGCCGGGAGACGAGACATGGTATCACGGCCAGATCAGGGGATAAAAAGGAGGAGGGAAGAAAGTCCAAGGGACGACAGGTGCACATAAAATTCATGTGTCGTGGGCATCTGTCTTATTGCAGGTAGGGGCGTTTCAAATTCTTTTATGAGAGGGGAGAATTGTCATTTGCTCATATCGGTAGATACTTAAGTGAAGAAAGGTCGTTCAAATGGAAATTATAGACACTTAAAGGGGGGGTGTTTGTAACACCACATGTGACAAGAATGAAGGAGAGACGTGCAGGTGTTTGGGTCCAATAGCTTCATCGGAATGGACAGCCGGAGAAAAGAATTTGCAAGAGGAAGGAATTTTCAAGGGGACAGGGGACAAATTTGCCACAAGTAACTGGGGGGGGGGGGGGGAAAAGAATTAAATGATGGGTCATTGGGTTTCTTCCCTCTCTTCCAGGGGGATTAAGGGAGGGGTTGAATCACGGCATGAAAAAAGAAAAAAGGGCTGAGATCAAAGGATGGAAGGGAGCCCAAATAATGTGCCGTCGCTGCGCGCGTCAGTGCTCAAGAAAGAGACACATCCTTTACTGAGGAGAGGGGGAAAGACGTTTGACATGGCCAACAGGGGAGGGACAGAGGGGTTTCCCCGAAAACTACTCTAAAAAAAAGAACGGGTCATGTTCCCTTCTGGGGGAATGGCCAGGAATCATCATTTACCTTTTGAGGAAGCAAAAAAAAAAAAACTGAAGGCAGAGGATAAGTAGAAGTTTTGTTCTGTAGTGAGAGACAAAGGATCTGTGGGAGAGGCCTCTATGGGGGAAAAGTAACTGTATTCCCATTTGGGCGAGAGAGGTAGGGGGCAGTCCGGGAAGTAGGGGGGTAAGGAGAAGAAAGGGTGACAGAATGTGGAGAGAAAAGGAATTCTTAAACCCATGGAATGCACCACCCTTGGGGGGGGTGTGGTGGGGTTTGCATAGGAGGGTATACGCAAAAGAGAAAAAGACTCAACAAAAAACGGAGAGAATAAAAAAAATTGTAAAAAGGATGTGTCTAATCAAACACCACGGAGGGGGGAGCCGAAACCTGGGGGGGACATGAAACGCAAGCGAGGCAATCGGTAAAGTAGTCGTCTTTGGGGGAAATGGTAACCTTTCCTTCTCTCTGGGGACAAAAAAAAAGGGGGTCCGAGTCCCAATACGGGACTACACAGTGGGGGGAAACTGGAAAAGAATAAATCCGGGCAAGTTGGCAAAACTCTCGACTTCTGACGCAGGGCAAGTCCTAGACGTCTTGGTAAAAATGAGGCTGGACCCTCATAGGATCTCAGTCCAGGAGAGAAAGACATACTACAAGGGTTTCGGAAGGGGTTAGGGGAACAGCTCAAACGACGGGGAAGGACAAGTAAATGGAAATTAGGGCGACCACCGTAAAAAACCCATAAAGCGTCCCCAGTAAAGGAGAAAAGTCCGTGCTGATAGAAGCTAAAAAAGCACTCAAAATAAGAGGGTTCAAGAAAAGGGAAGAAAGAATGGTTTTCGAGTTGGAAAGGAGCGGATGTGGGAACGGCAATATTACATTAAAGTTGAATTAGTGGACGCGGAAAGGGGAAGGTGGCAGACAATTTTCCAGATTTTCAAAAAAAAACGAGCGGGAAGGAGACACAAAGAGGCGAAGGGGGGGGGAAACTCCAGCTCGCTGAGCGAGGAAGTGGAAGTTGGGGGGACGGTCTGTAGTTGGGGGGGATTACGACCAAGAAAAGGGAAAACGAACCCTTGAAGAAACAGGGGGAAAGAAAAATGTATGGGGGGGAAAACACGATCTTGACTTGTTAAAGGGTTCGAATGAATTTTTCAAACGTTGAGGAATTGACATTGAAGGGGGGGGGGGTGTTCAGTTGAAGGTTCGGGATTACGATACAAAGAGGAAACCGTAATTAATAAAATTTCAGCATCGATAATAAACTGAAAAGAGGCAGTCACAACGACACGGGAATATACGGGGAAAACACACGGGTTTTACGTCCTGGAAAAAGGGGATATCACTGAAAGATGAGGTAAAACAAACCGAACAGGGATAACTAGACATACGTGGAAAAAAAATCCCCCATCCCACAAAATGAATCGGATTTAGTGCTCCAATGGGTGTTGAGAAAAGGGTGTTTTTTGAGTAGTTGGGAAGTGCGATAATAGGGTGAACAAGCCAGCGTGGACCAGATCAGAAGAGGGCTTCTGTCTCTTAAACAAGCTTTCCCTACAATGGGGGGAAGGTATGGGTCTGAGGGTCAAAGCATACTCCCCTTTGGTCCAGGGACTGACGAACCGGAGAAGAACGGGACAATCTCGGAACTTCTTGGACGAGAAGGAACCGCATTAAAAAGGGGATTCCTATTCAAGGGGGGGACAGCCAGGTCAGAGGAGAGGATCGCCACGTCAGTTGTTTGTTTTCTGTCCTTTACCCACACACAAAAGAACTGTAGAAAACCCAAATCGAAAGAAGTGTCGTTTTTCTGAGGCACGGGGAAGGGCCAATCTGTAGGATGGGGGGAACAGATGGTTTGGGGGGGGAGTTGACGAATGACCATCAATAGACACAAAGTTGAAGGGTCCACCTCTAAATTGGGAAGGTGGGTGAAGGAATAAATAACATTTTTGAGGGAAGAGAGTGCAAGGAACGCAGACAAATATGCAAACCCCATAAAGTCCATGGAAGGGAACACCTATTCCGTAAAAAAAAACGGAAACTAAAGAGGGCGCAAACCGTCCGGGGTATGGATGCTGTAACCGCAGGGGGTGGGGATGTTTTTTCGATTTTAGAACTGTGCGGGGAAGGGGGAAGGTTCGTAGGGCATT
>Ga0179591_1290585_pt1 | contig 12029 bp, 10 predicted proteins | sample CZOMad2_1_08_16f_FD_182891 | JGI IMG/M metagenome (GOLD analysis project Ga0179591, IMG submission 182891) | Vadose zone soil fungal communities from Angelo Coast Range Reserve, California, USA - CZOMad2_1_08_16fungal (PacBio error correction) | ecosystem: Environmental > Terrestrial > Soil >...
CGGTATCCCCAGGCGCCGAGGAAAAGTAATGGGGGAAAGGAAGATCAAAAAAGGAGGGGAGGGTGAGGAGGGCCAAAATTGGTCGGGTGCTGGGTCAAGAACCCCAACAAGCGGTTATCAGCATGGCGTAGCGGCCTGCTCTATACCGCAAAAAAACAGCAAGCAAGACAAAAAAGGCGCGCCCTATCGGAGGAAGGCTTAGCAAAACAACAGGGGAAAACAGAAGGCAATTGTGGGATGGCGCCAAGTAGCTTAGACAAAATGGAGGTACCCCGGGCGTGCGGTTTTATCTCTCACGTTCAGGTCCGAAACAGACAAAAATAGGGCCGGAAGACAGCACAGCACCTCCTTCTTTCCACTTCGACCCTCGGTGCCCCGAGGCACAAAGGGGGAAAAAAGATAAAAGCAACCCCCGAAAGCAAAAAAAGGAAAAAAGATGGGACATTGCCCGGCCCCGGACAAGGAAGGCGAAACTGGAAAGGGGACGAACCTGAATGGACATAGGACTTGCACTCCGAAAGCGGGTGAAACGCTTCGGGGCCCCTCAGGGGGGAGGAAAAGGGGGGTGTTGATGAAGGGAAGGAAACCAGAGGCGGGGGCCGCTGAAAAGCCGGATACAGAAGTGAGTCCCACGCTCTTTTATCAGGAGGTAACCGGGGGGAGGGGTGGCTAAAAAAAAAACCCATCTTCAAAGGAAGGAAAGGTGAAAAACAATCCCTAAACGATACATCTCGGGAGTCAAGAAGAATTTCACCCAAAAAAAGAAAGAAGAAGGACATCAAGACCACCCCGAGGATCCTGGCTTATTCTGGGGGGGTACCACAACATCAAAAAAAGTTTTCTTTTCAAAATCCGGAAGAGAAACGTGGAGGTCAGAAAACTTGAGACATAGAAAAACTAAAACCCAGAAGTCGCGTTGTGTTCCAGGAAACGAGACAATTTAAACCAGGACCAAGTAAGAAGGAACTCAGGCGAGGCGGCACAGAACCTCTGCCGCCCCACTGGCGGGTCCGTCTTAGAACTAAGAAAGGGAGAAATTGTAGCTCCTAATAAGTTGGAGGGCACTGGGGGGAATTCAATTTACTTGTGGAGCTTGTCAAACGGCCTGGGGAGGGAGATCGGGGAGGGAAAGAGAGCTTGAGGAAGAGAAATCGGGTTCTCAGTGGTCAGGTGTGACGGGGGGCGGCGCCGGTTCACGGGTCTGGGGCAAGGGTAGGGATTGCTGTGGTCGGGAGGAAGGGTAAATGGATGACCAGCCTGACCTTGGAAGTGTTGCAGGACCCGCCTGCTTAAATGTGGCCGTTCCCTGCTGTAGGAAAAGAGTAATAGGATACGGAAAAAAAGAAAAAAGGAGACCAGCAGGGTCTTCACAAATGCTAAAATGTTTGTGTTCGCCGGGCGCACCGAGGGCCGACAAAAGCCCCGACCAAAGGGGGATGGGAAGCGGAAGTTGGGGGGAATGGGACGTTGGGTACCTTGGGTCATAGCGCACCCCCCAGGTCAGAACAGATGAGGAATAAGAAACCGGGGAGGAAAGGGTCACGTCTGCGAGTCATCGAGGAAAAAAAAGGTCAAACAAATCAAGGGGGGTGCCATGGTTGGGGCGCAGGAAGGGAAGCCGCACTGGGGCCACTTCGGGAACTCATAACGGGGACGTTGATTGGGTGAGGCAGAGAAAACGAAGTCGGAAAAGGGGGTGGTGTGAAGGTGTAAAGAAAAAAACATGCTCGGGTTCCCCAAGGGAGAACTCCCGTTGGGACGCAGGATTAATGCACCGTTCGGGAAGACTATGTCCAGTTTCATTGCGATGTAGCACTGCTTTCGCAAAGTGAGTTTTCTGTCAGTGGAAAAAAGACGAGGTTAAAGGTTGGGGGGTGGGAAAAGGGAAAAAGAAATGAGGGAAGTCTGTGAATGACCACCTTTAAAGGGGGGCAACTTTACTTTGATAAGGCAAAAGCTGTGGACTAGCTTTTACGGGCCGACCATGATTGCATTAAAAAAAAGAGAAAAAGGTGAGACGTCGCGAACCAAACAAGGTCCCAGTTGGGAGTATAGAAGGTCGGTGGGACCTTCACGACGGAATTAGAATGCGGTGGTGGACTGGGAGGGGTAAACAAATTCCATTTAGTCCGCTCAAAAGAACCCTCAAAGGGAGAAAAGAAATTAGAGTGACTACTGTGCCATCCCTACAGACCTCCGGGGGCCCTTAATTGACCGGGAACTCGAGACAAGAGAAGAGCTTATGCCATACAATTCATGGATCTGAACTTCACAAGAACGACAAACCCTGTGGGGGGTGTCAAAAAAAAGAAAGAAAACATTCCAAACCGTTTGTTTTGATATACTTCCAAGATCGCAAAAAAAACAAAATGGGGCCAGGGGGGAAAACAAACTAAAGAAAAACACTGACCTGGCTGCTTAAGCCTAGACTCGGCCGTTGGGGGGTGGGCTTGGAGCAAGGGGGAGGTTTCGAACAAAGGAAAACAGCGACGGGAGCACACAAAACTCAAACTTCAAGCCGGGGATTCAAACTTTCGGCTATCATTCCAGAAAGACAGGGAACAAACTACAGAAAAGGGGTAGACCAGAGTACGCCAATTGCCAAAGCCTGGCCACAACAGGTTCACCAGAACTGGAAGAACTCTCCAAAAAAACAAAAGGTAGGATATATCGAATCTCGGTAGGGGTACCACAAATGGGGGGCCAATGGGATGGAGGGGAAAAAACAGGGGCACCGAAAACTAAAAACTTAAAATTCGCCGAATTACGGTGGCCCGAGGCGGGTGGGCTCTTAGGCTAAGAAAAAAGATGTGAAACAAAGAGGGATCAAAAGACCGGGCCAGCAATCTAGCTCACCAACATCAACTTTCATGAGAAAATTACCAATGGTGTTGGTGGTTGTGGGGAAAGTAGAAATGAGCATGAACCGGAACGGAGGTAGAAGGGGCCTTCCCGGAAACATCACACAGGGCTTTGGGATCAGCAATTAGACGACTTTTGGGACTGTGAAAAAAAATACGGGCGTCTGAAAGGAAAACGAGGGGACCTCAAGGGGGAAAACATTTTCGATGCTTGAACAAGTTAAAACGCGCCGTGTGCGGAGGAAGCAGGAAGTAAAAACTAGGGGGCAATGGGCAAAAAACTCCTGGGGGGAAAAAAAAGAAAACCAGCACCGACCGCCCGGGCAGCGGTACATTACAAAAATCTAGAACCAAAAAGCCAAGGGGGGGGTTCTCTCGGGTCACGAAGGGGAATCTCCCCTACTGCGGTTCACGCACCGGATCGTGGCAACTTCGCCATGCAGATCCTTCCCAAAGTCAAAGGTTGCTAACTTAGAACTCCTTCAGCAAGGAAGAAATGGGTGAAGTTGTTTGAAAGGAAATAAATAGGAACGGGGGGGGCGGAAAATGGCCTACGAAGCATACATACCATCGAACCGAGCCGGGGGGAAATGCTCGGGCTACAGTGGGGGGAACAGAAAACATGGGAACAGGGGGAGGAAAGGGAAAAAGCGCGCCAACCGGTAAACTTCGACACTCGCTGAAAACGAGCCGGGACATCCAATCAACTCCCCGTCACGTAAAGGGGGAAAAAGTCGGAAGAAAGGGCCAAAAGTACCAAACGTAAAAAAGGGCGAAGAACAAACACACAAACCGAAAAGGAGAAAAAAGTGGTAAACGGGCTTGCCTAAAAAGTCCTGGGGGGCTGCAGCAAAGGGACGCGAGCTGCAATGCACTGAATTGAGCTTAAGGCACCTAACCGGCGAGCACGACAAGGAAAGCAAAGAGGACCGTTATTGAACTCAGGCTCAAAAGGACGAACGTACTTAAAGACCCGCAACAGAACTGCAAAGAAAAAAGTGAGGTGCAAAAGACAGGTAAAGGGAAAAAGAAGACAGGAGAAGCCTACGGCACGCCTAACCGGTCCGGTCTCAGAAAAAAGGAAGGCAGAAACTCGAAAATCACCTTCCCATCACAGCAAGTCTGAAGCCTATTACAACAGACGAAACGTAAGGAGCCGGTCAAGGAAACCCCACCGGGGGGACGAAATCGACCCCAAGACAAGAGCCAAAGCAATCACCGCCGCCTAGGCGCAGATCAAAAGAAGAACGTTTCCAAAGGGAACCCAACAAAAAAAGACAGCTAGGGGAAAAAACACCTAAGGGTCACACAGACAATACAGGACCATCCGGTCTCCGCGTTTCTTACCGAAGGAATGCAGTCAACGCAACAACCGGAACCGGGGAACTGCTGGTCTTTCCATAGAAATCGGGGGGGTGGGGAAGACGCGACCATCGTACAACTTTCAGCATCAAATCAACTTCCGAAGGAGAAACCATGTGTTAGGAACAACGGGTGTCACGCCAAAGCTGGTGAACCAGGGAGCTACTAAAAAGAACTTGAAAAAGAAACTGGCGCCCGTGACCGGCCTCTCGACGGTAAATGTTTCAAGAGGGAATACGATGTTGGGAAAAAGAAAGGGCAGAGAACTGGCCGGAACAGGGGGCCAGCAAGTCAAATGCAAGGGAAACAAAGCCCGCGCGGGGTGGGAATCGTCCGCGCTGTCGCCCGGCCAGACGCCGTTGCTGAAAAAAAACAAAACCTTCGAAGGGGGAACGCCGAAACCCACCCGGGCGTGGACTCGGTAACTCCAGCATAAGACGCGGCCGCGATCGGTTAACTAGATGGAGGGGGGGGGAGAGCCAAACTGATAAAAATGGGAAGGGTGGGGGTGCTGTTAGGGTACAACTTCAGGACTTGGCGCCCCCCTCCAGATCGCCCCCTCGGTCCTGGCAGTTCCTGGGGGACTCCGGCTAAAAAAGGGGGGAGGACAGACGAAAGAAAGGCAAAAGGTAAAAGGGGAAAAATCCCTGTCAGAAACGTCCTTGAAGCAGACGTAACCCAGCCCGGACTAAATCTCCCACTTTGCAGGTCAGCGCCTAGCTCTCCGGAGGTGGAGGGATATCCTCGTTCGAAGGGGATCCGGAAAAAGTCGCCAGACGCCAGAGGACCAGACAAATAATGCTGCGCACCGCCGCACCTGTAAACCTACCCAACAGAAAAAAAACCGGGGGGTTAAACCTCAAAAAAGGAAAAGTCCAGGAAAAAAGAAAGTGTCTTCAAGGAATCACCGTGGTGCATAATGACGAGGTTTCTACTACGTAGATATCACAAAACAACGGAGTAGTACAAGGAAGTCTTATAAGAACAAAGCGCCTGCATGAAAAGGGGGGAAGAGAAACATGAAAGAAAAGATGCACAAAACCGGCGTACTGAAGTTAACTCAATTTTTGGAACGGTGGGACGCGCAAAGAAGGCCTTGGGCCATCAGGGCAAATCTGCTGCGGGAACAAACAATCGCAAGCGTATATGACGAAGGCAGAGGAGAAGAAGGGAAAAGGGGAAACTGGGGGAGGGCGCCGGAAACACCGTCGAAACCAAGGTCCTGAAGTCCTTGGCCAGGTGTTGACACCGGGATGGGTAGAAATCGAGACCAGGAGGGGAGGCGGCGTCAAAAGCGGGTCAAGACTCGGGAAGCACCCCGAGGTAAGCCATGAGCGGAAAGGCTTGACAAAAAGACAACCCAAAAAGAAAGACCAAAAGAAGTGGTCCAAAGTCACCTAAAAACGATGACAGGGGAGGGGGGATCAAAAACAAAATTATATTTCATCTAACGGGGTTACGGAAAAGAACACGGTTGGACTCAAATGTTAAGGGGGGCCCTCTAGTAATTGGGGTGAATCATCTAACACGAGAGGCCCGGGGAGAAACGTCGCGGGAAGGCCTTCGGAAGTTAAAATCAAGGAGAAGCGGAGAATAATTCCTTGGTGCTTGGAAAGGAAGAAATAAAATAAGGGGAGGCTGAACCTTATACCAGAACCCCGAAAAGGATTAAAAAAATAAAGTGAACATACTCCAGAGTTAAAACCCCAACGTCCGAAGTAACATCAATCAGCCAAACCGATCAAAAGGCAGCCGCGGTGAAAAAGGCGGGGAAAGAAACTTCCAGGTTCTGAAAAAAACGGTAAAAAGCGCCCACCGAAACTGGAAATGTGCATCAGACTACGCGTCTATTGGGAGGGAATCAACAACCAAAATCAAGGGGCCATTCCAGACTTGACACACTTTCCCGGTCTGAAAAAAAAAGCAAACAGAGTCTCCTTCCCCTTACTTCCAGAGGAATTCCTTGTCGGACTTATTTTCACCCTAGGGTGATACCGACAATAGGACCAACCTGTTGGGTTATTAAGATGTGCGGTGTTCCTGTTGGGGGGAAGGGGAGGGGGGGGAAAAGAAGAGTATCGCTAACCAGGGCAGTAAGTGGCGTCTCCCTGGGGTTCTGCAGGGGAAGGGGGACGGGGAGGAAAAGTCTATTGGAACTTTCACGGGGTTGGGGAAAGTGTCAGGTACAGAGGCAATTGATTCTGGGACTTCTGACAGGTGGGGTTACGCTTTGTTGTCGAAAGGAAGGTTTTAAGGGAGCCGCGTCTAAAGGTTGAATCTCCTTGGGGGTCAGGAGAAGAGGAAATCTCCGTAAACGCAGATATCGCAAGTGAGTCCCGGCTGCAGTACCTGGGTGGGATGGGCGCCGCCCCTTCTGGGAAAAAACATCCAATAATCCGCTCTTGGGCAGGGCAAGACGGGAATAGGAACGTCCGGGTTGACTTGGGGGGTAGCGCACTAGGCCAAAAAAAGCACTTCGGACAGTACAACCATCGATTAGCAGAGAAAAGGGGAAGAAAACCTTTTGGTCAGCTCTTCCCTGTGGACCTCGACTTTGGGGGGTAAAGACTGTCTTTTTTACGAAAATTTAAAGGGTCGATAGGATGAAAACACTTCTTCCCTCCAGGGGGAAAATCAATCATGCATGAAAAACAGGACGGGGACTTGGGGTTTATGAAAGAAATGTGGTCTACGCCATCTGGTGCGCAGGGAAAGATTCTCATTGTCTGGGGAAAAAAAGGAGTCATAAATACGGACCATAATATGTCGTAGACACGTTAAGACGGACGATGGTCAGGGCGGCAGAAAGGGAAAGAGGGTTTCTCGACATGAAAGCGAAAGAGGAGTGCTGGAGATTGGATCAAGAAAGGAAGGTTTGAAAGTGGTCACCGGTCAAGTTAGTGCGTGGACTTTGAAATTCAAAACGTAGATCAACGAAAAACGGGGGAAAAGAATCAATAAGGGTGGAGGGGAACTCAGCAGGGTACGTGGGACCGACCCATAAAGGAGGCAAGGGGTTACACTTCCTAAAACACAACCGTCCTTGGTCGAACCTCACATGTAAGGTTGGAAAAAAAGCGCCAAAAGGGGCGCATTCGGGGGGAAATCAGATGGTTCCCACCTGACAAATTTGATCCTCCCCTTGAAAGAAAAGAATGAGAAGTGCGAATCCCATGTTTCCTTACGGAACTTAACTTTGCCAGAACTCAAAAAGACAACGTTCCTTCCGTTGTTCCTCCAAGAAAATCACTTGACAAAAGCTCAGCCAAAACGGAGTATTTTCACCGGCACACAGAGCAAATCAACCGAACATTAGGTCCCACCACGGCACCCAGGGGGGGGGAAAGTTGCACGACCAAAAAGGCATGGCCACCGTCCCCGTGGTGGGTCAGATAGTGAGAGGACGGGAAACCACCTGTTTAAACGGTGTCGGTCTCTATCTAAGCCAGAAAAGCGGTGCCGGTAAAGCTTTTTGACCAATCAGCAGCAGATCACCTCACGGGTAACATCAAAAAATGAGAGTCTGAGTCCTTCCAAAGTCACCCGACCGAGGTGCCTAAGTAAAAAAGGCAAGGGCAACGCTGAGTGGCGAGGTATTGAGAAAAAAACAACACAACGGAGTAAGAGACTAGAAATCAATAAACATAGGGGGAATCAGGTTTGCATGAAAAGTCAAAGGGCGGGACCCTTCTGTGGGGACAGGAAGTGCGAGGAAAAGGCAGCAGTGGGAGGTCCGGGCGTGTGGGCTTGGCAGAGTAGGCGGGCTGATGGTCAATGCGGGGGAGGCACCCACGTAGACAGCTGCTCAGGGGGAGCAATACACGGTCATTGCAAAACCAGGGGGTTGGGGGGGCCGGAATAATGCGCTCGAACCCAAGCGGGAAACGTTTGGTCCTGCCTTCTGGGAAAAAAAAAGACCCATTAGGGTTTGGAGGTCAAAGCAGGGGTGCCGTTTACCTCTGGCCAATGGCATTCAAAGGGAAAACGGAGTAGGACGTCAACAGGAATTCAATCCCATGTCGATTTCAGGTGTAAGAGTGCTGGGTAAAGCGAAGGGATTCTACTGCGATTCAACGTCGGGGGCTGGGGGCATGGGGCGGGAGTTCCTCCGACCCGAAAACATAAAACCCGCTACGCGCCAAGCAGAAGGAGGACCAGAACACCTCTTGGCCGAGGAAATTAATTGTTTTAGGAAGCGGTCCCAACTTGACTGAATACCTAAACATCCTTCATGGGGGTAACGATAGAAACTTAGAAGGCATGAGGAAGCCATTTCACCCTGTTCACGAGAAACTACAGTCGACTCAGCAAAAAAAAAACAAACTATCGTTTGGTAAAAAACAAACTTGGCAAAAATAAATCTGAACGGGGCGGTCCCATAAGCTCAGGACAGGTCATAAGGCAAAAATCGGAACAGACCCTGGACACACAAAAAAATTAAGCGACCGTTACGGCAATAAACCTCCCCAAGAAGCACAGTTTCAAGCACAGCACACGGTAAAAAACGAGGGGAACAACAAAAAAGCCACTGGCCCTTGGCCGGTGCATCCAAAGAAAAGTAAATGTCAGCACTCCTTGGGGGGAACTCCCGGGGAGTCAAGACAAAAACCCGGAAAAGACCCTCACTTGAACAACACAACTCGGGTTAAGAGCTGACCGAAAGAACGCAAATGTGGCCCCCCGATTGCAGCCAGCGCATGCGCGATCAAGGCTGGGCACATAGCAAGCCCCCAAACTCCCAACAACTAATCAATGCCCGCATCCAAGGTGGGAAAGCCACAAACTCCGGACAGAGGGAACGACCCAGCTGCTGACGACGTCAGACTTAAAAAAAAAAAAAAGGATACAAGAGTGGGGTCGGGGGAAGAGATACGTAAATCAAAACAGGAGGTCCGAAACAAGAAGGCACAAGCCGTCCCACAAGGACGACCCGGGGCCGGACACGCGGAAAAAACAGGGCGGGGGTCATCACACAGTGCAAACACCCGGACTTAGACATCCAACCACAAGAAAAGGGCAAGAAACTGTTTACAGTGGAAAATTCAACTTCTCCGAAACGTCCTAGAACGCACATGAAAAAAATGAAGAAATCAAGCAAGACCAATTCTAGCAGCAGTAACCTCATAGAAAAGCTTGGGGATCAAATCCCGGTTCCACACTGCACACAACCAAACAAAAACCGAAGAAGGTACCACATTGCCAACAAATCGATAAAAAAAAACAGAAAAAAAAGGATTACAGAGCCTTGGATGTCAAAGTGGTCACGCCTCTCATTTGGTAAATAGGGGCAATTTCCTTGAACTCCTTGTCAGGTGGCCACCATCAAATCTATGTTTTTTGAGTACTCTAATCAGGACCAAACTAACAACAACCCGAAACATGAAGAACGGGGCAACTTTCTTTTTCACAAGGGGACAAAAAAATGTTAAGGGTGGTCAACGCGAATCTCCCAAGGGTTACCTGTGCGGAAAGAGAGTTCCCTTAAGGGTACGGGAAAAGCCAATTCACTGACCGGAGGCAAACAGGGGTACACCCGGGCTCTTTTGGGGTGAAAGAGACAGGGGGACTCCCAGGGCCGGGGGGTAGGACAGCAGCCAGGCTGCCTTCAAAAACGAAAAAGCATGCTAGGTCATTCTCTCTCCCATAAAAAAAATGGTATAACAACCCGCGCTGGCAGCCTGACACACCAATTAAGCGATTGTTCCTCCCTCAAGAAAACGAAGTTAACGGGTGATCCTGCCTAACCTGATCAAAAACGCTGCTCGAAATGCAGCTGTCTTCGCGGCCTGGAAAAATGAAAAAAACTACAGCCTCGGGGGCTGGGGTGCTTTGTTAAAACGGTATCGTCGTCGTTGAGCGCCCAAAGGGGGGGGGAAGCAGGAGCGAGTCCAAAGCAGGGAATAAGCGGAAACGTTCACCTGCCCTTCGATAACCGAACGTGGGCCCCCCCACCCATTTTTCACTACGGCCCCAAGGGAGCGCCAAGCCCAAAAGACCCGGAGGCAATGGGCGACAGCAAGGGCCCAGAGGGCATCTGAAAGTGGCAAAGCAAGGCACAAGTGACTCTTCTAAGAGCCGCTTTATCGGGGGGTGATGGGGAAACTAGAAAAATAAGGAAAAAAAGCAAAACTCCCCATCCAAACCTCACTAAAGGGGGTCGACCCCCAACACCTCGCCTACCTCAGCAAAAAGGAAAGCCTTGGGGGGGGGGTGCCTCTTCCCGAAATCTTAAGAAATGTTCTTCTTCTAAAAAGTGTTTCATTCCCAAGCTAAAAACCGATCGAGAAAAAGACCAACACGAAAAAATATTCAGGTAGGGAAATGGGAGGGCCGGTAAAACAATTAACAAAGCGGGAGGAAGAATAACGAAACTGAAGACGAATAAATGAACCCACGGCCTTAGGGGGGGACTCCTGGGGAGGGGGGGTGGGACAAAGTCCAGCGACGGGGAATGGCGAGAAGGAAAAAAACCGAAAATCAAACGTCTGGTCGGTCTCGTAATCAAACCGCAGAGCGCGAGAACATCACACTGGTCGGACATAGCTAGTGAAGTTCCTTGGGGAAAAAAATCAAACAGTAAAAAGCCGTCAACAAGGGGGGGGTGCGGCTCAAACGAACCCCTAGACGGGCTGGGGTACCCTTGTAACAAATTTTATATAAAGTAAGGGGGCGTCCGAAAAAGCGGCCGCAGTGCAAAAGACTACTCAGAAAAACCCCGTCCATCACTGAAAGGAAGTTGAAATAAGCACAAAAAAAAGGTTTTAACCACAACAAGAACCCGTATCTTTGTTTTCATAAAAACATGAACTCAGAAGAGAAATGGGGCCGATCGGCGCCGGCAGGAATGTGTTCATCAGTCGGGTGCCGGGTACATCCGTTTGGGGCGGAACGGCCCCCGTCAAAAATGTTTGGTGTCCAGACCAGGCCTGCTAACCCAATAACGCAGTACCGCGCAAAAACGGCACCGCGAGGGGGCGTGAGCCTCTGCTGCATTGAAGTAACCGGAAGGCAGGGAGGCGGCAGAAACAAGAAAAGCAGAAAAGAACCTGCGATGAACAAATAGTGCGTCAGGCCTAGCCTTTCCCCGGAAAGGGACCAAAGCCACCGAAGGTAGCGGTGAGGCGTTTGGGGACAAACCATCAATGTTGCCCTTAAAATCTACGGGAACCATGTATGTTTGACAGAGCGACGTTTAATTTGCACAGGCCAGCACCACCAAATCCAGGAAGACGCTGTTTTGGGGGACAGAAAAGCAGGGGGAACAGCTGAGGTACCACACTGCGGCGGCCGGGGGACCCGCCCTTCGGCACGCTACCTGGGTGAGTTGGGGTGCTAAACTGATACCAGAAAGGTTCGGACATTAGTTAATCAACCCGTAGAGGCTGTCCTGGGTTGGGAGGTTGTTACCGGGGGGGTTAAGGGATAAATCACGGGGACCTCGTCAGCGGCCTAACCAGGTGGGAGAATTTAACGATCTTTGGTGGGCAGGAGGAACAAGGGCGTCAAGGACCGTCAGGCCGGTCACGTTGCGAGAACCGGTTGTCCTGTCTTAATTTTCTAAAGGGGAAGGGAATTAAACAACCCATGTTCAAGGGAAAAAAAAAAGCGGGCTGACTGTTTATAAATTTGAAGCCGCCGTTACAGGAGCCGGGTAAGACTAGGACAAAAAGGGGCGAGCGTAGAAAAGGGTAAAGGTCGGAAGGGGGAAACTGAAAAACGGCGGCAAAGAAAAACAAAACAACAAGCGGCGGTTGGACGCGTTTTCTTGGGGAGGAGGGAGGGGATGTATCGAACAGGCCCCCCAGG
>Ga0179591_1331970_pt1 | contig 12029 bp, 8 predicted proteins | sample CZOMad2_1_08_16f_FD_182891 | JGI IMG/M metagenome (GOLD analysis project Ga0179591, IMG submission 182891) | Vadose zone soil fungal communities from Angelo Coast Range Reserve, California, USA - CZOMad2_1_08_16fungal (PacBio error correction) | ecosystem: Environmental > Terrestrial > Soil >...
GGAAGGACCAAGGCAACTCTCCTTAGACAAGAGAAAGGAAACGACTTAGCGGAGAAGGGGAGAAAACTAAAAAAGCTCAGAAGGAACGTCCTCGGACAATGGTGGCGGTCAGGAAATAAAAACGGCTCCGGCGCAGTTAAGGGATCGGTGGATCTCTGCAAGCCCTAGAAATCATGAAAATGTCGGAATGGAGAAAGGGCGGATCACCGGCAATCCAAATGACACTGCCATCGGGACTCCCTGAAGACAAAGAGAACAAAAAAAAAGTTCCGGGCTAGTCCCGAAGCATAGGAAATGGCGTGCAAAAAAAATCATGGAAAGGGTGGGGGCGACGACCGCTAGACGCACAGACTCTCAAAGCAGACTATGACTTGTATAGCGAAAAAGGTGCGCTACCTGAAAATGACTACTGCGGAGAGAAAAAACCGAAGAGTGAAGGATCGAAATTATATCGGAGCAAAGGAAAAGCGCTGATTATGAGCATGGAAGTCGAAATCCGTATGAATAAACTCCTTCCCTATAACAAGAAAGTCTGAATGCGCAAATGTCTTAAAAAAAAGGACGTCAAGTGGAAATGATGGGACCCAACCGGGGGATCATTCTGAAGGGGGCTGACGGCGGTGAAAGCCTTCTCTCCAGGTCTGATGTCGCCGTAACAAAACCCCTGCTAACACTGAGGAACCCACAACCAGGAGAAAGAAGAGCACGCTTTGGGGGGAAACCTACAAAAATAAGCGTGTGTAAGGACAAAACCACTAAAGATACGAAAAGAAAGAAATGGTGAGGGCACGAGCCAACGCACGAATAACCAAGCAAGAAATCTCCAGCTTAAGGTTAAAAAATTCAGGAGACAGGTGAGACCCGAATTGGAAAAAGCAAGAGGTTTCGTCCTCGACGGGAGCCACGGCAGGAATTATGGCCGGGCCGTGCCCAAAAAATTAGAGGGGCAAAGGGAGTTTTCACAGAGACGGGATAAGAAGGCGTGGAAACAAAAAGGTTCGATTATAATACTGCACATAGGGCTGTAGAATTTGACGGAAAGCAACCTCGCGTCACCAAAGACTAAAACAGCAGCGGGAGCAACGACCATTAAAAAGGACTGGAATTCCAGACAAAGGACGAAAAACTGCTGGAATTAAGGGATCGCATCCAGCGGGCGTCCGAAAAAGGAATTTGGGCCGCTGACCTAAAGAAAGTTCAAGTTAAGAATAAATTTACACTGGAGAAACTCAAATATCGGCAAGATGTACTCTGTGAAAATGGAAAGGAAAACACAACAGAATATATCAAAATCCAGTGTTGAACACAAAAACTGAGCAGGCAACACTCTCACACAGCGAGAGCATCGCTTCCCAATTTCAGGGCGAAAGAAGACATAGCTATGATGGAGACCAGGACAGCTCAACAAAAAAGGGAATCTAGAGGCTAAAGGAAAAGTCAAACCTAGGGTTTAACGTGTCACTTGACAAGACTCAGGGAAACCGGAATGGGAATCAACACACGAGGGGTCGTTCTCACAATGCCATGGGGACAACTAAAAGGGGAGCTGAACCGGTAGGACAGGGAAAGGTGATGAAAGAGAGGCAGTATGGCGTTGGAAATTATGGCCGCACAAAGGTTTCAAAACATTAAACAAAGAAGTATCCAATAGGGGTCGCCGTCCAAAGCCGCATCAGGAGGAGACAGCAGACGCCTTCATGAGGCAGGGGGGGTGCTGGACTAAAAACTTGAGTAGGAACGGCAGACTTATAAAAAAAGAACCAGAAAAGGTGAAAAAAGGATCCCGGCATGTTGTTTAACAAAGAAGAAAAAATGAAGAGAAGCCGACTTGGTTTCCTCTTCCGGCGGGGGATACGTAAAAGGTCAGATAGCTGAAAGCGGCTAGATCGCAATTGAAAACAAGCCGAAAGACGAAGATCAAGAACCCTTCGGGGGGCGAGCGAAAAGAGGACGACGTTGGGAATGGAATTTGAACAAAAAAGGACACGAAAGGGAAAGTTCCGGGAAGAGCCCGAGAGTGGGGAATGCAAAATAATTACAATTCCACAAAGGCGGCGGAGGAAAACGTTCCGATGAAAGCCAAGCGAAAATACGCAACGACCACCTGGTAGCTTTTGCAAGCTGCAATTTTACGAGGGACGGAACGCCTAACTAATTCTGGGGAGTTGTCGGCAAAGCAGAGGATCCGAATGACAATGAGCATGCCATGCGTTCCATTCACGAAACCTCTACCAGAGCGTCCGCCGAAAAATCCGCCATAGAGAAGGGAGAAAGCGAATAATTCGCGCACGTCAAGAAGACCGTACCAGGGGAGAAAGGCCATAGGGTTCCCCTCAAATTGTGTGGCAAAAAAATCAGTGTGGGAGGAGGTCACAAGCTCCCGGACGGAAATGCGTGCGGTAGAAAGTGATCGGGAAAGGTCGCCAAAGACGAAAACGTGATGGTAATAGGAGGCGGGGAGGCGAAGTGGTGGCCAGCAGCAAGAGAATACCACAGGAATTCGCGTTTCAATTAAAACTGTCGGGGGGTTGGACAAGTACAAGGCGGGAAGGGAGGGGTGAAAGAGACGGGCTAAGGCACATGCTAAACTTAAATGTGGAAATGGCGAACACGGGCCTGATGTAAAAAAAAATGGATCCTGCAACAAACATTTCAAAGCTGGGAATATCTCGGGAAGAGGAGGAGAAGGCTTCCACAGTGAAGTGGTTTCAGCGCATAGGATTTCTTCCGCATCCGGAGACGCAGGAGTCATCCTTCCTTTTAAGTTTATGAACGGGGCAACGCATTCAATTGGGGGAGCCTTCCTGAGATGAACAAACCAAAAGGGAACAAAAGGGAACGCGAGTTGGGAACCTATGGGGTGTCTGTCAGGCCCGGCAGCGGACCAATTTCAAAATGACCTGCGATGTTCGGCGGAAAAAAAAAAATCAGTCGGGGAAAAACCTATGAAATAACGTGCATCTAACTCTTGTCTAAAGAAGCGCCGCGAGAGGGGTTCGTAATCCGACACAATGATTGGGTTACCAACGGGCCGATTATCAGGGCAAGGTTTTTTTAGAATGTCGTCCGAGAAAAGGAGATAGGCTTTATGGGAGAAGTAGAGAGAGCGACAGGGGGGAGGAGGAATGGAAACGAGCCGAAACATTTCCAATGTCACCATCGCCAGGGCGCAATTGCAAAAATCCTAAATAAAAGGGAGTGGGGGTAGGAGTCACAGCGCCTTCGTAAAAGGCAGATGTGATGGAGCGCGTACGCTCAAAATGTGGCAAGCAGGGAGGTTTTCCAGTGACAGGTCAACAGGGGGGGATGGACAAGATACGTTGGGCCGGCGGTCCCAACGTTAAGTGAGAGGGGGGGGATGTTGGAAGCATCTCCAAAGACGCCAGACGGCAGAAAAGGACTGGGGTCCAGGGTTGCGTAGGTTCAATATTGAAAAAGAATTGCCCGACTTGTAGGTCCCAATCAGACGCTGCACAAAAGGAAGGGCCCGATTGGTCACTGGTACCATAGCGTACTTGAGGGCGCGATGCGATCCGAGCACGGAAAGGAAGAAGTTGAGAAAGAGATTCGTACCAATAAAAATTGCAGGAGAGGCGAACGCCACCGGCCTCAGCTGAAAGGAAGGGATTGGGAACAAGAAACCATGAAGGGATCATGGGTAGTTAACCATCTGCGAAGGCGGTTGGGTACGAACTTGGTTTGAAAAAGGTGGGGTGGCTGGACAGGCACCTGTGCACTAAAATAAGATTAGGAGAGGACGCGACACGGGGAAGGGGAGTCGAACGCAGTCAGATAAAGCAGTTGTCGGTGGTGGCTGCGCACATCATGCACGAAAAACAGATGAAGCGTAGATTCATCAAGCACTTCCACCTGACGGGGGTGCCGACTCCCCGGAACACGAGTGGCAATCGGATTGTGGACTAGGGAGGTGTGACAGTGCCAGCAATCGAGTAGCAGTGGAAGGAAGTAGGCGTGGTTCAGAGTTCCCGGAGGAGAAATGGGGGCTTTTCAAAGGGTTTGAGTTGAAAAGCGTGGGAACATAGGTTCCGCCGAACTAAAGCGATAGCTCTCGGTAACCAAGCGGGGGGAGTTATTGCAAGGTTAAAAAGCCGGAGGGGGTGGTTGTGCCCACGTTGCGGGGTCTCAGCGCTTGGGTGCTGCCTTGAAAAATGTAGCTTCTCGCCAGCACTTCAAGGGCCGACGTATTTTCAAAAGCTTGGGGGCGGGAATGCAATCGTATTATGATTAACAACGACACACACAACTTGTAAAAGGAAACAGAACGAGTGAACGTGGGGGAGGTGACTTTTGGAAAAACAGTGGTTTACAGGAAGGGAAGTTGGCGGAAATTAGCCGTCCTGGCGGGTGTTTGATTCCGTGAAAGAAGTTTGATCGGATGGTCATAACAGAAGGCCGCCGGCCTATTCGCGACTGACTTGTTGACCAGCATTTCTGCTGGGGGACCTGAATGAAACCTAAAAAGCGGCCGCGACACCCTTGCGGCCTGGCAGCCCACCAAACCTGCGCTCTCTGACCTGGTTCATAGTCAGGGGGGGATCACCTCGGAAAATTCGTGTACTTATAATGAGGCCGAACAAATTATTGCGATTCAGGGGGGAGGGTTGGAGTCAAGCACAAAAAATCTGGATAATATCTGAGTGGGGGGGGCGCGGGCAAAGACTGAGGAATGCTGCGTCAGGGAAAGGGCTGACAAAAATCGCCCAATGAGTGCGCTGTTAAGAGACTCGATCAAGATTGTGTCGGTTTTTCACCGCGAGCAGCAACGAGAACCGCACGGAGTGGCGTAGTCGCCGGTCGGTCAAAATGTTTCGGCTTGGCCGATCGTGGAAGGGAGAAAGAGGGGTATTACCAGAAACTCTGGGGGGAAGGGAACCAATGGCCGATGTCTGGACTCACATGAATTGGACGCTGGATCGCAGTGGTCCAATGAAGAGGCAATTTGGTTCCAAAATGGCTTGCGGTGCGGCTCCCCAATTAGGTGTTCGCGGGGAAAACGTATGTAGAAAGGGCAGAGCTCGGCGCAACTAGAAAAAGGAACCATGAAACTCCCGATGGTAGTACAGGAGGCGGGGCTCTTTATCGAGGTGGACACGGAAGTCCGCAACGTCTCACCGCACAGGAACTTGGCCAACAGAAGATCTGTTAAAGAGGGTGACAAAAGCTGAGAGTTTCGGGAGACTTCGGAGTAAGGAGTTTGGAGGGTGATTGCCGTTAGATTGCTGTTCCAATAACATCAGTGGAAGGGGTCGCGGGATCGGGGGGAAGGGTGTAGGAACCTGGCGCCGGCCTCAGGGGATGCACGCCCCTGCGCTGGTCATAGCGGAGTGACCAAATTGAGAAAGTAACTTTGGAAAAATATCCGGGCCGGGTTTTGCTTTGAAAGCGTCCTTTCCTTGGCAAGTAGGAACTGGTGTCCGCGCGGCAGGGGCCTCGGGAATTTGGTGCGCGACCGGGACTGAGTTCGGGACCGAAGCGCCGGACCGGCTCTGGGAGAAGAGGACGGTCTTACTCCCGCAGAAGGACAGAAAAAGGGGTGTCGCGGCGTTGGGACAAGGGAATTTTAGAGATGGAGGGGAGCGCTAGGAGGTTTTAGCCCTTGGGGTTGGGGAAATGTCACACGGGAAAATGGCCACTCAATTCGAAGGGAGAACTGGGAGGGCATTTCCCCTCGTCAGGGTCAGAGGGTACGTTGTCGACCCGCGAGCGGATTCCAGGCTAATCTCCAGACGGAGGAAGGAGAAAGAGAATCTGAAAGGAAGCGACCAAGAGTGGAGGACACCGAAAACAACACTCCAGTTGGGGGAAAGAAAAGAAAAACGTACGAGGGCTGATTCAGGCCGGTCGGAACATCCCCACCCAAGGGACGCCGGAGTAAAAGGGTCCAGAGAAATAAATCCACCGAATCAAGTCAACGCAACCCTCCAAAGCATTCTTGAGGCTTCCTGGGTGGGCCGTTGCAGCTAATCGGGCGGGGCACACGCCGTGAGGGCACGCACCCGGATCGAGGAGGGGGGAGACAAAAATAACGAGGCCCCTGACCTCGAAGGAAGGTCGAGCTGAAAAAGGAAAAGGCCCCGAGGGAACATAACGGCGATTCAGTGGCAAAAAGGCCGCGCAGGGTAGCACCGGAAAAGAGGCGGTCGCGAATACAGACGTGCTAGAGCCATGGGGGGGGGGGGGGGGGGGGGGGTAGGGGGGGGGCTGTGCCGGCAACACTGGCAAGACCTCAGAGGAGAAACTAAAACCATAATCTTAGCTTTAGAACAGGCAATGGGCCCCGTCAATCCAAAAATGGACTACAGCGAAAAGCTACAAACGTCGGGTCTGACGACCAAAACAAAACAGAGAGCTGTTGTATCCGGGTTAGGCCATGTAGCCGCGGCAAACCGAATCCATACGCCCGGTGCTCAGCGCTAGGATCAAATTGTATCAAGTAGTTTGGGAACTTAGAAGGGGAAAAATGAAACCGCAGAGAAATCTAAAAACGGCAGGTGGCAAGGGAAAAACTGGACTAAAAAGCCGATAATCGAATAAGGGGAATTAAAAACAGACCTGGGAAGAACTCCAGATCTGATGGAAGCTGGAAAGGGAAACAGATGACTCACTTGACCACGACGGAGGAAAGAGGGGGATATTGAAAACGTGGCTTAAAGGGATTAACCGATGTAGAAGGTCCCTCGTGAGACGCCGTTTAAAAGAAAAAAAGTAACCTGCTCACCACCGGGGATCGGCAGGACACTCCGTAAAAAGGCCGGTGTGGCGTTTCAAGAGGTCACGACGCCACTAATACCGAGGGGGGGGGACACACAGCTACGAAAAGGAAATAATGGGGGTCGAAATACACTGTAACCTAACGAATCAAAGACAATCAGGCGCCGTCTCCGTTCTGGGAAGGAGCAGGAAGAGAATATGAGGAAAAGATTCGAGCGGTTTGAAGGTGGGAGGGGCTCGCCGTCAGTGGAACTGGCTGGACGCGCGGCCGTTTGGAACGGATGTTCATCCAGCCGATCATGGCAAGGGGATTCCAATCAGCGGATCCTGGAGGAAAAAAAAGGGGGGACGGACGCTCCTGTCAAGGGCAACAAATCAACTTGTCCCTCTGACGAAGAACTGGAACTAAAGAGGAAAATTTGTCCAGGATACCGCGCGTAAAAAGAACAGCACCGGGTCACTTAGGGTCTGACCGAGCAGAAAGGTCATCCGAACAAGGTACTAAATTGCTGTAACTCGGGACCAAGGGATTATAAAGGCAAGGAAGACATCTACATGAAACGACACGCGAAGAGAAAAGACAAGAGCTGGGGCAAAAAAGAAAACGAACTGGCAACGAAAAGGGCCGCAGTTAGAGATCGAAGGGCCGGCGAATCTCTCAGATCTTGATGTCGCTCTAAAGTTTTTTTTCGATCCCGAAAAAAAGGAGGGGTGTGGTCTCGCACGAGGGGAACCCGACTATGGAATTACGTAGGAGGTGGAACAAAAACTTGGGGAATGTCATCAAAAAACAAGACCGCGGGTTCCACAATGCCCGTTTTGCAGCTGAGGAAACTCTCAGGCGGATGGAAGAACGCATTAGGATGCAGAAAGCGGGAAAGCGCACACAGGTGCCACTCAGGGGATAGAGATTTAGACTGGCCGCACGGCAGCGGACAAGGAGAACAAGAGTTCCTGAAAAAAAGTGTGGAAGGTCGAAAAATTTACGGAGCGGCAAACGGCGCTACAAAGGGCGCAGAAGAATGGTACGAGACACGGAGTCATTGTTTTTTCAATACGAATGAAGGGAGAAACTGAAGGAATGGCGGTTCCAAATCCGGGTAAAGTGGGTCGCGTAGAGCGGGGATTATCAGATTGACTCTACAGTCAGGAACACAAAGAAGACAGAAGAAAATCAGTGAAATGCCCTGAGAGGATCCGGGGTTCAAGACGCAAGCAGACAGACTTAAAAGGTATACGAGGACCATCTGGGGGAAAGGGAATTTAATCACTGAGAACAAAAGGTGAAACAAACCGTCAATGTCGGGCCCCTCAGGCGGACGGGTGGGCTAACCTACAACTGAAATAACACCGTAAACGGGCGGAGCCGAAGGGTGAGTAATTGTAAATCAAAACGGCCGTGTGAAAAGTCGCGAACGCGGGAGATTGGTTGGCGGCAAAAAGAACTCTTTGTTAAGTCGTGACATGCCTCAAAACGCAATGCTGTCAGGATCGCTAAAGAGGATGCTTAAGCCTGAAGTCCCCGCAATCCCTCGGAAATGCCGTCAGAAGAGAAGCATACAAAGAATAGACAAGGTCTCCGGCGAATCAAAAAAAGAGGGCTCACCATCGACGGAGGGAGGGAGAAAATCACAAAAAACTCTACATGAGCCTACTGATCGGTGGACCACGACATGACAAAATCAGGGTCGCTTTCAAACCAGTCTCCAGCTTCAGGCAAAGAGTTCTTGATGATCTGCAGAACATTGAACGCAGGAAGGAAGCTCCCCGGGGAAATCGGCCCAGTAAGGTCGTTCCTTAAGAATGAGTGGTTGAAAGATCATACCGCGAATCCAACAATACGGCCTACCAGGATTCCTGTTGCAGGAAAGGGTCGGGGAAGGGTTTTTTAGCAAGATCCGGGGCCAGCCGCGGGGACCCGCATGCTAAAAAGATTGCCAAGTAGGCAGCAGCGGACACACGAAGAACAAGCTATGACTCAAAAAATGTGAAGCCGTGGGAATATCACAAACGGAGGTTGAAAAGAGAGACCTGATTAACGATTTGGGGTTGCAGCGAGAAGATTGGGGCATGGCGTAAAGGGGGCCAAACTAATTTAGCATCGGAAACGAGACTTCCCAAGAATGCCATAACTAGTTGGGAAACATGAAAACCTGTTAGGGGGGGTTGTGGGGTCACGAGAGAAGGAAGGGGGCATCTTCCGGAAAAAAAACTACTACGGATGGAAAATCGCGCGTGAAGAAGAGGGCAGACACATCAAGAATCTTGGCCGCAAGGCTTCGCGCAGGAGAACGGGAAACGTAATGCCGCACACGATTTATTGGGATTGAGTGGGAAAAAAATTCCCACAAAGGACGCATGTGGGGAGCGATCAACGGGGCAGGTCGAGACGGTGGAATGAAACCGCAGGGATCATATTTTTATAGTGAGGCGGAAGAGAATGTGAACGGAGACAACTGGACCCTAAGTGCGGGAAGCGAAATCAGAGGTCTGCGAGTAACAACAGCACTAATGATGAATTTGGAAGGAATGCGGTACAGAGCGCAATCTGGGATGGCGGCACTCAAAAGATAAAATAGGGGCATGTCGGTGGGCCAGGGGGGGACTTTCACGCTGAGGACGAAAAAGCGTTCGGGTGTAAGGGGATTGGAGAGCGCCGATATCTCTCGCGGACAGTGACGGCTGACGTGTGGGGGGGGAGGGGATCATTCCACTTTCCCGGAACTGGGGAGGCATCCTGGGGGATAATCTTGGGCTGCAAGGGAACAAAGAGACAATTTTAACGCTGGAGTGATGGCTTCGGCGTGTGGTCAAGGGAGGAAAGCCGAAAGACTGGATGGAAAGCGCGATCTGTATGCACAAGAGCGCAAATGTTGCGACGGACTGACAAACGGGAAGAGGAAAAACCACAATGGGCGCGGAAATGCCTCCATGATTCGAACAGTGATCCTGAAATGATGGGGAACCACCCGGGGACGTCAGAGGACGGACAAAATCAAATAAATTGTGGGAGGGGAAATGTAAGGCAGGTGAACACTTTGGGCAGTACAGAATGTGGAAGGTGGAAAGAATAATTGAAAAGATGAAAGAAGAAGAAAAGTAGTGTAGAGGCTCGGAGGTGCATAAAAGTACACCGAAGGGTATACGGGACGGTAAAGAATCAATTCACACGAAGTGCGGCAAGGGGGGGGACGTAGGAAGATATTAATACGGGGGGGAGAAGGTTGTTCTCGAGAATAAACGAAGGTGGGTGGGGGAAGATGCGGGACAGGAAAAAACTGCGCTTATCCTCATAAGAACGCCAGAAGAGTGAGGGATCTCCGACACACGAAGGACGGGCAGTGAACGCGGTGAAGGTAAAAGGGTGACCAAAAAGGGGTCGGCAAGAGGAACCAGACGGGTAAAGAGGGGAGGAAAGTGAAGAGCTAAAGATTCGATTTCTGGTCGGAGATAAAAGACCATGAGCTTCAAGAAGATTAGCCGGAGAGGAGGGGCGAGAGTAACCACGTGAACGAGTTGCCAAGACCGGGGGGGCAAAACGTGATTGATCTCTTCGCGCTGTTGCTGCCGTTGGAACACCCAGAGGCATGAGAAACGAGTACGCAGATTGGCCGTGAAAAAAACATCGTAGGAGGTCGGTTCGAGAAGCCACCTTGGTAACTAGACGCGGAAAGGGAACGGGGGCTTTGACGGTGGCGGCATGAATTAATGTTCACGTTCGCGTGGGAGTTCAAGTGCGGACGTAGCGGACAGTGGTGTATTGAGACGTGGAACTATGGTCTGGAAGCGTCAATCGTCGAAATCCGCGCTGAAAGGTCAGAAATGGAGACTCCGTTGAAGCGCGTCATGAGGGGTGGTTCGACGAAATCCGTGGGACACGGGCCAGTCCAGTCCATTATTCAAGACTGAGATGGACTACGCGCCACGGGAGGACCATGATCGGGGAGGATCATGCATCGTCCGAGATGTGGATAGAAGGGCGTGGAGTGAGAAGGGGAGTGGTCGTGTTATTCAAGAATGTTAAAAAAACTGACATTTCTTCACGGGACATACACAAAAAGTGAAGGACAGGAGATAGAGGAGAAAAAAAAGAGTGAGAAATGGAAAGTGTTGGGCAAAAGGGTAGACAAGAGTTTGTAGGGGTTTGGGGTGTAGAAGAAGGGGAGGTCTCCCCAAATTAAGGCCTAGCGAGTTGGTCGATGGCGGCTCGTGTTGCTTGAAGTCAGCCAACCGGGGGGAGGGAATAACCAACCACAAACGCGGGCGTGAAATTATCGAAATGGGCGGACAACACCAAGGAAAGAATTCAGTAAAAACATGGGCAACGGTGGTGGGAGGACTGAAGGCGGGAGTGGTATACGGGGGGGAGCGGTATTAGTTCCGGGAGGACAGACAGCAGGTAAAATAAAAAGGGTGGGGGAGACACAGGTGACGCAGGGCCAATTACACGGAAGGTTTCACGGCAACACAACCAGGTGTCCAAAGGGTACAAAGTGGGGGAATAAATTAGTAAGCAATTGGTGGCCTCAGAGCAAAAGACACTGGTCTCGAGAGGGGGTCAGGTTAGTGAAGGGTTGCGGGGGCGAACAAAAAAGATCCTGGCTAGACACAAACACACAGGCAAATGGATGGTCGTATACTGAAAGCAAGAGGTGTAGGCCACAAGGGCCAGCATAGAGTTCAATCAAATGGACGCCAAAACGTTCTCTTAATAACCACGGAATTCGCGATAGCAAACTTAAAGGGTGGATTGCAACTCGCTGCATAACTTCGCTTTCTCCAAAGGCGGGGGGAGGAAGTTTCAAACCGAAAAGAAAATTGTGAACTGGTCAGTCGCTGGCACCGGGCGCGGTCCAGAGTCTCAGGGACCCAAAAGCAAAGAAAAGGACCGCAAAAAAAACAGAGTCGAGGGTAAGCAGCACCGGAAATTTTTCTGACTGAGTGGTCTCAATGGAAGGTAGTGTCAGTGGACGTGGGATGCCGGGTGGCAGGGTCGACAAAACAGCTCAGGGATTCATTGGGCTTTGAATCGGCCATCTTTGGGAATGGAAGGCACCAATCTGTTGCGCAGGCGGAAGAGTGGTCAGGAGTAAGCGCGTCCGGCAGAAGTTGACAATATCTCTCCCCTCATGAGTGGTCAGCGTTGAACATCGGCGGCGTATTTTGTCTGCGTAGAACTTTGGGTCAATCGGCGAGCGATGGTCAATGTACTTTTTAAGGGAAGGCGCAGGCTAAGGCGCGTGATTTACAAAGAGCGAAGGCCCATTGCGACAAAAGGCCAATGACGAAAAATTCCA
>Ga0179591_1336151_pt1 | contig 12028 bp, 13 predicted proteins | sample CZOMad2_1_08_16f_FD_182891 | JGI IMG/M metagenome (GOLD analysis project Ga0179591, IMG submission 182891) | Vadose zone soil fungal communities from Angelo Coast Range Reserve, California, USA - CZOMad2_1_08_16fungal (PacBio error correction) | ecosystem: Environmental > Terrestrial > Soil >...
CCAGCCTTACTTCGGAGGGACATCTCTCCCAAAAAAAGGATCGTGTAAACCTCTTGCGCCCTACTCTTCCAAGGTCCACTTAAAAGAGAAGGGAGAGGCCTTTTGCATGCATAAAGAAAAAAGGAGTTCAGAGAAGGGAGAAAACGTCCGGGGACAAAAAAAAGACCGTCTGTGGATACTGGCCGCCCCTTCTCCGTTACGCAAAACTTATTGAGGAGGAGGGAGAAAAAGACCCCGCTGACGACAAAATCAAGAAGGGGCGCTACTTCAAGGGAAAAGAGGGCGACCATTACTACAAAAAGGGACACACAAAAGACCCCAGATCGGGACTTCACCGCCTAAAACTCCCCAAAAAGGAAAAGCTTTTAAAGAACAACGGGGGTAGCCTCTGACGTCACTATCTCCACCTCAGAAGAAGACATGGCGCCCAAGAGAAACTTGCCTGTGTCTTCCTCGGGCGGGGCTCACACGTCGAGCGGAACTCACCTCGGCGGACCGAGAAAGGAAGTGCTGGGGAAAGGGGACACCAACGCGAAGAAAGAAAAGGCCACCTACTCTTCTCAAAAAAAAAAAAGGGTCGCGCCATCAATTGAACACTAAAAAAAAGCTTCCGACGGAGAAAAAAAATGGGGGGGAAGGGGGACAAGATCAAGGGAAGAGAAGATCATCCAGGAAAAGATCTATTTAAGATTCTGACAGGGGAGAGAATCTGTGGCTCGACACGCTCTCGGTGAACTGCAAAAGGATGCTGAATGGACACGACAAGCCAACGCAGATAAAGACGGCGCTCTTTAGAAAGAAGGAAAGAAAAGCAACCAAAAATAAGAAACGTTTAACTTCTTCAAGGAAAGAGGTGTCTTACCATGGCAGAGCTTCTATCACGGGAAAAGGGAATATACTTACTTGGGAAAAGGACGGTCTCCTTTAGAAAAGAACATTCGTGGAAAATGACTATGAAAATTTCTCAATTCCGTGTGCAGGGCTGCTTCTGACGTTCCTTCTCGCCTCCCTCTAAATCGCACCCTTAAAAGTAAACAATGCAAGAGCATTACATTCCGAAAGGAAGGAAAAGCTCTTCACGTAGGGGGAAGGGAACGCTACTGCGTTAACGGTGAAAGAGCCGTTCGCCAGTCTTGCCTAAAAAAAAAAATGAGTGCATGGTCTACTTCACGTTCGAAGATGGTGCGGGAGAGGAAGGGAGAAGGCAAAGGAACGTCAGGTGACGGCCGACAAGGGAGCTGCCTCTCAAAGGACCACACCGTTCAAGGAATATGTTATCGGGAAGGACAAGACGGGCCAGAAAAAAAAACCGATCGAAGAACTGGGAGGGCACGTCATATAAAAACTTCAGGGGGGAACACCCCTCCTTTCTCCGAAGAGAGGGGAGCTTTTTTGGCAAGAGAGAGACATTGACTTTATTCCCGAACGGAAATACTCCCATCTTCGCGAAGAAGCTAGTCGAAACCCGCCTTGCCGGGGATGCCGAAGCAGGGAGGGGGTCATATAAAAAGGGAAAAAATCTCTCTAAGCTCTAGTCGCGAGTGCTTCCGGACTCTTCTTCAGAGCACGATTGGCTGGAGAGGAGAAAAGGAAGTTCCTGAAGAAAAACAAATGGAGGGGAGGTCCCGGAAAAGCCAAAAAACGAGAGCATCTCGCTGAAAAGCTCCGGCGCCTCCCGGAGCAAGGGAGTGTCGAGGGCCCCCGTCCCACTACCTTGCTTGAAATAAAAAAAGAGGGGGAAGATCTTCCGCAGTGTGGGAAAAAAAAACGAGGCGCGCTCGTAGGAAAGGGACGGGGCTACCGTGGCGATCTTTTAGGAGAGAAGAGACTACGGCATCTGCTTGTACTATTCCCTCCCCAAAAAGGGGGAAGGGGGGGGAGGCGCGCCATTGAGTGGGGGGGGGGAGAGAAAGGGAGTCTCCGACAACGATGGGAGAGGGAGAAGCATCCTCGCCACCTGCTTGCATGACGAAAGGCTCGAGCTGAATCGTAAGCCGCCGCTGCGACCCTATCCGCGAGGAGAAAAGCACTGGCGGCCGGCCGCAGGGAAAAAGGGTGGATCATCAAAGCGGAAAGACGCGGCGGCCTCTTCCGGCGGCAAGAAGAAAAGGCAATTCGGGCACGAAAAAAGGGGGGAAAAGGCCAGGGGGGAGCTGGGGGAAAAGGGAGTGGGGCAGCTTTTAGATCAAAAGCAAAAACGAGACCTTACGGCCGGAGCCATCTTCTACCTGGCCCAGGAGTAGGAGGAACCAATCCGCGAAAGCCATGAAAAAAAAGGTGTCAGCGGCACTCCTTCCGTCCGAGAAGAGAAAGACACGGTCACTCGAACTCATCTCCGGCCACACCAGAGAAGACCCAAAAAATCGTCCCCCGGTGCATCAGAACGCACCCCAGTCCTCATCTCTCTCACAACAACAAAAGAAGAGAAGAAGGGGGGGCTTCGTATTCAAAGGGTGGGAGGATGCGGGGAGAAGGAGGTGGTCCGTTTGCCCAGAGGGAGTTTTCTATTTCCTTGGCGAGGCGCACGGAGGTAGTTCCTCTAAAAGTGTCCACTTCCGGAAGGCGAAGGGGGCAGAAGACCTTACGAAGGAAGAAGAAGAAGAAGGAAGGAGGAAACGTGAAAAGAAAAGGGCGATCTCCACTCTGCCCACTAATGTGATGTCCCCCAAGGAAACCGGCCTTGGCCAGCATCGTCGCCGGGACCAGGAAGCCATTCCGCATAGTCGAAGGAAGAGGGGGAAGGAGGAGCTGCCAGGGGAGAAAGAAGGCCGAGCCTGTTGTTCAGGGGAAGGCGGGCGATCTCGGCGATTTCCGCGAAAAAGAAAAGAAGCTAAATCCAGAAAGAAGGTCACGCGGTGTTGTAGAGGGGGCGCACCCGCATCACTCGAAAAGAGCGGTCGGCGAATCCCGAAAAACAACTCCATTCTCTTCCGGGGGGGCATCGCGGTTCGGGCCTCGAAAAAAGGCGTGGGAGTCTTTATCAAGGGGAAAATCGCCCCGGTAGCTGCAGCCCGCGAGAAAAAAGGCTGAGTGACATTTCGGGAAAATGGGGAACTAATCCTTGACTATCTGCTCGAGCCGAGGAAAAAAGGTCGTTTGCCGGGGCCTAGACCAGAGAATGCGTCGTCGATAGGGGGAGGGATGTCTCAATCATCGAGAAAAAATGTGCAACAACGTTCTCGGAAAGACCAGTTCCCGCACAAATCAGTGGCGTCGCTCTGCAGGAAGGGCCATCGTTGCTCTTAGAGCGTTTTGGGGCCTACGATCGAGCGAATATCTGGTATAGCGCCTGGAAAAGAAGAAACTCGCGATGGTCGCCGAAGGGGAAGGCGGACATTCGAGCGCCGAGACGCGAAGCCTGGGCGTCTTCGAAACGGGTCCCGGCAGGTCGGGTTGATGGTATCTTCACACAGGGGAGACCCTCAGAAAGGGAGCTCCCGGAGGTTGTCTAGAGAGTATTCCGTGCCCGAAAACTTAGAGTCGTTGGTCGTCCGTCTCTGCAGCTGGAGATCCCATCTTTCGAAGGGGGAAAAAAAAAAAGGGTCCTTTCGGCGGAAAAAAAGAACCGGGGGTCGCCGTCCTTGACGAAACCTTGCTCTTGAAGGTAAGGTCCAACCAAGGACACGTTACGGTCGAAGGAGAACCGAGAGCCCGAAGTGGACGCACTTTCTATTTTCCGGGAAACTGTCACAGGTGAAAGCCGGAACACGTGGCCCTTGAACATTACGGGGATGGTTTAAAAAGCCTTTTTCCTTCTCTGGCCAGAGGGAGGGGGGCCGGGAGGGGGGAGAGAGGGGAAAGGGCCATGAGGAAGAAAGCCCTCTGTCTTGCCCAGACATGCTCATGGGAGAACCGCTCCAAGGGTCCAGGGAGAAGAAAAGACTCGACTTACGGACGAAATAAGTGAACTTTCTCGAATTGATGTCCTCCACCACTCGGAAAAAAGGGCCTCAGTTCAAGAAAGGGGGAGGGGGGGGTGCCGGACTGGGGACAGCAGCCTCTTACCTGATTGAGGCGCTTATCTTGGAAGTCCCGCCAAGAGGAGAGGGGTCTTTTTCCGTTGGGGGGAAAAAATGGCAAAGCTAAAGCCTGGAGACCCTCGCCTAGGCCGGAAAGAGGAATACACTCTTCCAAAAGGGGCTGATGCGGTCGCTGCCGAGGACTTCAAGGGAGGCCGTCCTTTTCTTTGCCAAAAGGAGGGGGGCATTTTCCCCTTGATGGGGGGAGGGGAACGAGCTGGTGGGGAGAAAAGTACGACCCTATCGTGCGATTCTTTCAGAAGAAGGCGTGACCGATGTCCGCAGGGGAGGCTGTTGCTGCAGGGTAAAAAGGGGACGGAATCCCCGAATTGGTAAAATGGCGTTAAGCTCACTACCTTTATCTTTGTGGAAGAAGAAAGGAGGATCCCGCCGTGGGGAGGGGGGGGGGGAGGGATGGTTTGTTAAACAAGTTGATCGTCGGATTACTAGTTGGCTGCAGGGGGGGTGCTGGTGTGGAGAAGCTGGTTTACCGCTTGCGTCGAGAAAACAGGATCCCGAGATTTGTTTGGAGGTAGGGAAGCGCAGAGGGAGAAAGAAAAAAAATCAGTTGTCCGTCGACGTGGCCAGGGGGGCGCTGGGGTTTCTGAAACGCTGTTTTCCCGAAAGAAAAGACACGCCTGGGAGAGAGGTGGAGAAGCATCCCCCGGAGGCGCGAGTAGAAAAGGTCCAGTCGGGGGGTACGATCTGAGTTGCAAAGGGGGGCTCGCTTGGGGAGAAGGCAGGAAGAACGCCTTCCTTTCTTAATGTGGAGTATCTCTCTCAAAACAACAACTTATTATTATTAAATATATAGGAAAGGAGAATCCAGTCCAGACGGAGGCTGTCGAAGGTTTATCAACATCGAAGCAATCGCAACCATCTATACGAAAAGCCAGAAATCTTCCAATTTCGAAGGGAAAGTGCCTCTGGCCGTGGATTCACAAACCCTCCTTTCAATCTCACTGAGGGGTTCCACCTCTCAACACGACCCTTCGTGGAGGCCCGCCCCGTAAAAAGAGGAAGTTTTCACCCGAGGGAAGCCGAAAACGAAGCTATGTAGATTGCCTCTACTTCGCCAGAAAGGAACCATCGGCGACATACGAAGAAAAAGGGAAGACCCACCGCGCCCTCAGATCGGAGAATTGGGTCCGAAGGGGGGAGGGGACAACCATAATCATAAAGAAAAAGGGGGAAGCTGCCGTTCACCTATCTAAAAAAAGAAGGCAACTCCCATGTCTAAGAATCAAGCGCTTGCCCACTAGTCTTTCCTCAACCGCTATCTACAAGATCTTCGAAATCGGTCACAGAGGCTGTGCCGAAGTGGACACCACGAGAGAGGGTAGAGCGGAGCCACCACTCTTTCTCGGTGAAAAACCTATTCTCCCTTCACCTCCAAGGGAGGGATCCCTCGGGGGGAGGAGAAAGAAGAGGCTGGCCGGGGTAATTACTGATGGGGGGTAGATGACTTCATCAGCGCTGAGAACTCAGGTTTCAAGTAAACTACACTATCAGAAAAGGGGGCGTAAACTAAAAAAGAAGGAGGGACCTGCCCCGGAGGTCATCGTCCGTGTCGGGGGAGTCGGATCAAACTCCGCACCACAAGCTGTACTTCGGAAGAGGGGGGGAGGAGGGGTACCTAGTGTTGGCGGACAATGGAGAGGCAGGCGAGCACTTTAAAAGTAGAGGGAATCGATTATGTCCTTACGTGAGAAGAGACGCGGGGAGAAAGGCTTTGATCTTCTGGAGTTCTGTGGGGCAGAAAAAAGGGGAGCAGTCTGTATTCAGAAAGGGGGAATGCTTCTCGCCACGAAAGAGAATAAACAGGATAAAGGCTCATTTAATACAATGTGGGAGGAAGGTTCAATTTCCGTGGAACTCGGGGGGGGGGGGACGGTTACAGTGAGAAGGGAGAAAGTCTGGCTCGTCGGAATCGACTTTACGTTCGCAAAGTGCTTTTTTCGTTATACTTGCTGCTACAGGGGAAAAAAAAAAGGAGTTACTTGCGACAAGGTGCATGGGGAAGGGGAGCCGAGCAAGGACCCCGGCACGAACAGAAGAGGGTTAGCGATCATACGCAAAGAACTCTGGTTAGCCTGGAAGAGGTTGATTGTCACTTCATATGCAGGAAAGGAAGGAGACACCGAAGGGGGGAGAAGGTACTCCGTAGGGGAGAGAGATATCCTCGACATTGCCGGGTCCAACGGAAGACGCCAGCTTAGCGCTTGGTCTCAATGATCAGGAAAGATGCTTGCGGCAGAGGAATACGAGCAAGGTCTGAGGGGAAGGAAGACAAGGCGCTCTACCCGCTATTTCACAAAAACGTACGAGCGAATACTTCTTCAGAGTATGGCTTCATCTCTTCGATTCAGGGGAAAAGAAGGCGACGCCAGAGGAAGGGGGGGGGAAAAGGGGGAGGATCGCGCACAACAGTGGGGAATGGGAAAAAAGCGCCTGCTCCGCCACTGATCGAAGAGAGAAGAAGCACTCAGGTCAGGGGGGAACCATCTGAGAGGAGAGAGAGTCACTGATCTTCCTCAGTTTTCCGACAGTCAAGCGGGAAGGAAGAAGCGTGCTCGCTACCGGGGCGATCGGGGAACTGAACACGACGAGTAAGCACGCAAAAAAAACGAGCTGCACGCCATTTATGCATTGAAAGGTTAAGGCGATTCGCCAGTGATCTCCGACCAACGAATGGGCGCGGGGGAAAAAACCACCTTCGTGAATGGATCGCTGCGCTTGGCTTAGAGGGGGGAAAGACCGCCGTCTCGACCTAGAGGGCTTCCAGCAGGGGAGGCACGCCTCCTTCACAACCTGCTCGGAAAAAGGAAAGTGCCTGCGGGAGGAGAGGAAAGGGGGAGAAGGCGAAGGAAGCCTGCAAGTGAGGAAAGCCGCTGCTGGCCAAGGCCGGGTGCGAGTAGTGAGATTGGAGATCGCAACACACCTTTCAATTGATTTCACGGGAAGGCCTGCTGCCTAAGGGCGACCGTGTTCGCGCCAACCAATCCTTTCTGAAGGGGGGCCCTTTTTCGAGGGGGAGAAAAGGGCAGGAGGCTTCAATACAAAAAATGGAATCACGAACGCATCTAAAATATTGGCCGCCCCCAAAAGAGAAAAACCACGCATAAGGAAAAAAGAAAAAAAAAAACCCAGTCCATCATATAGGAAAAGGAGGGAAAAAGAGAGATATTATTGAAGGGGTGGCCTGTGAGGGGGGTGCTCTTTAGGGAAGGGGGACCATACTTGGGGTGGGGAAGACTAGTCGTCTTGCCAAGAGGGCCCTTCTTGTAAACTAAACGGACTTGGAGCTCAAACCTTTTCAAGGAGGGGGGGAGACTTCTTTTGGACCGCCGAAAAGAAGGAATTCCAGGCGAGTCCGAACTCCTGGCCCCGGTCCGTGTGTTGGGGGAATGACACATTCCCACGCAACAGTAGGCCAGTGATGTCCACCAGCTCAACAAGGGAGGGCCCGAGAAAGTCCTCCAGGCCAAAGAAGTCCGCCGCCTCCTTCACTATTCCGAAAAAAGGGGGGGGAAATTGATGCTCCGCCGAGAAGGGGTGGGGGGGGGAAAGGCCTCCATGGCTGCAGAGAATCGAGTTCTAGGTCGCGATCGGAACCTCCGCAACCCGAGCATTCACTCAGGTGGCGGCCGGAGAAAGCATCACTCGCACAGAGGGGGGAGAACTGCGAATCTCCTCACACAAACCTCTCCAAGGCGTTCAGCAGATGAGGGAAGCGTACACTAGCTTCCGGGCTTCTCTCCGTAAAGAAAAAAGGAGCCCGTATCACGGGGGGCGAAAAACCAAGGGACGAAGTGCAGGACGAGCAAAGGAAAGAAAAAGAGGGAATATATCCGTTACTAGAAAAAAAAAGCCGCTGGGAAAAGCCCGGGTCTTGGCCGTTGCCGGGAGCACTTCGTCCGTCGATCGTGGAACAGGGGCGCTTGCGAAAAAGTCGGGTGTGCGCGATCCGGAAAGAAACCAACGTAGCAACGGCAAGGCTCGACGTCGGAGGGAGGTGGAAGAAGCGTCGGCCGATAGGAAGAAAGAGATCAGAGCGCAATAGCGAAAGGGAAGCAGGGGTAGATGACCATGCGGTCTCCTGGCAGCCTCACTTCTGTTGACATGCGGAAGAAAAGGGGCTCCCAGCGCGAGCTGGTCGTGAAGGGAAAAGGGATCGGGTCGGGAATCAAGAGATGATTATCTGCACAATCAGTAGCCGGTTCGGACCGGATTTTCTCTAATGAAGAATGCCGTACCAAAAGAACTCACGAGCGATCAGGGGAACGTCGGACTTAGAAGTAGGCTGTATCGATCACCAGCTTAGAAAGTGGGAAGTTGGTCCTTGGGGGGAGGGGGAGGTCGCGCCGTGAAAAAAATCCTTGACGTCCCTCAAAATCGAGTGCCGTCAAAAAAAAAACTTGGCGCAAGGACTTCGGGAATACGGGTGCCTGACAAGGGATTGCTCACGTTGGCAGTGCTTCGGTAACCCTGTTCCCTCAGGAGAAAGGAAATTTAACAGTACGGGACGAGAGGAGGGGATGCCCATTAGGAGCCTTGTCCCTGGCTCTGGCGGAGGGGGGATTAGGGCTAGCAGGTAGGGAAAGCCATTTCTACTAAGGCTCGGGAGGGAAAAACAAACGGTATTAGATAAGCTGGTTCGACGCTCAAAGTACCGGAACGTCAGGAACCTAAACTCGAAGATCGACGTGAAAGTGAAGCCGAAGAGCAGCTTGTCGAAAACCCTTCCCTAGGAAGGGGGGGAGGGTCCACCGACGAAAGGAGGGGGAGGGAGTTGATCCGGGGAGGAGCGCCTCCTCTTGAAGAGGGCCGGGCCGATGATCTTTTCGTTTCCAGGTAAGGGATCTGTGTTCTGGTCCGGAAACAAGAGCGTTGCCCGCCCGACGCTGATGAAAGAGCCTCCTAGGGAAGAAAAAAAAGGACAACTGTACCAAGAAGGCCACCTCTGATGAACCAGACTGCCCTTAGTGTCCGCATGGGGGGGAGGGAAGTGCGAAGCGGGGGGGAGTTTTACCTTGAAAAAGACCTATCTTGTGGGGGGGGGGAAGGGAGGAGGGTGGGGCCGTAAAAAAAAACTATCTTTTTCTTCAGCTGAAGGGGGGAAGGGGGGGGAGGGAACACGAGGTCCTCCCAGTGTATCTACTGTTTGGGCCGGAGGGGCCCTCTAGGCGAGGGGGGGGGGGGAATCATCTGGGCTGAAGGGGAATCTCCAAGAGAATGGTGGTATCTCTTAAAGTAGGGGCTTCCCGCCGTTGTCTTTTAGGGGGCACCGGGGTGGGGGTAAAAACAGGCTTGTGAAAAGTCTGGGTCGCGTCATTGGCTGGTTTTTCGTAATGTGAGGGGGACGCGGCTGCGCAGAGGGAAGGGAAGGGACCGAGACCACCCCAAAGAGTCCAGCGGGTTCATCGCAGCTGGTGGAGATCGCGGGGATTTCCCGTATGAGACACCTACTTTTCGTGGCTGTAAAAAAGGCCTGTCGCGGGAAACCGAAAAAGGGGCGGTGGTAGAAGCAAAACCGTTCCCTGCCTCTAAGGAAGAAGTGGGCCCAGACGTTTGAAGAGAGAAGGTGTGTCTATGTTTTGGAAGGGGGGGAGAGATCTTAAAGCCGCACGGGAGGATGGATCACGTCGAAGGATGGAAAAAACAACAAACGTAGGTAGGAGGCACCTGATCCAGCCGGACGAGGGCGGCTTCCGTTTTATCACAGCGAAAAGAAGAAGAAGATCTACCCCCGCATGGGGGGAGGGAACAAGAAGGCTACTTCTGCGCAGGGAAAAGGAGTCTCCAACCCTGCCGGGGATTGTCAAAACGTTCTTTCCAGCGGGAAAAAAAGAGTTTCCGAATACGGGGCCCGCCAAGGGAAAGGGAAAATGATGGCGTTCACACAAAGGGGAAAGAATACCTCCAACACAGATAGAGGAAAAAGATGCACGGTCACCCCTTCTACCATTAAACTTTCAGCCCCGAAAATCTCGGCTCAAAGGAAGAGGCAACGCTTTTAAAAAAATCACGGCGGGATCCTCCTTAAGAAAAAAGAACCCCGCTCAAAGGAGTGAAAACGCCATGGAAGAAGGTTACCCCTTCCTGGGAAAACTCGCTTTCCCGGAGGGACATCAACCGTAAACAAAGCTCACCTAGGAGACGAACTCCATTCGAGGTGAACCCCGGGATCTGAAAGGCAAAAGGGGACGAGGCTCCCAACAAAGCACCATCAATTGACTTCGACAACCAGTTCGAGGAAACCAAGGCTTAAAAGAAAGAATGCCGGCAGCAGCCTCTCATCGGAGGGTCCTGGGGGACCCCTAGGACGTGCTCTGGGGAATTCGGAGAAAGGGTTCAACAACGGTGGGTTTCAACTTAAACAGTACATCAGTTAAGGTAAACTACAAGAAAAGGGAAGTGCCCCGTTAAAGAAAACAGAGGAAATGCCTTCTCTGGGGAGTCCTCAACCCAAGATTAAGGGGAGGGGGAAAATATTTACGTCTATTTTTGGAGGGGAGACAATCTGCGAGGAGGCTTTCACGGCAGGGAGTAACTTCTAGTAGGTCGAGGGAAAAAGGAGGTTCTACAGGCGGGGGAGAGGGTGAGACGATGATGAGAGGAGCAAGACCGGCTGGCGCTGGTCGCACTTTGCCTTCAAGAGAGCGCCACGCAGGGAAAAAGGAACGGCCAGAGCAGAAAGAAGGCCATCTCGTCACGTACAGGGTGGACGAAGGGGATGTGGAACGGTGACCGTTAATCAGCTTCACTAAAAAGGTAAGAGTTCCTCGTAGGAAAAGAAGTTCGACGTCAAGGGGGGTGGAGGAAGTGCAAAGCAAACGGTTTCTTACGTCAAGGACGAAGAGTGTCTGTGAAGGAGAGAGGACTCGAAAAAAGCCCGTTCAATGCTAAGATGTGAAACGCACGCTAGAAAGGACGTCTCCCCTCCCAAAAATTATCGCGGGGGAAAGGAAGGGGCCATTCCCATGAGAAGAAAAAGCCGAACCTTCTCCCGTAGTTTCGAGGGGGAAAGGCATGAAAGGATGTCCGCCGCAAGAACAAGGAAAAGACGCCCATCTTGGGAGGGGGAAAAGAGCCATGTCCCTCCTGGGGCTTAGTCTCTGAAACGTCCTAACCATGCGCTCTACCGGGGGAAAAAGGAAGGGTCGGTCACGCGGAAGATGAAGAGGGCAGAACGATGGTCGCAAAGGGGAGGAAAGGAAGAAAGCCAGATTGCTTTGCGGGAAAGCAACAGATATCTTCGGCGAAATCTCCGTTCGCACTCCCACTATCTAAGAGGGGAAAGAAGGCCCGCCCCTAACACAGGCGTAAAAAAAAGAGGGAGAACGGGATCTTCGCAAGTTTCCGACAGTCAAAGCGGAGAGGAAAAAGACTACAGCTGGTGCTGCTCTACCGGGAGAGGAGGACGAAGGAGATCACGCAAAGGAGAAAGTGTACGGCTCTCACCTCGCTTCACGACATGAAATCCATGGAGTGGGGTAGGAAGAAAATCGCCAGGCGATCTAAGGAGAGGGGCCCATTGTCTCCTCATAAAGAGCGGAGGATATGAGGGAAGCGCTGTATCTATCTGAAGGGGCCGGCTCGGAAAAGGGCCGCTAATCTCAACCGCCGAGGCAAGGCGTGCGCCTCCTTCCACAACCTGCTCGGCGGAAAAAAAACGGCTTCGTCCGGAAAGGAGCGGCGGCTAGAGGCATTGCGGAAAAAAAAAGGCAACGCCGCTGCTGGCCAAGGCCGGAAAAAAATCGGTATGTGGGGGCACGTTTATATCGCCCAACACACCGGCAGGAAAAGGGGCTCCGTCGGCCGAGGAGAGAAAAAGACATGCCACGGAAGGGAGCAAATCCCGGCTAGCCTTCCGAAGGGCAGCTCAGGTGCCGGCCGCGGACGACACCATCATTTGCACTATCCACAAGGAGAAACACCAGTCCTTGTCACCCGGGAAAAACGAAGAAGCAGCACTCCCACGCATCCGGCCAAACAGGAACGATCGC
>Ga0179591_1276256_pt1 | contig 12026 bp, 21 predicted proteins | sample CZOMad2_1_08_16f_FD_182891 | JGI IMG/M metagenome (GOLD analysis project Ga0179591, IMG submission 182891) | Vadose zone soil fungal communities from Angelo Coast Range Reserve, California, USA - CZOMad2_1_08_16fungal (PacBio error correction) | ecosystem: Environmental > Terrestrial > Soil >...
AAACTTCTTGAGAGTGGAGAAAGGTACCTCCCAATGTTTTAATCCGCACAAATTTCGACTCAACTTGAAAAAAACGACCAGACGCCCTGGAAACACTCGAACTGCAGACACCCATTGAAAAAACAACCGTTGGGGGCGCAGAAAGCCACGAAAAGCTACCCACGTTGCAAAGGGGGAGGGGGGAGCAGGAACAATTTTCTCCGGGTACAAGTAAATGAAAATTGCGGAAAAGGGGGTGGGATTTTACCGCAATGGACGAGGAAACAGCGCGCGAACATCAACGAAAAAAAAAAGCCCCGTGACGCAAAAGAATAAATTAACGATTTGACCGTTTTGGTGGGGGGGGGGAGAACGTGCGGAAGGAGGAAAAACCAACGCCGGTTTTAAAGACTCCCCTCTCTCCCGCAGGTCGGGCCACAGTCCGGGGGGTGGGGAAAAAACCGGTGGTACCTTCGACGACCACTGGGGAAAAGAGATGTGCGTAAGGAGGTCAAGGAAGCACAAAAAGGATCACCGAACCCGCTGTTGATTGGTGTGAAAGGGGCAAGTAAAACTGAAAATTCGAGGGCTGTCCCAAACTGCCAATCGGAAAAAAAAAAAACACCTTTCGGGTGAAGGGGTAAAGGGAGGGGAGAGGGTGCCGTTGTTGGAAGTCGAAAGGCTAAAGGACTGTGAAAGGGACGAGCCCTTACAGAGGAAAAGGGCACGAAGCCAAGATAAGAATGGGGAGGCGCAAAAAATGGACCGGTTTTTCACGTCGACCGAGGGCTAAAAGAATGGCAACCGTTGACCTTTGGTTGACCGGGAGGGGTTCTAGAAAGTTCACTAAAAATTCGGGATGTTGATGCGGGCGAAAAAGCGTTTGGGGGGGGAAATGGTGCTGCCGGGGAAAAAAGGGGGTAACCGGGGACTTGGAAAGGGGAAGACCAAAGGGATCATCTGGTTTTTTCTTAGAAAAGGGACCGGGGGGGGGGTAAAGAGCTGGGGGCCTAAAAAGATTACAGTCAAAAAATAAAAAAAAGGGATAAAAGGTGGGAGTGAATCCCGGGGGCCTTCTTGAGCTGGGAGTTTCGGGAAAAACTGTGGGTGAAAGAGGTTAAATCAGACATGGGAAAGTACCAGAAAAAAAAACGCCAATTTGGGACAAAGGGGGGGGAACAGGGAAGATCAAAATCAAGTAACTTCTTTTGGGGAAAATGAAACACGGCCTGGATAAAGAAACGGGGAGACGGCTCCTTGGGCAAAATCGAAAAGGGCTAAAAAAAACATTTGAGAAAATAGATTTTACCACCCAAAGAAAGGGCCGCACGTACCAATCCGTCCCGTATAGGGGGGAAATTTTTCAGGAAAAGTGAGGGCACTTTGCGACTAAAAGAAAAAAAGGGGGGGTAGTACAGTTAGGCTGTAGAAAAAAAGGAATCGATCACGAGGACAACTTGGCACACGAAGAGCCACAAGAAACAAAAAAAAAAAAAAAAAAAAAAAAAAACGAAAAAGGGAGACCTCCAGGAGGATCAATACGGACACGACCTTTTGGAGTTGGTATGACTACAGAGGTAACATAAAAAGGTCTTAATTTCGGGCCGCAAAAAAAGGGGGGGAAAAACACCCAAATAATTTGGGGGGACGTATACCTAAAAAAAAAGGGGACACTTGTGTCCAACTAACGAAGGTGAAAAACGGCAGACTTCCCCTCAAAGAACTTGGAAAAAGGAAGAAAGAAAAAGGTAAAAGTCCAACGGTTGCGAGGTTTAGGGAAGCAAGGGGAAGACAAAGCACGGTTGCGAAGCCCAACTATCGCACTGAAAAAGAAAAAAAAGGGAGAAGACTGGAAAAGAAAGCTATAAGGGACTTCCAGAAAAGGGAAAAAGAGCCTAGACGGGGGGGGAAAATGGACAAAAAAGAAGAAAGATTGCGGAGGTTGTCATTGGCCCTCGATCGTTTCGGCGGGAAAATTGAAAAAGAAAAGGGGGGAGGGGGGAGAAACTGGGTCTAACTGGCTCCATTGAAAAAAAAAGACGAAGCAGGAGGGCCCGTGTCAGAGAAAAAGAAAAGGTTGACGGCCCTTTGGCCCGAAAACCGAAGGGGAAAAGCGGAGGGGCCCGGTTTGGGAGGAATTGCATGTCCCTCAGGAAAAAAGAAAAGGGGCCGAACACAAAGGAAGGGAAAATCGGAAGAAGCGTCAGGCCCTTTCGTAGCAAGCTCTGCGTAAAAAAAGTGAGGGGAAAAGCAACATGTAGATTCATCCCTTTGTGGGAAAAACCGGAAAGGAGAACATGGGGAATAGAGGTCAAAAAGCTGCAAAAAGGGCGTCGTGGAGAGACGCACTGTTTGTTTTCGGGGCGTCGGAAGCCGGGGAGACGGGGGAAAGGGGCGGGACGTGGGCCAAAGGAAGAAAATGGCTTAAAAGGGAAACAAGGGGGGAATGGGACCCCTCCCACGAGAAAAGTGTATAAGAAAAAAACACGTGTAGTGAGGAGGAGAGAGAGATGTGGTTTCTAGAGGGGGGTGGAAGGGTAAGACCGGGACAATGGGAATCGAAAAAGGGGTTTGACTACCAGGGGGGGAAACAGTCACAAAGGCCCCGCACTTCGGTACAATGGCACAACATTCGGCCCCTAAAAAGGTGCAAGACCACGAAAGCGCAGCCTTTGAAAAAAAGGAGTGAATGTCACAGTTTTCAGCCAGGTCAGGGAAAACAATTGCCAGACGAAGGGGGGGGCTTTGTCCCCGAAGTTAAAAAAAGGGAGCGCACAAAAACAACAGAAAAAAAAAAAATAAAAACAAAAAACCCAAAAACACAAATGAACACAAACGAGCGCCCAACGACGGGGGAGCGGATCAGGGGGGGTTAGGCGAGAGGGTGGAAACTACCTTGGGAGGGCGTCCCGGTTATTGGGGCTTGGGACTGGGGGCCTGGGGGGGTGGGGGGGGGGGGACTTTGCTAAACTTCTAGTCCTCCTGGGGGGGGGGGGTGGGGGGGGGCGTTGGTTGGATCTAGGGGTGGGGGGGGGGGGGGGGGGGAAGGAGCGGTTAGGGGGGGAGGGGGAGGGATGGGGGGGGGGGGGGGGGTGGGGAGGCTGTGAGAAAGGGGGTTAGTTTGTGGAGGTCTCTGCCAGGGGTGCGTGTAGTGGGGGGGGGGGGGGTGGGGGCGGGGGGGCGGGTGGGAGTGGGGGGGGTGGGGGGGGCGGGGGAGGAGGGGGGGGGGGTGGTGGTTGCGGGAGCGGGGGAGGAAGGGGGGGGGGGAGGTGGGTTGACAGAGAAAGAGTGGAAGGGGGGGGGGAGGGGGGAGGTGTGGGGTGGGGAGGCAGGGGGGGAGGGGTACTTCATTGGGATTGGGTGGGTTGTGTGTGGGTGGGGGGGATAGGGGAACTTGGGTGGGGGCGGGGGGGGGGGGGGGGAGGGAAAGGGTACGGGAGGGAGAAGGAGGAAGGATTTGACGTAGTTGGGAACTGGTGCTGAGGGAGTGGGTGAGGGGCCATCGAGCCATGGGGGGGGATGTCGGGGTGGGGGGGGGGGGGAGTGGGTGGGTGGAGTGGACTAGGGGGTTCGAAGAGCATGCAGGAGGAAGAGGTAGGAAAGCGCGGGCGGCCGGAGAGGCGTATGGGGAAGGCGGGCGCCGGGGTAGGGGCGGAGGGAGAGGGAGGAAGTGGGGGGGACGGAATAAGGGGGCTAGCGGCTGGGAAAAGTAAAGGATGGTGGGGGGGAAGTGGTAGGGCAGAGGAAAGTGGGGTGGGGGAGGATGCAGAGTCGGTGTGTGGTGGCGGAGGGGTGGCACTCGGGAGAGCAGAAGAAAGCAGGGAGGGAGGGGTGGGGAAAGGGGAGCGGGAAGAGGGGGGGTCAACAGGAGGGGGGCGATCTGAAGGTGCCGGAGGGAGAAACAGAGTGGGAATCGAGATAATTGTAGAGGGAGTACCACAGGTCATGCTAAATGGCTTCAGGGCTGCCTAGTGTATGGGCAAGCCGACGTGAGAGATAGGGGGGTATGATAGAAGGAATACTTGGAGTGAGGGGGAGAGGGGGGCTAGGGGGAAAAGCAAGGGAAGTGCGAGAGAGACCGGGGGAAGGGTGGGGGGACGAGGAGGGGGCTGTGGAGGCGAGGTGGGGGCCTCTGTGGTGGATGTCGCGTGTGTGGAATGGATCACAAGTGATGCGCGAGGAGGGGTGTAGTTGGAGTAGAGGGGGGGGAGTAAGAAGTGGGTGCAGAGAGGAATAGGATAGGAAGTTTGGCAAAAAGGGGGAGAAGCTTAAAGCATTCGAGGTGCGGCTCGTCACGGAGGAGGGGGGAAGGGGAAAGAGGGAAGAAAGGGGTGAGGGGTGGGTTAGAAAATTCTGGGTCGATGGGGTGATAGGAATGTGAGTGGGCTGTGGTGCCAGAAGGGAGTGAGTGATCAAGGTAGGGTAGAGTAAATGGGGGTGGGAGAGGAAGGGCAGAATGGAGAAGTGGAGGAAGTAGGAGAATGGGCAGAAGGCGGAAGAGGGATGGGGAGCTCAGAGTGTTCTTTGACGAGGGTAGGGAGCTGTTTCGAAGGGGGGTAGGGAGGTGAGAGGGGCGTGGGGTAGACGGGAGGAGCGGGAGATGAGCGTGGGTGGGGGGGGGCGGTTGAGGGGAGAGGGATGGGGGGTGGGGGGGGAAGAAAGGGAGGGGAGGAAAGAGGGAAGGAGGAGTATGTGGTGGGGATGAAATTGGGGAAGAGCAGGAGGGGGGGGTAGCGAGGGGGGGAGGAGGGTGGGAGAGGAAAGAGGTGGGAAAAGGGTAAAAGGGAGTTGAAGGGAAAGGGGTCATGTGGGGAAGGGGGTGGAAGGAGTTAGCAGGAAGGTAAGGGGGGAAAGGAAGAACGGGTGAGAGGCGAGGTAGGGAGTGGGGATAAGGGGGGAGAGCAAGTAACGGGGGGGGTAGAGAGGGTGGTGTGAGGAACAGGAGGCCGGTGGGAGCGGGGGGTTGAAGGGGCTGGTGGGGGATTGCCGATGTAGATGAGTGGTTGGGAAGGCAAAAAGGAAGATAGGGTGAGGAAGAGGTATGGGATGGGGATAGGAGGGGGGTTAGGGGGGGGGAGATGCTTTGTTCAAGGGGTGTGGGAAGGGAATGAGGAGTCGGGAGGGGGTAATTGGAGGGGAGGAGGAGAGGAGAGGATGGGAGGGGGGGAGTAAAGACTCTTCAGAAGGTATCCCCTGAGCTAGAAAGATAAGCGAGGAGAATTCTTACAGAAGAGAACAAGTCGAAACTAAAAGAAAGCAAGGGGGGACGAAAAACACGCCTGCAACTTCGATTCGGTCCAATTGACGCCAGCAAAAGAAGAGGGGGGCCTTGAAAAAAGTTGTACCAGAAGGAAAAAAAATGGGGGCGTGGGGACGGGGGAACAGTAGATGGGGGGGGGAAGAAATCGAGATCTATCCTGCCAATTCGAGGGCGGAGGAAAAGAAAAACGCAGCTGGCTCGTACTAACAAAAAAACTAACCGGTGGACCGTTTACTTTTGAAGGGCAGTTGGGGACGCAATTTCCCAAAGGGACGAAAGGGGAAAAATGCGGGCGAAGGCCGGGGGGTGGGAAGCAAGGTCTGGTAACGTTCCGGATCATTGGGGGGGAGGGACGCCAACCAGAAAAAACGGCAAACATCCAAGTGTTGGGTTTTTGTGGTGTCAAAAAGAAGAAAATTAGCCAGGGATTTTTACCCAAAAGGTAGGAGGAAAGACGTTCCAAGGCGGGAAAGACCTATGGGACACGTTTTTTGGACAGGGGAACAGGGGCCGGAGGCTCGTCGTGGGCCCGGGGGGGGGTTCACAATGATCAAACTTGGGGATATACCAGAACGCCGACTGGATACCCAGGGGGAGGGGAGAACGCAACTCTTGGGAAAAAAAAAAAAAGGAGGTGGGAAATGGAAAAAGGGACGAACGAAAACGGCGGAAGTTGCACCGCGACAATCGCCCGGGGGGAAAAAAGAGAGAAAAACCAACGGAGGCGGGCGGAGAGAGAGGGGAAAACACAACTTCTAGGGTCAGCCTGGGAACGGTAACGGGCGGCAAGGTAAATCACAATTGCGGTTCATGTGCGATCCGAAAGGGGGAAGGAACCTGGCTTTGGCTGGGAGGTAAGGGGGCGGATCAAAGAAAAAAAGGAGGGACACAAAAGTGGACCGGGGCCCGCATCCGGCCCAACGTGAGGCACTTAAACTAAAAGAAAGCGGACTCCCAGTTTACGGGGGTTAAGATAAAAGTCGTTAACACCACCGGAAGGGAGGTCATGAAACGGACTAAGGCTTTGCGTGGACCTAAAAAAAAACCACTCCAAAAACTTTCAACAACAGCAATGAACCACCCACGTCAAAGGGGCGCTAAAAAAAAACAGAAGAAAAAAAAAGAAGTGGCAAAGAATGACATGTCCCAAAAGTTCAAAGGGGGGGGAAAAAAATGATGTTAGCAATGTTAGAACGGGGGCGCGAAAAAACCGGGAGGCCTGTTTGCGCCCAGTATCGGCGACGAAAAGGAAGAGAAAAATCGCCTAAAGGGTAAAAAAAAAGAAAAAATAGGAGGAAAAGCAGACGGCACAAACGCAAGAGGGAAAGGGTAAGTCAGTTAAGAAAGAAAACGCACGATTGCTTGGCGATTTGTGTACCTCCTCGAACGTGTCAGGCGGGAAAAAAAAAGAAGACGGATGAGGAGCACATTGTCATGGAAAAAGGACGCATTGGAAAGGGGACCACCACAGAAAAAGAGTGCGTCCCAAAAGGCTGAAAACACCACCACCGGCAGGTTGGTCAAAAAGAGGCTAAAGGAAGGGGGGGTTGGAATGCACATGGGACACAAAACAAAAGCAAGGGGGGGGGGGGACAAAAAGGGGGACAATACAGAAAGAAATGGGAGATAGAGCGGACTTTCGTATCGCGACGCGCAAATGTCTCAGGGGGAGGTAAAGAAAACCAGGTAAATGCAGCCGGGGTTTTTTGGAAAAGGGGAAAGGAAAAAAACTTAGAAACGGGAGGTCACTGCAAACCATGCCGAAGTCGGTGCATCTTGCGGGGCACGTGCGGGCGTCGGCGAACCAGGGGAGAAGAAAGAGCGGAGTGGGACCCAAAGGAAGAAAATGCTGTATAAAATGGGAACACCACGAGAAAGTGAAAAACAACAACAACTAGAGGTAGGAAAAGAGCGAATAACTTTCGTCTCAGGGGGGGGGGGGCTGGGGGCTAACCAATTGTGTCAAATGGGGGAAGAAAAAACATGACTGGCGAAAAATTGCAACGTCCCCATGGCGACCCTTGAAATCAGGAACCCTGGGGGGGGAAAAAACTACTCAAGGCGCAACTCCCCAAAAGGAAGAAAAGAGACAGAACGTACTCAGAGAAAAAGTTCAAGTGGGGTTAATGCTTTCGAGAAAAAAGGGGGGATAAAAGTCAGGTAAAACAATGACGGCTTGGAGATAAAGGGTTGGGCTTGGAATCATTGAAGAAGAAAAACCGCGCGCGAAAGAGTAAAAAAAAGACAGGACGCTGCCAAAAAAAACTCCGATGTAGAGTGAAGAGGGGTTGGTTTGGGTTCAGAACAGGGGGGAGTCTGGGAGGAATGGCAAATTCCGACCCAAACAGGTGGAAAAGCTCTCCCTTCCCGCGGGGTACTGGGCAAACATGAAGGGGGGGGGTTCAAGTGGGTGCGTGACTTACGAACTCCACTGGCGGGCAAAAAAAATGACAGGGGAGGAAAACTGCCAATGCGGGGGGATGTACAAGAAAATGTGTTGAGTCAAAGGTATGCCAAAGAGATTGGTTCGCGAAATTTCCCCGACCAGGAAACGCTGGGTTTCAAAAAAAGCCAGAAGAGGCGGATGAGGAAGAAAAGGGTTGGAAACCCTGACTTTTTCGGCGAGTGGGCCGTTACGGGGAAAAAAAAAATCCTAGCTTTCTGGGGGGGGAAATAGGTAAGAGACAAGGGGGGCTCAAAAGGAAAGTTCGACGACGAGGCACATGGCAAACAGAAGGAGGGGACGCGGGAATTGGAACAGGAAAAGACGCATCAATTGCAAACCGTTGACGGGATTGAATTCTTCGAAATGTCTCGAAGACTGGTTTTAAGTGCGGGAGGAGAGGAAAAGGGGTGGTCAAGTTGTTTTCTGGCCGTCAGGGGGGGGGGGTCGGGGGAAGAAAAGAGGGAACAGAAAACTTTTTGTTTTGCGAAAGAACAGGAAAAAGGGGGTGAGGGGGGTAAACCGGGGGTGAGAAGGAAAAAAAAAGAGGGGACCCCTTTCTATCCCGATGGGGATTGGGCTTTAGGGGAGAAAGGGGGGAAGCCGCGGCAGGCTGGTGGGGGACCAAAGGTTGTACAGTGTGGAGCAATTGACTACAACCGCCTTGAACTTTTCAGTGTCGTCGAAAAACAAGAAAAGAAAAAAAAGGGAGGAAAAACCAATGACGCAAAAGATACGGGGAACCGTGTAAACCTTGAAAAAAACCGTGGGGGGGGGCCCTCTCACAACACCGAGGAGGTATAAGGTTAACACGTCGAATTGGCACCGGGAAAGAGGCCCGGGGGGATAGTAAGGACAGGGAAGGGGAGGTTCGTGGTCAGCGGGTATTCGACGACACTGGGGACAGAAAGGAGGGAAAACTTTTAGTCAGATGGGAGGGAGAGATAAGGGACACCGTTTGACACTAAGAGAACGTGCAAGATTCAACCTGCAAACTTCTCATCCATCGGGCGACCTGGTGACGAGTTTCAAGAAAGAAGGGGGAAACATCAACCGTAGTTAATGGAGGGAAAACAATCGCTGCCTATCTCTGGAGGAAAGCTACCGGTACACGTTCAAGACGTCGCCAACTGAAAACCACCAAAAGCCGAGTCGCACAAAAAGCATCACAGGAAATGGCGTTGCACGAGAAAAAAAGAAAAAGGGAAACAGACACGGGGGGATTGGGGGGATGTTCGCAGTTTTCGCGACAGGGGGGAAGGAGGGAGGGGGGCTAGGCAAAAAACCATGCCTAATCTCACTCAGAAAAAAGGGGGAAGTGGCAAAGGGCGACTGGAACCGCTAAAGAGAAAACCAGGTCCCCATCGCCCGGGTGAAAATTTGAGTTGGAAAAAAGAAACCTAACGTTGCGGGAGATGGACAATTTGGGAAAAGACTGAAGGAAGCGTTGACAAGGTAATGTAGAGAAAGCAACGAGGGGGGACCAGTTTTTGACCTCCATTTGCGACACGCAAGAATTTCAGATCAAAAAAAAAAAGAGGAAAGTTGATCAGGGTACGCACACGGTGGTTAACCACCAAAAGGGAAAGGGGGTCCTAAAACGTGATAGAGCAGCTGGGGAAAAGGGAGGGGGTTGGGGAGCAAGAAGGGTGGCCGAACAAACGAGGTAAAAAGAACAGAGGGGGGGGAGGGGAAGAAGCGTTCCACTTTCAGGACTCGAGAGGGGAAACACTGTGCCTAACAAGCAAAAAGTGAAAAAAAAAAAAAAGGTATATGGGACATTTGAGACCTTATCAACGGCGAACGAAGAAATTTTCAAAGGTGCGGGGGGGTCGGGAGGTAAAATTGGCCTCAAAAAGAAGCGCAAAAGGTGGGGGAGGGTCCAAAAAAAGTGTGTGTGGGAGAAAAAAGTGCGGGGGGACAGGGGACGGTGTCCAGGAAGGTAAAGAAAAAAAATGACTTTCAATGAATTGGAATAAAAGGATCAAAAAAAAACTATATTTCATCATATCAGAACAAACAAAAAAAGTGTATTAGAAAAGAAGAAGGAGACTGAGTCGCTCGGTTGAAGCTTTTCTCCCAAGGCAAGTGAATCAGCTTTTGAAGAAAAGGGGAAAGGGTCAAGGGCGCCCCCATTGTCAAGGAGGAAAAAAAGGGAAAACAAAAAGACGCAAAAGCGGACGAAAAACCAAAAGCGCCAGACCTCGGCGACCGCAAGCCCAAAGGGGAACAAAGGTTCGTTCGTGACAAAAAAGGGTGCTCGGAGTAAACAAGGAAAAAAAAGGCAAATTGTTTTTCTTTCCCTCAATTTGAGTACAGAGGACCGCTCAGAGAAAAAAAAAAAAAACAGGATGGAAAACCGATCCTCATCCTCCTCAAAAAAAATCGGGGGGGGGGAACTTTCTTGGGTTGTTCGCCAGGGTTTTGCATGGTCAAGAGGAATCCAACCCCGGCCGTTCCGAAGATTCCCGGCAGCCGCGGGACCGGTGGGGTTCAAACCGTGTCGGACCGAAAAAAAAAAGAGGGGGAAATAAAAAGGCTCATGGGTGGGCGATCAAGGCAATGGGAGGGAGGGGGGGCAGCAGGAGGAATGTAGCACAAACCGCCAGGGGTTTGGTCGCGAACGTTTCCCACCCTTGAAAAAGCTTCTAGGGGGAAAAATGAAAAAACAGCAACCGGCTTGGGTGCGTGACAAAAAAGGGGGACCGAACTTGAAGAAAAAAATGGGGGGGATCATGGAAGTAGATTTCTCAATCTTTGATGTGATAGACAAAAAAACCCGGAGAGGATAACTGCATTCGTGAGGAGAAAAGGACAAGCTCCCAAACAGAAGAGAAAAGGGGGGGGAGCAACCAACCAGAAAAAAGCTAACCCATAATTGCAACTTGACGGGGGGGGGAAAAAAAGGGGAGGGAGATAAAAATCTTCTCCTGGGGGAATGTCGGTCAGAAAGAGGACCGGGGGTGTTGATGGGGCAGAGGGAAAAAAGTAGGGGGTGTTGGGTCGGGTAGATACGAAAAGAACAAACTGGGGGGGGGGTTTTTTTAGTTTTGCAGGACCAAAAAGGGCTCACACGGGTGTAGCAGTGTCTTCGAGAAACAGAGTAAAAAAAAAAAAAAACCGGGAAGAAAGGAAAAGCGATGTCTGGGGGGCGAATGGGGGAAAGTGAATTCAGGTGGGGGAAAGATTGCCAGGTTGGCCACGTTTTAAGGGAGGGAGGGACCGCCCTTGATACCCAAGAAAAAGGGGAACAGGCCAACGTGGGCAACTGGGACGGAACAAAGCTGAACAAGAAAATTTATTACACCGGAAAAGATAGGGGGAGGAGGGGGGACAAAGGGCTGAAACAGCACGAAAAGGGGGGGGGGAAAATCTGAATAAACTCAACCAAAAAAAAAAAACGGGAGGAGGAAAAATATTTTACCCCAGCGATGTAAAAAAGGTCAAAAAGAAAAGATCGAACATTCCAATGTGAGGAATATTGGGGGGGTAAAAGGCAGTTCTCTCTGAACGGAAAGTTTGGAAAGGAAATGCTGTTCCTGTGAAAAAGCGGGAACGAGAAACGATAAAAAAAAGGAAAACAAAAAACTATACAACGCCACTTCCAACGGGAGTACACGAGGAAACTTTGCGGAAAGCTGTCCGTCGAGGACGTTTTCCTAATTTAATAAAAAGACAAAATTCGGTAAAATCAAGACTAATTTTGTTCTCAACAAAATCCGGGGGGGGTGAGGGTAAGAAAGATTGGCCAGTATCAAAACCCGCCAACGGGACAGAATTCCTGCCAACGGGAAAAAAAAAAAAACCCCGGCATCCAAGCGGAACCGACACAAAATATCAAATTAGGATTGAAGGAAATTAGCAAAATCAACGGGGTTGCATGAGGGGTGGAGACTGTTAAAAACGTACTGACAAATGAGAGCCGAGGGGGAGAGACACCAGGCCACCTAAAGGCTCGAATGTGCAGGAAACAGAGAAAAAAGGGTTCGAGAGAGTTGAAGAAATAAAAGGCTCGACTGGGGAAACTTCACGGCACAAGCCGCCCGGGGTCGGAAATGAGGGGAGGACACAGAAATCGGGGCAGTCAGGGCAGTGTAAGGGGCCCTCGTAAAGGTTTCAGGGGGAATGTCTACAAAAGGAAGAGGGGGGGGATTGTTCAAACCTTGGAAAAAAATGGCGGGCACGCCACGTGCACCCGCAAAAGAAATATCGGCTGTCCGTGTCGTCGGGAAAAGTCCAAAGGTGGCAACCAACCACCGCCTTTGGGGACCTACCTAAGGGGGGGAAAAAAAGACGGAAGTTAAAAGGGGGGGACCTGGGTGGGGTCAATACCAAGAAAGCAAA
>Ga0179591_1293785_pt1 | contig 12026 bp, 13 predicted proteins | sample CZOMad2_1_08_16f_FD_182891 | JGI IMG/M metagenome (GOLD analysis project Ga0179591, IMG submission 182891) | Vadose zone soil fungal communities from Angelo Coast Range Reserve, California, USA - CZOMad2_1_08_16fungal (PacBio error correction) | ecosystem: Environmental > Terrestrial > Soil >...
TGGGACAAGCAGAACGATGGGGAGAGAAGAATGTCAACTAATATGACGTGAAGATAGGCGCCACACATACCTCTACGTGCGAGGGCGCTTGACTCCCACTCTCCGAGCACAGAGAGGAATAAGATACAGTCCTCTGACGGAGCGATCGAAGAGGGAGAGGGGAAAGGGAGAGAAAGAGGAAGAAGAAGGTGCAGGTCGAGTGGAAAAAAAAAAAAAGCGAACTTTGCGGACTTGTGCGTTCCACCCGGAAACCCAACCCCCGAAAACCCACAAGTGAGGGCAACCTAAAGGATCATTAAAAGAAGATGTTTGACACAGCGGCAGGACCTATCTCTAGAAGTAGATATTTTTTCTTTGCAACTAGGGGGAAGCCTCTGCTTGGGACAGGAGAAGGTGTCGAACAGAGCAATCGGAGAGACTGGGAGAAAATTGCTGCAGATCCAAAGAAAAAAAAACGAGGAGGTGAAGACAAACGGCAAGTATATCAAAACGTATCAATAGAGCAACTTCTTGTCTTTATTCGAGGAACTCGTCCATAAAGGGGTCTAGAAGGGAGGGGTCTCCGGGGAATCAGCTCCTACTCGATCATCTAAGACTCGGCAAAAAAGGAAAACAGGAAAGACGGAGAGACGATCACAGAAACCATGTATGCTCGAGAATTCAGGCGGGAAGGAGACAAGGAAAAAATGACGAATGGTAAGGGAGCCGAAGTAACGGCCGAAAACACGAGACGGTGAGGAAAACGAAACAGCTGGACTGCCATATCAAAAATGACCGGAGGATAAGGCAGACAGGTCAGGGAGAATAGGGAGCCGAGCGGAGGGATCAAACCAAGCCTTCAACGGGATGCAGCCGTCAGTGAGCACCCAGCAAAAAGGAACAATAGGTGTCGAATACTTAGAGGTGAACGCGGCGCGGGAGGAAGGGAATAACGCCAACGGCCGTAAAAGGTTGAGGATATAGCCGGGTCAAGCCCAGAGTTAGATGTCCCTCCTGCAGCGGAACGCCGATCGGAGGAGAAAGAAAAAGGAAGGGGTGCAAACGGTGGGGAGTGTACTCAAGGCCGCATCACAAAACACCTACAAGAATAGATGAGAACACCGTTATAATCTTAAGAATGTTTGCAAAATGGGCGAGGTTTAACAAGCCCCCGACCCAACAAATTTACTGAAATACGCAAATATACACACGTGATGATCACCAGCAAAAGGGGGCAAGGGCCCCTTGGTCGGCTACGCAAATGAAGGGGACCTCGACGGCAACAGGCCCGCGAGGAAAGAGAACAAAAACGTCAGAGAAGGAAACGGGAGAAGGGGGCGAACAAAAAATCTCTCCAAGTCTGAGTCAGGGTTTAGTCGCACGATCAAAAAGAGCGAGAAAACGCAGAGAGGAAAAAGGAAAAAGCCTTGAATGCCCAAGTGGGGGTATAGCGAGAGCGGTGGGAAGGGAACGACGATCGATTCCAGGGGAAGTTCCATCAATGCCATAGGCGGCCTTCAAAGCGAACAGGAGGACACGGGCGCAAAGAAGCCAGGCGAGCCGGGGCAGCAAACGCTCACCCCAGTGGGTTGGTGGAGAAGGACGATGAAATCAATATAACCATCACAAAGACCGCAAACGGAAGACCTAGTGGGAAGAAGCAAAAAAAGAAGATACCCAGACATCCTTTTCAAACAGGAACAACCCGATTGTCGATAGAGAAGTGCTATAAGCTCTGGTTGAGAAGGGGGGGCCCGAATCCGCAGGGGAGGCAGAGTGTCTTACTCTAAGGATCTCCTTATGGAAAGGGGGGGGAAGAGACAAAAGGAGGGAGGAAAAGGAGGGGTGGAAATAATGAGGTTCTTGGGGTACGCCCACAAAAAGAGGGGTAACCAAAGATCAACTGATAAAAAACAGTGAGCCAAAAATGAAATTCGTAACTTTTGGGCTTGAGGTGATGAGACAAAGGGGGGTGGAAATGATTTGGATCGAGCAACGGAGTTGGCTATAACTTGCTCGGGGCTTGTTACGTACTGCTCATCGTCCACCAGAGGAAAATCCGATGTTGTCTCGGGAACGATTGAACCGGTTATCATTCTGAAATGTCCGGCGCAAGCAAGAGGATGAGGAGTGGAAAAAGTGGAGTCGGGAACAACGAGTGGCAGACTAACGGCCTCGATGTGCGTCTGGCGGCCCAATCAGCGAACTGAGACTCCAAACATCTCGAGACCAGCGTACCAAAACTGAAAAGAAAACAAGGTGGGGAGGGAGGGCTGAAGGTACGATCCACTCTTATTAGCCAAACATCCAAACAAGATCTTTTCTCATTAGATCACCTCTTCCCAAGAAGGTGAGCAGGAACAAAAAGGGGGGGGGAGAAAAAAAAAAGTCACCGCCCTCTCGGAAAACCTTGATTAGGGGAGGTCGAGCGGGTGTTCGCGAGTTGGAAAGGAAAGGTCAATTCTCGGTCTTTGTGCCATTGGGGACGGTTGATGGAGTGTAGAGGATCGGAAGACGAAACTGCGGCTCCGTCAAGACTCGGAGGTATTACACTCGCATTCACCGGGGGCAAAGAAAGAATAAGACGAGCACTATTCGCCAAGCAAGCCCAAGAAGAGGGGACCTGCGGTAATGGGGCCAAAGCCAAAATGGGCCGCTGCTAAAGGAAAAAAAGAGAACAAATAGATGAGTTATTCTCTCGGAGGGACATAACGAACCAGAGTTAGGGTGTAAAAATCTAGAGTCGTCGCTCACAGACTCAAAAAAAAACGGGAATGAGATGCCGGCAAGCAGATTGTCCCTGATCGCGGTGGGCAACTGGGAAGAATCCGACGACGAAAGAAAAATCAGAAACTTGCCAAGAGCTCTACAAATTCCAACTTCTGCCACACGTAGACCAAAAAACCCCCCCGCACATAATAAGTGAAGCTCCGTTGGATCTTGGGGACTGGGTTCAGTAAGGTGCAAGGGAAGCCAAGACTTCAGGTCGGCGGGAGGCACTATGAGAGATCGCCTAACAGATGACTACGCCCATGAAAAGGGGAGACGTGGGGACTGCGATAAACAAGAAACCTCCTGGGACGTCCTTGGGGTGGGTACGAGGGGACGGGGAGAATAGAGTTTGAGGAAAACACGATGGGGAAGGGGGGAGAAACTTAAAATCTAGAAAATTCTCTGGGAAACTAAACAAGGGTCTGGGGAAAAGGGCACCGAAACCTTGACAAAAAGTACGAATTTTCTTGCCGTCCTATGGAAAGGACACCGGTTCCAAAAGGGCACCGAAAAGTGGGAGGGTGGACGGAAGCAAGAAGCTCAACGCAACTCGAGTGGAGCCCGCGCTCGAATAAAACAACTGGCCAAGGCAAGTGAAGAACTCAAACAGGTACTAATCGGAGCGAGGAGCTTTGGGGAAGTGAACCGGGTGTGCAGGAAGAAGATAAGACAATTTACGAACCCGGCGATGCAACCTTCTCGCCGAGGCAGTGGGGAAAATAGAGGCGCACTTCGTCCCATGGGGGCTAAAAGGGCATCAAAAGGGGAGACAACATGGCTTTGGAGGGTCTGCCGGAAGGTGAGGGGAGAGGAGGCAGCTACACCGTCAGGTGGGCCTTTCAGAATTCGAAGGGGGTGCGGGCGAGTGTCGTAAATTATTAATCAGGAGAAAGGGGGAGCTTTTTACTTCCGCGCTCGTCGATCGGGGAGACTATGACGGGGAACAAAAAAAAAACGGGCAAGGCCGGCCGGGTGTCAGGGATGTACCGTTCTTCATGGGGGGCCGGCACAGGTCGAAAAAGACACCAAGAACTGGAGAGCTGGGGAGACGTTCAGGAGCAAGCGTGGGAATGGAATGGGATAAGCGGTTTTATCCGGTGCTGAGTAGTAAGTTTAAAGATGGGGCGAGAATGGGGTGGGGCCGCCCATCAAGGGGGATCCGCACTGACTGGGGGAGGATGTTCATCGGGCCGTTGGGGGAAAAGTGAGGGCTATCACACGGGGCTAAGGCATCTGCCTAAAAAGGGGAAGAATCCGGGAAAGGGGACTGCATCATAATCAACGTCTTGGGGTGAGTTTTCTTATGCAGCGGGGAAGGCGGGGTGGTACGCGGTTGTTAGACCTATAACCCTGCGCAGGGATGAAGAGGGGGGTCCACGAAAATCAGAGAGGTCCGAATAGCCTGGGAGCTTCGTCGCTCTTGGGGGAATTGTCGAGGGGGGGGGGCCTGTTGAACGGACATAACTAAACGCCGGAACCAAAAAGTAGGTCGGTTAAACTGGTCGGACTCTTAGGGACCGACGCGTCAATGAAGCAGGTGAGAAAAAAAATGGAAGCTGAACGATCCTCAAACCTCTGCAGATACCACCACATCGGTCGGGAGGGTCGATGGAGAAGAGAAAGGAAGTGGAGACGTGGCGAAAAAAAAAACGGAGTGCTATCTCACTTACTGAACTAAGCAACGTGGGCTGGCGGGGTCTTCTCTTTTTTTAAAAGCCGGACTTCAATAACCCTACATGTCTGCGCTGGGGCAGAAAAAAATCGCAGAGGAAAAAAAGAGGAGTGAGAGGTGAAAGTAGGAAGGATCTTTGGCACCCGGCGTTTCCGGCTGGGACGTAAACCGTGGGAACACAACAAGTACGACACGTTTTAGCGCCGGGGAAGCCCTAGGGGCGAGAAAACTACTAAAAGACTGGGGGTGGCGGAGGGGGGGGAGAGGGAGAACGGGCCGTAGGAGCAGGCTGGTCCGTAAGGGAGTCAATGGATATGAGGCGGAGTCGGCAAACCTCAAAAGATCCGAGAGGAAGAAAACATCGGGGACTATTTCCCGCCAAGAACAAGCAGTGAAAGGAAGGAGAGGGGACAATCAAAAAAAAGTCAGAAGGCTGAGAAATGAAAGCGGCTTGGTCCCCACTCCCTCTCAGGAAGTCCGCAGGCAGCACAGAGCCGGAAAGAAGGGAAAAAACTAGAAGCCCTGCTAACGAGGTGCGACACCACTCCGGATAAGACGTTTGAAGCGGAGAGGGGGAGGAAGGGGAAAGTCAGAAACAAAGCGGGCAAGGGTAGGAAAAAGGTCCACGAAACAGATGAGGGAGGAACATGTCAGACGGGGCAAGCACGGGAAAAAACGGGTTCAGCCGGGTTTTCTTTAAATTTCCAACTAGTCAAAGCCGCTGAATGAAGGGAGAGGAGAACGGCGAGAACGCAGCTAAAAAAGGCTGCGTGACTTATAGGCAGCGCTCCGTGTAGCAAACAAAGCACCGCGAGTCTCAGAGGAGAACGACAGTAAGAGGTTGAAGCGAAAGAGTTCACTTCTGGAATGGGTTGAGGAAGACTCGTCTCAACGGTGGAACGGAGCGAAAAAGGATTGAAGAAATACAATGGATCCATCTCCAGGGTCCTTACGGCGTACATGCCGACAAAAAGACGGAGATAACCACACTCCCAATTTATATTCTCAGGAAACACATCAGGGCGGTCACGCGAAAAGGAAAAGGTGGGAAGGGAGGGCCCGAAGCCTTAACGCCTGGGGGAGTCAAAAAAAGATTAAACCGGGGGCGGGACCAAAAACACTTTAGGTCAGGAGAGTGCCCCACATGAGAGGATGCAAAGCCCGAAAAGGTCATGAATTGAAAGCCTTACTAGCCACTGCAATAACAACGCTCCTGACAAGATTCATCCTTCATTTGGATACGGAAAAGGCACTCCGTTGCGTTTGGAAGAGCTCGTTGGGAAAGGGGGGCGAGAGGGCCTCCCGACCGGTCAGGGGAAAGTGTAGAGAGCCTCAGCTTTGGGAGAGGGAGATGGCGTCAAGAAATTCAGTGGACGGCCGGAACGCCAGAAATGGAGAAAAGAGAACGGCACTTTTGTTCCGGCAACAGAAAGCGAAACAGACACCAGCGAAAAGTTGAACGGCGATGCGGAAACATCAACGGAGGGATGACAAGCGGCATCAAAAAGCTCTGTTTATTGTTCGTCCGGTTTAAAAAAAAAGTTCCTACTACCCAATTCCAAACTGAGCAGGCAGAGAAAACCAGGTCCAGAAGGGTGAAAGCTGCTGCGCACACTGGAAGGGATGGACCCCAGGGGGTCGGCGAGACGTAAGGTTGAAACTCCCACCTTCCCGGAAGGAACGATCACGAACAAGAACGTAAAATTGTACTGACTTGGAGAATGGGAGGGCACAAAACTCCAGGAAGCAAATGAGGGGGAAAAAAAAAAAAGGAGGTGTGGACATCAAAACACCATCGCCGAGAAACGATCGTCAACTGAGGACCGCAGGGGAACGACTCCACCGTTATTTCAGTATATGCTCTACTGGTCGGACGGACGAAAGGGTGCAGCCCCTTTTAAAAGGACTAATCCCCACATAGCGAGTCGAGGCCGGAAGGAGCGCACTAGGGAACGAAGAAACGAAAAGCGAGTGACAAAAGAGCTACCAAACGAGATAAGCCTCACAAATTCTCTCACTATTATCGGCAATGCGGTGTAATAAGGCGCCGAAAGAAGGCAGGGTTGAAAAAAATGGAGCACAAGAGGCAGGCCTCCTCTTTTGAGTCACTTGTGGTAACCAGGCCGAGTGGGTAGAGCTCATACTTTGATAGAAAAAGGCGGATCCAAATCCGGACTTGGGGGAGGAGAAGGGGAGAGGAGGGTAGGAAGAAATATGTGATTGAGTCTTTATACTTCAACAAGGGAAAAATCAAACAGGAGAACTAAGAAACACGATTCGTACTGGGGATCGGAGGTTAGGTTCTCTTCAAAAAAGGGGAAGGGGGGACCGATTGAGTCGAAAGCGGGACTTACAAAAAAAGTTGGAAGGGGCGAAAGGTGCGGCGTGTACTTGCTCGTAAAAACACACAAAAGAGATTTGGTCAACGCGGTGACGGTAGGAAAGGGGATGCATGCCGTTGCACAAAGCAGGTATTCGTCAGTGGTGCAGGGAACGCCGGCGCGTGAAGGGCAAGAAGATAGGGTGGAAGAAGAGTTCACCTAGGGTAGGGGGGGTAGGGCGACACAACTTCAAGAAAACATCGGCAAAAGAAAATAAAATCCGTGAAATTATCCCACCCTGGAAAACAATGCAGAACTACAACAAAGGGAAATGGGGGGGAAGTGAATCAAAGCAGTAACAAGAAAGCCACGGGGTACGCTATAACAGAAAAGCAAACGGGTCAGGGGTAAAAACCCGCAAATAGGAGAACGCTAGTGGAGACCGTGCCACCAAACCAGTTCCATTGAGATCCAAAAAAACCCGCGCTAATAGAAAGTGGAGGGGTCAAGGTCAGGAGCGTAAGCTAAAAGGTGCAGTGAACGGAGGCGTGACTCTATCTAACCAGGGGGGACGTATAAAGAAGCGAATTCTCTAAAGGACAGTCCGGTCGTTTGTAAACAGTACATACCCGACCGGGGCACAGAGCCGGAAGAGACCACACTAAGGCAAGCAACAGAATTTAAATACATCACGGGGGCATCGGCCTATGGGGCTGGAGTTTCCGACGAGAATACTGCAGAATATCAAAAAAAAAAACAAAAAACGTATTAGGAGATGCACGGATGCTTCGGGATCAGGCGTTGAAAATACGCATGCTAAAAATAGGGGGGAGGTTGGCTTTCCCGCAACGACCGGTGTGAGGGATAAAGTAGTAGATGCAGGAAAGACAGGTTGACACTTGGGTGAAAGAGGGACACGACGCAAGATGGAAAGAAGAACGGGGGCGCCTGGAAACGTAAAAGAAATGGGCGGGCATAGCGACGTCAGGAAGCGTGCACAGAACTTGACGCCGACACGCATAGGGAAAAACCCAACATCATCAAGGTCTAGGAAGCTCGGGAAAGGGTTAAAGGGTCCAAGACTCCTGGGGGGATACGACACAAAATTTGCTCGTAACGAGGAAGTGACGTCCTTCGTGTAGCGAATCAACGATTTCGGGGGGCTGGGTGTAAAGAGGATGAGTACCTCCTAATCGGTTGTGAATTTTTCTGAATAAACTGATCCGAGGTCGCTAGGCAAGGAGGGAGCCGACAATTAAGACTGTACGTACTAACTCCCACTTCACATGGTCTAAATAGCTGGGAGGTGCTACAGTATGGTTTAACCGGATACCGAGTGCGCTAGAACTCGCAGGAGTGCGTGCTGGTACCTGCCTTCTTGTAACACTAGCAAAAGACCGAATAGAGTAAACTGGAATACACCATCAGTTTTCATCTTGCACAGTGGAAGATCAATAACCTCAAGAAGGGGTGTCGCTGTTTGGGGGGACGACGGGGAGGTGCGACGGGTGGGGCGTCGCGGCATTGAAATGCACTTACGTTGCGGCAGACCGAACAAAAACGACGGACTTCCCTAAGAGGCACCCGATCTCTGGCATTCTTTCACTCGACGAGGGCCCACCGACGAAAGAGGGGAGTGCAAAAGGGGGGAAGAAATGTAAAGACACGGCGAAACCAAAAAGGGGGGGGAGGGCTAACCTAACGCCCGCCACCGGAAGGAGCGAAAAGCGAAAGGGGGAAGGACCGGAGGACTCAATCATTTCCATCAAGGGGTCACACCAGATCCTCACTAAAATACGAAGCTGACGAGGATAGTTGAAGGTGCGTAACCAGACTACGGAAAAACGATGGAAATACGGTTACCCTCGTAAGGTTCTAAAAACCCCGCGACCGCAACCTACGTCAAAAGATGGATACGCTATCGAGTAAAGTACTGAGATAGAAAAGTGGGGCGAAATCAAGCTCAACCGAAAAGCATCACGGAAAAAATGGGGGCGATCAATGCATGGGTCGGGGCCGGACGGCAAGGCGGACACAAACGCAGGGAGGGGCTTGGGTAAGAGGGTGACTACTCGGTGTTCTGTCTATCTGGACTTCTTCAAATCAAGAAAGACAAATGGGGATCTTTTTGCTATTCTTCCTGTCTGAGGATCAACTATGCGAAGGGAATTACAGGGGCAAGGAAGGCAAGATGGTGGACGAAGGTGTAAACCAACTTGGTGGCACGTCGAGAGTCGAAGACAGAGTGGAAAATAGAATTAACTACGGAGTCGTGGCCGCCATTGGACGTTAAAAGCTGGTGAGTGCTGACCGTCCAAGGAAGGGTCGTGAAGTTGGCTGGGTTGAGCCCTTATCAGTGACATGCAAAACTGACTTTTATAGGGGGGGGCCTTCTCTGCCAAAAAGGTTTGACAAGGGGGGAGGACCATAGCCCCTTCTTCGACCTTCAACAATCGACACCTAACTGAAGACCGGTAGAGGAAATGGGACGTAGGGGTGATGTTGTCAGGACTTAAGGGGGTTTTACTGGCCCGGTGAAAACGTGAAAAAAACCCGAAAAGGGTGATGGGTCCTTTTCAGCAACTCCGGTGGGTGGCCGAGAGGACGGGGTAATGTACGACGGGTTGCGCGCACTGCTTTTGCCGTAACAAGCAGAAAAAGGGCCCAAGTCCCTGCCTGGGGGGAAGCGCGGCGCGCTCTATCGTCAGGGAAGGCCGCAAGACGAGAGAAGGAAAAGGAACTGTGGTGCGAAATCATCGAAGGGTGCGCAAGAGTGAGGAAAAACTCCACCGCGCATCTGCTCCGTCGATTAACGTCAAAAGAGCAAGGCCATTCACCGAGATGAAAAAAAACACGGTCAGATGTAAGGTAAATATAAAATGAAAGGAACAATCACCCCTGAAGGAGGGGATTGAATCTTGTGACTTCACTAGCAAGTGTCGGGGCTTGACCAGGCGGTGCATCATCGGAGGGCCAAAGATCGTGATAAAGGATCCAGCTGTTTAAAGGGGGGAGAAAGAACGGACAAAAGAGGGGCCTCTGTTGACCTGTGAGGGCAAGTACACTAGAAAAACCGGGGTTCCTTGGCCCAAACAGCCCTTATTTTTTACTAACAAAGCTGTGCCAGATGTGGGGGAGTCAACCCGGAGCTAGTCGGAGGAGGGAAAAGCGAGCATATCTGCTGCAGAAAAGGTCCTTCACCGGCAAAGATAAGTATCAGAACGAGCACACTCATGAGGGTGACGTCAAAAACATGAAAAGATTGACTCATACAGGGAAAGAAGAACTGAGGCGCACGGAGATAATGACGAAGCAATCATGGTTATAAACCTCCTTATCAAATTCATCAGCCCGGACTAAGTCCGCGAAATGGAGAGTCTCACGCGGCGCGAAAGGTCCAGAAAATGAACTCCACAGAAAGGGGTCCGATGTTTCCCTAAACACGCACAAAGAGAAGAAGGCGTTGAGACAGAAGAGGTGGAGGAGAGGGAAAAAACTGCGAAAAAAAAAGGGAGGGGGAAGAAAAGAGAGAGGGGGGGACGAGCGGAAGACTTAGCGCACGCGTTTCGACGGGTGGCGGGTTAGAAGTAGAAAAGAAAGACGGCTGGCCTCTATTGAAGAAATCTCAACTTCGATAGACAAACGCTGTCCGTCAAGAGGGAATAGGACGGAGAAAGAGGGGAGAAGGGGAAGAGAGAACCAGGTCGGAGCTCGAGGTGCTCATCAACTGGAAGGGGCGGGCCGGGGTGTCAGCAGGTAAAGAATACTAGAGGTACTTCTCATTTAAGAGGTATTACCTCTTAACCTCATTGGATCGGCGATTAAAGGGGGATAGGTGGGTAGAAGAGCGACTTCGCGGGTCCGGACGCAGCCTTACGGACCAGCCGTCAGAGAAAAAAAACAAACAGAAAAATCAATCTATTAGGTATCAACACCAGTTCTCAGGAGCAACAAGGACAGCTTCACCCAAAGGCAGAGCGGTTGCTGGGGAAAAAAACGCGCACAGCAAGGAACGCCGGGGTCGGGGAACAAAGTCAGCGGGTCTCGACAAAACCAACACTGGAATCTGGTTATAGATCTGGGGAAACAAGGACACATGAGCAAAAGAACGGGAAGGGCGATAGGGACGCTCGTACTTACAAACCATGAAGAAAACGAGAATGAACGTGGGAATTCATTCCTCCACATGGAGGGAAACTGTGCATAACTTAAACAAAAGTTGTGTCCAGTCGTTATGGAACAAGCTCCAGGTAATCCTCAGGGGAAAGTAATGGAGGTTATATCAAATGCAGCGAGTGGGGCGCTGACGTTTCAACAAGAATGGTGATGATGTACTAATAAAAATATCGGGGGAAAGAACTTTTCCTGAAGGTGGGGCACAAGGCTTGTAGGAGGTGACGGAGACAACAGACAGCCAGGCAACAAAAGACCCTACTTGAACAAGAAATAAAAGGATTTATTACCGCGGCAATCACATGGGACGGGTGATCGGGTACATAATCAAACGGGGGGGGACCAGAAGTACCCCAATTGAAACCGATGACATAAGAGGAAACCCAAGGGACGGGGAAATCACCAGACTGTACACGCGCAGAACAAGGGAACTTCATGTGAAAGGCACAGGATCATTAAAGTTAGCTCAGTGTAAAACTAGAGGACAAACCGGCCCGCTATGACACCTAAACGAAAAGAAACGTCAGAAAATGAGGATGCCCTGTGTGATAAAGCAAAAAAACTCAATAAGAAAAAGAAGGTTTCGGCGGGGAGGTTCCTGTGTTTACGGTAACAGCGAATCACCAAACGAATCAATACAAGGGTCGTAAAACGCGTTAAACAGGCTAAAGTGAGACCCCGATAGTGCATGAGGCCGGCGAACAAAGCGGATAGGAGGTCGAGAGCTACGTGCGGCCAGGGAAAAGTACAATCAAGAAGACACATGGGACAGAATTACGCCAAAGGAAACAGGAGTGAAGCCGTTGCTGCCACAAGTCACAAGCAGAAGGATTGAAGAAGACGAAAAAAAGAAGAACGAAAACCAGCTTCACGGCCGGAGCGTTCCTCGGTCACGGCGCCCAATTAAAGTACAGTGGGACCGGGGGAAAAACCAACCGGGAAAAGCATCCATCTGAAAAGCTGAGCTCTTTTTGGTAGGGCCACCCTAGGGAGGGGAGACATTAAGGACGTGTAGTACTGAGGACTTTCGAATGGAAGAAAAAGACCTGACGTTAGGGCAGGAGAAGGGGGAATCGAAAGGCGTAAAAGTTTATGTTACATAGCATTAG
>Ga0179591_1401778_pt1 | contig 12026 bp, 8 predicted proteins | sample CZOMad2_1_08_16f_FD_182891 | JGI IMG/M metagenome (GOLD analysis project Ga0179591, IMG submission 182891) | Vadose zone soil fungal communities from Angelo Coast Range Reserve, California, USA - CZOMad2_1_08_16fungal (PacBio error correction) | ecosystem: Environmental > Terrestrial > Soil >...
GGTATGTCGAGGAGTTGACGTGTGGTCCGGCTTAGTGATTGGGGGAGGGGCTATGAGTTGGGAGAGGACTCGGGGAAGACGCAGTCAAACAAGTCGAAGGGGTCTGGCCAATTCTTTGCCTCCGGGGGAAGTGCCCGGAAGGGAAAACGATGAATCGTAGCCCTTCAAGGGGGCCAGGGGGTTGAAGGGGGAAATAGGGACAGGAAATCTCGAAGAAGCTTGGACGTCACGCAATTCGGAAAGCTAGAAGGTCCAGAGCCTGGCCTTGATTTCTACTGAGGCTTCCAACGAAAAGGTTAAAAATTAGAGGATTTGGTCAGTCTACAATGACCGGAATCAGGAAACGTAAAATCGGCGAGTAGAGGGGGGGGGCACTGTAGACAAGGCAGTCGAACCCACAAAGAAGTCGTCGAGGAATACAAGGAAAGAGCAGGAGAGACTAGCATGTGCATGCAGGTTGAGCCAGAGAGACCAAGGGATATCAAACAACAAGCAGAGAAAAGATTGGCTTAAAACGGCTTAGAGGGTACTACTCGGGAAAGCAATCTCGACGGAACAAAAGTATTCGTGAACAAGCCATCTCATAACTCAAACTCAGTGATGACTCGTCAAAGTTCCGAGGGTTGAAACAAGAGAGAGCTGAGGAGGAGGTGAATAGTCCCGTATTTCGGTGGGGTTGCGTGCTCATCCTAGACAAAAAGAAAGGAGAAGCGGACTGTACTAAAGACCTATCAAAGAGGGCGAACCTTCTCTGGAACGGACGAAGACTAGAAAAAAAACCTAGCACAAGGAAAGGACCGGAAGAAGTCCATCGGAAGCGACGGACATCAAGACAAAGAGGTCAACGGAGATTGGGGGAAAAAAAGAAAAAACGGTGTGCCGACTCAGCCTGGCCCGATCTAAGACTTAAGGGCTAAAAAAAGCAGAAGGAGGCGGAAGGGAAAACAACAGGTCCCACTGATCTTTAAGACCAGAAGGTGGTACGATCAGGGGAGGATATGCGGGATGTCTAAAAAGCGGCGGGAGATTGTATTGCCCCGGCAAAAAAAAAAAAAAAACCCAGGGTCACGCGAATTAAGAAGAACCAGGGGAAAATCGGACACCACAAACGACCGCGTTAGGAAACTCGCCCCTTCAAATTGGGGGGAATTACAAAAAGTAGCCGAAGAAAGGAAAGAGCCCCAGACTTTAGAAAAGTTCAAAAAGGAGCACCCCAAAGACACCTATTGGTACATATAAAAGTAAAAGAATCACAAAGGGGGAGGGTCAGTAGGCCTAAAGGTCTTAAGGACTAGAAGACTCGTACCGAGGGAACTTATAAGTAGAGACCTATCCTGGAGGGGAATATTGAGAACGTGATTGCGCAAACCACTCCCCTACTACCATCAACAAATTTGAAGAAAAATTCTAGTAAAGGGGGGGATTGCTGCGGGTGTCATCTCACGATTCGCTATGATTATACATAAAAAGAATACTCAGGGACAGGAGCGGAAGCAATATTCCTAACCCGAAATTCAGCGACGAGGGTAAAACATAAGGGATACAATAAGTAAAGGGAGGACCCAAGAGGCCTATTCGAGTCTCGATGAGGGGACTTGAAAACCCGGATAAAAAGAGTCAGGGAGAAGACCAGACTAACTCCATGGGCTGATGAAAACCGTTTAGAAACGAGAGAGCAAGAGGAAAATGTATGCCAGTTGGAGAGAAACTGAAGAGAATATCAGGTTGAGGTAGATAAATATAAGAGAAGTGGAAGACTTCTTAGAGGAGGACTAGTACTACATCCATATTAAGACCCTAATCTCTCGGAGGAAGAAAAAGTCTCAAAACCTCAGGGGAGGCATTAGAAAAGAAAGTAGAATCTCCTTAACGCGACACAACCGAGGCATTTCGATCTCTCAAAAAAAAAAAAAATGTGAAAAAAATCTGTTACGAGTTAGGAGGGGGGGGTGTATTCCTCACAGATTGATTGGGGGGGCTCCGATCTAAAGAAATTTGTTATGCAAAGTTCTGACATGGAGGCTCGACTTGGGGGGACATCCTCCAGGGGGGAGAAAGGGGGAGGAAGAGAATCGAGACAACTCTTATTGATAACTTGGCCTCGTACCTGCTCCTTCTGGAAAAGGCTGTGGGAGGACTAGGCTTACATAGAAAGAAGAAAAGCCGCCGGGTGTTTCCTGCGAAGAAAGGAAATCGTCTGGGGGGAGAATCTGTAGCTGGCCAAAGGAGATCTTCTTAAACTTTAAAGTCAACATAGTACTCCAGGGGGGGAGAGGGCAAAGGGGTGGGAAAAAAATAAAAAGATTTTCGGAGCTTCTCCTCTTAAGTGTTCCTATTTGGGGTCGAGGGAGGTAACCTGAACTGGGCAAAGGCTAGAGAAATCAAGCGGCGTTGAGGGAGAGAATCAGTGTCTCGCTAAAAGGGGACCGAAAAAGCCGGATCGAACTTTGGGTATCTGTGTTGGGTGTTAAAAGTTGTGTGAAGGTGGCAGGGGGAAGGGAAATCTGCAAGAAGTTAGAAAGTGGGTAGCCGATGTCGCGGAACTGGATAGGCTGTACATAAAAAGCGCGCGACTACTAGGAAGGGTCGTTCTTTAAAAAAAAAAAACCGGTCTTTCGGGGGGAAACGGGGCCGTCGGGGAGAAAATAATAAGGAGTGTCCTATTGCCGGGGAAGAAAAAAATCCTCCTGAAAGGGAAAACCCTTGATTCGGGGGGGAAGAAGCGGGGTTTACAGAATGTTGATCAATAAGGGTTCTATCAGAGAATCTCAAAAAGTTGAGAATTTTCCGAGGGGGAAGAAAATACTAGCAGCTTCGATATCGGGTCAATTTTGGATTCCTAAGGGATCAAGAAAAGCCTCAATTGAAAGTTTTCTGGGGAGTCTACCTAGGTGCGTTCTCGAGAGAGATTCTGCGAGAGGGGGAAGTTTGGTCTGGGAAGATCTGGGTTCTAAGGAGGACTATCCTTTTCTGCTGAGGACTTGTCTACGGGTCTCATCTGGGAATTCTGGGAAGGGGCTCATTGAGATAGGTTACGGTTAAGTTTCCTGGGATTACACTCCGGGAAGCGGAGGAAAGAGCGCTCTTGCCAGCATCCTCGTGGACGTTGCGACTGTTGTTTTGTGGGAGGGAAGTCAGTTTGTGGGTCTTCGGAGGAGAGGGAGAATCGGGGGCTTTATAGGAGGGACGTGAGGGAAGGAATGTTTTGGGAGATGAGAACTCCGTTGGTTATCATGCTATACGGGAGAGGAAAGAGGAGTGGTTCCTGAGAGAGCGGTATGGTGAAGGAGTAAGGGCTAGTGCTTATCTTTCGAATCTGTAAAGGTGGGTTGAGTGAGAGGGTGGGCGCATTAGTCCAGTGGGGAGCGATGGATGTAGGGAGCGAGGGGGAGGGGGGGGGCCAAGAGGCCTGTCTGCGTGTGGCTGTTAGGGGGGAGATATTTAGAACTCGTAGGGGAAGTCTCGAAAGAACCAGCTGGGGGAGCAAGAGGACGCCATGGAAATCCAAGGCAGGCCGTTCAAGGAAAAGGTGGGAAGGGGAAACTCATCATGGCTATTCAGAGTGGGGACGAGAAATTAGGGGGTGCCGAATACTCAGGGCTAATTGCCCGAAAGACGAACATGTAATCTGTGGGTGGAGGAAAAGAAATGATTGAATTGCCCTAGACCCTCCGAAAAACCGAAAGCCCGAATTGAGCAATAACCTGAGCAGCGAAGGGATTAAGCATTCTAACCTTTTCTGGAAGGGGCCTAAAGAAAGAAGGGAGTTTGAAAAAAAATCGCGTAGGGAAAGGGCGCTCGGGGACATCCCTCCTATTAAACAACACAAATCGGGAAAATTCGACTTTACTAAAAAGTTTCTAACAGACTATTGAAGGGGGGCGCCAGAACGTAGTTTAAATGTGTAGGGAGAAAACTCAGGGAAGGACCTGTACGCTCAGGCTGTAGGAGTTCGCGGAAAAAGACCTAACTGAAAAGACGCATCCGTAGGAAAATTTATCAGGGAACGACATAGAAAGAGAGTTGAGAAAAGTCTGAGTCTACGAGGTAAGGACAAAGTAATGGGAATTAGTAGTATAGAAAGAGGAACGAATAGTCGAATGACTGGCTCGATTCTGTGGGGACAGTAGTTGGAAGTCGGGGGACTCAAGATTAATCGGGGGCAGTGAAATTAACATACGCCAAGCAAAGGGGGGAACACACAGGTTCGGAGGAGCACTAGACTTTTTTTATAGTGCGAAGTCGGGGGGATCAAGGGGGGGGATGTTCGAGGGGGGGATGGAAGAGAAAAACTTTAAAAAGCTAACGTAAATCATAAAGCGGGGCAGAAGGGTACTTGGGGAGCCTAACGGATTCCAAATCAGAGGGGGTCGTGTATTGATTAGGGTATATAAGAATGGTGTTCCACCGCGAACCCTCAAGAAAAGAGATCTTAGGAGAGAAGAAGCACTAGATGCACTAAGGAAAGACACCAAAGCTGAGGAGTCTGAAAATAGGTTTGTCCCTAAAAGTTCCGGAGGGGGCTATGAAAGGTCCGGTTAGGTGTCAAATACGCGAGCCAGGGGGAACCTGGGGGCCTTGGGGAATAGAAAACATGTCAGTGCTCTCAGAACAGTGAGTCTACGAGCGGTAAGTAGATGAGTGGTTGTGGGATCTCAATTTTATCATATCGTCCTGGAGGGGAGTTGGGCGGGTGGAAAGAGTGCAGTGTCTGGGAATGCTTAGAGAAGATGTCTGAGTACGTGTAGAAGGTGGAATAGGACGCGTTATCCTGGATTGATCCCCTAAAGATGGGTAGTGGGGGGTCTTGGTAGTACCGAAGGCCTGGTGTGGGGGACTGATTCCTAAGGAACATAGACCAGGGAAGAAGGGCTTGGGGGTTGAGAAGAAAAGAGCAAAAACAAAAAGGAACGCTGTTGGGGACGGAGCGGTTGGAATAGGAAAGGGAAAATCATAAAGAAAGTAAGGTCAAATAAACAGGAGGGTCAGAAGTCTTGGGTCTAAAGCCGAGGGGGAGGACCTCAATCTACAAAAAAAACTACATTAAGTTCGCGGTTAGAAGGAGTGAGATGCCTGGAATTTTACTGAAAAGAGAATAGATAAAAACGGGTTCGAATACGGAGCATTACATCTGAAGAAAGGCTCTGGTCAAAACGAAGGTAATTCGAACTTTCCTTTTGCGCGAGGACCTGGAAAAATTATAAAAAAACTGAAGGTCTGAAGAGATCCCGGTTAAAAAAAACCTTGATCCGGAGTGAAACCGCGCAAGAAAAAACATTCATAAAACTTTTAAAACCGAGGGGGAGAAAGAACTTAGGAAAAGGAGCCCCTGAGAACAACGACCGAGGCTTACGGTTCGGGGGGCCTCCTAATTAAGTCGGAACCGAAAAGAGGTCGCGGAAAGCAAAGATCTTTTCATGAAAGAACAGAGCAAGGAATAAGATTGGGAAGATGCAGGATAACTCCTTTGGAAAAAAATGTCAAATAAGAAATCACCTTAAAAAGACTAAAGAAACACTGCTGTTATGACGGGCCTTCAAAGTAATGAAAGATTAGGAAACTTATAGGGGCCATTGGTAGTAAACGAGGATAAACCATTCGAAAAAGACTGGAGCGGAAATATGAAAGACGGAAAGATTAGACTCTCCATACACCTATAAAAGGAAAGAAAGGTGTAATAGTCAATCGAAGAGGAAAGACAATCGGAAGAAGCTCCAGAAATTCATTTACCGAAGGGAGCAATGAAATCAGCCATAACCTGGATTCTATCGACACGAGGTCTACCCAGTATAGGGATCTAGGTCTCAAGAAACTAAATGCTTGGGAAAGACACTTTTCGGAGGTTCTCTACATCACGAAAAGAAAAAAAGGAAGATCGAGAGGGAGGTCCGTAACCTCGTGGGAAAAAAAGCTAGCGGGGAATAACCACTTTCCGAAGAAAAAAAAAATTGTTGGAAAAACCAAGAAGCCTAAGACGAAAAGTTATACAAAGGGGAAACTCGACGACCTATTTTATACTACTGAAAATTTATGGCAGAAATAAAGAAAATATCCAAGTATTTGATGAGAAAACGAAAGGAAACAAAAATACTGCTACCCTATGTTTACACGAAGGGACGTGAAAAAGAGACTGGGGGAAATTATCTCAAATTCTTCTGACAGGCGATGGAATTCGCAAGGGCCTGATTCTTACTGAGGGCTATGGTCAGGGAGTAGAATATCCAAACTCCCTAATAAAATCTACCACGGATTCAGAAAAGGAAGAAAGAGTCAGACGAAATCCGAGAAAGGGCGACAGATAGAAGGCAAAGAACGGGGTATCGATGAGGAAAGTAGACGACCAGAAAAAAACTATTCCAAAAACTCTAACCGGACTGACCGGCGGGACCAAGGAAAAAGCAAATTATCGAGGGAAAGGTTAAGAAAAGACTTAAGAGAAAAGTTCAGGACGACGGAAAAGGAAAAGGACGCGAAAAAAGACACCGCCACAAAGGGGAAAAAATCACAAAGATCAGAGAACGGACACAGATGAAGAACTTCAGTTACGAAAACACCGGGGGAGGTCACCGCGGTACTCAGGGATAGAGGACTAAAGAAAGGCGGAATTCAAAGAGTCGCTCATAAACTCTCTCTCGTATGAAAGAGGGAACTTCTTAAAGTGAAATCCGGGGAAAACGATCAAGTGTACCGAACGTCGAAAAGGGGTAGTGCAGGCTCAATCCCTATCAAAACAAAGGAGGGGGTTTCGCGAAATTGGAGGAAAACGGGGCAGGCTTTTAAAAAGGAAAAGGGAAAGGGAGCGAACGGAAAAAATCAAAGTAGCGGCTTGTATCGCGGGAAGGAAAGGTTCCACGGTCGTCGCGGCGTGTCCAAAAAAAAGCTTCAAAGAGACGCTTGTAAGAGAAACTCTGGTCCCCCGAAGAAATCGTTTCTAGGAGGCCAAGAATCCAAAGGGATTAACCTCGGGAAAGCAGAGGCAAGGAATTTAGCTCAGGGGTCGGGCCCGGAAAAATGCTAGCCTGGGGCTCAGAGGATTCGGAATGCTGAAAAAAGCCGATCAGGACCTTATCTAGGAGAAGAAACTCATGACTAAGGGCTTAGGGGGGACCCAATATTGAGGCTTCCCTCTCAGATTTTGGGATAAGTTGGATGCGAAAAAAGAAGGATGAACGCTGACAGAAAAAAAGAAAACTGGCAGGGGCGTTGAAGAAAAAATCGATCCTGGAAAGAACTCTGCCAGACAAGGGGGGATTTTTAAAGGGGGGCGGGGCGCGTGTCCTCACGCTGCTGAGCAAGGAAGGAAGGAGCCTTAAAGAGGCCAAAGGAGGGGTTTCGAAGGAATGATCTCAGGACTCTCTACATCAAAAAAAAATTAGCGCGCGAAAAGGGGTCGAGGGGTATCAAAGAGAAGATTCTGGAGTCACAATTTACCTCTTCTCGTGGCGGAGCGGAATGACTAAAATCGTAAAAAAGGGTTTAAACCCGTGATCTGACGCGCCTCTGGAATGTCGATCTGGAGAAGGGGGGGGGAACATAAGTTCAAGAAGAATTTATGAGGAACTCTCGCAAACTGGGGTTTCCTGCAAGGAAAAAGGAGATAGATGGGTTCTAAGGGTACAAGGCTCTGGAAAAAAAGGATTGTACTTGGGGGGAAGAGTTTCGATAGGGGGGAAGATTAAGACTCAACTGCGAAATAAAATACGGGGGGAAGGGAAAACTTACTGATGAAGGACGCCGGGTCTGTCCTCCAAAGTTTCGCGTCTCGGGGAAAGAGGGGAGCGATGTCAAAAGGCTCGGGGGGAAAATTAAAGTGGGCTGAGAGGACTCTCGTTCTGAAATGCAAAAAATGAGAGGGGCGGCTGTGAGGCTAGAGTGCACTAACCCAGCCTTCACTCCATAACCACCTATCTTCCCAATTTTGGGGGTTTGGGGGGCGAAAGATTCGATTCTGGCTCGGAGTTGAGAGGACTGCGAGATCAAATATCGGGGGGAGGAAGAGCGTGAGCTGGCCGTAAAGGGTCAAGCTCAAATGCTAGAAAAACCTAGATAATATAAATGAATAAAGTCAGAGAAATGGGGTGTGGGGGTGGGGTTTTCACCTGCAGGGAATCGATACTAAAAAAAGAGAACCCCCGATTGTGGGAAGGCGGCGACGCTTTCTGAAGGGACCTAAACAGTGGGCCCCCGAACAACCGTAGGAGAAAGAGGGGGGAGACGAGGCTCAAAAGGGGTCGGGAAGGGACACAAAGTCCCATAAGTTATCGGGAAAGGCTTTAGCGCAAAGAAGAAGAAAAGAAAAAAAAATGGAAGGGGTATCCAAAGACTCGAGGCCCTGGGACAAACAGAGGAGACCACTGCGAAAAAAAGAGGAGTTTATAGAAAAGTCAAGACGATCAATCTCACTTTCCTGTTAGATCAAAGAGCTACCGAGAGGGGAGATCGGAAGGGGAACAATCAGGGGTTGACCGGGAAAGGTTGAGATGGGAACGTCTTAAAAGCACGGAAAGGGCTAGAGCTGGGGGGGGGCTGCGTGAAGAGAAGAACAATCAAGAGGGGGAAAAAAGGCATTTCTGACATCTAAACGACTCGAGGTCTGCGAGGGAAATTGACAGGGGGAAGGGGGTTTATAAACCTCTCATCACCATTTTGTGTCGAAAAAAATGAGGACTTTCTGAGGAAAAAAAAAATCACCTCAGCTATAAAGCCTTATGCAGGAGAACTTAAAGGGAAAGGATGGAAGGATGAAGAACAAACTATATCCTAAGAAGGACTCATAGGGATCTGAAAGAAAAGAGGGTCAGATATTCGTAATGATTATTCGAAATAAGAGTATTAGTTAGGGGATCGTTCGGAGAGAAAGTTGCGGCCTCCTGACCACGGTAAATCATGATCTAAAGAAGGAGAACGATCAGGGGGAGGGCGGTGAGGGGGGTCAGGGACCTACTAGGGGACAGACGATCGAATCCCGGGGAAAGTCAAGACCACCAACACGGGACGCTGCTTCCGAGGTCCGACAAGAAAAAGGATGAAATCAAAGAAGAAAGAGGAGAGGAAAGTCGGGGAAGGTAAAATGTGGGGCTCGAGGCTTTGTCAAAGTCAGTCTGGAAGGGGTTCAAAACCTAAATGTCGGGAATAAGTTGTTTAAGCTAAAGGGGGGAGGAACGACTCGGCGTAGAAGAACCTAAAGGCCGTAGGAAGGGGCAGCAGTAGAGGAGTCAAAAAAAAAAAAACTGAAGGCTGGATAGTCGATATGTCCATCGGAGAATATCCGAGGCAAAACGCGGGGAAGAGAGATCGAGGGGAGAAAAGCAAAGGCGGATAGGGAGGATCCCGAGTTAGCGAGGTTCCGGGAAGCTAAGAAAACTAGAAAGCTGGGAGGCGAAGTAAAAGCTAAACATGACTTTTCTCGAAAAACATCGAGGGAAACGTCTCCGAGAGAGGGGGAAAGACGAGAAGGGTAGGAAGGCTACACTGGCCGAATGAAAAAACGACAGTCGCGGGGCCGGGGAGTCGGACTACGGAGAAGAGCAGGGGGGGTAAAAGCTCGTCAGGAGGTAAAGGTCCGTCGGAAGGGGTCGGGAAAGAAAATAAAAAGCCGGGAAAGCGGTCGCGCGTATCGACCATCTATAAAAAGGGTCGTGAAAGAACTACGCGGAAGAAGCGGTAAACGGAAGAGCGCGAGTTGCAGAAAGACGCATCCAGGAAAACGCGAAAGGGAAACCTCGGAGCTAAAGGGACTGGAGAAGCATAACTACTCCTTAAAATGAAAAACGCGGAACACAATGCCAGAGGTCCCTAATGGTACACGGGAAATGAAGTCTTATCCCGACTTCAAGATCCAAAACTCAAGAAGTAGGAGCTCAAAAAGGGAGGAAGAGGATTCCGCGTTTAAGGTCTCGAAAAAGAAACCTCCGGAAAAACCCCGTCCGAGAAAGGCCTCAATCGCAAAGCACTCTTAGAAACATTTAAAATAAGAGAAAGTGCAAGACTCTCGTAAAAGGGTATTGAGGGAAACTCAACTGACCCAATAAAAGGGTCACTAGAGTATACGGGAAGACTACCACAACTATACCCTAAAAGTCTGAAATGAGAGGAAAGATAGCATTCCGGTAAAGAGGAAAAATTATATTGAAAGGGGGTCAGGGGAATGCAACCACAGAGTACAGTCCACTTCCTGCTAGCTCTATGCGGAAAGAACCGTAATCGCTACAAAAGAAGAGCCCATGAAAACGCGTGACAGAAAATGTAGAACACAGTACATGGTCCCCACGCCGGAAATACCAGCGGGAAATCCCGCTACTCTCTAAGAAACTTCAACGGAAAAAAGAAAAAAAACAGTGAGATCCCAGCCCGCCCAAAGCCTCACAAAAGGGCTTGTCTTAAAGGGAAAATTCTACTTAAGGACTACGTTCGGTCCACCTAGACAACTCTGAGGAAATTCTCCAAAAAAAAAATTACTTGGATGAAATGGGGAACATCCAACTCGCATGATAAAAATCAGAGAGAGCTGATCATGCTAGAAGGAGTGTAAGGATGACACATCTGAAAAAAAGCCCTCGACCGATTGAGAGGGGGGGACTAATGAAACTTCGGGGAAAAAAAAAGAACAGCAGCCGACGGGACACAAAGTATTCCATACACAGAAAATGGAGGGAAAAATTGAAAAAATCATTGGGGGGAGTACACCGCTCAATGATCTCTTCTTGAAAGGGAATTTCGGGATTACATTCAAAAAGAAAAGAGGCCCAAGGGGGAAAGGTCCCACCCATGAACTACTCATTCCTTAAAAATGACATTTGGAGAAAGGAAAAATGGAGTTGCAAGATCGAATGCGGGTGGGTAACCTACGAGACCGTAGGCGATTAAGACGATCAATGCCGGAAAAAGAAAAAATCCCAAGGCCTATAAAAGGGAAAGATACGAAAACTTTAAATGGTCTATGTCTCCATCGCGCCGGGAGGGAATACAGCTTCACAAGAGAAGAAACACCACGTACCAATAGGAGGAGAGATTTCGGAAACTCGGAGTGGGTTTCTAGTCACCGCTAGAATCTGGGCGGCGAAAAATCTGGCTTCGCCATAAAAGGGCGCTGTAACTGGGGGAGGGGGGGTCTTTCAGAAACTCTCTATGGACTTGCAGGAGATTCCATCTTCGAAAAAGTAACGAGGAAACGACTGAAAAGCAATCTTCCTAACCCAAAGACTTGGAAGGTTCGCTTCGGTCGGGGTCAGTGAGGGAGGTCCGGGATTCTGGGAGCTAAGTGAGGTCAAACTTACCTGTCGGACCGATAAAAAAATCCATCAAGGTGCGGCAGAGGGAGAAAAAGGAGTAAAACAAAGTGAACTTCACACGGATCCGAGAATATCAAATCAAAAGAAAAGGAAAAACGTGGAGACTTGAGACAAATTTTCCTGGGAAAACCTGCGGGAAGGAAAGGAAAGAGAAAGAAGAGGGCCGTGAATCATCGTAAAGGGACTTGGGGAGGAGTCAGAGAAGAAAGATATAGAAAACGGGAGGGATCAAAAATTCTGGAGGTTGAAAACTTGGCGAAAAAAGTTTGAAAGAAAGAAGGAGGTGTGATCCGGTTACATCGTCCCTAAGGGTCTCCGCATCTCAGGAAGGGCCGACAGTCTTTCCTGAAAGACTGGATATTGGGTGGGACAACCAGAGGGATCCGTGTTAAAATTCTGCCAAGTCACGAAGGGAAAGGGGCAGTTGTATAGGGGAAGGGGTTCATAAACTGTTGGAAAAAGCCGTCTGCGGGCCCCGCTTCAACCTTAAGCGGGAGGACTGTGGGAGGAAGAGATAGGGGACATCAAATGGACTCGATTGCGAAAAGGTTTTGGTAAAAAGATCGTAGTCCAGGGGCTGAAGAAGGAAAGCGCGGAAGCTCGGGGTCTTTTGTGGGGGAAAAGTGTGACACAAAAAAACCTAAAACGGGGGAAGGGAGGGAGAATGGGAGGTATCTGCGCTATCTAACTGGAAAATGAAAAAATTGTAGTAGAAGTGTGAGAGTTCAAACGCGC
>Ga0179591_1196604_pt1 | contig 12025 bp, 18 predicted proteins | sample CZOMad2_1_08_16f_FD_182891 | JGI IMG/M metagenome (GOLD analysis project Ga0179591, IMG submission 182891) | Vadose zone soil fungal communities from Angelo Coast Range Reserve, California, USA - CZOMad2_1_08_16fungal (PacBio error correction) | ecosystem: Environmental > Terrestrial > Soil >...
GTTGGAGCGGTAAAAATCGCCGGGAAAAAACATATTTTACTGAGGTCGACCCTAGCAGGAAGAAAGGGGCGAGTCAAAGCCAACGGGCAACGGGGGGGAAAAAATGGCGGCGGGGCAGGAGGAGAGAAAAGAAACATCGGATCTGACGGCACTTGAGCTATATGCTGCTGCAAAAAAAAATTTCTTTCATCTCATGAGCGCGAAAAGAAGGTGAAAGGGAGAAAGAAGAAGAAAAAAAAAAAAAGGAAGGGGGAGGAGAAGGAAGGCGCTGTATTCCCCCCCGAGCGTCCGCTCACTCTCACAAAAAGGGGTCGGAGCAACTAACCGCATAGCATTAAAGGGAAGGGCCGAGACGACTGGTTGTGAAACTAAAATTCTACATATTTTAAATGTGCCAAGTGGGCGGAAAGAAAGAAAACTAAGTGGAGAGGGGAGAAGGGGGAGACAGACATGCCCATATTTGGTATGCCCGGCAGGGGTAGACATCCAAACGATGGGGGGGAGATCCCTGCTCGAAAGCCTGTAGGGCGGGAGATAGACGAAACACAAATGCTGTGGAAGAGTTGACGCACGGAGGCGCTTGGGGGAAAGCCAGAAAAGTGACCAAAGAAAACAACTCCTTTCTCCTCCAGAAAGAAAGGGAGGGGGATGAGAAAAAAAAAAAGTAAACGACCTCTTGATCTTCCCTGGATTGGGTGAGGGAGGAGGAAAATGAGTGAAGAAGGGAGGCGGCACGGGGAGGAAGTGTAGGGGGAAGAAAGAGGTTGATGACTAGCGGAGGAAGGACGTAAGAAGGAAAGAGGCATAAGGGACAAAAAAACGCCAATGATCCCATAGGCTGCCTATTAAAAAGTGATAATGATTGGGGGCCTCAAGCGAGGAGAGGAGAGGGGGGGCAGGTGGGAAACAAAAGTGTCGGAGGATAAAAGAAAGACAAGAAAGAAATCTGACCCTGTTTCCTCTGCGCGAGTCAAGCCTGCCAGCCTTGGGGGGGGGGATTGCAGTAAAAAGGAAAAAGCCCGAGGGCATAACCAAGCAAAAAAAAAAAGGTCGGGGATGTCTTATTTGGCGCTGAGTGCAGAGACATGAAAGGGGGGGGGGGGGAGTGGGGTGGAGGACTGAGACGAGACATGGGGAGGACACTAGAAGAGGAAATCAGGGAAGACAAACCTGTCGCAGAAATTTCCGCCACACTTCTACGAAAGGAAACTGGAGCTGGGGGAGAACCACGCAACGGAGGGGCAAGTGTCAGATGACAGGACTCTTGGCGGGTCCAGACTTGAATTGGGGAAGAAGGGGGGGAAGAGTTGAAGAGAGAGGGAGATCGTTAAACCAATGGCCTTTATCCGGATATAACGAATAAAGCTGGAGAGGAGGGAAGGGGTTGTGTATCAGGGGAAAGGGTCTCGGGAAGACGGCAGAAATGGCTCGGCATTTGAAATGAGGAATAGAAAGAAGAGAGGGGACTTTTCTAAAAACAAAACTGGGGGGTAGGGAACTCTTGACCTAAGCGGAAGTTAAGATAGGACCAGAGGGGAGAGAAAATCTGCGGTGATAGCTCTGGATAGGAAAGGCGCGCGGAAATTGCCTTGAATGGAGGAAGATCCAGATGAAGAGAAAGAGCCGGGGAGGAAATCGACCTCTTCCAATCAGGAGCTACAAAGATGGGCTCAGAAACTTGGGGGAAAAACACGAAAAGGTAACGTTCATAAAAACACGGGGGAGGGAGAAAAAATAGAGGAATTCCTTTAGCTTGGGTTCATCCGGGGTCAGAAAAATCTATTTAGAGGAAAAGTGCGTTGCGCGAACCGATCTTTCTGAGGAAGGGCGAGTAGGAGGAAAGGGGGGGGGGGCCGGAGGTCCCTTCCTCGGGTCCAGAGAGGAGGGGAAAAAAAAGGCCGATTAGAGAAAGAAGAAGGAGAGCTGAGGCGGGAAGGGCTACGAACGAAAGTCCTGGGGGGGTGGTTAGGAAAAGAGAAAAATGGCAGGTGGAGATAAGGAAGGGCACAGGATAAGCTTGACGTAGTCGCCTTACCATCACTAGAAACCGGCGATCCTCATTCTCGGTCCGACTGACAGGTCATCAACGCCGGGTTTAAGGAGAAGAGGACGAAAGAGAACCCCACATATGACGGATTGGGAAAACAAAAGCGAGGGAGAAGATAAGGACTACAAGAAAGTGGAAAAAAGAAGGGGGCGGGAAATCTCTAAGGAATTTCGTTAATATGCTGTTTCGCAACGAAGAGTAAAGGTCAGGCGCTTTCGGGATAAGTTCGGGCTGGGGATAAGCCTCAGAAAGTCAAACAAAAAAGAAAAAAGTTACAGAAAAAAATATGAATCAGAGCAAATACTAATACACCCTCGACCTGCGGGTGCTCCGCAGGGAGCTTGAGAATTCATCCCCAAAGTCAAGGGGAAGGCCCGAACCATCCGGCAGGGACACCGGGGGGTTAGACTGAGGTCAAATGACGGCAAGGCAGAAGAAAAGAAGAAAAAGCCTGAAACAGGAAGAAAAGAGTAAAGAAAAGATGCCAAATTCAATTATATCGTCAAGGAGAAAATGAAAAGGGGGGAAGGGGGAGTGGGGGGCCAGCTTTTTTCGGGAGAGGGACATTAATTCATTTGAGAGAGAAAGGAGGAATGAAGACAAAACCATCGACCGCCATTTCCCTGAAAAGGCCTGCTTCTCCTGGGGAGGTCTAGTGCCTCGCCGCACCAATCACAGGGGAAGAAAGGCAGACAAGCTGTCTCATGTGGACTGGGGTCGACAAAGAAACGCCAGGTCGGGAAGGGAAGAAAAAAAGGTGAAAGGATGGGGCAGGAAAGGGGACCCGGGGCGAAGCAAAAAAACGCGCCAAAGTCCCTACACAAAAAATGGGGGGTGGGGGAGAGAAAATAGAGAAATCGAAGGCGCGAAATGGGAAGCCGCTCACCTCCTGTGGGGGTAAAAATGCGGGGAGCACCATAGAAAAGGCGAGAAGAAAAAGATGGGACGAGAAGAGAAACGATCAATATCCAGCTAGGACAAAACCACGGGGGAAAAAGGAAAACACAATGTAGAAGGGGGAAGGGAGGTTTCTAGACAAATAATCAGGCGGGGATGTCCGGACAAAGTCATAGGACGAATGTCGGACATCTGAGTGGAAGAGGGAGACGCCTTAAGGGAAAGGGGAAGGAAAATATCGCGAGGGAAAAAAAAAACAAAGGGGGAGTGGAAAAGAGAGAGGCTGTCATTTCCCCTTCTCCGAAGCAGTCGGCTCACTGCGATAATGGTCTTTAGGGAAAAGAAGAAGAGCTTCACGCGAGAAGAAGAGAGGGATGGTAAAAACGGGGTCGTAAGGAACGACCAGCACAGCCAATATGGGTGGAAGGGAAAGTGAGGAACGAGAATCAGAAGGGGGGAGAGTAGAAAAGGCGAAAAAGGAAGAAAGGCCATGGGGTTTATTATGGAAGTGTAGCAGAAGAAAAAAAGGATGGTTCTCTGGAGACTGCGTCTAGCGAATTCGGAAACCAAAAAAGGATTTGTGTCGACGTTTCAGAGAGGGGGCAGGAGCTGGAACCAAAAAAGGGAACCTCATAAACACCCGTGAACTGCCAGGCGACAAGAATGGTCGTGCATGCTGGTCGAAAACAAGGAAAGAATGGACAGATGTCATACGTCGAACCTGGGGGGGGGGGGTGCGAGAGGCCAAATTCGAGAAAACAAAGACGAGAAAGGGGGGGACGGAAAAAGGAGCAAGAGGGTGGATAAGAGAAGGTCGAAATGACTTCATGTGTAAGAAGGAAAAGGGGCATAATTGAAGGACAAAAAGAAAAGAGAAAGACAAGCCATTAAGACTGGGGGCCTGATGAAAAATAATGAATTTTGTCGAAAGCAAGTCGGAGAGAGAGGGGTGAAAAACAGGGGGTTCGCGGGATGAGCTGGGGGCCAACCTTCAACAAGGGGGAACCTTACTAAGGGGTAACGGCCGAACAGGGTCCTTGGGGATTGGGGCATATGAAGAAAGAGTCCAGCCAAAAGGTAGGGGGAGGAGGGGAGTTGGCAGTGTTTGGTTTTGAGACAAAAAAGAATCTGTTTAGACGGGGTAGACGGGATGCCATAGCAAGGGGGGAGCCCTGAGAGAGAAAAATAGGGAAGCAAGGGTCTCGTCTGGGGGTCGTACCAAGCAAATCTTCTACTGCCCGTCAGCGATTTGGTCCCGCAAAGGGAAGGTTTCAAACAAAATCAGTCAGTCGGCGTAAGGATTCAAGATCTGGAGAAGGGTGGGGAGCGTGGGAACTGGGGAGAAAACGTGAAAAAAAACGGGTTGCAAGGGAGGAAGGTCGAGCGAATGAGTCGGCGAGCGCCGGTGGGGGGGGAGAGGGGATGTACTAGGAAGAGCTCGCGTCCAGTTTCCACTGAGGATGACGTAAAATGCCATGGTAAAAAAATGCCTGGGGGAGGGAAAGAGGACGAAGATCGCCTCATCGGGCTCCCTCTTACGAGCAGAAGGGGAATGGGGGGGGCGAAATAGACGAGGGGAAAAGAAAAAGGCGAGAATCAGTCTTAAGGCAATAAGAGGATGGAAACTAAGCCCTCCCTTGTGGATCGAGAAAAAAGGAAAGAAGAGCAGGAGTTTTCGCAGAACGTCTTTAACAGATGCAAGGCCGGGGATAAATCCCCAAAAACAACGGAGGGGGGGGAAAGGAAGGTAAAGAAGTAGCACGGATCATTTTCCATACGGTCAAGAATAAGAAAGAGGGACATCGAGGACGCGGGTTGCTGCTATTTGAAATTCTCGTTGCGGACGCAGCTGAATGTAATGAAGTCACGGCCAGGCAATAGAGGCGCGTGGAAGCCTTCCAAAAAAGGAAGATGCGCGAAGGGACTATTGCCGCTTGCTATCGGCAGGGGAAGGGAAAAGGGGAAGGGTTCGCAATTAAAAGAGGTCGGGGTCGATCTGTCACATGGGACGAACGTCGGAGGAGAGACGAGACAGGGGAACGAGAAAAAAAAAAAAAACGGAGCAAAGTGCATTCTTTACTCCGACTACTTTAGCACTTCCGGGTAGTCAGAGAGGAAAGGGGAAAAAAACGAGGACAACAGGGAGAGAGGCAAGGGCTCAAAAACGAACTTCGGGTAGCACTAGAGAAAGGGAAAAATGAAGGGGGGGAAAGAGATGAAGGCATGGAAAAAAAGGAGGTGACAAAAAGGAATACGTGAGTCGAAGGGGTTACCGATGATCAGGATTAACGCCAGAGGAGGGCATCCCGCCGAAGAAAGAACCCCCGGACAAAACATTCATGGTGTCAAGACAGCTTCAAATAAAGTAAAAAAGAGGAAGGGAGTGGGGAGGAAAAGGAGAAGGTTCTAAGATCCCACAGTCAAGGTGCAGCCGGCCATCGCGAAAACGAGGGAAAAGTGGGGAAAGGGGTCATAGGAAAGCCCTCCGAAAGTAGAAACAGCGACCTAGACGGATACGGGGAGAAAACAATGAAGGAAAGGAGAGTAACATCGAAAGACAAAAAAAGTTTTTGGAAAGGTGAGGGGTGGGTTTCCTCCTTCTGCTGTGCGGGTAAAGGGAAAGAAGGAATTAGAGATAGAAGAGATTGACAACTCAAAAACTCGGAGACGCCCTTGGGAATGCAAGGCATCGCCTGCTGAGACCTTCTAGAATGGGGAAAAAGAACACAGGAAAGGGTGGAGAAAGAGAAAAATGAAACGGAGGGTAACTGGTCGACCAAGACAGTCGGTGCGCGGCACTGAAAAGGGGTGAGGAAAGCCCGGTCAGGCAAGAGGGAACTCTAACAAACGTCAAGCACAACGAATGGTTTGGGGCACGAAGAGAGAGGAATCCAAAGGACTATAGAGGGAGAACGGCAAAAGGTTGAAGGGCGGCTAAACGCGCCTTCGATCAAAATGGCCTGCTTATTGTCGAAAGCATCAAAGATAAAGGGGGGGGTACCACGGCAAGGGAAAAAGAGGGATCCTTGGAGGAGTTTCAAAGGGGTCGTTCCTGAATCAAATAGTCGAGGAGTCGGAGATAAGGGAGTAGAGAGTGAGAGAGCATTAGGAAGTCCAAGGGAAAAGAAGAGAAAGACTAGAGAAAAAAAACCACTTATTATTAGTAGAGATATTTCATTGTAGGGAACCGACGAGGAGCAGCTCTCACGAGGACAGATTGGGTCTTGAGGAAGACCGCATAGCTTACGTCGGCCAAGAACGAAGCTGGATTTTGTTCGGGGAGAAAAAAGAAGGAAAGAAAGGACACAAAGGGGGCAAGGGGAAAAGGAGGACCGGAGGCTTCCTTGAATCTCTCAGGTCTACACCTTCATCAATGATATTGGGGGGAGGATCGCCGAGGGGGCCAGGGAATTAAAAAAAATGAAGGGGGAGAGATCAAGCTCGAGAGGCGATAAGATAGATCTACAAACCCCATTTGTGTAAGGAGTGCGAGACGGGTCGATGAGGACCGGGCCCTGAAGAAAAAGAAGGTTCAAAAGGTGATGACGAAGGGGAATTGATGATGGGAGCGACCGAAAAAAGGAAGGGGTCGAAAGAGGCAAAAGAGGGGGTTTCGTCTGGGCCAGACTACTCATGAGGAAGGGACCGGATGAAGGGGAAAGGAAGCGCCGTATTGTGGGAAATGGGAAAATCGCTAATCTATCAATACTGAAGTTAAGCCTAAAGAATCGAAAGGGGAGAAAAACAAATGCAGGGCACAATCGGTGAGGCAAGGATAAGAACTAATCTATTTTGACTAACTCGCTCTCTGACGGGGGGGGGAAAGGACGGGGGTTTGAGAGGAGAGACGGAGGTAGCCTCGATAACAGGCGGTAGATGGGAAGGGCTGCACAGGGACAAGGGGGGTCAGAGGAAGATTCAAAAGGGTCAGAAAAACTCACAACACGAAGGGGTCGAGGGGGAAATAGTATTGAAAAGGCTAGAAGATCCAGAACTTTTTTTCGCTGGTGAAGTTTTTCTTGTAGGGGATGCAAGAGAGGCCGGGCACAACTGATCATCCAGACTGACTACAAAAACGGTTCTACAAAGAAGAGGATAAATGGGAAATGAAGCCGAGAGTGGGGTTCCTCCACGGGGGGTGCCATTTTCTGGGGACACAGGGAGACTAGTGAGGGAGGATCGTCTCTGAATGAAGAGGGGGAGAGTGCACGTGGGTTGCGATGTCAGGAGTCCTTAACTGCGGGGGCCGGGAAAGAAAACAGAAAGAATGACGAGGGAGACTACTTTTTTGGTTAGTATGGGTCTCGGCGATAGCAGCCGAGACGGGGAAAGTGGGGTTGCCAATGAGATCAGGAAAAGGAATGACGATGGTAAGGTCTAAACACATCCTGGGTTGGACTGAGGAGGTATCCAGGAAAAAGCCTTCTCTCAAGCGTCGTCTCTCGATCTGTACGATAGAGGCGGAATGGATAAGCGAAGAGAGGGAAGGAAGGAAATGCCTGCTACATAGTTCCTAAGCCAGCTTAGTACCTCTCACTTCAATAAGACTGGAGGAATGGTTCCGGGGCGAAAATTTGACAGCTCATTCCGGTTAATCTCTAGAACAAAAAAAATGATGAAAAAGAGGAGAAGGAAGATGAGATGTCAAAAGAGATCGAAAAGCGGGGGGTCTAAGGGATCGGGCGAAAAAAATTTTTGTTTTTTAAAAACCCCCCCCCACCCCCCCAAAAATTAAAAAACCGGAAACCACTGAGTTCGGGTCTGAAGCTTCTAGTCCAGCATTAAAAGCAAGGGAAACGCGGGCGGGGGGGGGGGATGGATAGAAATCAAATCGCACCATGATGCGCCCGACTATTTCCTCCTGAAAAGCTATCTCTACGATTCCGGGGAACAGGAATGGGGGGGTTCAGCAAGGCCATAGGCTTGGGAGATACAGAAGGGGCTGGGAGGGGAAAAAAAGAAAAGGGCTGAGAGGAGGGAAGAGGAAAAAGACACGAGAACACAAAAAAAGGACTCTCTCCGCTCGGGCATTAGCTACGGGGGTACTTATCAAAGGAAGTGAACTTCTATAACAGCGAAAAGAAGAAAAAAGAAGAAAAGATTTGGAAGACCTATCATGAGAAACACGTTCAAAGAATTAGGGAAAAAAGGGAGGAAGGTCGGAGGAAAAGGGAGGGTGTAGAAAAGAAAGACCAAAGATGTATTTCTATTAATTCAGTCCTGCTCTTGCACCGCATAAGAACTACCACGAAGACAACCAGGGTCAAAAATTAAGGAGAGAATTGGGAAAATACTTACAGAAAGGCCGGGGGGGAGGGAAAGGTCGGGACGAGGTTACCGACTTCAATACTAAAAATTAATTGAAGTGCGACCTGAAGAGAACGATAAAAAGGGGTTTATCGAGGGTAACTATGACAGAACCAGACACTATCCCAGAAAAAGTCATGTTGAAAAGGAGAAGGAAAAGAGAGTAGGACAAAGGAAGAGGAGAACTCTGGGGGCATCGGGAAAAAGAAAAGGTAGCGTGTCTTGGCATCATTCTTCAAATAGGGTCAGGAGTTGCAAATGAATCCATGGGAGGAGAGACCTCGGTTCAGAAAAAAAAGAGGCCGACTTGCAAGGGAAAGGAAAAGGACGATCCTTCTTCCATTTTTCCGCATCACAATGACAGGTGGGAACCGTCTACAAGCAGGGGAAAGTAATTAAACTGTTCGACCAGCACAAGACTTCTGCCCGGTCGGCATCAAAATGGAAGGACTGGTTCAGAGGACAAGGGAAGGGGGAGGAGCGGAAGGGGAAGAGAGAAAGGGGACGGAACGAAGGGAATGTTTTTTGTCGATCTTCTCTAATCTAGAGGAAGAAGCATCTCACAATACCGGGTAAAAAGGAGGGGTAACCTAGCAGGGAGACACAGAGGGGGGACCTGGGAGGGGGGTAAAAGAGCAGATTACAGGAGAGGAGAGGAACACGGAAAAAAGGAAAGGGAGGGAAGGGGGACGGCTTGAAAAAGACCAAGACCTCATCTTCTCGGCGAATCTATATGCGGGGGCGAAGACAATGGTGTCTGTCATGCGTGAGAGGCAGGACAATTGAAAAAGGGAATAAAGAAAGAAAAACACAACGTAGGTGAGAAGAGAGGAGATTCTGTTGGGGGACCGGCCCGAGCAGAAAGAAAAGGAGGAGAAAGAAATGGAAGAAAAAGCAAAGAAGGAAGTCGCAAGAAAGAGGAAAGGGGATTTGTCTGAAGCCCCAGCAACCGACATAGTGGTCCTTGCCCGGGACTTGGGGAAAAAGAAGGGAGCTTGACTCGGGTGAAAGGAAAGGAAAATAGGGGGGGGATGATAGGGCCGCGTGTACGAAGTCAAAAAGGGTGCGACGCTAAGGAAGGGGCCTGAAGGAGAGGGGAGAAGGATATACAAAACATCGTTTGGGGCAGACTTGGAGTTCGCGGATCGGCGCTGGAGAACCGACACGGACTTCAGAACAAAGCCGAAACGGTCTTCCGAGAAAAGGAACTGGGGCCGGGAGGGGGGGAGGAACAGCAATTGAGTCTACTGGGTAGGAAATGGGAATTGTTGGGGAGGGAGAGTAAAAAGAAGAAGCAGAGCCGGCAAAGTCGTGCGAGGGAAAAAGGGGGGAGGAAGAGGGGGAAGAAAGAGCGGGATATCAGCAATAACTGGAACGCTCCGAAAAGAGGCCGAAGGGGAACAAACGCCAATCGATCCCATCGAGGCAGGGCCTATGAATACGGGAGTGGGGGGAAGGGGGGCCTAAGATAGGGAGGGGAAGCCTCCAAGAGGTAAAAAGGAGGGTTCGCAGGGGTTCTGGGCCGTCATAGAAACTGATCCCACGGTTGGGTACCCGGGGAAGAAGTGCGGGAATTTCACATTTCCTTGTTGTAGGTTCATTAAAGAGAGCAAGAGGGGAAAAAAAAAGAAGGAGATTTTTATTCTGATTGCCGAGGCAAGAAAGGGTTGGAGGCGGGGGAGGGCGGAGGAGGGGATGAAAAAAAGGAAGGGGGCAAGAACCTGAGAAGCGAAAGACGACGCCCCGTCGATGAGGTTCGAACAATTTCTAAAAGGGCATCAGCGATTTTTGAACGCCAACGCATTTTTCAAATGGGGAAACAGTGATCGCGGAGGGGGAACTTCAGGGCGCTGAAACATCAGGGGGTTTCGAACGGGTCGCAGGGAAAGAGAAGGGAAAAGGAAGAAAATAAGGAAGGAGAGAACTAAGCAGAAGAAAAAAGCGCGCCGGTGTGTTAAACGTGGATGGTCTCAAAGTAAGGGGGAAAGGAAATTCTAGTTAAAGAGGGATCGAACAGAAGAGTGGGGAATGAGCTAAACACCATCCAGTTTAGTAACCTCTGTGTCTCCTGAAATAGAAGGAAGCGCCTAACTGCGGAGCGAAATCGGATTTTGGGGAAGGGATATCGGCGATATTCCATCAATAGCTAGACAAATTTCCTTTGCAAACGGCAGAGGGAAGAATAGGGAAGCAACGACAAATGTGACAAATCTCGACACACTGCACATAGAGAAAGAGTATGTGCGAACAGGAGGTGAAACAAAGTTCAGCCGTTAAATCTCACACAAACAATTGGGTATTAGGGGGGGGAAATATAGAAAGATACCGGCCGGAAGGGGTTGAAGACGGCGCGTGGCTATTGGGAAGGGGGAAAACGAGGACACACAGGAGAGGGGGGCTTCGGATCTGCGGAAGGTCAATGAACTTCAACTTCTAGTCTTCTCAGTTATCAATCTACCTCGGACACAAAAGCTATAAGTCCGGGTAAATAGGGATCGGCGGAAGAGGAAGAGGGGGGCGAGGGGGGGGGGGGGGTTCAACCGTTTTCTGCCAAAGAACAGAGATAGGGAAGCCGAATTGGCACCAGGGAGAAGAAAGGATAGTAAAGAACGACAGTGCAGGAGTCTCAGGAAGAAGGGGTCTAGGAGGAAGGGAAGAAACTGATGAACAAGAAGGGGAACAGCGAAGGCAACAGATAAGATTCCTGAAGCGCCCCGAAATCGGGAAGGAAAGACTGCTCGTAAAGGAAAAATGCGGTGGCGGGGGAAAAAAGCTGAGGACAATTCGTAGAAATGAGGTGAAAAATAAGAATGACGGAGGGGGGAGAGGAGAAGGTTAAACAAGGAGAGGCATACAAAAAAAAAAAAAAGACCAAGAAGACAACCAGTTCATTATTCATGGCCTCAGTCTGAGAAAATACACCGAGAAAGGAAGGGGGGGGGGGGTCTTACCGGGAGGGAGAGGGAGAAACATCCCAGGGACAACTGTGCATTCCCATCAAATGAGGGTGAAAAGAAAGAAAAACAGTTTGAAAAATCGAAAGGGAGAGGACGGAAAAGAGACGTATCTCCTAGAATCGTCAAATTTACACCAAAAAAAAAAAAACGGAAGGAGGGGGAAAGAAGGGAAAAGGGATTGGTTGGCAGCAGGGTCATCATAATGTGGGATACTGGAATTGAGGGGGGGGGGAAGCCCGAGCCTAGGGTAGAAAAGGGTGAAGGAGTCATTGAAAGCCAGGACGCGTACTAGTTGAAGAAACTCGGCCGCCTGTGAAGGGAAAGGTCAAATAAAAACTTCTTATCGGGCTATGTCCTAAAAGAAGAAAAAATCATAGGAAAGGATAACAAGCCTGAAGCTTGTGACTTTTCCATAAGCACGACCAGTTCTGGCGCGTAAAGACAAAAGGGGGGAAAGGGCGGTTGATGAAGGGAAAGGGGAGGGGAGAAGAGCAGAAAAGAAGCACAGTCCTGCACGAAGGGGTTTTGTCGGGCTCATAGAGAGAAAGAGGAGAGCGAGCAGGAGAGGGAAACGAAGGGGGGGGGGCTTCGGAAAAAACGGAGAGAATCATATGGGACTGAGGAGGGGGGAGGAACCAGAGCGACCCGGAGAGGAGAGAGACCACTTGGAGTTGCCCCAAAAAACGCATATGGGAAAGGGGGAGGCGTGAAGAAAACGAAAGACCAAGCCGTCGAAAAAAGCATCCTTTAATCTCTAGGCAAAAGACAATTTCGTCATCGCTTAGAGAAATAAGGAAGCGGGGGGAAGAAACAAGAT
>Ga0179591_1223611_pt1 | contig 12025 bp, 14 predicted proteins | sample CZOMad2_1_08_16f_FD_182891 | JGI IMG/M metagenome (GOLD analysis project Ga0179591, IMG submission 182891) | Vadose zone soil fungal communities from Angelo Coast Range Reserve, California, USA - CZOMad2_1_08_16fungal (PacBio error correction) | ecosystem: Environmental > Terrestrial > Soil >...
GTAAAACGGAGGGGGAAGATTGCCATTTCAATGCTCTGATGGGGAAAAAACCAGGCTGGGAAGGAAGGCAAACTGACTCAGATGAAGAATTCTGAATCAAGAGGCATACTATGGGGGTACAAGGGGGTAGCAACTAACAGTGTTATGAAGACAATTCGGTTTCGGAGGGAGAAGATGCTATCACCGATCAAAGTACGAAAAACACGGGGCACGGAGGGGCGGTGGGGGGGTTTCGCTGGTGGGGAGCGGTTGTCTACGTCTTTAAGTAAGAAGATAACATGACTACCACAAATGTGGGAGACCAGGAAGAAAGGAACAAGAAATGGGTAGGTCCATGGAGGTTAAAGGGAAAAATTTGGCTGGGAAAATTACATGGAGAAAGGCGGTGGACCAAAGCCTGGAAAGGAAGGAGAGAGGTAAATGGGAGAAAGGGAAAAAAAAACTGCGCTTTGGGTAGGGCGCGAGAAATTCGTCGAAGAACCGCGCCAAGGGGGGGGGGGATGGGGGGAGGGCGGACAGAAGGAGCTGCCTCCAGAGGGAGGGAAATGGACTAACGAAAGAGGAATCGTATCTCATGCAAAAACGGCGCGAGCAAAGAAGAGGAAAGAAAAAACGTGACAATGGGGGTACAATCTACTTCAAAGAAACCGGGAGGCAAAAAATCGTTGTGGCAGAAAACCGTTATAAGGGGATTCCGGGGGGAGAGCCGTGAGGAAAAAAAAAACTCGGATTGAGAAGAGGGGGGGACAAACACTGCAGAAAGTATCAGTTACTCGCAAAAAAAAAGGGAAATATCTATTCACAACCTGGAGCCAGAGAAAATCGTCGCTGAGTTGAGGGAGGAAGGAGGGGGCAATTGCCGACAGCTGGTTAAGAAGGGGGGCAAACCACGACAAGTACAGGCCCTTTTCTGGCAGGGATAAAAAAAAGAGGAGCGCACGGTCATTGGGAGATAAAAGGGAAAAGCGATCCGTGGAAAATGGGGGAATCTCTCCAAGATCGGAGACTGTCACAAAACAAACCATACAACCAAGGTCAAGCGAAGCGACAGGGGCCAGGGGGGCACTTCTGGAAAAGATAAAGCCCGGTAGACAAGGGGGAAATCTCGGAGCAAAGATTTGTGACAGCAGGGGGGCCAGGGGAAAGACCAGCACAGCCAGGGGGGGGTGGACAGAAGCTTCAAACATCCATTTCAAAAAGGGATGTCAGGCGGCAGGGAAATGAGACCAGGGGAAAAACGGGGAAGAAGGGGGGGGGGGTGTGTTTTTGGTTGGGGTGTTTGGGGGGTTGGGGGGGGGTTTGGTGGGGTCGGGTGTCTTTTTGGGGGGAGTTGGGGGAGGTGTTTGAGTGGGGTGTGTGGGGGTTGGGAGGGGGTGGGGGGGTGGTGTGGTTGATTGGTTTTTGGGAGGGGTTGGTGGGAGGGTTGGGTTGTTTTTTTGTGGGGGGGGAGGTGGGTTTTGGTGTTGTTTGGTGGGGGGGGGGGTGGTGTGTTTTTTTGGGTGGGATGAGCGTTTTGGTGGGTTGTGGAGGGGATTGTTGGTTGGTTTTCAACCACGGACAACAAACGGGCCAGGGTCCAGCGCACCAGACATCCCAAGAACCTGGTCCTGGGGGTGGCCCCATCGGGGGACCTCTACCCTGGGTGCGAGAACTTTACAACCGTCTTTCCGTTCCTTTCCCGCAATCAAGTGGATGGAGGGGGGGTCCCCCAATACAGCTACTCCTATCTCACACAACGGGGGGGAGGAAGGCCAGGTCAAGCCCTTTATAGGAGGCGGAGAAATGAGCAGCGTTCGCCTAAAAGCAGCTTTGTTCGACGCATTCCACACTAGAAACATGATTTGCGTTCAAGTAATATTTGTAAAAAACAAGGCGGCCGAGAACATGGGGGCTGATCTCACCTAGTTTTGAAAAAGGAAGGGGGGTACCGAACCAGAAACCTTGATCGAAGCATCAAGATGGGATGAAATGGGGCACCGAGAGGGGGGGCTGTCAGCCTGATTTTTCCCCTAATACAAGGGACAAAAAAATCGGCGCGGACTGGACGGAGAAAAAACCGAACAAGCATTTAGGAGAGGCAATTACTGACACCGATGGGAGGCGCAGGACAACTAAGGGAGCGTGAGTGGAAGGCGGAGGTAGGGAATGAGCCGTGGGGGCAACCGATGTGGCAAAGAGGCCGAGGAAGAACGAGACAAAACTAATTAGGGTCTCCCAGAGGAAAAAGGAAGCTTTGAAAGTTTCCTTTATCTTAAATAAAAAAATAAAAAAATTAGGTGTTTGCACCTTACCACTGGGATGCGATGGAAGTTTTCACAATGAAAAACTTAAAATAGCACCGACGGGATTCGGGAGCCAAACCAGGAAAGGTGGTGTGGAGGTAAGACGAAAACAAGAGAACAGATCAAAAGGACACTGGGAAAAAAGTAGTACGGGAAAAAAGGGAAAAAGTTGTCTGGGTGCTCTCTCTGGTGCCTTCTCGTGGGGGCAGGGGAAGAAAACGGTACAATGGGCGAGGAAAGCGGTCAGAAGAGGAAGTGAAAAGGGGACAAGAAGAAACACCAGAATCTCGAAAAAAAACCGAAAGGAGGAAACTAGAGGGAGAGGTTTTTCTGCTGGTCACTTGTAAAGGGACAAGCAGACCGGAGTTCATAGGCATTGAAAGGTCCTGGAAAAGCAAGAGCAACGAGAGGGCCCCTCACCTGCAACGGTAGGGAGATAATGGTGCCCCAGGTTTCAAGGAGGGTAATTCAAACGGGAAGGAAAGGCCGGCGTAGATACATACACAAGGCTGGGGGGGGGAGCCCGAATCACTGTTCATGGCAGGGAAGGGGTAAGGGACTCAGGGGGAAAAAAAAGGGCAAAGCCGCCAGGAAGGGGGAAAAAAGAAAGGCAAAGTGTGGGGGTTGAAAAAAATAGACGGGGGTTTCCAGTACCAGGAAAGGGCAACAGCCTAGGGATGGTACATCGGGGATCTCATTGGGGGGGGATAGATCAGCGGGGGCGAATCCTTGTCAAAATCGCAAGGCAAAGGGAATTGAAACAGAAAAACTTGGAGCGGAAACCTATCGTAGTTGACAAATGCGGAAAAAACAATAAAAAGGGACGAAAAAAAATTTGCAAAAGATTGCGAGGAGGCAGAAATATGCCATAACGAGCCGAGTTGGTGGGAGAAATCCGGATTAGGTTTTAAAACAGGAACGCACCGGACTAGAGGTTCCAACAATTCATAAAGGGAACCGGGGGCGTCGGAGAAACGGGGGGGGGGAAGGACCATTAACGGGGGGAAAAAAGAGGGGGGAAGCGGTGGCGGGAGCAACGAGGGACAAATCGAGTAAACAAGGGGGTGCTGAAAAAGATTTCCTGAGTACAAAGGGAAAAGTCATGAGTTGGGGAGCAAAGTTGGGAGGACAGCAACGGTGGGGGGGGGGCGTGGGATTCTAAGATGCTCAAGCAGAAGAAAAATCAGATAAAATTGCTTGTAACCAGTGGTACCTTAAGGAAAAAGGGGGAGTAAACCAGACTTTTTTCTCCAAATCCCTTGCCGGGGAGGGGAAAAAAAGTTTGGGGACCTTCCAACCGTTTGGGACAAAGGAGGGGGAAAAGGGAAGGAAAAGTCCGGATCTTTTTCACAGGGAAAAAAATTGAAAACTGTTAGGAAGGGGCAAGGGGAGGGAACCCCTGTGGGCAAAATGTGTTATGGGGGGAACACGAATCTGGTAAAGATCAGGAAGGGGACATGTCATTGCAGAGGGGACAAGGGGGGGAATGGAAATGTTGAGGGGAGCTTAGAACAATTTTGTTCGTGGGGTACCCTGGAAAAAGGATGCACACAGCTGTTGGGCCGAAGGAAAGGAATACCGGGGCCAAGGTAAAAAGGTGCGCGGGGGAACCCGCAGGCCCAAAAGGAAAATGAAAAAAGTCGTGTACTTTTGGGAATTATCACATAACTATTTTCTGATATTCAGAAAAATAAGGGGTTGCACACTTATACTTGGGGGTAGGCGGGGGGAGAACATTGTGTAGAGCAGAGAATGCTGGGGGGATTGCATTTAGACAATACCAGGGAAGGTGAATGGGGAGGGGGTATGTAAAGAGTTCTTCAAGATGTGCCATCAGGAAGGAAAAAGAAGCAAAGCCGATGATTCTTGCCTTCCAGTGGGCATAGCGCTTCAACCAGGTTGGATGAAAAGGGAAAATACTTAAGCAGGGTTGGCTGACAAGATGATCAAGAAGAGCATCGGAGAATGGAGATTTCGGAGAGTGGAACCAGAATCAACGAATAGAAAAAGAAGGGAGTAAAAACAAAGGGGGCGGGCCGGAGACTGGAAGTATCTGGAACAATGTTACTCCTGTGGCGGAAGATGATTGCCTCTCGGAAAGGTTAGGGGAAAATAGACAGGATCTTCGGGTGAGAAAGTAAAGTCGAAGATGATATTACTGCCGAAAATCCGCTCCATCCTGATAGTTTGGGTCAGTCTACGGGACATAACAGAGTCGGAGCACTTTCCTCGCAAGAAGGGAAAGTCCTCGAGAGGAAAACACTGGGAAAACGAGCGTTCGCTTTCCATTTGGAAAAAACAGAAAAGTTTCAATTAAGCAGTGGACATGACACATTGGATGAACCGTTCGGATAAAACAGGGAAAAAGGGGTGATAAGGTGAAAAATAATGCGGACGAATTCGAAAGAGGAAAACAACGACCAATACTTGACAAGGGGGGTAATCGGAATGCGTGGTCACTCTCAACATCACCATCAATACCTCCTCCTCCCACGGCACTTAGGAATGAAGAAAGAAACCGTTTCTTTCAGACCAAAAAGGGGAAAAACTCTCGCATTGACCAAGAAGGAGCAAAAAGACTTCATGGGAAGGAAGGAAAATGCAGCCAGACCAGCAAGGTTTTGGTCCCGTCCTAGGGAAGGCAAGGGGCATAACTCGGGACATGAGAAGGAAAACTCAAACTCTAGTCTACAATGGTGGGTACAAAAGTACAAGAGACTCATTTTGCAGGGGAAAACAAAGGCCGCATTTGAGGGCGTGTCATTTACTTTCGACGTGCGGAGTAAGAAGAAATACTCACTGCCACAAGGGCAAGAAGGAGAGGAAAGAAAACGGAGGGGCGTGGGTATAGTACTGGCTGGAAGGCGTGGTCTTAAAAGGTTTAGGGTGCTCAAAAGGAAAAAAATTCTTGGGTTTATTGTAGAGGGAAAAGGGTTTGCCGGGTGGGGGTGAAGGAAAGTGGAGAGAGTCTGTGTTCTGGAGAATGGGAGAAGAAAATCTTCCCCCTGGCGGCAGATGCTGGGAGGGGAGGTTCGTTAAATTGTCGGACCTGGATGCCGTCGGTCGCGGAAGGTCACTGACCATGCGATGGAAGAACCCTTCATTGACTGGAAAAATCGCATTAACACAGAAAACAAGAGAGGAAAGAGCTATACTCGTGGGAGACACAGCAGGGTTGAGTACCGAAATCCTGGGCAGGATAACGAGCGCGGCCGGACAAGGGAAGGAGGTAACACGAATGTCCCAACATGCGCACGAGGGGAACAGTGTTTAACTGGAGAAATCGGAATGACACTCAGAAACACATGCATTTCACTGTATGCAGACACAAACGAAATTGGAACAGGCCAAAAAAATGCATGGAAGTGAAAGAAAGACGAAGAAATTGTCAACAAGCCCTTAACGACGGCTGTAGACCCGAAAATCCGGGGGGATCGTACGAAAATCCGGCAAGTGGGGCATCAAGCTTTGAATGGCTGGAAGGCAAAAGAAATTCTAATTAAGGAAAAACTCTCGAAGGAAAAGGTGAGTACTAAGACCCACGCGTACTCTTACGTGCAACATGTATATCGCGGCATTCGGCTTGCGGCATGGACGTGTAAGGGGGATGAAAATGGGGGCAATGACGGACTATGGGAAAAAACAGGGAACGGGGAATGTAAGCTTAGGACTTCTAGAGGACGTAAGAACGAATAAGAAAAGAGACAAGGATCGAGGTGGGGAAACTTGGGGTTGAGGAAAAAAAAGGGGTAGGCTCATAAATTCAGGGGGAGAGGGAAGAGAGGAAGGACAAAGAAACGGAAACCGCAAGACTACAAACCGGTTTTCAAGGGAATGGGCGGGAGTGGGGGTGCACTTTCAAAAAATGGAAGAGATCGGAAAATTACTCCAGTGGCACCTGGGTAGCAAGGTCCATCCAAGGGGGGAAAAAGTTGCTGAAAGTCAAATGGGGGGCTTTGGGAAAAGGCAACAAGATAGGGGTTGAGAAAAAACGCCGCGGGATTAGACTATTAATGTGTTAGGGGGGGGAAAAGGGGAGATAGGGGGTGAAAAAGTTGCGCTCTGCACATTTCTTAAAGAAAAGGGCGGAGTTATTTGTCACTTGAGAAAATCCGGCAGACAGCAAGTAAGGGAAACTAATATATCAATCGACTGCATAAAGGGAGGAGAAATATACGTCAATAACAACGAGAAAAGGGGACACGCTAGCGAAGGAGAAGGAGACGTGGGTTTTTTGATCACCGTTGGAGGAATTGTGAAAGAGCTGGGGGCACATCTCCGAGTAGAGAAAGCCGCTCTCTTCTGTTGAGCTCATAGAAGAAACACGGCGTGAAAATGTCATCCGGTAATAGCACTCGGATTAAAAGCTACGAAAAAAAAAAAGCTGAAGTCCGACTCTCCATCGGGGGGGACTCTGGGTGGGGGGGGGTTGAGGCAATGATATTGCAAGAAGGAAGGAAAAACTGGGAGTTGACATAAGAAGAGGAAAGCCGTGTTCTTTAGAAAGGGAAGCTCCGAGTAAAGGACAAACTGGGAAAAGATAAAATTTCAGCGCATCAGTGGGCAAAACTATTTGGAGGATAGGGAAAGAGTAGGATCTTTTAAACAAACAGTAAGAGCAAAGGAGGGGCATGTCCGGGGGGGACACTGAGGAAGCTCCAATTACGGGAGACAGTATTAGAGAGAGGAAAAGCTGTTTGCATCCTGTGGGAAGGAGTAACAAGAAGCAGCGGTAAGGATCTTCAACAGCCATGGCACAAAACGGTTATTGGAAGGAAGTAGGGCGAAACCTCGGACCGGTCCTCTGACCCCTCGGAAAAAGTGGCCTAACACCTTTTGCAGGGAAAAAGCGAAAAGTGAACAGGGCCGTAACAAGGTTACTGGGGTAAACATCGTGGCAAGAGTAAAGGGGCGCGCTATGTTTTGCCAAGAATTGAAGGGGGGAAAGGGCACAAGCCAGCAGGGATTGGTAAACATCAGTATGGGGGTACTCCATTCATGAAGGAAAGTTTTTCAAATTATGTACTGTGGGGGCTAGGGAATTAAGCATCTAGCTCCAACAGACAACGAAGGGTGGAGGGAACTAATTTTCACAGAAACTTCCTTTGGACTGGAAAAAGGAACAGATGTGGAAGAAAAACGTTCCGCTTACGCAGAAATGGGGGTGAATGGGACAAAGGGGGGGGAAAGGAATTTACCTTCAACCGCACCTGGGGAGAGGCTCCAGAGACGTATGAATTTTGAAAAAAAGCGAGGGCGGGACTGTCAGCCTTCGGGGGGAATCGCCAGGAGGGGGAAGAAAAACACTCGGCGCTGGCTGTCCAGATCGGCAGGAAGGAGAGGAATGGAAGGGAACTCGATTCGCCTGAAACCGGGTCGCCGATCACTACGAGGCTGGACAAAGAAAAATAATGCATTGCATGTGTTCGCAGGATCACTAGGAGCAAGCTGAGCAGGAAAAAAAGCTTAGATTAACCATTTGGAACGGGAAGCGGTGCGGGTCGGGGGCCAGTTGAAGGGGGATCTCCCTACCCGATCAACGAAAACTAGGGTGGGGGGAACACAGTTAACAGGGAGGCTGGATGGAATTGCACTAGGTGAACCTAACTAATCACAGAAGGGATTCGGTATAAAACACCAGACAACTGTGGGGGGGGGGGTATAGGAAAAGAGTGGCCGGGGAAGGGGAAGTGAAAAAGAGGAACCTGGGTGGGGCAACTTATTAATGCTATACGGGAAGGTGAAGTCTCGATCTTTTTTACTGATATTGGTCCGGAGGACGGGAGTGCCTATCAAGAACGCCGGGGGGGGGTCGGAGAGAAAGGACATTGACGTTTTTACGACATCCAAGCAAAAAAGATAACAACAACCACTTAGTGGAGGGGAGGGAGGGGGGTCTGCGGGTAAAAAGCCTTTCACGGTTAAGACTCGAGAGGGGGGTTCATCGGCAATTTACATAAAAATAAAAAAACACAAAGGAAGGGAAAAGGCAAAAAAGAGACGCGCCCGAAACCGGAATGTAGAGTAAGGGAGAGAATCAGTTGGGCCACGAAAGTTAGTAGGGGGATTTATACAGGACAAAAGGTGTATTCGTCTCGAGTTTCTGGGTAGAGAAACGGACTCAAATTTTCTGGGTTTTTGTCTAAAAAAAAAAATCCTGTTCTGTAGTAGGGGGGAAATCAGGAAGGTTCACAGAGCCGCCAACGGGGGGAAGTGCCATCAAATTCATGGGTTGTGGTGGGGATAAAGATTGGAAAACCAAGGTGAACCGCCTCATGCGTTGAAACTAGGGGGGGAAAAGCGCCTCGTTTGGTGGTATAAAGCTTCCTATTCTCAGCGGGAAGAGTGCGGCCAAAGGAAAGTGCAGAGACTTGGAGGGAAAGCCAAGCACATGATCGTCGTTGAAAAAACGGAAACAGACGTGTGAAGGACGCGCTTTTCTGGGGCACGGAGGGGGTAGAAGGATTCCGAGGGTGCCATGCCCAGCTAAGGTGGGGGGTTAAAAGCATCAGTAGGGGTCAAAAAAAAGCAGGGGAGGGACCGACGCTATCGTTTCCAAAACACTGCATACCTTCTCGTTCGGGAACGACAGGGAGGGTGGATTGTCCTGCCTGGGACAAAACTACGGGAGAACGGGCAGTACAAAAATAGTTAGTATAAAGTGGGGAGTGCACTGAGTGGGGGAGGGCATCGAAACATAAAGGGTCGCTAGGTTTGGAAATCGTCCGCCCGTAGGTGTCTGGGAGAGGAAGAGGAATACCAATAAATACGTGGCTGGAAAAAGGGACTTCATGAATGCTTCCCCAACTTATGGGGTAGTAAGCCCTTGCTTTCGGCAATTTTAGTCAGACATCTTTTTCAAATCAAGAGTTCGAAATGCTGGATCTGTTAACAAGGGACAAAGAAAAATGGTAGGGCATGAACAGTGGGGGACGACCAAAGGGGCACGGGGTTATGGCGCCAGGGGAGAGAAGGGGACGGTAGACATGTAAGGCAGCTTAAATGACAAAAAAGGGAAAGGGGGGGGGAAGGGGAGGGGGGGGAAGTATCGGCAACTGGCGGGGGCGGGGTTTACTACACTAAAAGGGGACCAAGGAAAAGGAACACCCATAGGGGTGCAGAAAGAAGCAAGACGTTCTAAGAAAAGTAGAAAGGGCAATCATCACACACGGTGACGCACGTAGCGGAAAGGGTGAAAATAAGACCGATTCGATATTCATAAATCAGGGACCACTTGATCTCGGTAAATGAAATGTACAAGACCGTGGGTCAAAGAGGGGACCTGGGGATGTGCATTTATTCAAGAACATGTCTGTAAATGGGCGGGTAGGTAAGGGCTTCATTTGCCAAGGCCCCTAGAAATAAGATACTATGATACTTCTTCCAGGTCCAGAGGGGGGGGGAGGAAAGGAGGCAAATATTGCGAGACCGGATTACTTTACACCAGAAGGGGGGGGAAAAGAGTGGACCGGGAGGCAAGATTCATCAATACTATGATTACTGAGAGAGGGAGGGAAAGAAATAAAATCAACTACGTCAAGAGGCGGGGAGCAAACCCCTTTTCTCCGGAGCAGGGTCAAGGGGGAAAAGAGGGGTAGGAAAGTTGTGGCGGGACGATGATGTCATCTCTCGCAATTTGGCATTGGGCATTATATCGCTCTGTGTAAACTCGAAAATTGAGAGAGAGAGGAAGGGAAACAAGAGGTGAACTTACCACCGGAGTCTTGATGCCGAATCTGCGTATCCTCCCACACTCGATGTAGGAAAACGAAAAGGGGCCGGTCAAACGTTAACCGTCCTCCTCTAAGAAATTCGGGTAAAAAAGGGGGGAAAGATCGGATGGTAATAGGGAAAAAACAGCCAATTTTGTAACCGGGGCGAAGGGGAACCATTTGCTGTGACAGGGATCCTTACACGGGAAAAAACTTTGCGAATGGTCATCTAATGCGGCAGACGGGTCGAAAGGCACCGAAACCAAGAAAGAGGTGAAAACGGTTTTGGTTTTGGTTCTTCTGGAGGGGGCAGCATCGCAGAAAAAAGCAAGATACAGAAAAGTAAGAGGATTCTTCCATCAAAAAAACCCGGGTTGAAGGGGAGAAACCCCTGGACAAACCTCGATCCTTGAGAATATCAGGTGAGAGGAAATGTCTTTCGAAGAGGGGAAGCTTCCGATCAAGGAACATGGGGTTGTGGAAAGGAAAGACTTTGGGGAAGGGAGCCCGTTCCCTCATTTGCATCACGGAGAAGCAGAAGAATTGCTCAACTGCGAACGTACCAGAGGGAAAAAATCTGGGTTCGGAATCTTACCCTTGGGTGGAACGTTTTCATGGTTAAAATCTACGTGACATAGTTAAGGAAGATCAAGCACCTTACAACACTCGAAAGGAAGTTGATCCGTATATGTACCGCTCTAACTCTGCGAGGTGGTCGACTTTTGTATCTTTTTCGGAAAGGGAGGGATTCTCTTATTCGGAACAATGCCACGCATATGCAGTGTGGAAGGGACGGTTGTCCCTTTCCGTTTGTTTGTTGGGGGTTCTCCCGAAGTAATAGCCCTTTTGGGTGAGTGCGCAGCTCTCTCCACGTTCCCCCTTGGGCAAGAAGCTTCGTTCTGGGTTAATTTCGTGGCCCTTTTCCTGGGGGCCTGGGAGGACAGAGGTCTCGCAAGGTCACACACACGGGCTTAGCTGTGACGTTCTTCCCCCCGACCTCCCTTCTGTTGACCCCAATTCTCAGGACTCAAAAAGAAACCCCTTCTGATTAGAAAAAGAGTCGGGGGCTCACCTGCCTTTGGCTGTAACTGGGAATCCTTTTGCCTTGAATTCTCAAAAGTAAGGGAAGAACCTTGGGGGGGGGGGGGGGGGGGAAAATTGGAAGTGAAAAACACGAATTCAACTAATCGAGGCGGAAAAGGGGAAGCTTTAGATAGGCAGATCAAACACCTTCGCCAGAAAGTTCTGAACAAGGACACGGAGATTGGCACCGTCATAACCGCGACGGGAAGCCGTTTGATCATCATAGAGGAAGGGGAAAGCGAAAAACAGCTAAGTGGAGTGAAAACAAATCCTTTTTATCTTTAAGGGGTATCCAGACAGGCATTACTTCATGTGTCTGTTGCAGGGGAGCACGGAAAACGGAGGAGTGGAAAAGCTCGCCTCAACATGGGGGGGTCCTATCCTAAAACACGCGTTCTCTTGACGGAAACTAGAAAAAATTGGGGGAAGAGATCTTCGTCGGTGCTTAAAAGGAGTACGGGCTGCCAGGACAAGAGCATGGGGAAAAACCATGCTGGGTGTAGTGCCCACGCTTCCTTGACGAGAGAAGTGAGATCGCGAAGGAGAAAGGGTGGTCAGAGGTGGTTGATGCCCGAGAACCCTGGTTGGGGCAGAGAATGAAGGGGGATGAGGATGAGTTATTCAAGGAAGGGGAAAAAGCATACGAAAGAGAAATAAAAAAAGGGGTGCAATAGTTGCGTCGTTGGTTGAACAGGCGGAGGTAGAGAAGGGGATCGGACTTCTCAAAGTTTCAACAAGGGGGAGGTAAAGTCCAATTAAAGGGAAAAAGGGAAGAAAAGGGGTTGGGGGTCAATTAATCTAATATCGTTTGGAAGCAATCTTAGGAGGAATGAAGGTAAATTTCGATCTTGACAAGCTGGGTACTAAAAAGGCGGGGGGGAGTTCGCTCCAGAGGGTACGGGAAAAAATGAAAAGCTTAGATGGCGGGACAGAGATGGCAGTCTACGC
>Ga0179591_1320629_pt1 | contig 12024 bp, 21 predicted proteins | sample CZOMad2_1_08_16f_FD_182891 | JGI IMG/M metagenome (GOLD analysis project Ga0179591, IMG submission 182891) | Vadose zone soil fungal communities from Angelo Coast Range Reserve, California, USA - CZOMad2_1_08_16fungal (PacBio error correction) | ecosystem: Environmental > Terrestrial > Soil >...
TTCAGGGGGGGAGAGAAAAAGAGATATACTTCCTACCTCCACACCAACATCTGAAGGAGTCGAAAAAATCATAGTCTTTAACCCAACTGGGTAGAAAAAATTGGAGGGGGTGTTATAGCTAGCGGCTACGTGGAGCTGCATCGAGGACAGAACGGAAGGCCGTTCAATTCCAAGAAGTTAGTCGAGGTCACGTAGCTCGGAAGAGAAAAATAGGCAATCATAGAGAATCTCGTTCAAAAAGAAAGGATCCAGAGCAAAAGTCTATGGTAGCAATTAGATCAAGGAGAGTCAGAAGAGAAGGGCCGAGGGGGGGGGAGACGGAAAATCAAAACTATCCCCAAGGCATCTCTTGTGGCTTATTGCAGCTCCACCTAAAGCTTTTCTGAAGCGTAGCAAAGGAATTAAGGATGCCTGAGAAAGGCTGATCGTCATCAAACAACCACACGTATTGTGAAAAGATGTATATTTAAGAGATTCGATCCCGCATAGGATACCTGGAGGGATTCTCAAGGAAGAGGGGAAATAAAAAAATTTGAACGCCCCACGAGTGGGTGGTGAGTGGGTGGATGGATCTGGGCGAACGGCGGCCGAAAACAGTGGTGGAGGAGCGTTAGTCGCAAAAAAGCTGACTTATGTGGGTGTTGATGTGGAGACATTCCGCTAGTGACGACGATTTTATCTGCGGGAAAGCCGGGCGGGGTATGTGAGGGTAAGAGGGTTTAAAGAGCGCATAAAGAGCGGAAGGGCAAGACCTGGTTCGTTGCATCGAGGCGCGCCGGACGAAGAATATCAAAACAACTCGATAGACTCATTCAGTGAACATCCCCGCAAGTACTGGACCTTCGAGTGTTGGTGGACGGGACAATCTGTGAAGAGAGATTCGAAGGGGACGGAAAACAAGGGTTGGGCCTAGAGTGGGTGGGCACATTCAAAGGACAGAAATAGACAAACCTTCGGGAAAACTCAAAGGAAAGCCGGAGGCGAATGCGGAACAATGAGGGAAAAAAAAGCCGCGCTGGGTGAAAAGCGTCATGAATGCGCAAAGCTAGGCGGAAAAAAAACACGTGCAATTATTTCGATGCGTGAGAACACAAGAGGGCGTTAACGAAAAGGTCCACGGTATATCCTGTCTAAACTGGGAGGTCGTAGGAAGGAAGCGTTAAACGCTTAGGGAAGAAGGTTATTCGTCACGCCGGCTGGAAGACTAGATGAACCGCGCTGGTTCATTAGGCTGGGGGCAAAAGAAAGAGGGGCAAAAGTTGGCTTGCTATGGGCCAACTCGTAGAAAATTAGGCCATGAAGTGGACAACAGCAGGTTAACTAACAAAATTGAGAAGGATGGAAGGGGGGAGAACATTGGGAACACTCGCCGCGGGAGTTCTCGCTAAACCCCGGGGAGGGGATAATAAGGAGATTATGGACATTACGGGGATCTCCGCGAAATAGACTGCAGTCAAGATAGAGGTCAAACCTTCGACACTTCCGAAATTATTCAGGGTCGGGAAAAATTAATAAAGAAAGAGATGTTGAAATCTCGGGTATCCAGCGACGACTTTGGAGGCTCAAAAAATAAGGGGAAGTTTGCCAAAAGGAGTTCTCGTACACAAATTGAGAGCAAAGTGGAAAGGAGAGGAATGCGATACTCCACAAGCGGGCAAATGGCGAAAGGTATTGGTAGAAAACGGAGTCAGTGGGGGGGGGGGGAATAAATCGAATGCGTGGGGCGCTCCTGGAGGAGAGATTCAAAGAAGGCTGAGAAGAGAAAAAAATACGCAAATGGGTCAGATGCTATCCGTAGCTCACTGACTTAAATAATCCGGGCAAACGGTGAAAAGGAAGAAGGGAGGGAATAGATGGTCCATGAATCTCAAGCTCGACCTGACCACGTCAGGAGGCGGGATCTGTTAAGAGGGGGGGGAAAAGTTTTCAAAACCTCCGAGGGAATCAAGAAAGGTAAATCTACTCGAATTGAAAAACGGGCAGCTGCACGAGACAAGAGGCCGCAATCAGGGGAAACTTTTGAATTCATAAAGTCTCAAAACTGACAGCGGAAAAGGAAAGAAGGAGCTTCAATCTTATTTCTAACGCAAAAATTCACGACGTGCTCTAGTCTGAACAATCAAAATGAATCTCAACAAAAGTATTATGAAAAAGATTCAACCTGATCTGGATCGCGCGCGCGCACGGGGGAGGAGCTTGACCGGTAGAAAGAAAGAGTGAGAAAAGAGGGGGGGGGGGCAGAGATCGGCGGAAGTATCGGTGAGTTTTATTCCCACTTCCAAAGTGCGAAAAGAGAAAAAAAGGGAAAGATCAAATCGTGCTGAGGTCGTGAGAAATTCTTCAAGGGGCAGCCGGTCCTGGAGGAAGAGAGTATTTTGCACAACACGGAGACAGCAAAAGGGGTCAGGACTAGGGCGCTTCATGGACTCATCGAATTCACTAGAGAGGCCGCGGGAAAGGGCTTTCAAAAGGGAGGAAAGGGGGGATCAGTCGAGACATCTGAGAAAGGCTTCGGTGGGGGTGAAGGCTTGAAAGATGTGTTCTTAAGCCTCTTCAAGGGGAATGCGACAGATCGAGGGGGGAAGACAGAGACACAAAGGACTAAATTAAAGAAATTTGCATGGGAGGAAGAAAGGCGTGGTGCGTACAAATTTCCCCATCGAAAAATTTGGGCCGGCCCTCGATGAATGGGGGAAGTCATCAGTTGGGAGGAAAGAAAAGGAAGGGGCTTGTCGCCGAGGAAAAGATTTCGTCCGAGGCATCAACCGATATCATTGTCAGCTGCGAGGACGAATTGTAGGTTGCATTTGTGTAGAAGAAGATTAAGGGAAGTCAAAAAAGGGGGGAAGTACCTTCGGGGTGCAAGCTGGGAGGAATTCTCGGCGCTCTAGGTTCCAGAAAGGCATGAAAAAATAAAAAAAATGGGCAGAAAAAAGGCCGCGTGTCTTTGAAACCGGTGGGAAAGCATACGTGCGTAAGATGGTCTGAAGGGACATTAAGCTGTTGAAACACTTCCTGTGGAGGTAGACGCGAAGCGGGAAAAATATCGCAAACTTTGACGCAAGGGAGTCGGACTGTAGGGGCTAGAGAAATAAAAAGAGGTAAAGCAATATTTCACCTGAAAATTCTAATATAAATGAAAAAAAAAGCGTTTTCGAAGAGTTCGTAGCGGGATTCATTTGCTAAGGGGGATCAGTGTGGAAGAAATAATGAGGAATTGAATGAGCGTCCAAAAAATGGCTTGAATGACGAATCAAGAAAAGGAAGGGGGGAAGCATTAAGAGTCAGTCTGCTACGATCAGAATAAAGAAAAGAGGTTGGACGGTTTCCGATCATGTGCGGTCCATCGCCAGGCGTCCGATTCTTAATGGACTATTTTATTTCGCTTGAAAGCACGAAGATAAAACTTGAGGCGGAGGACGTAGGGAAGTCAGGGAAAAAAGGAAAAAAAAATATCGAAGGTAGTGTCAGATCTGCGGGGAGGAACTGCTGGGTAAAAAACAAACAAACAAAACAAAAAAGAAAAGAAAAACCAACAAAACCACCAAAAAAAAAAAAAACCACACCACAAACCCAAACAACAACACATACTCAAAAAAAAAAAACACAAAGAAAAAAAAAAACCAACCCCACAAAGAAAAAAGGGTAGGGGTATCGCGAGGGGAGTACTTGTGCGATGGAGAGTGCCACGAAACGCAATGAGGGATAGAGGAAAGAGGACAAAGAAAATCGCTACCAGAAAAACAAACCTGCGTCAAAATCTATGTGCAAACGATCTAGTCTACATGAAAAAAGAAAAGAAGCTATTGTCAGAAAGGTCGAAGAGTCCGCCACAAAAGGGAGCAAGGCTAAACTGCGAAACCTACGAAACACGTGGGTTCTTCTTGGCTCCACTTAACGAGGATTCTTGAGGAAAGACATGTACTTCCTATGCGTGAGAGAAACCGCTTTTTCTTCCTCTCAAAAAACGGAAAAGGGAAGAGGGGTTCCTTCAAGAAGAGACACCTAAACCTGAAAGAAGAAGAAATACGCAGGCAGGAAAGCGCAATACGCCAACACGCGAGGAAAAGTTGGGAAATAGACCGTCTAACGGCCCGAGCCAGGTGGATTCTGTCAGAGCTGGACCCATCGCAGTGGTGAATGGTTTAAATACCGGTCAAAAATTGCCATTCTATTATAGCTGGGAAGACAAGGTCTTTGAAAGGTACAAGTAAAAGTCGGGCATAAATAATTCGAGGCAAAAGGGTGTGGCAGAGGAGCTAAACTACGGCCTAGGCGAACGAGATTGGGGAGAAAGTCATTGAAAGAGACACATTGTCTCCCAAGATGAAATAAGAAAACGAGTTTTTGGGGAGGAACTCTGGGAAGGGGGCAAAAAGAAGTGGGGGCAGGATCTCTTGTTGTCCATCCCTGACATAAAACTAGGTTTCATTAAAAACCAGTATTCGCGGGCCTAAAAGGGATCGAACGCACCAAATTCAGAAGGGGGAAAAAGAGCCTGGGATGTCCTCCGATTCGCAAGAAAAAAGCACACCGTTCACTTATTAAGATTGACAATTGATCACAATTATAGGACGACGAAGTCCAAAAAATAAGGGTAGGAAAGATATAATTAACGAAACTGGGGAGGAAATACTTAACTCTTCTAAAGCTCATGAAATGAGTTAGAGTGGGAAAAAGGGGTTCTCGGGAATCAGCATTGGGATGATTCTATGTTCATCAAATCAAAATTTAAAAGGGAATATTTGGGAACATACCGCTCGCGGAGATAAAATTGAGGGGGAGAGGACTTTCTGGAAGGGGGAAGAACACTTCAGTCAATTGAGGAGCAGCTTTACACCTCAGCGGCGGGCGCGAGACCCAATGTGTTCCTCTTGAAGGACGTTTTATTAAGACGGAGAGGCGGGGAAAATAGCATCATGAAGTCAAAAAGTCTTTCGAAAGAGGGCCTGACCTTAGGGAAAAAAGGGCTTGAGATCACAACCTGGAAAGGTCATCGGTTATTGCGCAGCTCCTAAGGTTAGTGAAAAAAGAAATCAGAGTATTGACAAATTGATTGCGATTACAGGAACATCATTGCTGGGGCCGGAAAACTTCGAGGAAGCGCGCAACACAATCTGGAGGAAACGTTTTCATTTGGACCGTTGTGGGGGGAGGAAAAGGGAAAGGACTTGGGGGTTTCTCAGCGAATGTCCAAGGACTGGAGGACGAGAGAAACACCGGCGAAAGACTAGGGGGAAGGCCGGGCATGAGAGATGAAGGATATGGAGGAATAGAAGGACCGCAAACTTTGACGAACGTCAACTGGAAAGAAAATTACTAGGACCAAGCAAAGCAACTTACCACCTGCATGCGGTCGAATGCGAGGGCAAAATCTCTTGAAATTTTCCCTCCCGGCCCTCGACCCCTAAGAAAAGGAGCTCACGAATGGGAGCTATGATCGAGGGGGAAAATCAGGGGGTGAATTTGAGCCACCCGGCAAAGGTATCTTCGCGAGAAAGGAGAGCCAAAAGACTTTACTTCCTCAAGTCTAACTCCGAGGCAATCCATAACGAGTGAGAAGGGAATAAATAATAAAGGTCAAAGGAAGGGGGGAGGAGAGGAACCTGATCTTGATCTGTCCCATTAAGCCGGGGGGGGGGGGGGAATCAGAAGTAGAAATAAAGATTTATGAAAAAGAATTATCTTGTGGGCCGCCGAGGGAAAATATCGGGGAGGGAGAAAGAAATGACCCAGTGGGCGCAGCGAATGACGTGGAAGCTTGAATGGGGGGCAAAAGAATCAGGATGTCGATTCCCTTCTTAGGTGCGAGCCGGGCAGGAGGAAAAAAGATTTTGGACTCGAAAAGAAAAAAAAATGCAAACGGTGGAACAGTGTCGAGCAGGAAAATCGAGGAAGAAAGGAGATCAGGACCATGGGGGGGTACACCCTCGGCGTCAGCGTTCAGGGAAGAGCATCATAAAGTGGCGATGTCAAGAAATATAGGGGGGGGAGTTGAAAAGAACCTTCAATCAGAAGAGCGACCGGATAGCACCACTCCTGCGATTTATAAAGAAAAGTAAACGGAAAGAAGAATCCGTAAGAAAGGCAAAATTGGGGAGTTAGCATTTGCAGAGAGAAACAATGAGGGACCGGGGTCCATAGCAGGAAAAAGTTTTGCAAATCTGGCTGGGTGCGGGCCGAGCAATAGAAATCGCTGAATAAAAGGGCAGACCTTCATTGGCACATGGAGGGGATAAAGTTATAAGGAAAAAGATAATGGGAAGGAAAGCAAAGTCGACCAAACGTGGCAATTCCTTCTGCAGGGGGACGAGGGGGGGCTAGGGATGTAATGTCCAACACAGCCTTAGATCGGGGGCAAAGTGGATAAGAAGAAAACAACTCGAGCGGCGGTGTTAAAGTGATGAAGGATCCATGAGATGAACGGACAACCCGAACTAGAGAAAGAAGTTTGAAGGAGCGTCTGGAAAAATAGCCGCGACCTTGGGGTTCAGGGTTGAATCAGAGAGAAAAGACCAATGGTTAGCCATCTGGGATAAGTTACAAACAAGAGATAAGAGGCTGACAAGGCTCATGAGTTCCTTAGCGCGGAGGGGAAAAAGGGGGTCTAGTAAGTCGCAAAGGGACATCCTTTGACTCTGGACACCGCATAAGGAAAACTCACTGTAAAGGTTTGCCGCATTTATTCGAAGCGGATCGGTTCCAGAGAGGGGGTAATAAACTCGGCATGGTAGAAATGTTTCGGCGAGGACTCTCCATCACGGCAAAACAATAGTGGAGAGTGGGCCAACAACGAGATCGGCAAACCGGTTGGGCGTCTGCGAGAAATGAAGGAAACCACACAATCGTCGGAGAGAGAAATATCGGAGGGGGGGGGGGAAAGGACTGAGAAAGGGAAAAGACGATTGTGGGAAAGGGCTTGGAACGGGGGAGAAACCAGGCAGTGTTGGGGTTTTGCAATTCCCTAAAGAAGCGGGTATTGAGTACAGGAGCTCACAAGCAAATAAGACCACCGGCGGAAAATGAAAAACGTGAAAGGAGAGGGTGAGAGTCCCCGAACCATAACATAAGAGGGGGAATGGGTAGGATAAAAATCGTTCGTCCGTTGCTAACGAGAGATCAGAAGGGCGAGGAAGGGGGGGGCCTTCTGCTCCACTCGCCTCGTATCGGGGATCGGGGATGCATAATCCTATGCTGAAAACACACAGAAAACTATCAACAGTATTATTAGTAAAAAGATTGAATAAGCTTGGGAAGCCCGAACTACAAGGAGGGAGCAATCATACGAAAGTCACAGGACTAGGAAGAGAAGCCCCACTAGACCGGGTTGGGGATCGGTCTCGAATTCGGCAAAATTGTTTCGCCTACTGAGAAAAAAGGAAACTCTAAGGGGGGGAGTGTTTCCCCTGGAGACAATTCAGAGATTAACTATTAAGCGGAAGCCGGAGGTCTTATTTTTCTGAGCGGGTGAATCTGGGAGAAAAAGAAAGGAAAGGGGGGGCTGAATTGCGGCCTTGTTCGTGGCAGAGGGTGAGAAAAAGAGAGTAAAAAAGAAAGATAACTTTGGCTAATCGTGACCTATACAAGCTATCTGATCGAAGAAGGAAGGGGGACGAGTTGATCAAATATGGGAAGATTGTCAATTGAATCCACCTCAAGGTTGGATTATTCCATGACTTGCCACCACGGAAAAAAGGATTCAGGAAGAGCGGGCAAAAAAAATGAGAGACAACACCATTCAAAGGCCGCTTGGGGTAGAGGGAGTAAGGCCCATATGGTCGCCTAAAAATGCGGACACCGTTCATGATTGGGAGGGGTCGTCATTAGCTGAATGAGAAAAAGTGGTTAACCATCCTGGCTCGATGAAACTGCGCAAGTGAAAGGGAGAGGGAACGGAACTAAGGGGAAAACTCTTCATGATTCCCATTGTATATCGTCAAAAAAAGTGAAAGCTATGCGAGCGCAAGGAATGAGGAGGGCGAATCAAAGTCCGAACTTGTCTGGAGATATTTTAAAGGGGGGGGAGGAAAAGGCAGGCCATTAATTGATCAACAGCGGTACGGGGAAGGGCGGGAAAAAACTTGGATCGAGGATGGCACGTCAATCAAAACTTTTTGGAGGCGGCCCGGAGACCATGTTCTGAATCCTCTATCAACGTTGAGGGGGAAAGGGTCTCGGAAAACAGGACAAAGGGATTTAAAAAACACATTGGCGAAAGCTTCACTGAAGGACAAGGAAATGTAACCTTTCTTCAACGCGCTGCAATGAATTCAGACTGTTATGGGACAGGACTTGGGGGCGAAAAAACAATGCCAAATGAGTCGCTTTACCACAGTCAGAAAAGGCGCGGGAAAGGGGGGAGGGGAAAATGCGCGTACTCAAGATTGGCGAAATGGCGAAATTTCTGGGAAGGGTCGTCCGGGTCGCTAGAAGAAGGAGGGGGATCGCAGGGACGGGGAATAGGATAGAACAACGAGGAAAGGGCCAAAAAGGGGATAGACCGAGACTAATTAAAGAACCTTTCCAACTCAGTTGTCGAGATCGTGAGGAACATTAATGGGGCATCCTAAAGGACCCGTTCAGGGGCGAGAGGGGGGGGTCTTCGCAGTGCAAAGATCTTGTTGAAAAACATCCTCAGAATAAGGGGTTACCTCACGATTGGGGGGAAGGGACGGAAAAGAGGCTGCCTCAATCAGGTTGAAGTGGATTCATCACCCCTGGAGAAAAGGGGGCCTCCGAAAAGCAAAGGGAGAGAAGAAAAATAGATGAGAAAACGAGAGCACGGCCATTCATTGAAAGTAGAAATATCCTAAATCAAGTGGGACTCAACACAACGAAAGTATAAAAGAAAAATTCACCTGATCTTTGTTCTGTCCCGAGCGCCCTTCTTGAAGAGGAGTTCTTTAGAAAGAACCCTTAGAAAAGGGGGGGAGAGTGGAAAAGGCGGAGATCGGTTTGGTTTGGGGTGGGTTTGTCAAGTCCCTTCCACCAGGGCAGCAAGAAAGGCTACCTTCATTGTGCGTTCAAGACGTGCTGAGGGAAACCCTTCTTCATGAGCGAAAAAGAGATTGTTGAACACAGGAAAAAACGCCGCGTCTGAGCAATGGTGCCTGGGGGCGGGAGGATTCTTCATTTAAAGCACTAGTCCTTCACGCTCTGACCAGTTAGGGGGAAAAAAGAGGAGGAAAAGGAATTTGGAAGGGAGCTAATCCGAAAGATGACACCTGGCTCGATGGTTGCGGGAATCATTGTGGTTCAACCATCCTCTTCAATTCCAGAATCGCGACCTGGATTCAGCCTTAGGGGGGAAAAGGACTCAGAAAAATTGGAAAGGGAGCAAGAGGGTGTCGTACGAGCAGCCCGAGAGGGGAGGCCAGAGTAATAAGACAAGTTTGGCAAATATTGACACCGTGATGGGTCGGGGGGCGACGAGCGGCAGCAAACTGCTTTCGTCGCGAATTAAAGCGGATGAAGAAAAGGATGGTGTGTGAAAACTCTAATCAATTGAAGGCGGGGGTTCCTGGAGTTTCAGACGGCGTGAAGAGGTCGCGAGATGAAAAACGAGACTTTATAAAAACGAACCATGGTATCAGATGAACAACTAGGAGGGAGGGTGTTCAAACAGATGAAAGTGCCAATCACTGTGCGTGTAAAGGACAGTACGGGGATCACTTATCTGAAAATAAGGTTGCAGCGACGCTCCAAACGGGGGCTCCATTATTTAAGGGTTGTATTAGTACCGAACGGACGCAGCGCGGGGGAAAATCTAGAATTAAGAAACGAGATAAAAAGTGGAAGAGTTCACGTAAGGCGACGCTTAGTGACGGATGATATCGTCGCCAGTATTGTCATACCTGGGGGAAATGTCGTAACAAATTAAAGAACAGCAGAGAGTGTGAGTTCGCATTTAGAGCTTGGAGGAAAAGTCCAGTTGAGCTTTTCAATAAGCTCGGCAAATGGGGGGGAGGGGAGGATCGGTTCCGTCGCAAAAGGAAAGGAAAGGGATAGTTTTGGGGGGTCCGTTTCCTGGAAAAACCCAGTAGCGCAAAACTGCGGGGGTTTGGCGGCGCGAAGAAGAAAAACTTCCAGGAAGCAAAAAAGAAGTAAGGAGGGATGGATAGTAGCGAATTGAGGAAAGACGGGGCGACAAATGGAGGGTGTTGATCTCTAGGCGGCGAAAGGGTTTTGGAAAAACTGAAGAAAAAGTAAAAAGGGAAAGGGTCGGGTGCAAAGCTTCAAAAACACGAGGAAAAGAAAGAGAATGAAGTCGAAGCTTATATCGCATCGTCGGGGAAAAGGATGTCCTAAGAAAAAGAACATGAAGGAGAAAAGCAAAGAATTAGAAAGGGGGGGGAGCCTTTCGGGAAATTCGCGAGATCAGAACGTGAAAAAGGAAGCCAATGTGCGGAGTCTTTGGAGAGGAGAGAAAAGTGAGGAAGAAAATCGATATAAAAGCGTTTCTTCAATCTCTCTCAAAAAAAAAAAAAAAACGGAGGGGAGGAGGAGGGGTTGAAGGAATCCCGCCAGAGACTAACTGGCAGGTATTCGAGACAAAATCAGCAGGGGATCTGCAGAAGCCCAACGAGGAAGGCCCTTTGGGGGGGAGAGGGAAAAACTCAAAAAGAATTGTCGTATTAAGTAATGTCTGTTCCTTCTCTCAGAGAATGGTGGGGGAAAGGGAGACAGTCCTCGTTTGGACCGAAGATATAAGAAAAAGAACCTGGGGTATTTTGGCTGGGGGAGCGCTGGAGGTGGACTTCAAAAGGTTTCTGAATTGGGTGCCTGGTTCGTGGCATCGCCGTCAGAAAAAAAGGGCGCCAGCCAGAAACGCATGAAAAGGTCATGGACGCCCGAAGGGCTACCGCTAGCAGGCTTCAGGAGGGTTGTTGGGAAACTCTGGAAGGAGATTCACAAGGGGAAGCCCACCGACTCGTGAAAAAGGAAAAGGCCAACATCCGAATCTTGGACAGGAAAGTGCAAGGGGAATCGGAAACATTCCGCGCTTTTAGGAAAAAAAAAACACTGGAAGAAAAGGAAAGCAAAGCGGAAACTTTCGAGGGGGGGGGCGTAAGCATTAGACGTGACGAAGAGAACGTTATGCCGCACTGAAAAAGCGCAGAGCGCGCGGGGGCCGAAGCTTCGAAAGAGGAATCAAAGAGGGAAATTCTCGGGACTATCCCGCGCGGCAGGGATTAAAGGTTACGAAGAAACTAAAAAAAAGGGGGGGCGGGAGTTTTCCGACCGCCGCCGAAAAATTATTCCAGGGAGAGGGACTGTCAAGGGGCGGGGAGATCACGTTTCTAAAGGTCAGGAAGAAGGAGAAAACTCTGTTGGAGCGGCAAAAAAATCAAAAAAGGAATTTGGGAGCTTCAATGCTCGAGGAAAGTACCGAGGAAGCTAAAAAACCCTTCAGGCAAGCAGGAATTTGCCCACCTTCTGTCGACAGAGGGAAAGCTGAGGAACCCAAGAAAGAAAGAACTGGAACCGCGCTGCATAGGGTCTCGTTATCCGACGAGGCGAAAAAAAGCAGGAGATTTGCCAAAAGGGATGGCTCTTTACCCGGGCATTGCTGGCAAGAAGTTTCGCTAAGCTGAACACAAGCGAAGGGAGGAAAATTCGGGGCACTTGGGGGGGTTTGGAGGAAATCGAAGTCGTTGGGGGGGAACCGCGATTCCCGGACTGGTAAGATGGAAGAAAACTGTGAAGCGTAAAAAAATGGGGATAGAAGGAGTAGAGAAGAATTAGCAAAAACCTCATATTCCCCAACAAGCTCAGGGAGGGAAAGGGAGTCCATTAATCGCCATCTAGACCCTGACCAAAGGAAAAAAACTCGAGGAAAATAAAAAAAGAATGAAACAAGCCGCAGAATATAATCAGTACAGACACTTTAGCACCCTGCAGCTGGGAAAAGAAGCCTTAAGGGGAGAATGGTGAAGTGTACTTCCCCGGGGGGGAGATCTTCAGAAACCATCAAGACAAACTCAATCTATGGGAAGAAAAGCAACCATTCAAGAAGTGGTAACG